>JACKQG010000407.1_pt1 | contig 63060 bp, 53 predicted proteins | sample 8237621 | NCBI WGS metagenome assembly JACKQG01 (sample SAMN15677084, study PRJNA649215) | marine metagenome | biome: marine; feature: Black Sea; material: saline water; isolation source: suspended particulate matter (SPM) from the Black Sea western gyre | collected 2013-06-09/2013-06-10 | depth... | reverse complement strand
AAAAGCAACTAGTGACATATGTCACTTCGCTATACACTTTCTTTCGCATAGTTAAGGTTATAAGCTGGTAATCTGAAAGGTTTCCATCACTCGATGTTATTAAAATCTCATAAGTTCCTGTACTGTTGCCATGAGTTGTTTCCCAAACACCAGAAGAATTAATCGGAGAGCTGTAATAATAAGTTATATTGTCGCCATCTTCATCAGTTGCTTGAGCGTTAATTTGAACAAGATTTCCTTCGATTGTTATGATGTCGTCTAGGTTGTTAAGTATTGGTTGATGGTTTAGGCCGTCGATGATTTCAATAGAGGTTCCTGATATTGAATGTGCTTTGAAAATAGAAGCAGAAAGGTCAATGCCATTCTCCTCCAATATTCCTTTGCCATAGACATCTACATATTTATGCAAAACCTTCCATTTATTGAACATTTCAAGCTCTTCAGCAGAGAAAGAACTTCCTTCAATTGACCCTTTATGAGAGAGTATAACTTCTGCACTGCCATCACCATCAAAGTCGCCAACAATAGGACCATTTGTTGGAGTGGCTGAAATAAACTTTTTCCAAAGCAGTTGAGCAGTATTGCTTAAAACATATAAATACCCATCTTCAGTCATAAACAATATTTCTTTACCAGAAGAACTCTGATCAATGTCGGCAGCGATTACAGCGCTCTGAATTGTGTCTAGAGAGCCGCTTTCAGTAAAGCTGTAAAGCTCATTTCCATCAGAACTATTAAGTATTACAATCTTACCATCAGTAGGGTTCCAATTTTTATTCAAAGCAACAACCACTTCTAATTTTGAATCACCTACCAAATCAGCAACAGCTACAGGACCATAAGGCCACCAATTACTCGAAGTTGTAGTATTCCATTCTTGAGTGTTATCCTCACCACTGAAAACAAAAGTAGCATTGAAACTAGGAATGGTGCTGCAGGAAGCTCCAGTAACACAATTAGTGTTGAAAATAAATTCATACTTGTTATCCCTGTCAATATCAGCAATAGTGACAGGACCAGCAGCACTATTAAAATTAAAACTAGTTATCAAACTGCCACTACCACCATTATACATTCTTATACCGTCATAGACAGTACCAACAAGAATCTCCATAGAACCATTATTGTTTAAATCAGCAATAGCAGGATCACCATTACTACTACCAGTACCATAAGCATAAGCAGTTCCTAAAGGAGCAGACCACTCCTCAACTAATTCATCCCCAGAAAGATTATAAGCGTATATCTTTGCATCGAAACCAGCTAAAGAAGAAAAATTATTCGAGCGTTCAACAAACAACAACTCTTTAACACCATCCAAATCAATATCCTCAACAGCCCATCTTGTGATTCTCGTGGAATTATCCTTCTCTCTTGGATGGATATAATACGGGTACTCTAATACAGGAGCACCCTGACTGTTTAGAACCCAGAAACGACCATATATATCCCCAAACACTATCTCTTTATCACCATTATTATTAATATCAGTTATTGTCGGAGTGCCAATAACAGGCAGATACAAACCAACATCAGTCTCACCCTCAGTAGTAGTCCAATCATCGTCAAATCCACTTCCATCAGAATACAAGGCGAAAACCCTGCCTCTGTTCTCTGAAGCATTATTAATATAAACACTGTTTTTAGTGCCCACAATAATTTCTTGTTTGCCATCACCATCCAAGTCAGCGAAAGCCGGATGATCCAAGCCATCAGTCTGACCATCACCAGGAAAAGTGAAGTCATCAGGGCTTGTTTCGTTGGATAAGTCACCTTTGAAAGTAGTAGAGCCAGTTCTTCGATTGTCATGTCTATAGGTAGGCCACTGAGGATCAAAAAATGCCCACGCAGTGTCAATTTCTGATTGGTCAACAATACTATACCTAGAAAAATTACTGAAATCCTCTCCATCATAACTATCATGAGCCCAAAAATCTGTAGAAGAATCCGTATCATTATATCCAATAAGAGTAATAGCGTGAAGAGGAAAGAAAAATTCTGGAATTTCTAAAAAGGTCATGTGTGCATAAATAATCCCATATTTTCTAATTGCTTCTTTCAAACTTTCGGCGTTTGTATCTATTGGTATGAATTCATATCCATCTAAAAGATCACCATTCATTACATCATAATTAATTTCTGATATTATCGGGTCTGGTTCGTATAACCAATCTGAAGGAGGATTAGTTAACAAATCAGCATAACCTTTTGTGTTAAAAGGTACTCTTTCACCTGTCACGCTATCTCTATAAAATGCAGCATAGCAATACGTGAGAGTTGGTACTATAAAACATATAGAAGGAGAAGAATCATGATAGATTGATTCGAGCAGCCGTGGATTTGTCCCATTTTCAGTTCGATTGTTTACAAAATTTGAGTAAGTTCCTAAGGTCATACCTGTGGTTAATTTTACCCAATCATTAACTGTTGCCGCACCATAGCTTAGGCACTTTGGTACTCTTGGATTTGATGGCTTCTCCCAATTAACACCATAAGCCGAATTTACATAATCAATCCAACTTGCGTTATATCTCTGGTCCTTAAACGGAAGTCTGTCCCATTCTGGAATTAAATAATCCAATTCTGATCCAACCGGTGCATCAGTATGTATTCTTGCATACACAGGAGTTATGGCTAGAAGAAACATAATCAGTCCGATGGAACAAATCTCTTTCTTAAACATTTTTTATTTATTGTATCTTTGAATGAATAAACCAATACCAATGCCAATTAGAGCATAAATAATTGGAGCAAATAATCCAATTAACATATGGTAACCTCCCAATGCACATGCCTCACTCTGACATTCTATAACTCCTTTCTTAACAAATAAATCAAAAAAATATGAGAATAATCCCATAGGGAAGTAGAATATATCAACTATAAGTAGGTTTATAGAATTATCTTTAAAAAAAAGTAAGTGGTTTAATAAGAAACCAATCACTAACAAACAAATTGGAATTAAAAACCCTATAATTCCTCCCTTTTGCCAATAGCTTAGTCTTCTCCAAAATTTAGTTATTTTTTTCATTGTTTTTTACCTCTGATTAGTTCTTTTATTTTGTAAATATGCGCCTATTAGCATTCCTGTTAATCCTAATATGACTGGACTTAACATAATCATGAATCCCCAACAGTCTTCTCCGGCACATCCAACGATAGCCCATATTAAGCCATATATCGGGAACAAGAAAAATAACGCAAACATTCCAACACCAAAACTAATAGCTCCAAGAATGAATCCTATAATCAAACCTATGATCGACCCTTTCTGATTTTGCATTATAAAATTTCTTATTGAGAATAAAAAAAGTAGAGTCGCCAATACAAAAATTATAAAGAGAGGAATATTAATTCTTAAGTTTCTTTGCGTTGTACCTGCAGTAAAATAACTAATTATATCAACAATAATTATCAGAGCTACTGATAACCACAATAATTTATTTATTTTCTTCATAGTTTATCACCCTTATTATTCAAAACCCACATCCTGCCATAAGTATCTCCGAAGATTACCTCTTTATTGCCATCATTATTCAAATCCGCTACTGTTGGTGTTCCAATAACAGGAAGATATAAACCAATATCCTCATTAGTCGTAGACCACCACGCTTTATCCTTGCCTTGTTTATCAAAGTTGTATGCGAATACTCTTCCTCTTGCTTCAGAAGAATTACCAATTAAAACATCATTCTTCGTGCCAACGATAATTTCTTGATAACCATCACCATCCAAGTCTGCGAAAGCCGGATGATCCAAGCCATCAGTCTGACCATCACCAGGAAAAGTGAAGTCATCAGGGCTTGTTTCGTTGGATAAGTCACCCTTGAAAGTAGAAGAGCCAGTACGCCTGTTATCATGGCGGTACGTGGACCATGTTGGATCAAAGAAAGCATAAATTGAATCTAAATCAAATACATCAATTGCTTTATATCTTACATCCTGATAAGATGAGTTAACATAAGGTCTATCATATGTATCATGAATCCAAAAAACATCTTCTCCACCATAATTACCATAACCAATTAATGTCACTGCATGTATTGGAAACTCAATACCAAGTAAGTCCCAACCAACAAGAGTGCTGTCTAAATGAGCATATAAAATACCATATCTCTCCAGAGCGCTTTGTACTTGTTCTTTATTCGAAACAATAGGAATTGACCTTTTCAAGTTTTCTGTCTCTCCCCCTGGCAAGTATTCACCAGGCTTCACAGTATGAAGATAATTTGAACCTAAATCAGGATCAGTAACGTTTATCCAATCTGAAGGTGGATTAGTAAGAATATCAACATATCCTTTTAAATTATAAGGAATTTGCTCCCAAGTTACGGAAGCATCAAAAAACAAATAGGTATATGTATTATAAAAAGTGTGCCTATCATGGTAAATGGCCTCTAATTCCCTAGGATTATGACCATATTCAATTCTATTGTTGAGGTAGCTTGTGTAAGTATCAAGAACTTCGCCCGTCTCAAGAGAAAACCAGTCAGCAACAGTTGCAGCAGAATAACTTAGACACTTGGGCGATATTTTTTCATTGTTCTCATCATAAAGGATTGTAATCCAATTAGGAGAAGGATCGTAATTTGTATTGACATATTCAACCCAAGACTTATTTGCCTTCAAATGTTTGAAAGGTAATTCATCCCACCCATCAACAAGAAATGTTGAATTGTTTCTAACAATGGTTTCAGAAACAGGTACAGCATTGGAAACTGAAGAAGCCACAACATTACTTAAACTGATCAAAACAAAAACCAATATAAGTACCAATTTCTGAAATTTCATTTTTTAATTTTTTCAATGATAACAGCGAACAATAATCCAATTGCACCACCACTAACAACTACCCAAATAAAGTTGATTATAAATCCTAAAACAATACATTCTAAAGCTTTACAAAAATAAAACGCGAAAACACCTGGATAGGAATAAAAAAGCACAAAAGCATAGCCGAATCTTTCTCCAAGTAAATCATTTAACAAACCCTTGAATGTTGCTAGACCAATAAAAATATTTAATATAATTCCAAGATACATTCCTTTAGTCCTAAAAGAAAGACCTTTCCATTTTTCTTTTATGTTCATTTTTACATTACCTCCGCGAATATTATTTTCTTATCTCCATCATATAGAGTGCCAACGATAATATCCATATCACCATCAGAATCGATGTCTGCAATTGCAGGGTCAGAAGAACTTCCACTGCCATAAGTTGAACCTAAATCAGCTTGCCATTCTTCTAGAAGCTCGTCTTCTGTGAGGTTGTAAACATATATCTTAGCATCGAAAACATATAATGGAGTAGTGGAGTCTGTCTTTTCAACGAATAATAGTTCTTTTGTGCCATCTAAATCTATATCTTCTATAGCCCAAGAAGTGAACATAGCAGAATTGTTATCCCCTCTAGGAAGAACATAATCCTCGTCTTCAGTAAGAGGAAGGGGTTCTCCGTCAGGATTCAAAACCCAAATCTTCCCGCTTTTATCACCAAAAATAATTTCCTTAAAACCATCATTATTAATATCTGAGATTACAGGAGTAGCAACAACAGGCTTAAACCAAGAAGCACTCTTCTCATTAGAAGTGCTCCATCCTAAAGTATATCTATCATTCTTATTGAATTCAAAAGTGAAAACTCTACCCCTATACTCCTCATTGTTTTCAATTAAAAAATCTTTATTAGTTCCAATTATCAGTTCTTGATCTCCGTCCTTGTTCAAATCAGCGAACGCCAAGTTGTTGGAACTATCAGTATCCTCATTAATAGGGAACGTGAACTCTTCAGCATCGGTATCTTCGGATAAATCACCTTTGAAAGCAGTGGTACCAGTTCTTAAGTTATCATGACGATAAGTAGGCCAATCAATATGAACAGCATCCCAGAACAATCTGTAGAGACCTGCAACTGCTTTCATAGCGTGAGGGATAGTAGCGTTGGCTTCCTGTTCGACATTAGAATCGTTTAAACCAGTGCTTATAAAATCACTACAGCTTGTATAACCTTCATCAGCCCATAAATTAAGATTATCGTTTCCACTACAAGACCAACTCTGTTCAACATCATTCAAATCGGTATAAACATAATTCGCATCTACATCATCACTAGCCCAATATTGTGTTTTTTGTGCAGTATACCAAAACAATCTGAAAAGTTCAATATATTGTCTGTCAGGAGCTCTTGTTGGTTCGACAGAAGACCAATCAAAATTGTCTATTAAATCTTCGTAATTGTATTGTTTTCCAGCGTAATTGACTCCTTGATAGCTATGAAAATTATCCCCAGACCAGATTTCCAATTCAGAATCATCACCAGGTAAGTGTGGATCAAGGAGAACATGCGATGGTTGAGCGGCATCCTCCAACAAATGTGCGATTCTGCCAAGCCAATAATAAGATTCATCAATATTGCCTTTTAAATAATTGTTTATAACATCATCACAATCATTCTCCCAAAAAGAGCAAGGTTTATACCAATAATCAAGCGCAGTTCTATAGGAACTATCTCTTTCTGCAAGTCCATCATTATAATCATCATTACCTAACATCAAAGTATCTGGATCGTCGGGTTGCCAAAAATGATTACCGAAAAGTGCGCTCAAAGTATCTGATGCCAAATCTTCTTCTGCCGAACCAGTAATGATATCATCTTCATAATCAAAATTTGCCTTTCCACGGTAATCTAATTCTTTGGTTACTGAATTATTAAGATGAAATATTATTTCATATGGTATGAGACTCCATATACGCCTAGATTGATTAGTAATATACTGGTGAGTTACTTCATCAGGAGGAGTCATTTTATAAGCATTCACATTAATAATTGTAAATGAAACTATTACAAAGTACAATAATATGTGAACGCTTTTTATTTTCATTATCTCTTTAAGTAATCCATTATTGACCCAATTACTCCTCCTGCAATTATCAGAAGTACACCATACTTCAACCAAGCCACAAACATAAAAAATACGGCTGCAAAATATTCTGTTGCAGAACAAGGTATGTGCTCTGCGATGAAACCACAATTAAAATCCCAAATTGAAGGAACAATGACAATTATTATAAAATATAAAATGTAACCCAAAAAACCAACAGATATTCCTTTCTGCCAATACTTTAACTTACTCCATAATTGTGTTATAGTTTTCATAAATATCTACCTCCTATAATCTTTTCATGGATATCGCCAAATATTACTTCCTTGTTTCCGTTACCGTTTATGTCAACAATGGTTGGCGTTCCAATAACAGGTAAGTATATTCCAATTTTTTTATTATAAGACGTACTCTTCCAAGCCTTATCCTTACCTTGTTTATCGAAGTTGAAGGAGAAAACTCTTCCTCTTTCTTCGGAAACATTACCAATAAAAACAATTTTTTTGGTTCCAACAATTAGTTCTTGTTTGCCATCACCATCTAAATCTGCAAAAGCAGGATGGTCAGAGCCATCTGTTTCGCCATTGCTAGGGAAGGTGAATTCGTCTGCACTAGAAGAACTTGACAAATCTCCTTTGTTTTTTCTCATCTTATCTTTAACCTCAATGTGCCTAATGAATTAACCAAAAAGTTTGATTTTACGTCTATGAAGGTGTTTATTTCTTCGATTAGTTCGTTGTCTTCTTCGATTGTTATTTTGAGCAGGTGTTTGCCTGGCAGGTTGAAGGTTGTCTTGAATTTATAGGATTTGTATTTGTCATTTGGGATTGTTTTGGTTTTCTCTGATTGGAATGTGCGGTCTAGCTCTTCGCTTTCAAATCTTACTTTGATTTTTCTTGGTTTGCAGTCTTTTTTCCTGTAACAGGTCTCTTTGTTGTGGTATATTATAGTAACTTTGCCTTCTTTTCTAATCTCAAAGTCAGAAAAGGAGATAGTATACTCATCAGGGATTATTTCAACAGGGCTAATCTCAAAGTTTAGATTGCTCAAATCAAGCAGACCGCTACCATAAAGAACATCCTTGCCAGAATCGCCCAAATCTAGAGCCCCATCTTCAAATATGTCTTTAATATGTGTGGGATTCAAAGAACTATTATGTTGTAAAAGCAAAGCAACTGCTCCACTGACAAAGGGAGTGCTCATAGAAGTGCCTGTCTTACAATCATAATCTAAAGGAACCGCACTACAAATATCAACACCCGGAGCAACCATATCAGGCTTAACATAATCATCAATTGTATCTCCAGAACTAAAGTATGCCCATTCATTGGCGTCATCAACTGTTCCAACGGTGATTGCATTACGAGTAATGCCTGGCGTGGTGACTCCTTCAAAACCGCCGCAAACACCACTGCCACAGTTGCCTGAGGCTATTACAACTGTTATGCCGTTGCTTATTGCTTCTTCAATTTTCAGGATTTCAGGACTATTAAGCTGGTTTTCAGGAGTGCCTGAATAAATAGCTCCTAAACTAAGAGATATAACATCAACATTCTCACTAATGGCATAATCAATACCATCAATCAACCATGAAAGATAACCAACTCCTTCATCATTAAGAACTTTCACATCATAAATCTGAGAATCAAAAGCTACTCCCTTATATAACCCGTTTCCTGAAGCGATGCCTGCAACATGGGTTCCATGGCCATAAAAATCTCCAGTGCCTGAACCTGTGAAATCAACCTGAGAAATAACCCTGCCATTAAGCATTTCATGAGAAGCATCAACGCCTGTATCCAATACAGCTATCTTAACACCTGAGCCATTCAAACTAAAATTCCATAGGCTGTCTGCATGAATCTGGTCTACTGCATCATCCAAGAAAGATGTAACCTCCAAGTCAGGCCAGACCATAACAACATCTTCATCAGAAACAACATCTACAACATCAGAACCAAAAGCATCTGCAAAAATAAAGTTCCTATCTCTACTAATTTTTGATTTTCCTTTAATTACTTTATCCTTGATTTTGTGTCTTGAATTTTTATCTTTTAACTGAACAATAACCTTTGCCTCTGCTTCATAAGATAAACCCTCCAAGTCCTTATGAAGCTTTTTCAATAAACCAGGCGGAAGAATATTTTTTATTTTATTAGAAGACAGATTGACTGAAACATTTGTTTCATTAATCGTGGTTGTGTTGGTAATGTTTATTGAAGTATTTACTAAAGTATTATTGAAAGATAAATTCAAAGTTATATTTAATGAATTATTAGAACTATTGTAAGAAATATTGTCATTCAAAGTTATATTAGTCGCAGCAGAGAAGATAGAAACACTCAAAATAACTAACAGAAGAAATGTGCTTAAATTTAGCTTACCAACCGAGTATATCTTCGTGGCCTTCACCCCCCAAGGTTCGAGTTTTAAGCAAATCTATAAAACTTTATTCTGATAATCTTATTTAAACTTTTCTGTTAGTTTTCCGGTTGTTTCAGAAGTCTTTCGGACAAACTTTTTTTGTTTGGGATAAACTTTGAGAAAATAGGATAAATCATACAAAAAGAATAATAAGAAGTATCAAGAATGCAATAACTCCACTTAGCATTTCATTCATGATAAGCTTTGAAATATATTTTTTCATAACTTTTATAAATAGTTCATAATTTCATCTCGGAATGGCAAAGAAAGCAACTTATGGCTCTATGAAGAGGTTCGGTTCGAGATATGGTAAAAGGCTTAGAGACAGGTACGGCGCTATTGAGGCTGAGCAGAGGAAGAAGCATAAATGCCCATATTGCAACTATGTTAAAGTCAAGAGGGTTGCTATAGGTATATGGAGCTGTAATAAGTGCGGAGCCAAGTTTACTAGCAAGGCCTACACAGTTGCCAAGCCACCAACTATCAAAGCAGAGGTTAAGGAAGAATGAGCTCTTACAAATGCCTTTTTTGTAATAAAACGATTTCAGATACACAGATAAGGAAGAGGGTCAGGTGTCTTTATTGTGGGTCAAAAATAATCTTCAAGGAAAGAACTGTTGGTACTAAAGTTAAAGCGAGATGAAGTACACTACTAAAATAATAGTTGATGGAGATGCAAAGAACATCTCCAAGTTGTTTGAACCTGAAACAAAAGAGTTTCAGAACAAAAGAGCTTTTTACTCAATACACAAGAAGGGTGAAAAGCTAGAGTTCAGAATCACTGCTGAGGATTCAACTGCTTTAAGGGCTGTGTTGAATTCCATCACAAAAAACCTGACTGTTTATGAAAAAACTAAAAAATGGATAAAGCAACCGAAGAAAAAATAGGCGAACTCCAAGTTATTGAGCAGAATTTGCAGAGATTTCTTACACAGAAGCAGCAATTCCAGACCCAGATGGTTGAGATGGACACTGCTCTTAACGAGCTAAATAGTGCCAGTGAAGCTCATAAAATAATAGGCAATATTATGGTTTCTGTGGATAAGAAGAAGCTTCAGGAAGATTTAAAATCCAAGAAGGATATGCTGGACCTAAGGTTTAAATCTATTGAGAAGCAAGAGCAGAATATGCGAGAGAGAGCTGATAATATTCAAAAAGAAGTGATGGAAGGAATCAAAAAAGAAAAGAAGTGATTAGAATGGAAATCAAGAATGTCATTGACGCTCTTAATCAACTCGAGGAAGACACATCTGTTCCTAAGAATATAAAACAAAGGATTTCTGAGATAACCTCTGATATGAAGAGCGACAAGGATTTATCTCTTAAAGTGAACAAGTCCCTATCTGAGCTTGATGACATTGCTAATGATATCAATCTTCCCACCTTCGTTAGAACTCAGATATGGGGCATAGCGAGTATGCTTGAGAAGCTTAATAATTCATCTTGACTTCTTTATTACTAGATTTTTTATGAAATAAGAATTAGGTATCACTATCATGTCTTTTTTCTTTGTCACGACATGTGTGTCTAGTAGGCTTATCTTTGTTATCTTACCCTCTACTTTCCCAACCTTTATTCTATCTCCTTGTTTGTATAAGCCTTTTTTTCTAACAGAGTAACCTGCGATGAAGTTAGGTATAAAGTCTTTTATTGCTAGTATTACTGAGATACCGACAATTAATAGTATGACGACTGATATCATATTGAGAACAAACGGTGTTAGTCCAAGACTTTCCAATGCCATTAGGATTGCTAGGAAGTATATGAAGTAAGAGGAAGATTTAGACAATAAGGCTGAAAAAGAAGCTTGGTAACCTGTTGCTTTCCTTATAGTTTTGTCAAACTCGATTTCTTTCAGTAGTTTTAAGATTATCCTTCCTACTATTCTTCCTATGATGAAACCTATGAGTAAGATTATTATCGCTGTTACTATCTTTATTAGAAGTTGGTTCTGAACAAATGCATCGCTAATATTTATAATTGAATCTGTTAATGCCATGGTGATTAATAAGAGGAGGAGTTATTTAAACTTTGCGAAGAAGTTCTGCTTTCTCTACTACAAGCGTCGCTGTATTCTCATCTTCTTCGATTATTTTTGATTTCTTTATTTCTATTTTCTTATTGAATACTGGACCGTTAAGAACCAGTGTTTCGAATTCTCCGCCTTCGCCAGCTACATTGAAGCCGATCTTTTGATTTAACTCAACCAGCTTGTTAATCATTTTGTTGTCGATTTTTTTGTTAAGCCAGTTTTTGTTCAAACCTTCAGCAGCTACTTTGCTAATCACGAATTCAAATCCTTCTCTCACTATTTCCCTCATCTCTGTTTCTTGGTTGATATGCCATAATGGTGAGAAGATTTTCAATGATAATGAATCACATACCTTTTCTACCCTGTTTCTCTGATAGTTGGAAAAAATAGCTCCTGTTATAACTCCTTCTATCTTATATTCCTCTTTCGCTTTCTTTATAGCTTTTTTCAAGTCTTCTAACTCTTTTTCTTTCTCTCCCTTTGTTTGGTATGTGACCAAGGGAATTCCAGTCGCTTCTGATTGTAATCTAACTAGTTTTACTGTTGGTGTGTGGAACATGAAAGAATCCAGATTCTCGCTTTCTAAAGTAATCATACACTCAACTGAATAGTTCTGCTTAATCATTGTGTACATTGCAAACACACTATCTTTTCCAGAACTTATTAAAGCTCCTAGCTTGACATTATGCGTTGGATAAAAAGTTCTCAGATATTCTGACTTTGTTTTGAATTTATTTTTGTTTGTTAGCTTTTGTATTGCTTTATGAAAGTTGCTGCCGTATTGAGCTGCTTTTTTCTTTCTTAGTGCGAACTCTTCCTTTAATCTTAGATTCTTAGCAACAACTCTTAAAATGTATTTTTCATGATTGTCATATAGCTTGTGCTTCCCAGAAATTCTCAATGAATACTCTACTAAGCCCTTGTCTAAGAAAGGAATTCTTAGTTCTATGCAGTTATACATAGTGATGACGTCATCCCTGTAAAGGTCTCTTTCATACATCTTCAAAAGTCCTGAGACACATTCATTGTTAACATTGTACGATTCTCTGTGTCTCTGGTAGCCTGCAAAGATTTCCTCACTTCCAAGCCCTGAGAACAATACCTTGCAGCCATCTTTCTTTGCTTGTTCGCAAGCAGTGTAGAAAGTGAGTGCAACTCCAACTTTTACAACGTTTGAGTCTTCTATTAATGGAACGATTTTTCTCAGATAATTCTCAACCTCTGAGAGTTTTATCTTTATGACTTTAAGATTTAACCCTAGATCTTTCGCTACTTTCTTTGCGTAAACAAGGTCTTGTGGCTCTTTTAGCCCAGGATCATCAAGCACTGCTGTGTAGCATGTGAATTCCTGCTTGAATTGTTTCAGGATTAGCGCTAAAACTGTTGAGTCTATACCGCCTGAGAACAATATTCCAAACTTTCTCTGTGGAATTCTCTTTGAGATTGATTCCTTTATCTTCAGTTCTAGTTTTCTAGATATAATCTCAATTGATTCTTTTATCTCTGGCTCTATTGAAAAAAATTCTCTTTCTATGAATTTTAGTTTGTCTTTTCTCAAATCATACTCTATTATCTTTCTTGGATTCAACTCGTTGATGTCTATAATACCTAGTTTTTCAAGAGCTTTTTTTTCAGATGCAAAGTAAAAGCCGTTCGTGTGGCTGTACCAGACAGGTTTTACACCTATTATGTCTCTTGCCACCCAGAGCTTGTTTTTTGATATGTATGCGAATGCAAAGACACCATCCAACTCGTCAAGAGTTTTTTCACTTACGCCTTTTTTCTGCAATAATTTGAATAGCATCTCAGAATCGTTTCTTGCTTTGAGATTATATTTCTCGTTGAGTTCTTTCCAATTATAAATCTCACAGTTAGACACAAAAACATCCTTGTCTGTCAAAGGTTGTTTTACTCTTCCAACGATTGAGTGCAGGCAGTGTCCTAACGAGAAATTATCTTCTTCATAAAATCCATTCCCATCCCTGCCTCTATTCTGCAAAATAGTTATGCCTTGCCTTACAAGTCTCAAAGCATCTTTTCTTCTGAATACTCCTATAATCCCACACATATTTTTTAAGAAAGGATAAAGTTTTAAAAATTTATAGAAAAAAGAAAAAAATTAAAGTTTTGCTTTTTCAAACTCTTCCACTGCTCTGTTAAGACTATCCTCAAGACTTTCTTCTTTTGAACCAACAGAATATAGTCTTTCACCTATCCATTGGTTGGTTGCAGCCTGGAATAAAGTGTTTATTGCTTCAAAGAATGCAGATGAAGGCGAAGTGTATTCAATGCTTTTATCCATTAAATCTCTAAAATCAGCAACTCCTTCCTCCTTGGCTTGCTCCTTTGCTCTCTGTATATCTGCATACCACATAGGATTTAGCTTTTTTACCTCGTCTCTTATCCTTTGCTTACTTACACCAAATCCATCCCATGTAAGTCTGTCCTCATGCCATGTGCATACAGCATCTGCCAGGACATCTTTTGGCTCACCATCTTCAACTATCACTACATATTCGAATTTACCGTCCAATCTTCTGAAACCTCTTGACTCAGCATAATCAGTCATTAATCTATTAACTATCTTTGTCGTCTCATTAATTCCTTCAAATCTCTCTGGACTTAAAGACATCAATTCTCTTGCTTGCTCTGGAGTTAGGTATCTGTCATCTGGTTCGAACTTTGTGCTAAAGTCAAGCATCACACCACCTAGTTCTTCTGGAATAGGCATACCTGGCTTGAAATCATCAGGTAAACCAATATCTGCAAGTGTCAATTCTCTATTCTTTACTCTTCTCCATACTGATGAACTCTCTGGAAGCTCATTTCTCATTATGAATTCTATTGGTTGCACATAATTGTTCACTGCTGAATCTTGAAACACTGAGTAATCCCAACTACCATTTCTAAATTCAGGCAACAACCTATTTACAAACCTAACTCTCATAATATTTGACAGGTAGCTTCTACTAATAGCGTTCTTTGTTGTTGTTAGACTTCCATCCTCATTCACCATCCCAAGAAAATGAGAGTCAATATTTTGGTCTCTTAAAAATTCAAAATTAAACCCTGCCATCAGGGCCACTGTGCTGTTGTCCAATGGAACAGATGGCTCTATAGTTCCATAATCAAACACTGAGAATACAGGTCGATAATCCATATCTCCAATACCTGGACTCTCAGGACTTGGCTTTAAGATAAGCCCAATTCTTTTCACACTTGTTGCCTTGCTTATCTCTTCAACATATTTTGACATTTTCTTTACCTCCTACCTTATTATCGTTTGTTCTGCTTCTGGTCCGACAGAGACTATTGCAACATGTCCGTTTGTAAATTTTTCAAACTCGTTAATAGCTTTTGTCAAGCTATCTGGTAACTTGTCGTACATTCTCACATCAGATATATCCCCATAACCTTGGTATGGTGTATTGACAGGCTTCACATTATAAAGTACTTTAGGGTCCCTGTCAAAGTTCTCAGTTACGGTTCCGTCTGTTTCATATCCATAACAGAGAGAGAATTCATCTAGACCTCCAACAGAATCTGGTTTGGTAAGTATCATTAATGGACCATTAATACCTACTGCGTATTTTGCAGCCACTGCATCTGTCCATCCAATCCTTCTAGGTCTCTTAGTTGTTGCTCCATACTCAAAAGCTGCCAATCTAATACCTACTCCTCTTGTTAAAAGATCATTTGAATTGATTAAACCAACAACTTCTTCCCTGTGTGATTTTATATAATCAATAGTCTGTTTCTCATATCCAACTAATTCTTCTCTCTCACTTGTTGAAAGACCTTCAATTCCATCTTTTTTCTGAAGAGATCGTATCCTGACAAGATCAATAGGTGCATTCAGATAATGAGATGTTTCATAAAAAACATCGTGGTCAAGGCCTTTAGCGCAATACGCCTCTGAATCTGCTCCACCAATTTCTGTTGGGAATGGCCCTCCACCGACTCTTGTCATAAAAGGGAATTTCACTATTCCAAACACCAAATCAGCTCCAGACAAACCAACCCCTGACAAGGTGCCGTGTCTTGAGGCATCAGAAGACGTAACAAATGGATTTGTTCCATGCTCAATACTCAACAATAATCCTTGTGCTCCTTCTACCAGAATCTTCTTGCCATCTCTCACAAATCTTTGCATTTCAATGTAAGTGTTCCTGACAAAAGGTTTGATTTTCTCAGCGAAAGGTTTCAAATAGGCTATTGTTTCATCAATATCTATTTCTATTTCCGGATATTCATCTTGAGCTTTATTTAGTTTCTTAACCAAAGAATCTTGATCATACAAGTCTCTTATCATAACTCCGAATCTTGCAGTTTTATCAGTATACGTCGGACCTATACCTCGACCTGTTGAACCAATACTTCCCTTTTTCAGAGACACATTCTTTGCTCTATCTTTTGCTATTTCGTGAGGCATAATAACATGTGCCTCTTTACTTATGATAAGATTGTCATAGGTTAAACCTTCAGCATCCAAAGCACTCAGTTCCTTACATAAAACTTCTGGATCAATAACCATTCCATTGCCAAGAACGTTTATCTTCCCAATAGAATCATAAAAAATACCTGCAGGTATTAGATGAAAAATTCTTTCCTGTCCATTTATAACAGATGTATGACCTGCATTGTTTCCACCTGTTCCTCTTGCAATAATATCTGCCCAATGTTGAGCAAAATAATCTGAGAACTTACCTTTTCCTGAATCACCCCATTGATTACAGATAACTGCAATTACCTGAGCATCTCCTACAATTTTTTCTAACATTTTATCACCTTTTAGTATCTATATCATGAGTTTCTGTAACTATTCTTTTGCTATATTCTGACATTAACTCAATAACAGATTCTTCTCTTAATTCCTGCAAATTCATACAACCAGCATTCACCATCGCTGCTTTTATCCTTAAAGCATCTGCTTTGAGACTTGGTTTCATAAATCCAGCATAATCAACTGTTGATGAAACTCCTTCTGGAAAGAAAGTCATCATATCAGAATGCCCATATCTTTCAAGGTTCCTAGCTTCTTCAGAACCTTCTCCATAGGTTATCACATTCCTCATTTTTGATTCCAGCCTAGTAACCTTTCCATCTTCATCTAGTTTATCTCCTGCTGCCTCAAAGAATTTGTTGAAATAGTTTCCCATCATTATAGCATCTGCAACTGTTAAAGCGATTATCATATCGCCTGCTGAAGATATTCCTCCATCAGCAATCAAAGGAACATATCTTCCTGCATTATCATAATAACGTTTTCTCGCTTCATCAACGTCTATCAAAGCAGTCATAGGAGCTCTGCCAACAGCTTTCTCTCTTTGGGTTGTGCATATTGAGCCAGAGGACATTCCAACCTTGATAATGTCAGCTCCTGCATTCATCAACATTAAAGCACCATCATAAGTAACAAGATTGCCAGCACATATCGGAACTCCTGTATCCATATCCTTGTATTTTTTAACAACAACATCCTCTGCAAAATAGCCGTATGCATCTGAAGTATCAATCACTATCAAATCAACCCCTGCATCTATATTGGCCTCTACTCGTTTTCTCCAACCTCTATGAGTATTTATAGCAGAAGCGACTCTTATGGGTTTCATATCTTTTGCAAAAGCCATCTTTACAAGCCTGCTCTGACCGTCAAGAACAACAAGATAATCACTTTCAGAATCCTCTAGTAGCTTTCTTGCAGTTTTAATATTAATATTTGACCTTTTATGACAAAGCAATTTTTCATCAGAATCAAATGGCATCATTATTTCAGTTACAGGAGCTTGAGGATGACCTCCTACATCCCAGTAATGCCTCCTTGTGAACATGCCCTTGAAAACATTGTTCCTGTCAACAACTGGAATCTTTGAATGGCCATGCTTGTCCATCTTTCCCAAAACCTGCTCTATTGTCTGCGTATCATATGCTGTATCAGGATTTTCAACAAATCCCATTTCATGACGTTTTATTCTTTCCACAATACTAACTTGTTCAGATACTAGCATTCTTACAGGAAGAACTCCAAGCCCTCCTTCCATTCCAAGAGCTAAAGCCATCTCATAACCGGTTACAGAAGTCATTGCAGCGCTCAAAAAAGGAATTCCAAGAACCAAATCATCAGCAAGCTTTGTCTCAAGACTAACAGTGTGAATATCACAATCCTTACCAGTATAACCTGGTAAGAGACTAAACTCTCCAAAAGTTCTTCCGGGTTCCAAGATTATTTTTTTAGTTATTTTACCATCTCCATCACACATTAATTGTGGAATCTGATTTACCTATTAAATCTTGGTATTTATCTAAGACTGGTTGAACATTTTCTTGTAGGAATTCTTCTGTCTGTTGTGCTGCAGCTCCTGCAAATCTCTCTGGATTCTTAAGCAGCTCATCTAAATATTTTCTACTTACAGGTATAGCTGGATCAGCTGCGAGCCTTTCAAAGAGATCATTAGGTTTTCCTTTCTCTTTAACTGCTTTTCCTGCTGCAACTGAGTGTATCTTTATTATCTCATGCATTTCTTGTCTGTCATGTCCTTTCTTGGATAAGTCCATAAGTATTGTCTCTGTTGCCATGAATGGCAATTCTTGCTTCAGATGTCTTCTTATCTGTGCAGGGTAGACAACCATTCCATCAGTTATGTTCTGATATAACTTCAGCACTGCGTTTGCTAAGAGGAATATCTGCGGAATATCCATTCTTCTAATTGCTGAATCATCCAATGTTCTTTCAAACCATTGATTGGCATGTATATGTGCGAAGTCAACAGACAAGTTCATCAGTTTCTCTGTCAATCCAGTCATTCTTTCTGAGCGCATAGGGTTTCTCTTGTAAGCCATTGCAGAGCTTCCTGTCTGCCCCTTTGCAAACGGCTCTTCCTGCATTTTCAGATTTGATAGTAACCTAAGGTCAACTGCGAATTTATGAGCAGATTCACCAGTCCCTGCTAGCGTTTTAGCAATTATAGTATCAAGTTTCCTAGTGTATGTTTGCCCTGTCACTGGAAAATATCCTTCAAATCCTAGTTTCTCGCTTACTAATCTATCAAGTTCTTTGACTTTCTCATAGTCATTATCAAATAACTCAAGGTAACTTGCCTGTGTGCCAACAGTGCCTTTTGCACCTCTTGCCATTACTAATCCTTCAACGTTTTCAATCTGGTTGATGTCAAACAGCAAGTCATTAATGTACAAAGTGTTTCTCTTTCCAACTGTTGTTGGTTGTGCTGGCTGGTAATGAGTAAAGCCTAAGGTTACTAAATTCTTATACTTCTCAGCGAATCTTGCAAGGTTATATATAGTATTCACCAAATCGACCTTTATGAGTTTCAGAGCTTCTCTCTGTTGTATCAAATCAGTGTTGCATCCAACAAACTGTGATGTCGCTCCAAGATGTATTATTCCCTTTGCAGTCGGACACCGAAGTCCATACTCATAAACATGAGCCATAACATCATGTCTTATCTCTTCTTCTTTCTTTCTTACAACTTCATAATCTATAAAATTTTGATAAGCCTTTAATTCCTCAACCATTTCAGGCGTTACCTGTTCTAGTCCAAGTTCCATTTGAGCTTCTGCAAGCGCAATCCAACATCTCCTCCAAGTTCTGAATTTAAAGTCATCTGAGAAAATTCTCTGCATAGCCTTATCTGTGTATCTGCTTACTAAGGGTTCTTGATAAACATCGTGGTTCATTTTAACCTCCTAATGTCTGAAATGTCTTATTCCAGTAAATACCATAGCTATTCCATGTTCATTCGCAGCTTGTATGACTTCCTCATCTGCTTTTGAACCGCCTGGACAAATCACATATTTTACTCCCATTCGAGCTATAGCATCTAATCCATCTCTCTTTGGGAAGAAAGCGTCTGAGAATGCTACAACCTTTTCAGATGAGAGAACACTTGCGATGTATGAATTAACTTCTCCAATTAAGTCTTCTCTATAGGTCCCATCTTGAATCATCTTATCCATAGTCATTTCATAATTCAAACCTTTTTCTCTGAAATATTGCCTCATAAGATTCTCTCTTGCTTTTGGCAATGACAATTTCTGAGCAGAATCTAATCTGTTTGGCTGGCCAGCGCCCATTCCTAGCACCCTATACTGGCCTTCTTCATACTCATACGCTGAGATAATTGCATTTGACTTTGTATGCTTACCTGCCATTATTGAGAACTCCACAAGACCTTGCATTCCAATCTCAAATTTTCTATCAGAAACAGTCCCAACCCGATACTCAATACCACTATTTGGCTCTTTCAATTCAACAGGGTCTCCAAATAATCCATCAATAGTATCACAAAGATACAGAGTGTCATCTTGCTCCTGCGAAATTCTTCCACCTCTTATTTCATGAGCCTCTATAAAACCAGGATTATCTAATTGCCCTGTTTGAATAACCCTTAGATTTTTCTTGGCTTTCTTGCTCTGTATCCACTCCAAAGCTGCTTTGTCATAGGAAGGTGCTACCAATACTTCAACAAATTTTCCCATCAATAATTTCACAACGTCTTCAGTGACTTTCTGAGAATAACCGACAATTGAACCAAAAGCGCTTACCTCATCACCCAACCAAGCATTTTCAAAAGCCTGTTTCAGTGTTTCTCCTGTTGCAAGTCCACAAGGATTTTTATGTTTGATTACAACAACTCCAGGTCCTCCTTTGAAATCCAATAATACTTCCAATGCAGCATTAGCATCTAAAATATTATTATACCCTAAAGGTGAACCATGCAAAGGTTCATTCAACACAGTAGGACCTTTATATGAAAAATCTTTTTCCATCCAACCCATTTGATGTGGATTCTCAGCGTATCTTCCTAATTGAATTTTCTCTGTCATTTTATTCCCCTCATTGTATGTTTAGCCCTGGCAGGATATCAGTTGTATAATCAAAGCCTGCAAAGTGATTACCTATAGCACCCTCATAATTTCCTACTTGAATAAATGCTCTCCTTGCCAGATTGAATCTCTGCTTTGCAGAAATACCTTTATCCGCAACTAAATCACTGACAAAATCACTATATTGTTTAGGATTTGTCAAGACTGCAACGCTGTGCCAGTTCTTTGCAGCAGCCTTAACCATTGTTGGTCCACCAATATCGATGTTTATTCTTGCTTCTTCAGGAGTCACATCTGATTTCATAATTATTTGCTCAAAAGGATAAAGGTTTCCGACCAATACGTCAAAATATACACCTGGCGTTCCAGTCATTTGCTCCATTACATCCCCAATATATCTCTCATGTTCTGGGTTTCCTCTCTCACCAAGCAAACCTGCATGAATTTTCGGATGCAGCGTTTTTACCAAACCACCCTCCATTTCAGGAGAACCTGTGAAACCCTCAACAGAAGTGTAGTTCTGCGAAGCTCTATCTCCTAGAATTTCAGTTATGGCCTTTCCAGTTCCACCAGTTGAGTAGAACATTATGTTAGGGTTTATTCCTAACAATCCTTGGACCAATTCATCCAAACCGTCTTTGTCAAAGACACTTAACAAAACATGTTGTGGAAATATTAACTCCGGAATTGGATATTCATTTCCTCTTATTGTCATTTTCAATTACCTCCTCTGATATTCTTGCTTGAATTCAGCATCTTTTCCCTGCAGATTCTCAACTTTTTTATCATTGAATTGAATTAATAATTCCTTAAATCTTGGATTGACACCTGCATATAGTTGTGCAATAAACTTTCCAACATTTGCAGGCTTTGCAATGTAAGCGTTAGAGCTTCCAGGAGGATTTGTCAAGCAACTCTCGTTTGGAGCATCAGGTGGACAGCTGATAACAGGCCCAAGTGCATGGAAAGACAATGTGCCTGACAGTGCATCTGTTCCACCAGCTATAGCAACGTATGCTACTAAGCCACCAACATCATTATATTCATTAATCATCTCCATAAGTGTGTCTGGCTGCTTATGTGCTGAGCAGATTCTTACTTCATATGGAATACCATACTTATCCAACGATTTAACAACTGCATCTATGTGCGGTTTATCGCTGTCTGATCCAGCCAAAATTACTGCACAGCCAGTATTTGACTTCATTGTTTCCTTGAATACTTCATCAATCATTTTAAGACCTCAATTAGCATAACCTGTGAATGTTATTGGTCCTCCTTCGTAGGGCCTATGGATTGTCGTTGTGAGTTCTTCTTCTTTGCTCTCCTTGACTTCTCCAACTATCTTTGCTCTGTGTTCTCCTCCAGTATTTATTAATTTTACAACCTCTTCAGCAATATTTAATGTTGGAACAACATACGCAAACCCCATTCCCATATTCTGCTTTTTGTATGCCTGCTCAGGAGTCCAACCTGATTCTTGAATCAATAACTTGTGAATTGGTAAAGGATCAAGAGGATCAGTTATTTCAAAAGATACTCTTTCTCCAACCCTGTTGAAATTTTCAAGACCATTTCCTGTTATGTTAACACCATAAATCTCGCGAATATTAAACTTTTGACCTATGAGTGCTGCTTCTACCATGTATAACGCTGTCGGAACTTGAAGTGCTTCGATAACACTCATTCCTTCCAAGATATCTGGTTTGTCATCAAACTGGAATCTTCCCTTATAGTGTGGTTTCCACTCTTCTCTATACTCTGCATCTGGCGTAAACAAGACATGCCTTGCTCCTGTATAACCATTGCTATGCGCACCAGTTGACGAAACACCCACAATGATGTGACCGTCATGTGGATTCAAAGCAGGAACATAATCTTTTAATATGTAGCCAGTCATCACAACACCTACATCCCACCCTTTGTTTGGCACTCCTAGTGATATCATCTCTTCCAAAGAAGCTGTCTCTATCTTTCCAATATTCAAGTCGAAAGGAGCATTCGGAATTCTAATCTTCTCAAGTGCATCGACAAAGCCACTTATTATCTCACCCATGTGCTGCTCTTCTATCTCGCTCTGAACTGCAAAGTAAAGATTAACTACATCTGGGAATGCATATATTCCTGTTGCCATATCATTAGCATTCATAGCTATCCCATCAATTGGCTGGAGAGCATAATTATTAGCCCATACACTTAGGAACAACTTCGTACCAACACCGTCAACACAGTGCACTGCATAATGATATGGATGAACAATATTATTTTCTTTCAACTCAAAGAAAAAACCTTTTGCTTTTGGATTGGTTCTGTTGAAAAGCCATGGAGCCCTAGCAAGAGCTTGCTTTCCACTTTGAATAGCTACCTTTTCTCTATCCTCGTAATCATCTAGTTTTTTAGCCATTTTCTAAAGGCAACTCAACTCCTTGATACGGTTGCTCTATTCCTTTATAGACAATAGCAGGATTGCCATCATGATGAAAAGTCGTTCTATGGATTTCTAATTCCCCATTAGCTATTGCACTCAATGCAAACCTCAATGCTGGCCAATCACTTTCTTCTTTCTGTTTTTCCTGATGTTCATCAGCTTCATCCTGTGTGACAGGCCTCTTTCCTGTGTATTCAACCCATGAACCTGAAACAAGCACTGAGCCTGCATCCGTCTCTGGGTCCAAAAGTATTATTGATGAGCGAGTTCTTTCCTCACCAGCACTCAGAGCATCAAAGACTGCGTTTTCACCAATATACTTCCTAGTTCCATTATCATTGAAAATATCAAGAGCTGCTGGATGAACATTTATTGCTCTCCTATCAAACCTTCTAAGCAATGCTCCTTTTACAAGTCTCATATATCCTGCAAGCACTGCAAGGTCAAAATTAATAATGTTAGATGACTCGTAATCTTGTATTTTCTTCAACAACTCCATGTTGAAGGCTTGGGTTCTTTCTTCATAAGCTATACGTCCTTCAACTGTTTCTTGTGCTTTAATCCAGCTTCCGCAGAACTTGTAGCCATTCAATGTAAAAGATTCTACCCCAAACTTTTCAGCATACTCCAAAGCGCCTATTATCTCTCCTTTTTTCTTTTTTTTGTCTGTTATTAACAAATCAATAGAAAAATTAGAGTCTTCTTTTTGTGATTCTAAAACTGCTTCTCTGAAATTAGTGCCACTGCCAGAGGCAAATGCAACTGAGTGCATAATCCCCGTCCTAGGATCAAAGATTTCTTCCAACAAACCTTCATTAACTACATCTCCTAAAGTCATTTTAATCCTCCAATGCTTTACTAGCTATATCTCTCCTGAAGTGAAAGACAGTACCTCTATAACTGGTGGAAGATGCTATCTGTATAACATCTGTTGCTGAATAAGCAAGCTCTCTTGCTTCCTTAATACCTTCAGGAGAATAAGGAGTCACTCCTAAAACTCTTCCACCTGACGTTATTAAACCTTCATGTTTATGCTGTGCAGTGCCTGCATGAAATACCTTTACTCCTTCAACACTTTCTACTTCTTCTATACCTCTTATTGGAAGACCTTTTCTATAACTACCAGGATAGCCTACTGATGCCATAACAACACAACAAGAAGCGCCTGGATTGAACTCCATGTCTACTTCATCAAGTCTTCCGGCCATAGCTAACGATAACGTTTCATAAAAATCACTCTTTATCATCATCATTGCTGGTTGGCATTCTGGATCGCCGAATCTTACATTGAACTCTATAACTTTAGGTCCTTCTTTTGTCATCATCATACCTGCATACAAGAATCCCTTGTATTCCTCTCCTCTTTCTTTCATTCTTTGAACAACAGGTGTCATGATATTCTCAGCTACATCTCTGACAACATCAACTGATGCAATTGGTGCAGGTCCATATGCGCCCATTCCACCTGTGTTCGGACCTTTGTCCCCATCAAGTTGAGGTTTATGATCCTGTAAAGATATCTCAATTGGATACACTTGATTACCGTCTGATATCCCAAAGACCGAAAACTCCTGCCCGAATAATCGTTCAGCTATCAATACATCTTCACCAAACTTAAGTGTGTGTTTTACTATCTCCTCAAGGGCTTGATTATTTGAATCACAAACAACGACTCCTTTCCCGGCAGCAAGACCTCTGGCCTTGATAACAATTCCTTTTGAAGTCGCCATTCTAGTAATCGCAATTATCGCCTCAGTTGTTGAATAACAGAATTCAGACTGAGCTTGTTGGATACCCAACTCTTCCATTATTTGATAGGAATAAAACTTATCCGCTTCTAATTTCGCTGGAGCCATGGTTGGTCCGAAAACCCTATTGTATCCTTTGCCATTAAGATAGTCAACAATACCATTAGCCAAAGGATCCTCTGGCCCGACAATTGTCAAATCAATGCTTTCAGATGCAATTAACTCTGCTATATCTCTAAAACTCTGACTGCTTGATTTAGAAATTTTAACATTCCTTCCTTTCTCCTCAACTTCAGTCCCACCATTTCCAGGAGCATAAATAACTTCTTCGACATGAGGACTTTGAGCGAGCTTCCAACCGAGAGCATGCTCTCTACCCCCAGAACCTATAATTAAAACTTTAGCCATTTTTTACTACCCTATCTTACATGTTTAACAATATTAGCGAAAATACTATAACCATCATCATGAGCATACATCTGACTGCTTTCAGCTGATTTTATTCCCACTCTTCTATTCTGATCCTTTATCCTGAAAAAAGTTGGATTTCTTGAAAAATGGACACTTACTTCTGGATGAGCCATATGTCCAAAGATATTCCCATTTCTATTAACCAGTCCTGCAATACCATCAACAGAGCCATTTGGATTGTGGGGTAACCTTGTTGTTGGCTCATAAGATCTATATGGGTCAACATACCTCAGTAAAACATGATTTTCATTGACTTTTTGCCTATTAGTCTCTCCTTGCTCCCCTGACATCAAGCCATAAGGAGTATGGAACATTAATTTTCCTTCACCATGCCTGCACGCCAATGTAATAAATTCTATCCCTTCAAACGCAAAGTGTTTGCGACCATGTTCAACCATATGAGGAACCATCAAATCAACCCTGTAATTGCCAACATCATTGTGAGTTAAGGTCACTGTTTGTTTTGAATAATCATTATTTATGCCTGGCAATAAACCGGTTTTGACTAAAAGTTGGAATCCATTGCATTGTCCATATATAATATTTCCTTGCCCGGCATATTCCAATAATTTATCCTTTATTCCAGAATGCTCCAATTCATTAGCTGCGCATATACCTGCACCCAACATATCTCCATGCAAGAATCCGCCTGAAAGGTTGAGTATCTGATAACCAAATATATCTATATCTCCTGATAATATTCTCCTTATGTGAACTATCTCTGCCTCAGCGCCTGCTTCTTCAAAAGCGTGCTTTATCTCTTTATGACATCCAATTCCCAATCCGTTAACAACTAATGCTTTAGGCTTCATGCTGCATCATTTAATCCGAAACTTAGAGTTTCCTGATAATTCTTCATTACAGTATCCAAATGTATGAAATTATGCTTGCCATCTAATCCAGTCACAAATAGATTACTTTTTCCTACCTGCCCTATTATACGAGTATCCGAACCCATTATTCTTTCGAAGCGTCTTTTATTCTCAGGATCTATAGTTACAATAAACCTACCTGGAGTTTCTGAATACAATACATCTTCATCAGTATTAGCATCTCCTTCAAAGAAAATATCTTTCACATTTATTCCTGCACCTTTATCTCCAGCCATCGCTGCTTTTGAAACAGCTGTCAACAAACCACCATCATGGATGTAACTGCATGAAGCAACAAACTCTCTATCGATTGTCCTGTGAATTTTACCTGCAATCCTTACAAACTCTTCAAGGTCTGCTTCTGGAACTTCTCCACCTTCTATTGGAGCTTCCTGCTCTTCATAACCAATAGCTTCCAAGTACTGCGAAGCTCCCACATGATTCTTTGTTGTTCCAACAACATATATCAAGTCACCTTCCTGTTTGAATGCAGAAGTAACGCATTTCCTGTAATCATCAATCTTGACAGCTGCCGATGCAAGATAGCTGTCTGGATCGTGTATTTCAATGAACTTGCCTTTTTCGTTCTCTACAAGAGTTATATGCCTCCTAAGATCTGGATGAATATGTTCAAGCTTGAAGTCTTTAGGAACTTCATAGAAACCAGAGCATTTCATGCTGTCTTTTCCTGAAATAACTGGTATATTTGTGGCTTCAATAGCTTCTCTGACACCCATTCCCTCTCTTAACAAGGAGGCAAGATTATGCTTTCCATCCTCTTCTGTAAGGGTTGTTGTAGAGTCAGAGTTTGGCTGGCAATAGTTACCGCAGACAGCCCAAGTATCCCACTTAGCATTTTTCATATCCGGTAAAGCGCCACCAACTGCTATTATCTTTCCAGCCATGTCAATGAATGATTTCTGGGCAGCATGATAAGGATCCAGGTCTGATACTTTCGGAGCTATACCCATTGCATAAGCAACAGCGCCAAAGTCTTTTCCTTCTGTATCCAGTGGTTTCTGGATTGTTGCATCTGCCTCTATCTGTTGCTTCGCTCCTTGCAATGGCGCAAGTATTGTTCCTCCCTTGACAGAATAATCCTTTTGCCTGAAGAACCACTCTTTTGATGCCACATCAGGTCGTGACATCACAAGACGTAGTGTTTGTTCTAGCGTGTATTTTTCTTTTATAGTTACTTCCTTGCGTTCAGTTCCATTCCAGATAGCGTGCATCTGCTTTCTTGGCTCTTTGTTGAAAAGCTTCTTAATATCTATTAGAGCAACTGTTTCATCACCATATTTCAAATCAACAAATCCTGAATCTGTTAGTTTTCCGAGTTCTGTAACATCAACATCATGCAGTTTTGCTCTTTCCAACAATTCTTCCCTGTTTTCTGATTTTGCAACCAATAGCATTCTGTCCTGGGTTTCTGAAATATTTATCTGCCATGGTTGTATACCCATGTATTTCTTTGGGTGTAAAGACAAGTCCATCCACAGTCCACCGGTTGCCTCAGCTGTTTCATGCGATGCTGAGCCCAAACCGACTGCTCCAAAGTCTGTGACACTGGTTAACAAATTGTCTCTTGCAACCTCAAGCAAATACCCTTGCATCTTCGCCTGTATGAATGAGAAATCAGCTTGCACATGGCCAAGGCTTATATGACGGCCAGCTGATAAAGAGCTTTCTGTTGCTCCATGAATGCCATCAACACCAACTGCCTGTCCAGCAACAAAGACCAAGTCTCCAACACCAGGATTCTTACCGATATAACTTATGCCTTCAAAAGACTTAACTGGCGACCAGCCGATAGTTCCACAATAGACAAGGGTTTTGAACATGTATCTTGGGTCTGCAATCATTCCCCCACCAAAGGTTGGAATCTGCATTTCATTCCCACCCTGCTTCACACCTTCTGTAACTCCTTTCAGCAAAGTGTACGGATGCTTGACTCCTTCCGGCAACCAGCCTTTATATCTTGGGTCACCAGTGCAGTAGAAAAAGAAATTAGCCAACGCCTCGAATGTTCCCCTCATCGTTCCGAAGATATCCCTATTGACCCCATCAATTCCTGTTTTTGCCCCTTGTATTGGTTCCTTATTCGATGGGGAGTTGTGGGTTTCGAATTTTATGCATAACATATAATCTTCATTATAGAGAACAACACCGGAGTTGTCTTTAAACATGTCAACAATCCAGTTCTTACCTCTTTTTTCCAGTTTGTTATAAACATCCAATGCAGGATCTTCAATAAATGTCTTGAACAATCCCTTCTCAAGCACATATGCTCCATCTTCATTCTTTGTAAACCAACCTCTATCATGTGCTCTCTGGAAAATTGGATCATCAACCAAGTCATCTAAAGTAATTCGTGCGTTGAATTCCTTATGGAAGCAATGCTCTGACCTAAGGCTGAACCATGTTTCTATCTCAACATCTGTTGCTCTTTCATCCAAGCCGACTTCTCTTCTCCTTGCCAGAAATTCCTCATCTTTGTACATATTCCTGAACTGGTGGAGCTCTTCAAGACTTGCAGCTAATTTTCTTTTAGAATTCAGTTCCAATAATTCTTCATCAGACATATTTGCAATATCATATTTCTCAACCTTGATTTTTGGTGGTAGAACAACTATTGGTGCTTCTATTTTGAATCCTTTCTCATACTCCTGTCTGGTTATGGTAACTAATTCTTTTAAGTCAGGATTTGCCAGAAATTCAGATACCTCTCTTAGTTGCTTCTGTGTTATATTGTCTGCTTTTAGAAAATAATTCTGTGAAAGGAATCCTCTGTCATCCTCGTAAACTCCGCTGTTCAACGCAAGTAAAGCCTGTTCAAGAGCAACTGTTCCTTCTGCATCGCTTGTTCCAGGATTCAGCATACTTTGAAGAACATAATCAAATGGTATCTGTAATTGTAATGCTAGTGACTCATTCAGTGTTGCCCTGTGGATTATCGAATCAACAAATGGTGTTCCTGTAAGAAGAGACTCTAAACCTTTCAAATCTGGTTGATGAACAAGCAAGTAAGAATTTGTTCTGTTGAGTTCTTCAATCTCAGTTCCAAAGAATCTGTTTAACTCTTTTGCAAGAAGTTGTTCATGAAAGGGACCAACCTCTATGACTGACACTCTTTTGTCTTTCACACCCTTTGGTAGAACAAAGTTTAAACCCTGAGCTAAAGCTTGTTGAGCAATCATAACCCCCTATAAAACCCTTTCGAAAAACGAAGAACTTTTTCATATAAATAAGTTTCTATTTTGTTAGCATTCTAAAGTGGTTGCTTTTAGAAAATTTAGAATTATTTTCCACCTAATGAAGCCATGGATCCATAGACTAAAACATCAACAAACGGAAAACCAAGAAACTCTACTCTGGTAACCCACATCTCACCTAATAATGGAACATAACGACCAGCAATTTCTTGAATTATAATATTAATATCATCTTTAAATCTGATTTTTTCCTCACCTTCTTCAACATTATTCCATCCAACCCTAAATCTAAGCATTTTTCTATATTGATCATCGTCTATTCCAACTTTTACCACATCCTGTGTTATAGTATAAATGTTACCTAAAATATTTATGTTAGTTTCTTTTCCGAGCTCTCCCCTAAAACCAGAATCCATAGCTTCTACTAAAGTCATCTCAGAGGTTCTGAATCCACTATCAAAAAGTGTTTGTTTCTCCTCTCTTGGCCCATCGTACTGAAAAAACACCCATTCACCATCTATCTTCCTCCACTCATACAACTCAGAATATTCATTTGTAGTCACTTTCTCAATATATGTCTCGTTATCTTTATTAAAAAATATGTACTTAGAACTATCAATCTTTGCAACTAAGCTATCTCCTTCATACAGCCCAATCTCTCCACTAGTCACATCATCCTTGAAATTTATAAGTCTGAAAAAAGTGTATGCATCTCCTTTCACAGGATAAACTTCACGAATAGGAAGGTGAAGATCATTGTACATATGTCTTATCTTTTCCAAATCTGACTTAGAAATAGTTTGCTCCTGCTTATCTTTCTTATCAGGCTTAGAACCCTCTGACTCAGGCTCTGAAGCTTGGAGTTCAGAACAGCCAACTGCCAAGCCAAATGTTGCCAAAAAAACAATCCTTGCTAATCCTTTCATCTTTGTCTGTCAAATCTCTAATAATCTATCTCTGTATACTATTTTGAATTTCATAGTATATTAATTTTTCTCTTTTTCAAGGATTTTTGTTAGAAAAAGCGATTTTTTGTCTAGCCTTTAACAATCTTCGCATATTCAGGAACGACATCTGCTGTAAAACTTTTCATCCCTTCAATTGTTTTATAATGGGTTAGCATTTCCTTGATAACGTAAAAAGGTAGTGTAGCGATATCCGCTCCTGCTAATGCGACTTCTCTTGTCTGCCTGGCGTTTCTTATACTCGCCGCTAAAACTTTTGTCTTTATGTTGTAAGTTCTAAAAATCTCTACGCACTGCCACACCAAGTCAACGCCTGAAACTACTCCGTTGTCTTCCAATATTTTTCCACTTTTTTCCCAGCCAGAAGCAGGAAAGTAATCACTCTTCTCGAACTTAACACCAACACGTTTTCTAATATCATCATCAATTCTGCCTGCAAAAGGACTGACAAAAGATGCTCCTGCCTTTGCAGCCATCAATGCCTGCTCTGGTGTGAATATCAAGGTGCAGTTAATTGGTATTCTTGCTTTTGTTAATGTCTTTATTGCTTTGATGCCATCAAACATGTTCTCTGAATCTTCTTCAAACGCAGGATTGACAGGTATTTTCACATAAACATTCTTTGCAACCGGATTGAATTTTTTAAACAATCTTTTTCCTTCCTCAACCATTTCTTTGTAAGTGGTTCCGATGACCTCTAAGCTGACAGGAGTTCCTCTTGCTAATTTCAAGATTTTTTTAATGTAGGATTCCACACTAACATCTTTTCCTTTACTCTTAAGGTCATCAACTATCTTCTTGACCAATGAAGGATTCGTTGTGACTCCATCTAGAATACCATAGGAATAAGCTTGCTCAATCTCCTCAAGTTTTGCAGTATCAATGAATATTTCCATATTACCACCCCATAAACCTGATGTTTGTTTGTTCTTCTATTTAAAATTTTTTATAAAATCAGTTTTCATTTGGTTTCACACCTATTGAAGCCAAATATGATAGAAATGCAGGTATTAATGGTAGTACGCACGGACTTAGAAATGAGACAAGACCTGCAAGAAACGAAATGCTTAAATTTATTGAGGCACCTGTGCTTATGCCTGCATCGAGCGATGATAAAATGTTGGAAGCAAATGCTAAGTTAGCTATGAGGCTTAGGTTGTTAGTGAACACCAATATTCCCAGGAATATCAATACAATTCCAAAGAAGTATCTCAGGTACTGCAACCACTTGCCAGACTTACTTATGAGTCCCTGAGCCTCATTGGTGAACAAACCAACAAGTAGAAATGGTATCCCTAATCCTAGAGAGTATGCTAGCATGAGAAAGAAAGCGCTTGAAGGGTTGCTGATTGCTAATGTAAGAACAGCTCCCAAGACAGCACCAACACATGGAGTCCAACCAACTGCAAATGCGGCTCCAAACATAAAAGATGCTAGGTGCATGGATTTAAATTTCTTCTTTACAGTTATCGTGTGTTCTCTTTCAAGGAACGGTATTTTCAGAAGCCCTAAAAGGTAAATTCCAAACAGTATTATGATGACTCCTCCTATTCTGCCAAGCCATTGCTGAACTGTATAAGCAACATTTGACAATACGCTTTGCAGTAACACTCCAACAAGTGAGAAAATCACTGAGAATCCTAATACAAAGAAAACACTGCTTATGAAAATGTTCCAGTCTCTTTTCTTCTTCATTTTGTTTATCTAAACAAATCTATTTATCTCACTCAAAAAGCGATCCTTATCCCATGAGTCAAGTGCTTTCTGCACTACTTCACCATCTTTAATTATGACCTTTGTATGCTGGTAGATTATACCGAACTCTTCTGCTAAAGCATTCTCATCACTATCAGTATCTGAATCCTTATAGTTAACTCTGAAACCAATAACATTCGGATTATCTAAGTCATCAAAGGCAGCAACAGTCTCTTTCTGCTCTTCTATACAGATAAGACACCAAGTCGCGTAGAAATCCAACAGCACAACTTTGTTCTCAGTCTTTGCTCTCTCATAATCTGCTTTGTTAAAATCAATATATTTACTTGTAGTGCCTGCTAACACAGTGCCACTCTCACTTGCTTCTATCAAACCACTATTCTCACTCACAGTATTAGTCGTTGTTCTACTAGTACAAGCGGAAATGAAAACTAACAGCAACATTAGTAGTCCTATAAATAAATAGTTCATATTCATCTTATAACCTCCTAATCTAATTTTCATTATTTCTCATAAAGCTCTGTTTCTGGATGGAATGCGTACCATGCGAACCAGAAGTCTCTCTCCTTGACTATCTCTTCTCCTGTCTCAATATTTGTTATCTTTATGACTCCCGCTTCATCCCTTTCAACCTTAATATTGACACTATTAAAAACATCTTCAATAACACCTAATTCCATCAAGTCATCTTCTCTATAAGCCTTGAAAACACCATCAATTTCAATGCCAAAGATAACTGTTTTTGGATGTATTCTGTCATCTTCATTCTCAACAGGGAACATGATGAAAGTATCTTCATAATAATTGCCGTAAGGATCTCTTCCATAGGATCTTCTGAAACCTGTGTTCTGGCTTAAAACTTGTGATTCTGGATGAGCTTTTTTCCAGTCTCGCCAGACAACTGTATCAACAGATATTGGCTCAAGCTGGGTGCCTGTCAACTCGCCAACAATAGCGTTTCCACCAATCTGTGCCCAATATGAATCTGTCTTTCGATCATACATTACCAGGTTTGAGTTATACAATTTCCCAGATGTTCCAAACTCAACTGGGTTACCGTTTATTTCACGCTTGTAAGCAATTCCGCTTCCGCATAACGGACAATAAGTTATCAGTATTGGATCACCTGCAACAAAGTCATTCACTATTTCATGCCAGACCATAATCTGCAACGGGTAAACCCTTTTTTCTCCCTTGTAGACAAGACCAAGGACTAGTTCATTATCTTGAATCCATTCATCTGCTTCTTCAACAGTCACAAACTTTGGATTGTCTATTGATGGAATCCCATCTTTCGGAGGACCTCCACTAAGTATTTTGCTTGGATGTACTAGATATTTCACACCTTCTGAAGTTATTTTTATACCTCTCTCAATTTCCTCATCTGTAAGTGTAGAGCTTTTTGGCACCTTATCTACTGATGCACCACATCCTACTAAAAACATTGCAACCAATAATCCTAATGTAAATAACATTTTCCTCATCTTGACACATCCCTTACCATAATCCCATAGCTATACCTATAAGCTCTACTATGACATAAAGCCAGATTATGTAGGCAATTATCCCGAAAATTAAAGTTATTAAAATCAAATTCACCACTTTTCTCTTATTCTTCCTCAATTTGTCGAGAGTGCATATTTCTTCTTTCTTATAGATATACCAAAATAATCCAGCAAACAGGAATAACAATGCAGCTCCTCTGAATGCCCATTTGTATGTGCCGTAGAAAACATTAGCTAGAGATACTCCATAAGCCACAGTCCCTAAGCCAAACAGCACTAAAACAACGGGTGTGAAACAGCACAATCCCCCGATAAACGCGGATACTGGAATTATCTTCTTCAGAAAAGACTTCTCCTTTTCATCAACAACAAGTATTCTTTGCATTATATCCATACTCCAATAGTCAACCCAACAACGCTAACATTCTAGTTTTCAGTCTTTGGTTGAATATAACCTTTCAACAACAGGTTACCCATCTCAGATAATTTGACAAATAAGTTATTGCTCTCTTCTTTCACTTCTACAAGCCGAAACTCTTTCAAACCCTTGTATTTGTAGTTTCCGTTTATGTGATACGACAGCAATGATATTGACATTTCTAATTTAGCACTTAATTCTTTTAAAGAAAAGTAATTACTTCCATCCATCTCTTTTAGTATCCTGAGTTTGTTCTCACTTAGTTCGTTGTAATATGATAATTTCATGATTGGCATAAGCATGCATTGGTCACCCATGACCCCAAAAGACTTCAAGCCATTAGCGAAAGCGGCGCTCAATGCTGCGCATGTACTCATTTTGTCACCTGTTGCGACATTAACTATTAAATCATCATTATTGTAGATAGAGCAAAGTTCTCCAAATATTCTGAACATCTCCTCCATCAGACTACCTTTCATTTCAATAATCTTGGTTTTGATAGTAAAGTCTTCAAGTTTCTTTCTCAGCTTTTTAGCAGTCTTGAAATTGTTGTGAAGAGTTATCAAGATAACTTTCTCTGTTGGAAACTCTTTCATGCCAATAAACAATGCTTTTGGATTATCACCAACAGGTGCGATTATAGTATATCCCATTTTAAGTATAAAAAATACAATCTTATTTTAAAATATTTTCCTTTGTTTGTCAAAACTTTGTTTTGATAGTCTTAAGTAAATAATAAATAAAATTTTGTTTTGATAATTAAAAAGTTGTATGAGGTGATGTACATGTCTTTGATGTGCCCAAATCACAGCTGTAAACTGGAGAAAGGAATGTGCAAGCATGAGAAAATGATGCTTGGTCTAATAATTATAGTTGTGGTTGTAGTTATAATCGTTAAAGTGTTGTAATAATTTATTTTTTTGATTTCTTAATTTTTATTTTGATGCTTTGAAGTAAAAACTAAATAAAAAAAAGAATTATTTTTTCTTGAGGTGGTTTTTATGCAAAGAATGATGTTTTGTAAAAACGGGATTTGTGTGGATTTATCAAAAGTTGAATGTGAAGACAGGTTTGATAATGTCGCAGATATTATCGATTGTGAACAATTGAAAGCAATGAAAGAAAACGTGATAACACTTTAATTAATTTTTAAAATTCTTTTTTCTTATTTGATTAATCGCAGAGCCTGCATTGAACCAGCCAATCTGTTCCTTTGTAAAAGTGTGCTTTGTCTTGATTGTCTCTGTTGAACTATCAGAATGTTTTACTAAAAGCTCAACATTTTTTCCTTCTTTAATATCAACATCTATAATTGCTATAATGTCATCCTCTCTTATCTTATCATAATCGCTCCCATTGACAAACCATAAGGGAAGAATGCCTTGTTTTTTCAGGTTTGTCTCTGCTATTCGTGCAAAACTCTTGACAATAACAACCCTGCAACCAAGGTAGCGAGGCTCCATCGCTGCATGCTCTCGACTTGAGCCTTCACCATAATTAGTGTCTCCAACCACAACCCATCCTTTATCTTTCTCTTTGTAATATCTAGCTATCTTGTTGAATTCAACACCTCTCTCCCCTGTTAGAATATTTTTTCCTTTGCCTGTCTCAGAAGTAAATGCATTCACAGCACCGCTGAAGACATTGTCACTAATATTGTCAAGATGACCTCTGAAGCGCAGCCATATACCAGCTGGAGAAACATGGTCTGTTGTGCACTTACCATAAGCCTTTACAAGCACAAACAAATCCTTGAAGTCATTTTCCTTGTCCCATTCATCAAACAGTTCTAAGAACGATAATCTATCACTTTTAGGGTCAATCTTTACTTCTCCTTTACCAGTTGGTTCTTCATAACCAGAAATATCAAAGACAAATCCTCTTGATGGAAGTTCGTCAGCAATTGGAGGTTGCAACTTGCATTTTTCACCACTCGTAGTCTCAAGTTCATCTGTCAAAGGATTGAAATCAAGCCTACCTGCTAATGCCATAGCAGTAACAATTTCTGGACTAGCTATAAATGCATTAGTCTCAGGATTTGCATCATTTCGTTTCTTGAAATTACGATTGTAAGATGTTATTATTGAATTCTTATCTCCTTTTTTGATATCTGTCCTGTTCCATTGACCAATACAGGGACCGCATGCATTTGCAAGGACAACAGCACCTATCTTCTGAAAAAGTTCTAGCTGTCCATCACGTTGGACTGTTTTGTGAATCTGCTCTGAGCCAGGAGTTACCATGAAACCACAATTTGCTTTCACACCTGCCTCAATTGCTTGCTTTGCAATTGTCGCTGCTCGTTGCATATCCTCGTATGAAGAGTTAGTACAGCTTCCAATCAAAGCATACTTTAACTGCAAAGGCCACTTATTCTTCTTAGCATCTTCACCTAGCTTTGAAATTGGACGTCCAAGGTCAGGTGTGTGTGGACCAACTATTTGAGGCTCTAATTTTGACAAATCTATTTCAATAATCTGATTATAGTACTTCAAAGGATTTTCCTCCACTTCTTTGTCTGCTCTAAGATTCTCTTTAATTTTATTAGCCATATCTGCAATTGCTTCTCGCTTTGTTGCTCTAAGATAAGCTTCTGTATACTCATCATAAGGAAACACTGATGTTGTCGCACCAACCTCTGCACCCATGTTTGTGATTGTGGCTTTTCCAGTGGCACTTATTGATTTTGTACCTTCACCAAAGTATTCTATTATACAACCTGTTCCTCCTTTCACTGTCAATGTTTCTGCAACTTTTAATATGATGTCTTTTGGAACTGTCCATCCATTAAGCTTTCCGATTAGCTTCACACCTATCAGTTTAGGCATGGTGATGCTCCAGTCTTCTCCTGCCATTACCTCAACTGCATCTGCTCCGCCAACGCCAATAGCTATCATTCCAAGCCCTCCAGCGTTTGGAGTGTGTGAGTCAGTTCCAATCATCAAGCCGCCAGGAAAAGCATAGTTCTCAAGCACTACTTGATGGATTATTCCAGCGCCTGGATTCCAGAATCCCATGCCATACTTGTTAGCAGCGCTTTTAAGAAAAACATAAATCTCATCGTTTTCATGCTTAGCCAGATCGAGGTCTTTTTTTGCTCCAACTTGTGCTCTAATTAGATGGTCACAATGAACTGTTGTTGGAACTACAACTTTGTCCTTTCCAGTCAGGATGAATTGTAGTATAGCCATCTGGGCAGTTGCATCTTGCATGGCAACCCTGTCAACCTTTAAAGTAACACTTGTCTTGCCAGGCAGAATATCTGTAAAAGGATTTTTCATATGTGAGAACAGTATCTTCTCTGCATAAGTCATTGGTCTATTTATTTTATTCTTTATGCCGGTAACTTTTTTTGAATAAGAATCATAGAATGATTTAATCTGCTCGTTGTCAAGTAACATCTTATCCCCTAGTAAATCCAGATAGCCCAAATTTATAAAGTTTTGGTTTAATTCTTGAAACTAAATTTTATTGCTAAAAGATAAGTTTTATAAAAAAAGCATTTTTCAATGTTTACATGGGGGAGAAGATTCTTTATAAAAACAAGAAATGGATTATTCCAAATAATCCAGAGATTGGCTATATAATAGGTGATGGTATCGGCATGGATGTAACTCCTGCCGCTATCAATGTTATTAATGCAGCTGTGAAGAAAGCGTATAAAGGTTCTAGAAAGATTGAATGGACTGAAATAGTTGTTGGTGAGAAGGCCTTAGAAAAAAAAGGAGACCTTCTTCCAAAGGATTCGTTAAATCAGATAAGGAATATTCGGATAGTTCTCAAAGGACCCCTCTCAACTCCTATTGGTGGAGGGCATAGAAGCCTCAATGTTTCTATCAGGCAGATATTTGACCTTTATTCATGTATAAGACCTGTCCGTTATTTCAAAGGATTGCCTGCTCCTGTAAAAAAGCCTGAGTTATTAGATGTAGTTGTATTTCGTGAGAACACAGAAGACGTATATGCGGGTATTGAGTGGGAGGCTAATTCAAAAGATGCCAAGGAAGTTATTGCCTTCTTAGAATCCAAAGGTAAGAAAGTGAGAGAAGGCTCAGGCATCGGCATAAAACCAATCAGTGCTTTCGGCTCTAAGAGATTGGTGAGAGCAGCAATTGAGTATGCGATTGAAAAGAGCAGGAAATCATTGACCTTAGTACACAAGGGAAACATAATGAAGTATACTGAAGGCGCGTTTAAGGATTGGGGTTATGAGGTTTTGAAAGAAGATTTTGGTGACAAAGTTGTGTTCGAGGAAGAACTTGAGAGTGAGATTCCAAAAGGCAAAATCTTGGTTAAGAACAGGATTGCAGATTCAATGTTTCAGCAGATACTGTTGAGACCTAATGAGTATGATGTTATCGCCACTATGAATCTCAACGGTGATTATTTGTCTGATGCAGCTGCCGCACAAGTTGGCGGATTAGGTGTTGCTCCAGGTGCTAATGTTGGTGACGGCATAGCTGTTTTCGAAGCAACTCATGGCACCGCTCCGAAGTACACTGGCATGGACAAGGTTAATCCGAGTTCTATAATCCTGTCTGGTGTTATGATGCTTGAGCTAATGGGCTGGGATGAAGCCGCTGAATTAATAATCAAAGGCATGGAGAAAACATTCATAGCCAAAACAGTTACTTATGACTTAGAGAGACAGATGACAGGTGCAACTCTGTTGAAATGCTCTCAATTTGCAGATGCGATAATAAAGAATATGTGATTTAGTCAAAAGCACCGTATTTCTCAAGAAGATCTGCAACTCCAGCATGTTTTTTTCTTATTTGTACTTGGTCTAAATCCATTAACTCATGTGGAAAGACAATCCACTGATTCACTTCCTCACAATAATAATCAGGCGTCATATTAGTTTTATTCTCTTCTGGCTTAAAATAAGCCGTAGCTATCCTTATATTATTAGGAGCTTTATCTCTCATCTTACTATGAATTCTTTTTAGAACAGTTTCTATAGTTGTACCTGTATCCCAAACATCATCAATTATTAACAAACTGTTTTCTGGCCCTGCATTATCAAACAAATAATTCAGACCATAAACTCTCACTGTTTTCTTTAGTCTGTTATCATCAGTATAACCATCAGTTCTAACAGCAATATGATCTGTTTCTATACCAAGATACTTGAAGATTTCATGAATTGCTATTCCAGGAGGGGTTCCTCCTCTCCACAACGCAATTAGAAAATCAGGTTTAAAACCTGATGCCAATATCTTATCCGCCAATTCTACAGAATAATCATAGAGTTCGTTGGCGTCTATGAAAAGTTTACCATCAATCTCTTTAGGCATGGGAATGGGAAAATCTGCGCATTTATATGGGTTTCTGATTATTATATTAATCTTCTATACTCCTGTCTTAGCATTCCAGGAACATCTATCTTTGCACCAGCGCCTATGCCAGGGATTATTATCTGTGTCAACCCTATTCTTCTTATTGTGTCATCAATTGATTCATAAGTACTTTTTCTTTTGAAAGGAGAATTCAGATTTCTATCTTCTGAGATTGTCCAATCACTAACTATTCCGTTCCTAAGCGTTTTTTTCACTATTAGTGGAAGCATATTTTTTCCTATGCATAAAGAATATACGCTGTCTTTTTTCTCAAATCTTTGAGCAGTGACTTCCCAAGGAGTACCTTGGAATTCCAGAACATAACTCTTCTTCCACATGTTGAAATAATCAAACATTCTTATTATTCTCTTTTCCAAAGCTTTGATTGCTCCATATCTCCTCTTATCATTAGGTGCTAAAAGTCTTTTTTCTCTTGTTCTCTCTTTTCCTCTTAGGACTTCAAATCTTCCTGCTCCTTCTTCTATTGCATAGATTAATGCTTCTGAATATATATCTCTATTCTGAAATAATTCCCTGTTTATTTTGGAATAGCTTTTGCCATCAACATATCTTTCAAAGAGAACATCTGTTAGCAATCGGTCTCTTTCAGCTCTGCCAGTTCCCTTGTCAAAGAAGGTAAATGGCATTGACGAAGTATCCCAGGGATTCGGTTTTCTCTCCCTTGGGAAAAGTCTTGTTAGATTTTTCTTAGCAGATAAGCCCTCAAGTTCATCCCTGTATAACGCAACCTCTAATTCAGACAGATGTATGCACATAGCATAAAAGTTCCTTATGTCATTCCAGAAATTATCATCACAGCTACATCTCATAAATTCATATTCAAAAAATCTGTCATCTGAAATAAAAGGGTTCCTGATCAAAACATTGAAAAAATCTGGTCCGCTTTTTTCCTTAGATCTTACCTGTGCAGAATAGGTCACTCCACTGTGAAGTTCGACCTTTCTTAAAGAACCACGAGTGTTTCTATTCAGAAAATCCTTTGATTTCTCTCTTTTCAGAACTCCTTGGACAAGTTTGTCGCTTAACTCTTTTATAGAAACTCCTTCGCGTCTTGCTTTTTCCTTTATTCTCTCTCTTATTCTGCTGGGTGTCTCAAGCATCAATTCTGCGATTGCATACTTCACAGGACTTATGAATATCTTTTTGACACCTGAAAGATGCAATGTAATTCCATAATCCCTTTCGAGAATTTCTCCTGTTCTTATTCTTTGTTGCATAGATCTCTAAAATGGGAATATTCACATATTTATAAAATTAGTCTGAATCAACAATCTTTTGAAAAAGTTTTTATTCTAATTCATTATTAGTGAAGTTTATGATTGGTTACATACTAGCGATATTGACTGGTTTTGCAAGTGCTTCTTATTATGCATTAATTAAAAAGACTATCAAGAACGCCAGTATCTTCTCTATGGCTGTTTATCCTTATTTGTTCACTCTTCCTTTTTTATTTGTTTCTTTATTTTTGATTGGTATTCCTATTGTTCCTGCCAAGTATTTCTTATTTATCATTCCTTGGCTTATTGTCAATATCTTTGCTACTTTGCTTTATTTGAAGGCCTTCAAACTCGCTGATCTAACTCTTGCTATGCCAATGCTTGCTTTCACTCCCCTTTTCTTATTGTTCATGTCTCCTTTGATTGTTGGCGAGTTTACTTCTCTATTTGGCTTAGTTGGAGTTTTATTTGTAGTGCTTGGATCTTATGTTTTACATGCTAGTAAAACTCGGAATTTATTAGTTCCTTTCAAGGCCATGATTAAGAACAAGGGTTCTTATTATATGTTAATTGTCGCTTTTCTTTATGCTATTGGCGCTTCTTTTGATCGTATGCTTGTGGTTATGACTTCTCCTGTTTTTCATTCTACTATGGGAATATTTAGTCTGAGTTTGAGCATGTTGGTTATTGGCTTATTGTTTGACAGAGAGGCCATTTTGAAACCAAATGTCGCTTTCAATAAACTCTTGTTGATTGGATTGGCTTTATTTTCAACTGTTATGCTCGGGAATTTTGCTAATAAGTTCATCATAGCTCCATATGTTATTTCTTTGAAGAGGCTTAGTATTTTGTTCTCTATGATTTATGGTTATTATTGGTTCAAGGAAAAGGATTTAAAGAAGAGAATTATCGCTGCTTCGTTAATGGTTGTAGGGACCATAATTATTTCTATCTATGGTTAGGATGCCTATTAGTCTGAATCAACAATCTTAGAAAAAAGTTAGAGGTTTCCATCGCATCCGTTTCTCAACTTTTTAGCGAATCTTCGCTCCTGGTGAACCTTAAAAGAGAATCTGGTTCATCCTTTCCAGGTTATGAGCTTGTCTCCCACTAAGCTTCTCCAAGTTTATCTCTTTTCTCTTGGTCAGTTCTTATTGGCATTGCAAACATCCGAAGACGTTTACGCTCGATGTTGCAAGCAACGTCGAATTTCTCAAAACCCTTATCAGGAGAGTTCTGATTCAAGCTGAAAATCTTTTGCGATTTCCACCCCCAAGAAGGTAGATATTATTTTTATTTTTAAATATTTATATGCTAAAGAATATATTCTATATTAATTATAATGAAGAATATATCAAGCTATTTCGTGCTTCACGATAAAACACTCTTTGTAAGCTTTGATTTCTGCAATGTTTGAGAGTTTTTTCCTCACTGTTTCCTCGGTTAGAACAGGTTCTAGTTTTTCATCGTATGTCATACTGAGAAACTCTATGTTGTCATAACTAGCATGGTTTCTGAGCTTTGAGAATATATAATCATTTGATAAAGAACCATCATCTTTTAAGTATCCTTTATCAATCAAGCTTTTTGCTTCATCATCAGACAATGCTTGTTTCCCAAATGCTTTTTTCAAAACAGAAATCTCCTGGCTTGTGAGATGATTCATATCAGGCAGTTTCTTTATAACGAACTTCTCTTTGTCAACAACTATTGAGCCATCAACTAATTCTATCAATACATTGAAGTCTCCTTCTTTATCAGTGCATGTGACTAGTGCAGCAGGTATCAATTTGACTTTGACTTTGACTTCCTTGTCTGACATTAGTTTTATGTCCTTCACTGTTGTCCTTGGTTTTATCACAGGAATCAAATCTCTTTTCTCGAAACTCTTTAAATCCTCTATAACATCTCTTTCTTCTTCATCTAAGATGTTGACTGCCTCTCCTCCATGCATGCTTTTTCTAGGCCTTATATTGACAAACAACGGGATGTCAACAACTCCTGAGACAAGAGCAGTTCCAACAGGCAGGTTCTGTATTTCAGACTCTGACTCTGCTGTGATTCCCTCAACACTATTTGATATTGCTTTCAAATCATTAGGATTAGTTACTTTCATTATCATCTGGGTTGTGCATTGGCTTAAGACAGATTTGTCAACTCGAGCTGGTCTCTGACTTATCACACAGAATCCAAGACCGAACTTCCTTCCTTCACTAGCGATTGTTCTTAGTATCTTCGAGCTCTTTGCTTCTCCAAAGCTTCTCTCAGGACAGAAATTGTGTGCCTCCTCAAGCACTAGAAAAAAAGGTGGTAGCTCGTTCTTCTTTCGCAGTTCAAAAAGATCCTTGCATAGTTTGTAAACGATTATCTCCTGTATGTCGGGTGGCATTCCTTTAACATTTATTATCGAGCAGTTTCCTGGTGATATAAGCTCAGAGTAGGGCGTTGGAGAATCTGAGAATATGTTTAGGTTACTCAGATATTCTATAACGTTTATTATGGTCCACTTGGCTGCACTTTCATCTTTCTCCAATTCTAGCAACAACTGGTTGAAGTTCAACTCATCTATATTTTTAAGGGCACTGTACAGCACACCAACTTGTGTACTTGAAAGCTTTGCAGGCAGTAAGTGTATCAATTCAGAATTTGTGATATCTTTTGTGAGCTTTAAGGGTATAACTCCTTCATTAACCTCCGGATCTCCGTACTCCTTAACTTCATAACCTTGCGGTTTCAACCCAAACTTCTCTAGCTTTTCTTTGTCATCTGTATTTTCAAATCTCATCTTTGAATACTCACCATGAGGATCTATTATAAGTAGAGGTATTTTCTTGTCAAGTATCTCTTCAATCAGCACTCCTACTGTGTAGCTTTTTCCAGCTCCTGATTTTGCAAGGACTGCACAGTGCTTTGTTAGTAATTTCTTCAAATCAAGGTATACATTGATATCCTTTCCTTCCAGTTTTCCAATGTATGCTCCCTTTCCCTCGTCTTCTAAACTAATAATTCTTTTTATGAATTCATCATCTGATTCTAGCACTTCTGCGCCTGGTTCAAATGGTATCCTTATCTGCTTTACCTTCCCATCTTTGTCTTGGTATCCTATGGTTTTGCATTTGGCTATAGTACCATCTTTGGTTCTTTCAAGCTCAACAATTTGGCATAGAACATAGTCATATACCCCATGGTAGACTTGGATGTACTCAAACTTTTTCGTTTCTTTCTCAAGTTTAAATGAAAAGTTTGTTGGCGTTACCTTGCCTACTATTTGACCTAAAATCATGTATTAGTTAGAAATGCTCATGATTTATTAATGTTGCTATGCTAAAAAAAAGTAATTGATTTTCTGGCATTCAAAAATATGAAAATGTTTTTGTTATGGCAAGATTTAAAAAACAAACATTATTCTTCGATAATACAACTAATAATTAAGAGGAGGAATTCATAATGGCTAAGAAAAAGAACGAAGCAGAACCGCAATCAAAAGAAGAACAAATTGGTTTTCACAAAGGTGCTTTGAGCACTCTTGCTAAGGAGAGGCAGGAGTTGGCAAGGATTCTACAGATTGTTGAGCAGTTGATGCAGATGCACATCGGAGCCCTAAAGGATCTTGGTATCGACTTGCAGAAGCAAGCTGAGGAAATGGTTAAAGACCAAAAGAAAAAGAAAAAACCAATAGAAGACATACTTTAACTACTAGTTAATAGTGAAAAGTCATAACATTTTTAAACTTCTCTTAATTTCTATGTAAGCCCATGCTAGTCGACACTATAGACCAAAGAGTCAAACCAATCTTTGAACCTAAAAAAGTCAGTTCATTATACTTCTACGCCCAACAAGAAAACACGCTAAAACTAGAAAAATTTGTTAATGAATACTACAACAAATCAGAGTATTTTGACGACGATGAAGTGAAAGTAATAACTCACTTCTTACAATACATGCTTTTAAAGCACGGGGAAAACAAGAGAAAAACAGGGAGGCTTTACTCAGGACACCCAACAGATGTAGCAAAAATAGTGGTTGAGCTTTATGAAAAAGAGTTTAGAACAACAGACAGTATGTCTAGTCTTCGTCAATTATCTCTTCCACTTGTAAGAAAGATACATCTTGAGGATGTTGTCATGGGTGACGAGTTAAGCTATCTCGACGTTATAGGAGCATTGCTTCATGACGTAGTCGAAGAAACACATGATGAAGATAACCCTGTAATGCCAGCTGATATAAAGAAGGAGTTCGAAGAGTTCATAATAAACTCTGATATAGAAGATAAAGATCGTTTCCTTGAAGATGCCGAAGGTCTCGAATTCATTGCTGATAAACTAACAAAGTATGACGTTGATACAGGAGAGCCACGTGATTACTATGAATTCACCGATGACATGATTGATTTAAACGGAAAAAAACACTTGGCAAAATACATACCAAAAGTCTTGAAAATCAAAGGAGGTGACATCATAGCAAACATCAACGAACTGGATGACTTATACAAGGATGTTCCTAGTCGTCTGATGCTCTTCCTCAGAGACATGGTGGTTTATTTGCTTGGAGGAGAAGAAAAGAGAAGAACAAAAAAAATAAGTGTGGTGAAACACACTCTTAGTAAAAAATTCAGAAAATGGAGAGATGAAACATTAGAAACAATAGGAAGACAATTTCAAAGTCTAAGTCACAGGGCAGAGCGTGACAGAGCAATAACAGGTCCTGAAAAACTCCTAGCAATATACAAGAGTTTCCGTGTTGTAGACACCATAAACAAATACTTGAACAAAGAAGGCTATGAATACTTCCAAAGCAGACTAAAAGAAGACATTATAATAGCAACTTTAGGCAGGATTCAATCCATGGAACAACATCTATTAAAATATCACTGTGCAGGATTCAAAAGAGAATATCTTAGTTTTGACGATGAAAAATTATATTCAAAAGATAGACTAGTCATTAAACCTATTATGCAAATAGACCAAATCTGGCTGGAAAAAGAATTAAGAAAAAAGAAGCTTGACACTAATGTTATAGGAACTATAAAAGGGATAAATAACCTTTATAGTATAAAAGACTTGAATCAAAGATTTGATGTATTGGACAAAATACACCTTGACAGAAGACTACATAACTATACAAGAGCTGGATGGCTTGCAAGAAGAACAAGATTTAAAATGGACGAAAGAAGGTATCCATTTGACATACTAGAGGCAAATTATGATAAATTCGTATCTGATGAAAGGACTCTCATGGAACCATTGAGAGGAGATTACAGGAAACAATACATCCATCTTCAAATATTCAAAAGATTAATGCTTACATATCTTAATGATATGTACAGAGATAGAAACCTGGAAGTTCCCAAAATCATTAAAAAGAAAGAAATAAATCTAGAAAGTAGAAATAAAAGATACCGGGTTTTTGGGTGGGGAGCAGTAGGATAAAATGATGAAAAGAAAAACCAAAGCTTTTTTTGCAAATCAACAGATGCAGGAGACTCTTGAGAGCCTTATAACCCGCATCGAACTATTAGAAGATATAACCATAGACCTAGAGAAATTTGATAGAGGAGCAAAAGGGACACATGCGAGAAAAATATTCAAAGGGTATCTTACAAAAACAGATTTTAACTATATACGAAAACAACAAGCAAGAATAACAGATTTGAGAAAATCAGGAAATGAGGCAATAAGGAGAGAAGCTAAAGAAATCGAATCCATGTATATCCAAGAAATACTTGGCAAAGTCATTCCAGAAGAAGAAATAAGAACATTAGCTAATGAGATGGTCAGCGTGCTTGGAAAGTTAGAGTTCGATATGATTGATTTCATAGAACATAAACTTATTCCAAAACTTTTTGTTGATAGAAGGAACAGATCCTTGGATTACTATATTATTCATATGCATGAAGTAAGATGCAACACTTGTGATGAGGTAACATTGTATGACACAGAGACTGAGTCTGCAATCATGGACAAAGATTTCTTTGCAAGTTACAAAAAGGGAGAAGTTGATACTCAATGTGAAACAAGAAGATGCAAAGATCCAGAAGATACATTCTTCATAGCTGCAGGAAACTGGTATTTTGTAAAAAACCCGTCAGAATCTGAATGTGCTACAAAGATAGGTGGGAGGATGAAGTCAGGAGGTAGACTTCTAAGCAAGTTTACTGATAGGATAGCTGGAATAGAATCTGAAGAATTGTTAATTTGCGATACATCCGCCATAAGAATTGTCACATCAGATGAGGATAATGCTTTAAGGGTCTTGAAAAAGTTATCAGAACTGGCAGCAGAGTATGGAACAAATCTGAAAGGAAAAGTTCGTCATTACAATCTTCCAAGAGAAAAATTCGATTCCATATCCAAGCACTCAGCCATACATATTGATCTTCCTACCCAAATAAGAGATTTCCAAGGTAATACTGTTTACCAAACATTTGAAATACAAGTGCAGGATACTGTAGGAGAAATCCAAGATAAGAAAGATAAGAATCTCAATCACGCCAGGTATGTTGAGCGACAAGAGAATCTAAGAAGAGATAAGTGGAGACCTATTCACTATGAGCTACAGAAACAGTTGGCACCACTTTTCGAGAGACTGGAATACGTGGATAATATACCAGAAACCACTCCAGAAAACTAATTATTCACAACAATTAATCTTCTCGCTTTTGGAACATAGTTTAGAAGTGTTCCATTACTGACCTTGCCACAACCTACAAAGTCATCTCTGTATTTTACAAGAACAAAACCTTCTAAGTCAGTATTCATCTTGAAATCTTCTCCTTTCAACCAAATCTCAAACTCCTTATCATTAATGTCAAGGATGTTCTTTTTTGCTCTCGGCCCAATTATTTGGCTTCCCTCTATGCTAAGCCTCAACTCACCTTTAATAAAAGTGCCGAAGTAGAGACCAAGAGCATTAATCCTTAACTTCTCCAACTCAACCCTTTCAATATCACGATTAACAACATAAACTCTATCTTTATTATTCACTAGAAAAACAAAGCCAAGTTTTCCTTCAAAGCCGAACTGTTGTTTTAGCAACTTAAGAATCCTCTTAGTTTCCTTTGAGTTAAGGATTTTTAGGTGTTGCATCATACACCCCACACAAGGTTATCTTTTCTCTTTATCTCTGCTATCTTCTTCAAAACATTTATCTCGTCCTTTGTCAGGAAATTAGTGAACTTCTTAATCTTCCTGAAATCATCCTCAGGTATGTCTGAGTAGAGAATATCTCCTTCGTTAATATGCCTACCAGCCATGACTTTTGGTATTGATATTGCGACTTGTTTTCCTTTCTCTGCTTTCTGAAGATTCTCACCTTCTGATTGGATTGATTTAATCTCAGATAGCTTCCTATCAGGTTTCATCAAAGGCATGCCTATCTTAGCAGTACCTACAATTACTTCCACTCCAACAATGCATGGGTTGCTCTGTCTGAATATACAGTTCTGCAACACTTCTAGTTTGCATGGCCTGACAAGAGCATCTAATCTCTTAGCTTCCTCAGACTTCCTTGTCTCTTCCTGCCACTGCTCAAAGTCATCCACCAATTTATAAATGACGTCATTGACCAACACTTTCACAACTTTACTTGAAGCAATTGCTTCATCAATCACGTTAAATCCTAGAATCACTGCTAGCAAAAGATCCTTTTCATAATTACTCTCAGCTTCTGCATAGTCCTTCTTTGTGATATTACCTATGGATGCTTTTCTAATAGGAACGTTCTTGTCTTTCAAAATCTTGATCACAGCTTCCAAGCTTCCTATGGTGTCTGTTTTTATAATTATGCCTGAAGAATCCGTCTCTATCAAGACTTCTTCTACTTCTGACATCAGGCTCTCCTTGACCTGCTCGACTTCCTCAGGAGAACAAGCTCTGACAGGCATTCCTGCTACTGCTCCTTCTAGTTCAGGAGCAGCTATCTTCACACCAGTAGCAGCGCTTACATTCTTTACGGAACGAAACTTGGTCTTCTTGTCACGCATCTCTGCCAAAGAATCAGGCTCTAATAGAGCCCTCACCTTTGTAACTATTGGCTCATCAAGACTTCCTATAACTATGGTATCATTGACAGACAAGGTTCCATCGTAGATTATCAAATCTATTGTCTTCCCAAGACCCTTCTCCTCCTTTACTTCAAGTATTGTTCCTTTTGCTCTTCCAGAAACATCAACCTTAAGGCTTTCCTCCAAAAACTTCTGGGCTAATCCAGTAATCACCATTAATAATTCCTGCAATCCAATTCGTTCCTTTGCAGAGCAGGGAATTATAGCGATTTGTTCAGTGTAATTGCTTACTCTGTCAAACCGTTCAGAAACAAGACTAAACCTGTCATGAAGCTGTCCAACCAACTCATATAACCTCTTATCAACCTCTGATTGAACATTTGGATTCTGTGCTTTGATGTCTTGAAGAACTGTACCATATACTTTATTATAACCAGGTATTAAATCCAGCTTGTTAGCTGCGATGATGAATGGTGTCTTATAGCTTTTTAATACTTCGATTGCTTCAATTGTTTGCGGCTTGAAACCTTCATTTATATCGACAACAAGGATTGCTATGTCTGCAAGGCTGCCTCCTCTCTTTCTCAGGGTTGTAAAAGCTGCATGTCCTGGCGTGTCTATGAATAGAAGTCCAGGAATCGTGAAGTCCATCTTCAAGGTTTCTAAGAGTTTGCCACATTTCTTCTTGACAACCTCTAATGGTATTATTGAAGCACCTATTGCTTGTGTGATAGCTCCTGCCTCCCCAGAAACAATATTCGTGCCTCTAATAGCATCTAAAATAGAGGATTTTCCGTGATCCACGTGTCCTAGTACAGAGACTATTGGGCTTCTTGTTGCCATACCTTGGAGAAATAATTGTCGCTTTATAAAAGTTATTTATCCCTAAATAGAAAAATTTATAAATAATTTATCACTTTATAGTAGTGATGTCATCAGAAGGAACTAGCAAATATACAATAGATATCCAATTACTGCCAGCTGCAGAACAATATAAAAAAAGTGGAACAATAGATTTCAGTCAGGTTCCAATAGATGCAGTAATATTTCTAGATGTTGTTAACTGTCATAGATTAGACCACACAGACCAGAGACAAGAGTACCCGTCACATATGAAAAACCTCTATCATCATCCAAATGTTAGAGACCTCCGACAAGCAATATGGCTGCATAACCAAGTTCAAACAGAATCTACAAGAACAGAGATTGAAAGACTCAAGAACCATCGAGTAATACAATCCATAAGAAAAACTCATGGATTATTAGAATATATATTAGAAGAACATAATATACCTCATGTATAAATAATTTCAATAAATTTTTAAAGTTACAAAAAAGAAGTTTTTGGAATAACAAAAAGCAAAGCTTTTTGGAACTCAAAATCCAAATATTTTGTTGTTCAAAAACCGAAAAGTTTTTGTATTCTTTTTATTTTTCTTTTTTATAATGGCTAAAAAGAAAGCTAAGAATAAACCAAGTTCTAGAAAAGAATTGATTAGCAAGAAAGAGTTGAAGTTCTTTGGATATTACATAGTTACAGGAATTGTCCTTGCATTGGTGTTGCTGGCATTCAAAGTTCCTATGACAACTACTTTCAGCAAGTTCTACGGTGCATTGTACATGTTCTTCGTGCCTGGATTGTTCATCTTCAGAGCAATTTACAAACACAGAATCTTCAACACATACTGGGAAGAGTATGGTTACCCTGTATTGATAAGCTGGGTGCTGCATTCATTATTAATAGCTGGAATTAGTGGTTTCTTCAAGACAGCAATAACTGATTTGAACCTATACGGAAGTTCTTTTGTGTTATTGGTTATTGCAGTTATTGTGTTCTATTATAGGAAAAGCTAAATAAACAAATTTTCTTTTCTATTCTAAATGTTTCAGATTATTCAGGAAGGAAAAGCAAAGATAAAGGTTTCCAGAGAAAAGAAGATTTCAAAGAAACTACTTGTATTTTACAATCCAGTTATGAAATTAAACAGGGATATTAGTGTCCTGCTTCTTAACTCTTTGAGAAAAAGCAAGTTACAGATAGGACTTCCATTATCAGGCACTGGAATAAGGGGGATCAGGTTTCTATTGGAATTAAAGAGAAATAAAATCAAGAGTATTTCTTTCAATGATAATAAAAAAGATTTCTTGAAAACTATGCAAGATACTATTACTATTAATAATATAAAAGGAAAAAATAATATTTTCATTTCTAATGAAGATGCAAACCTTTTCTTATTAAACAGCTCTGGTTTTGACTATATTGACATTGATCCTTTCGGAACTCCAAATCCCTTCTTAGATGCAGCTATAACAAGACTTGCGAGGAAAGGAATTCTTGCAGTGACTGCCACAGACACTTCTGCACTTTCAGGCACTTATGAAAACGCTTGCAGGAGAAAGTACTGGGCAAAGCCTGTGAGAAACGAGTTAAAGCATGAAATGGGAGTGAGGATATTAATCAGAAAAGTGCAGTTAGTTGGCGCGCAGTATGACAAGGCATTGACACCTATCTTTACATACAGCAAGGATCATTATTTCAGGGTTTTCTTCAAATGCGAGAAAGGCAAGAAGAAAGTTGATAAGATATTAAGAAAGCATGATTTCTTTAACACAGCAGGCCCTTTATGGCTTGGACAGCTTTTTGACAAAAGACTTGTTAAGAAAATGTTAAAGGATGCTGATGAAGAGACAAAGAAGTTTCTTTCAGTTATTGATGAAGAGCTTGATATTGTAGGATTTCACGACATACATAGAATATGCGAAGAATTCAAAATACAGGTTCCCAAATATGAAACATTGATGGGTTTGATAAAAAAGAAAGGTTACAAGGTTTCCAGGACTCACTTCAATCCTTTTGGAATCAAGTCAGATATAGAAAAAGAGAATCTTGTATTGATAATAAAAAATATTTAAAGAAAAATCAAGATATTAGTTCTAATTTTATTTATTCCTCATTAAATATTTCTTTTTGTGGTTCTTTTAATTTCCAAGGGTGTTTTTTAAAATAAATTGCAAGTAATGTTCCAACTAAAGAACCAATAGGAAATGAGAATATATAAAAAGCACTTTCTTTAAATAATGATCCTATGGTTACAAACACAAAAATTGTCCATGCAACAATGAAAAGATTTGTTCTGAACCATGAATTTACAACTAGTATAAGAGAAAAAACTACAATTATGACTGCTCCAATTAAACCAATCATGATTATTGCCCACAATGCCCAACCAGGATCAGAATACTTAGAACTTGCTTGAATAAAAAGGAGTGCCATCCCTAAAATCCATATTGCAATTGCTATTAAAGGAATTTTCCAAAACATGGATTTCTTATGATATACTTCTTTTTGATATTTAAATAAAAAATGAAAGATTATTAAGAAAAATAAAAATAGAAAAAATAAACTTTTGCTTATATTACCTAATTCAAATGTTTCTTGAGAGTTTATAATCATCAAAGAAAGAAATGAAATTAATATAGTTGCCAAGAAAATTGCACCAACTTTTTTACTGTTTTTTAATAAATCACTATCCATATAGTATTTCATTAATTTATTACTATTTAAATTTTGCTTATAATTTTACCATAAGAAAAAATAGTATTATCCAACAGCTCTCCTGACATCTGTTATTTCTGCTGAGTTTACGCCATCCATTGCTTCAACTTTCTCAGCAAGGACATCAGGACTTCCAAGGCTTTCATCCATGATAAAGATTATACTAAGAGCATTTAAGCCAAAAGCCACTGGTTGTATCTCTGATTTTGTATCGCCTTCTCCTGCAAATGTTTTTATTTCTTCAAGAGCTTTTTCTTTAACTGCTTCAAGATCGACATCTGGAGATACAGGCATTATCTTAACCGTCACTATTGCATTAGTCATTTTCTAGTTAGGTCCTGTAAATTCACATTTAGGGCAGGTGTACTTCGCTACTATCTGCCTACAATTCTTGCATCTAACTATTTCATACTTGCCACATTTTGGGCATAGAAATCTAACTGAACCAGTCTCATTAGCCACAGTTGTTTTGCATGAAATACACTGTTCTGTCATACGCTTGTGGAAAAATAGAGGGTTTATAAAGATTACTGAAATTATTTCTTCCCGTCCAACGCTGCCTTCACCAACCCATAGAACAATGGCGCTGGTTTTAACAGAGAAGATTTTAATTCTGGATGTCCTTGACAGCCTACAAAGTACTTGTGGTATTTGAACTCTATGAACTCTGCTAGCTTTTTATCTGGTGACATGCCTGCAAGTATCAGTCCGTTTTTTTCAAGTATCTTGTGATATATTGGATTTACCTCATATCGGTGCCTGTGTCTTTCAGAAACATTTTCCTTACCGTACAACCCTAATATCTTCGTTCCTTTCTTCAATAATGCAGGATAAGCCCCTAGTCTCATCGTGCCTCCTTTGTCTTTAATCTTCTTCTGTTCTGGGAGTATATCTATTACTGGGTGATTTGTTTTCTTATTTTTCTCACTGCTATCAGCTCCTTTCAAGCCGCAAACATTTCTTGCAAATTCAGTCACTGCTAACTGCAGTCCGTAACATATTCCTAAGAAAGGAATATCATTTTCACGACAGTACCTTATTACATTAATTTTTCCTTCTGCACCTCTTCCTCCAAAACCTCCAGGAACTATTACTCCATCAATCCCTTTCAGAAGTTCTGCAGGATCTTTCAAGCCAGATGTCTCTACGAATGATATTTCCATCTTGCACTTCAAGTGTGCTGATGAATGGAATAGTGCTTCTACAACGCTTGCATATGAATCCTCTAATCTAGTGTATTTTCCGCAGATAGCTATATGGACTGGTATCTCTGCTTCATCCATATTCTTCACTAGTTGTCTCCACTTTCTCATTCTCAGTCTTACTTTTATACGAAGGCATTTGTTTATTATTTTAGAGATTCCTTCACTCTCAAAGTTTAGTGGTATTTTGTAGACATTCTTAACATCAACTCCTGATATTACACCACCTTTAGGAACGTCACAGAAAGTAGCTATTTTCTGTTTGATTTTATCTGTTAGTATCTCAGAACATCTTCCAATTATTAGGTCAGGTGTTATGCCTTTCTCCCGAAGCAGATTGATGCTCTGCTGTGTAGGTTTGCTCTTCTGCTCATTGACACCATAAGGAACCGGCACATACGTCAAGTGACCATACATTATGTTCTTTGCACCGACATCTTTCTTGAGTTGTCTAGCAGCTTCAACGAATAATTCATTTTCAATATCTCCAATGGTCCCCCCCAGTTCTATTAACACTACATCAGCTTTCTCCTTGCGAGCTATTTCTTTCCACCAATCTTTTATCAGCTCTATGACGTGGGGTATATATTGCACTGTCTTCCCAAGATAGTCTCCGCGCCTCTCTTTTCTCCGAACTGCATCAAATACTTTACCCATTGTGAGATTCCATTCAGACTTGCAGCTCACACCTATAAATCTCTCGTAGTGTCCAAAGTCCATGTCTACTTCTGCACCATCATCAAGAACGAATACCTCTCCATGCTCTATCGGGTTCATGGTTCCTGGATCAACATTCAGGTACCCATCGCATTTTACAGGTATAACCCTGTACTTAGAAGATAATAGACCTCCAACGCTTGCAGATGCGATTCCCTTGCCTAAACCTGATAGAACTCCGCCGGTAAAGATTATCCATTTCGTCTTCGGCATGACACAAGGAATAAGTTTTCATATATAAAAACTGTTGTATGAAAAAATAACTATTCTTCCCTTATTTTAATCATGAAAAGAGTGAAGAGTGCTCCAACAATTATGGCTACTATCAATGCTACTATTGCTTTTGTAAAGAGAAGCAGTAAGGCAAGGAGAAGAATCAGGCAAAATCTTCCTAGATGCAAATATACTTCTCTTGAAAATATTGTGTGAGCTATGCCTATCTTTTTTGAATTGTTGTAGAAAGTAGACTGAAATGGTATGCTCACCAATGCCAATGATATGCCCCCGAAACCTTGAACTATTGCAATAGTAGATACTGTTTTTAAAAGAGTTCTTATCACAAGTGTTAATGACCTTATTATTGCTCCAATACGTAGTATTTTCTTCTTATTGTGCGAGTGTATTTTTTTCCCAACATAAATTGTGAAGAGAGCTAAGAGCGCATTCGATAATGTGAAAAGACCTCCTATTTGATTAAGGTTAATCATAAGGAAGTACAGTAGTAAAGGCCAGAAGATTCGAGCTGCATAATCGCTCACTCCCTCTGCAAAAAAAACCCATGACCGCTTTATCTCCTCCTTTGAAAATATATTTCTTATTTTAACTTCAAACGGCTCGTGAACTTCTTTTGAAAAAAATAACGGCATCACCGAGAATAACAGGGTTATCATCACAATAACAAAAAGCACATTAAACGAGTAGAAGCTTATTACAAGAGCCCCGAATAAAGGTCCAATAATGGAGAAAATTATTCCCAGCGCCTGAATAATACTGATTTGCCTTGCAGATTGCTTAACCTCGGAAAACCTTGCAAAGTCAATATGAAACCCCATAAAATAAAAAGATGTCGAAATACTAGAAAAAATTGAGAGAAATACAAGCGTGCTTATTCTTCCAAAAAAATTAATTAAGTAGTCAATATTATATAGTCCTATGAAGAAAACTATTAATAAAGGTGTACTCAAAGCAATACTGTGTTTAACTCCTTTCTTAGAAGAAAACCTTAATGCTGACTCACAAAAAAATGGTGCAATAATAACAATTACCAAAAAGTATAGAAGAACTTCGTACAAAGAATAACCTTTCTTCAGAAAAAATATTGGTAGGAAAATAGCAATTGTTGATAATGCAAAAGACCTTAAAGCATTAGTTATATATAGCTCATTTATCTCACTCTTAAGAAAATACCCTAGCTTTAAAGGAAAGTAATGCATCATCTCACCTCTTTATTTCATCAATCTGTTCCACTCAACCATCATGCACTTGTTCATAACCACCTTTATACCATGACTCTCTGCTAATTTCTCTGCTTCTTTGTTTTCTATCCCCAGCTGCATCCAGATGACTTTCGGCTTCTCAGGGTTTCCCTGAGATTCAAAATCTTTTGATTTTGTATTTATCTTAAGTGCTTCCTTCACTATTCCAAGCACTTCTTCGCTTGGCCTGAAGATATTTACAATATCAACTTTTTCCTTGACTTCAGATATTGACTTGTAGGATTTCTCACCTAGTATCTCTTTGGAAAATGGATTGACTGGTATTATCTTATAGCCGTGTTGCTGCAAGAACTTTGGTATCTCATGGGCTGCTTTGAAAGGTGTCGAGGAGCAACCGACAACAGCTATATTCCTACTGTTGGACAACACTTCCTTTATCTGCTGGTCCTTGGTTATCATTTACTCCTCTTTTAGCCAATGCTTCCTCAAGTAAGTTTTGATCTACTCCTTGACTTAGTACCCAATCCTTCAACTCATCAACAGTGTATCCTTGATCTGCATAGTTGTCAAAGTACTCCTGTATCTCAAGAATCTTTTTGTCTCTTAACACGGCTACCATCACTGTATTAATGTGATGTTCTTTGAAGCCATCAACCACTAGCTGGTTCTTTATATCATTCTCTGATAGTCCTTGTGACATATAATTGTAGACATATCTGCTCATTATGTCTTGCTCTTCATCCTTCAACTCTTCTAATTCCTTCTCCTCTACTTCTGCTCTGACAGTTGTTTCCTTCACTACTCTCTCTTCTCTGTTATATATCCAGAGAGCGGTTATTCCTCCGAAGAGGGTTATACCTATTATTATCAGCCACACATATGAAGGTGTTGTCTTGACAGGTGTTTCAACTATCTGTGTTTCTGTAACTACTGTCTCCACTATCTCTACCTCGCATTCATTAGGACATACTCCTCCGCAGTCCATACCTTCCTCTCCTTCATCTAAATAGTTATTTTCGCATCCAGGACATGGTAGGCATGGACCTCCACAATCAACTCCTTCTTCTCCATCATTAATTACACCATCTGTGCAGGTCGCTGGTTGACATGGCAGACAAGGTCCTCCACAGTCAACTCCGGTCTCTCCCTGGTTTTGTACCCTGTCGTGACAGGTTTGGCATGGGTCGCATGGACCTCCACAATCTACTCCTATCTCTCCTTGGTTTGAGATGTTATCATCGCAAGTAGCAGGTGGTACATAGTAAAACGATGATGAGCTCCTTCTTCTACCGCCTGAAGGTGGATTTGATGGCGGTGGTGAATCACCACTTCCTTCTGACGTGTCATATGCTAATATGAAAGTCGAGAAGTTTGACACTGTTGTGTATACTAACAAGCTTGAAGTGTTTAGACTTGTTGTCATGTTCTGCTGATCTGAGTAGTTTATCTCTCCAGTATTTTCATTATATCCGAACTTGAATATCGTCAACCTGCTTGTGTCTGAAACACCATACTCCGAGTAGTTGAAGCTTATGGTGTAGTTTCCGTTGTGACTCGAGGTTATTCTGAATGCGTATGCCTCCAATGGCCTATAGGTTCTATTTGGACCTATGTCTGTGTTGTTATTATCTATTGTGTTGTTGTTTAGTAACTGGAAGAACACATCCATGTTGTTTGTGACGTTGAAGTTATCAGTACTTATTATCAAATTATCTACCTCGAAAGTCACTGTGTATAGGTTCGCCTCTGGTAGTGTTATGTTTACATCGCCTGTCGTAGTTGTTGAGCTAGTCACTGTTCCATTTACTGAATATTCAAATGTCATTGTATGGCTTGTGTTCACTGTATTGTTCTGAGTCGCTGACGGTGGGACCGAAAGGTTGAATTCACCAATCGTGCTATTTAGCAATCCCCCATTCAAGTAATCACTCACTGTTATGTTGACTGAGTAGTTTCCAGCAACTGGGTTTCCCCATTCAACTAAGCATATTGTGTTGGATTGTATTGTTGCATTCATTCCTGCTGGTCCATCTACTGTACAGTTGAAGAATGTGATGTTTTTCTGGGTATCGTCAAGGTCTTCAAAGTATATAAACTGTTCATACAATGCTCCTTCAAATGCATCTGGTAGGCTCGTAGTTGTTATTATTGGCGGTCTGTTTTCTACCTGTAGTGTCTGTGTTGAGTAGTTTGCCTCGTTTCCTGCACTATCCCTTGCATACCATGTGTATGTTATAGTATCATTAACTGTTGTTAGATATGCAAGTATATCTATTTTGTATCTCGTGGCGTTCTCATATATCTGTGTTCCCGGAGTTGTTGCTGTTGCTGTGTAGTTTACAAATGAGCCGTTAGCATTGTGTCTAACCCATATCTCATCTAGTGATACAAGCTCTTTCCAGTTCAGGTATAATGTTATCGAGTCATTCTCGTGCGGCTCATCAGGCTCTATATCTACTGCTCCCTTATATTCGGGTGCTGTCTTGTCAACTGTGAAGGTCTCTGTATCTGTTGTTGTATTTGATTCATTGTCTATTGCTGCTGCTGTTATTGTGTATGTTTCTTCAGATAGAGGTGTGAGATTCACGCTTAAGTTGCTCATAGTTGTCGTGTTTTGTAAGAGACTATAATCCCATCTGCTACTTTGGATTATATTCCCTGAGGTATTTGTTATGTTGTACGTCAAGTTTGTGAATAATGTAGCTCTTAATGTGATGTTGAAGTCCTGGCCATAGTAAGCTTTACTTAAGACTATATTCACTGTTGGTATATTGTTATCTACTACGAAACTTATCGATGCATTACTGCTGTGATTGTAAGCATCTGTCGCATTTACTATGAAAGTATATTCTCCTTCTAAATTAGTCAAATCTAGTTCTATTGCACTTGAGTCATTTATCACTCCGGAAAGCATTACGCTATTATTATCTGGATCTTTTAGTTCATAGGTTGCATTGTAGGATGAGGCATCCCATATTGTTGCACTTGCGTTTATCACTCCATTCACTACTGAGTTGTTCTCTGGGTATGTTATGTTTATCTGCGGAGCTGCATTCTCTTTTATGAATGTGAAGTCTGTGTTCTCATTCTGTGTCTGTTTGTTGCCTGCGGTATCTCTACATGTTACGTGTAAGTTCCATTCTTCTTCTGTTATGCCGGTTGCTATGCATTGATATTGTCCTGTCGCGTTAGCAGAGTTATCACACCACCATGAATAGTTCGTTGCATTACTTGGTTGTGTGAATGCTATGTCATAGTATGACCATACGCAGCTTAATCCTTGCTCTCCTGTCAAGTTTATTGTAGTATTTGTTGAATTAGTCAAGTCAAGCCATCCATCGCCTGAGTTAGTATCACTGTCAACGCTCATCACTGTTAATGAAGCAGGTGTTGATAAGTCTAAGTAGATTATTCCGTCACTAGTGCTGTTTGTTTGTAATCCGATGTTGTTCCATGCTCTTACACTCAAGTAATAGGTATTTTCATCAGTCAGGTTTAGATTTGCTAGCTGGATAGATGTTGTCAATCCGTTATTAGCCCAGCCAACTATTGTTGTTCCATCTGAATCTGTTAAAGTGTATTCGTAGTAATCTATCCCTGACTCCGGGTCATTCGCTCCGTCCCAGCTGAAGTCCATGGTTTTTGAAGCTGTTAGGTGACCATCATCTGTTACTGAGAAAGCTGTTGGTGGTGTAGTGTCAACGCTCACATTATATATCTGGTTTCCTAGGTAGTACTCTGCTTTGTTACCTGCTTCATCCCAGACATACAAAGCGAATTTGTAACAATTTCCATTCGCTAATCCATTATATGTATAAGTGGTTGTTTCATTAGGATTTGTTAAGGTTGCGTTTGTTATCTCACTATAACTTGAGTATCCCCCACAGGTTCCTCCATTGTCTGGTTGCATCGGAGCTGTTGCTTCCATCAACGCTGCTCTGTCAATTCCTGAGTAGATGTCTTCTCCTGTTCCATATATCATTGTGATGGAGTTTGCAGTGTACTCTCCGTATGTGTAGTAGATGATTCCGCCTATTGGCGTTGTTGTATCTACTCTTATACTGGCTGAACTGCTGTACCAGTCACTCCATCCATAGCCATACTGGTAATTGTTCCTGGCTCTGACACTGAAGTAGTATGAAACGTTTTGTTCAAGTGTTAAGCTAGCTGCTGTTACATTACTATAATTCGTTTGTGTTACATTCTTTATTGTATTCCAACCTGGTACTGGATAAGTCGTGTTTCCAACTGCATACTCGTAGTGGCTTATTCCTGTTTCATTGTCAGTGAAGTTCCATGTCGCTCTTAACTCATCAGGGTTATTAGTCCATGCATTGTTATCACTTGTTCCTATTAGTGTCATATTAACTAACTGAGGCGGCGTGTTATCCTCATATATTACTCCATTGCTTATGGTTACGTTTCCTGCGTTGTCAAATACATCAACTACTCTAACGTGGAAGTAGTATACATATCCTGGTGTTATATTCCAAGATAGGTTGATAGAGATGTTGGCTCCTACACTAAACCATGCTCGGCTGCTATTATATCCTTCTGTTTGGTATCTCTCTCTTCCTAAGGCTACTTCGTAATAGTTGAAGTATATATCAGATGTTACATTAGTCCAGTTAAAAAATAGCTGGATTGTGCTTGTTGTTATTCCTTCATCTTCAACCACTAGTATGTTTGGTGGTGTGGTTTCAACTATGAAGTTGTTGAAGTATGTTATGTTTTGATAGTTTACACTATCATTAACCATGAATGTAAAGTTGTATATTCCATCGTTTAGTGTTGGAATTAATGTGCAGTTCCTCCATGTTGGAAGACTATTTGTACAACTAACATTTGCACCCATGGTCCAGTTACTAGTATTGTAAGCAGTTCCTCCACTCCAAACATGCACTGTGTTGCTACTTCCGTTAGTGATATTCACAAACAGTGTTTGTAGTGAAACATTGTAATCATCCTGTAATATAAAGTTCAATGTAGGTGTTGAAATTGTTGAGTTTCCTTGCATTGTTGATAGATTGACTATTGGGTTTTCATCGTCTCTAAAGACTTCTATTAAGTCTGAGGTAGGGCCTGTTAATCCTAATCTACTGCCAACTAAGGTTATATTATTTGCTCCTGTTCTTAGACTAACTGTTATGTTGAACCATCCTTTCGGATACTCAGTATCATATACGCCTATTAAAGTGTATTGAGAGACATTTGCTGTCAAGTTTTCTTGTAGGCATACCTGGGTGTAGAACTGGTTCTCTCCTTCACCCCAGTCATTTGTCTGGTTGGTAATATTGTATCTTGCGAAATATGCATCGCTCTTGTTGTGGTTTGAGAACTCTATCCATCTTCCTGGCAGGAAGCTCGAGTTAAGTGTTTTGTTTATATATATACAGTACTCTCCTTGTGAAACAGCTTGTCTCAAGGTTGTTGTTGAGACATTCAAGGTTGAATCTTGCGTGCTTGTAGTTGTATTATAATATGGCATTAATTCTCCTTGTTCAACTGTTGCGTTGATTAAGGTGTTATTTTTTCCTATTACTCCCACTATATTAGTTGTATTTTCAATGGTTACAACTTCATAAGGCCATACCTTCGCCTTATCAGGAATGTTATCAATTGTGAAGCTTCTTGTCTCTGAAGTGTTAGTGCTAATTACACTATTCTGACACGTCACATTCCAACTGTAGGTAGCGTCAGACAAGTTGTACAAGTTAAAGAGTGTTGTTGTTCCAGTCTGCACAGTTTCATTTGTCTGGTTTAATGCACTATTGATGTAGAGTGAGCAGTTCAGTGTTGAATCGAATAAATCTGTCGCATTAAAACTCAATGTCAAATTATTTGTCATGTCCTCTTCATAATTATCTGAAGGACTAACTAACTGGATTGTTGGTTCTTGTGTATTTACTAGGAATGTTTTGTTTGTTGTGTTTCTGCTTCCAACAAAGTCTGTTATATTCACAGTTATGTTATAGTAGCCATTTCCAAGTGTTGGTTGTAGTTCGCATAGTGGTAGAGAAGTGCAGTCTACTTGTGTGCTATTATATATTGTGCTGTTGGTGCTGTTGGATATATTTACTAATATTGTTGATATATTTACTCCATAGTCATCTGATACTGTGAATTGAATTGTTGGCGTATTTGTTGAGTAGTTAGTCACTAATGTCAGGTTTATGGTTGGTTCTGTCTGGTCTGAGTGTATGTAGAAAACATCTGATACTAGTCCATAAGTTCCTAATCTTGAAGCCGTGACCTTCATTGTGTTGTTTCCTGGGTACAACGGTACTGAGATGTTGAACCAACCAGTTGGTCTTGAACCATTATAGGCTGTAACTGAGTCTGTTATGTTTATCGCTTCTCTTAGAGTTGGACTTATGTTTATCTTGTATTTGTCTCCATAGTTTTCAACTGCTATTATTTGATATCTTATCCAGTAAGAAGGTTGATGATTTGAGAACTCTGTGAAGTTACCTACACCAAATCCTGTAGGTAGAGCTCCTCCATTTGTGTTTATGTAGAAATAATCACTACCTGCAACTTGCGAATCATTTATGATTGCGGTTCCTGTTTGATTAGAGACTTCAGTTGTCAAGGTTGAGTTTACATTTTGTCTTCCAAGATCTAACTGTTGAGCATAAACAGTTACGTTTGTAGTATACTGACTCCTGTTTACATATCCATAAATATTCACTCTGCTTGCACTTGTTACAGCATCAGGTGTAAAGACAACTGGTTTATGTGGAGCAACATCAACTGTTAGTGTTCTTGTTTCAGAAACATTATCATTGCCAGCTAAGTCACTGCAGTTTATGAGCCATGTGTAGCTTCCATCACCTAATCTTATATTTTCAAATTTAGTTTCAGTGTTGTTAGTAACGCTTGAGTTAGTTTGATTAATGACTCCATTTATCTTTAAATCACAGTCAAGAGTGCCTGACAGAGCATCTGTTGGTGTGAATGTGAAGTTGAAAGTGTTTTGGTTTAGGAATGTCGTAGCGTCAGCAGGTGCAGACAAAGAGATTGCCAGGTTTGTTTTATCTAGAGCTACATAAGTTGTGCTTATTGATTCTTGATTTCCTGCTTCATCTTCTGAGTAATATCTTATTGTATTATTTCCTTCCTGGGTTGCTGTTACACTACTTTGTGCTGTTGGAGCACAGCTTGCTCCTATACATGAATAGATTGTTATAGGACTTAACCCGTCATCACTACTATTTGTAAAGGTTACTGTAACATCACTACTCTGCCATCCACCAGGTGCATCATGTGATGTTGATGGTGTTATAGTATCTATTTTTATTGTTCTTTCTGTACCTCTTACTTCTCCAGCACCACAGCGTACATTCCATGTATGAGTCCCATTAACTAGTGGACAAGAGGAGTACAAGACTGTATCAGTATCATTTTGGGTTGAAGCGTTGGTTCTACAGTTTGTTCCTTCTCCATCTATTTCCAAAGTACATGTCTCTGTTGCGGTGTCAGCTATAAATCTGAATGAGAATTCTAGGGTATTATTTGTTTCATTAGTCCATAGATTGTCTGAAGGAGCTAAGAGCGTTACTGTACTTACATTTGCTAATACAAATATAGCTAGGATTATTGCAATTATTATGCCAACTCCTATTATTCTCTTATTTCTCATTCTTCAGATTCACCATTAGAGCTGTGCCTATCTTGAGGATTTCAAGTTTTTCGCGGTACATCTTGATGAGATCGCGTACTGTCCCCATTTCGATGTCAAAGTGTTTAGAGATAGAGGTATAGGTCTGATTAGGATTATTCTTTAAGAAATCGATGAACTCATCTCTATTTGGTATTATTTTCTGTCACCGCGGTTGTTCTCTTTGTTATCAAGTAAAAACACTTGTTTTCTCTTTTTTTCACCGAAAAAAGCTCAAAAAAGCTTTTTTTTATTTATCAAAGTTTTTTCAAACTTGATAATAAGGCAAAGTATATCTTATTAGTGAAAGAACTAATATTTAAATATTTTGGTGAAAAAACGAGTTTGTCGCATTAAAAAGTTGTTTTAGTAATCTCAGGCTTGCCCTGAGATTA
>JACKQG010000405.1_pt1 | contig 63157 bp, 50 predicted proteins | sample 8237621 | NCBI WGS metagenome assembly JACKQG01 (sample SAMN15677084, study PRJNA649215) | marine metagenome | biome: marine; feature: Black Sea; material: saline water; isolation source: suspended particulate matter (SPM) from the Black Sea western gyre | collected 2013-06-09/2013-06-10 | depth... | reverse complement strand
CAGCAGCCGGGCTTCAGCCCGGATTATATCGATCAGCAATACGAACGGGTGGACCTGGCCTTCGAGCATTCGGACTGGATTCCAACAGTTGCAGCACAGGCTCTGATACGCCATAACCAGCCGCTGTTAGGTTACATCGGCGGCAAACCAGCAGCCTTCACGAGCAAAGACCATAACTTCATGCCGGGTGAGATAGTTGAAAAACAGCTCATCATCATTAACAACTGCCGCGAAACCGTGAGAGCGAATTGCGAATGGTCGTTCGGCCTACCTAAAGCAGTTACCGGTCAAAATCAAGTTACATTGCCGACGGGGCAACAGGAGCGAATTGCCTTGCGTTTCAAACTTCCGGCCACTCTGGCCCCGGGTAAGTATGAACTCAGCGCAACCTTCGAGTTCGACAATGGCCAGACCCAAACCGATTCCTTCTATTTTGATGTCATGCAGCATCCCAAAGCCCCAAAGGTGGACGGAAGGATTGCGCTGTTCGATCCAAAAGGGCAGACCGGCACACTATTGAACGGGATGGGGATACGATACCGGCCAGTGGAAGCAAACGCCGATTTGTCGGCATACAACATACTCATCGTCGGCAAGTCCGCCCTGACTGTAGAGAGCCCGGCACCGGACATCACACGAGTGCGCGAAGGACTAAAGGTGATTATTTTCGAGCAGTCGCCGGATGTGCTGGAAAAGCGGTTCGGATTCCGCGTGGCTACATACGGTCTGCGACAGGTCTTTAAGCGAGTACCCAATCATCCACTCCTTAGAGGGATAGAGGCGGAGCACTTGCGCGACTGGCGCGGCGAGGCAACTATCCTGCCTGCGCGTCTCGATTACGAAATGCGGCCCCGTTACGGCCCGACGGTCAAGTGGTGCGACATCCCAGTCACTCGGCTTTGGCGTTGCGGCAATCGCGGAAACGTTGCGTCGGTCCTCATTGAAAAGCCAGCGCGAGGTGATTTCCTTCCGATTCTCGACAGCGGCTACAGCCTGCAGTACAGTCCTCTAATGGAGTACCGAGAAGGCAAAGGAATGGTGATCTTCTGCCAGATAGATTTAACCGGGCGCACAGAAGATGACCCGGCGGGGCAGACGCTTGCCCGAAACATGCTTAATTACATATCGGCCTGGCGACCGGCCCCGAGAAGAAAGGTCGTTTATGTCGGTGATCCTGCCGGGAGGCAGCATTTCGAATCCGCAGGTGTATCTCTTACTCCCTATGACAAGAGGAACCTGTCCGCCGACCAGGTCATTGTCGTCGGGCCAGGTGGGGGACAGAAACTTTCAGGAGATGCCGCATTCATAGAAGACTGGCTGAAGAAGGGCGGAAATTTGCTGGCTATCGGGCTCGACGAGCAGGAAGCCAATGCATTTTTGCCGATTAAAATTCGCACGAAGGAGCAGGAACATATAGCAGCTTATTTCGAGCCGTTTGGTTTCAACTCTATGTTGGCGGGAGTCGGGCCAGCGGATGTGCACAGTCGTGAACCGCGTAAAATACCTCTTGTCTTGTCAGGAGCTACAATCATCGGCGATGGTGTTCTGGCAACAGCGGAGAACCTGAATGTTTTCTTCTTCCAACTCGTGCCATGGCAGTTCGACCGCAATCAGCCGCAAAACATAAAGAGAACTTTCCGACGCAGCAGTTACCTCGTTACGCGTCTGCTGGCTAATATGGGAGCGGCCGGGTCAACGCCTATTCCGGAGCATTTCCATAAACCCGTGGAAACATCCAAAGCCAACGAGAAGCGGTGGCTGGACAGCTTATATTTGGATGTACCGGAAGAGTGGGACGACCCGTACCGATTCTTCCGCTGGTAGTGATAAATGTATAGCTTATGGTGACATTAGCCGGGCTAACAATTATGAAAGGAACATCATCGTGCATATCAAAACATACTTACTGTTACTTGCCTGCTTTCTCATGGTGGGCTATTCGTGCCGTCGGACAACAGCGCCAGCCGTACCCAACCCGGTAACCGCAGCAGGATCGCCGGAAGGATTCGTATCGTTATTTAACGGAATCAACCTGGATGGCTGGAATGTTCGGCAGGCTGAGAACAGGGATTGGCAAGTTGTAGATGGAGTCATCGATTGTGATCCCCATGAGGGACAAGGTGATAGAAACTTGTGGACCACCGGGAGCTATGGCGACTTCGAGCTGTTAGTGGACTGGCGGATCAAGAAGAGTCCCTACATCAATCGGGCCGCCAAGATTGTTCTTCCTGACGGGACTTACAAGAAGGATGATTCCGGAAAAGAATTGCTGATTGAAGTTCCGAATACGGATTCGGGAATTTTTCTCCGCGGCCGTCATAAGTCTCAGGTGAACATCTGGTGCTGGCCGGTAGGTTCTGGCGAAGTGTGGGGTTATCGTACCGATCCGGCGTTTTCACCCGAGGTGCACGCCGGGGTGACGCCAAAGGTCAGGGCGGACAGGCCGATTGGTCAATGGAACACTTTTCATATCATAATGAAGGGGGACCGCCTGACAGTGAGGCTCAATGGAAAGCTTGTCCTCGACAAAGCTCACTTGCCCGGCGTTCCGTCTCAGGGACCAATTGCGCTGCAGCATCATGGCGAGCGGAAGGACGGAGAATGGGGAGCCTCATTTCTCCAGTTCCGTAACATTTTCATCAAAGAGCTAACCACTGGCTCCTGATGTGTAAGGCGATAAATGTTACAAACTTATCCATGTTTGTTGGACTATTCTGCGTATTCCTTTGAATGTTACGGTCGTTATAATACATCATTCCGTCAAGGCAATTGTCTTTTCTACGGCCTGAATTAGCTTTACCGGCCCCAGCAGGCCCGATTGACGCAACGGAATGTCTTTCCATGCTATTCCCGGTGTTCCGGAAACCGTAATGTTCGTTCTGCAATAACGCTGGTCGGGCGGCAGCTTTGCGTCACCAACGAGGCGATTGGCCCAGGTGTTGGTGATTTCAATTTCGAGCTTGTTTTGGCCGGCCCTGGCAGCTTCAGTGATTTCAATTCGATAGGGTGGTTTCCATACAATACCCAACAGTTTGTCGTTCAGGGTGATTTGGCCGAGAGACCATAGGTCGCCGAGGTCGAGATAAATCTTTTTGTCTTTTCCGAACCATTGGCGAGATATTTGAAAATTCGTTTTATAACTGGCAGTACCTGAAAAATTACGAATTCCGGGATTGTCATGCTCGGTCCAGGACTTCAGCTCTGCGAATATCGCAGAATCCGGTGCTCCCCATCCGGTATCGAAATAGACATTCCAGGGGCCGGTTAACTGAAGGGCGGATGGGACCCGGTCTATTTCGATTTCCATAGTTCGGCCATTCGAAGTTTTCATTTTGTAAGAACCGTTTTCAAAAGCGGTGAGACGGACTTTTCTTTCGGTAACTTTTGTCGCATCGATACCGGGGTCCAGTGAAACCAGATGAGGCCGGCTAACCGGCTTTCGAAATACAACGAAGAGTGAACCGGAAGGACCAAGCCGCAATGGAACACGCACGCCTTCGGGTGTTTGCTCATAAACCGGCTGCTGCAGGATAGTGCCCGTATCAGGCAGCCAAAGTTCGGGGGCCCTGGCGGAGACTCTGAAATGGGCATTGACAAATTCCCGGCGCATCGTTTTATTGCGAATAAAATAGATGTCTGCTTCCGAGGTTTGCCGGTGAATGAAATCCAGATCTGTATCTTCTTTTTCGCTGGTATAATGGAAGTCAGGACCGATACCGCGTGATAAAAGGACATCTCTCAGAGAGCGGCCCCATATGATTTTCCCGCTGCCATATCGATGCTCCAGCACGTTTTTCCCATCGCAGTTTCCCCACAGCAAATCGGCAAGTTGATTAACCTGCTGATCGCGGGCGGGATAGTCGGTAAGTCCGTTTGATTGAGTAGGCTTCGGGCCTACTACTGTTCCGCCGGCTGTTACCAGCTCTTTGATTTTTTGCAGGACGTGCAGGTTCATGTCTTTTCGGTCCGGCAGGACGAGCAGCTCGTACTGCATCCCGTCAGGCAGAATGAAGCGACCATTCTTCACGCTCATCCGGTTTAGAATAACCTCGGCATTGGTTACATCGTAGTCGTAGCCGTATCCGAGTGACGGATCAATATTTTTGGCAGGAACAAAATTAAAACCCTGATCTCCGTAGTAGTAACATACATCTGCTACGAACAGCCCCTGCTGCAGCATGAAAGAGCATCGAGAGAGGTAATCGATAAACGGCTTTGCCTTTGGCCACCACGTTAGGTTAGGTGTTAGATGGCTTCCGGCGCCATAGACCCAGCCGGGTTTTCCGGCCTCCGGAGGTTGATGCGAGGAGGTATGCCAGACAACATGATTCATTCCTTCGCAGAACGCACGGTCAGCGGAAGGTTTGAGGTCGAATGGGCCATCCTGCCAATGGCGAAAGCCGGTAAAGGCTTCCATGTGTACTCGTTGGCGGCCATAGACGTGGGCGGCGCAGGCGGTTTCCTTGACTATCCAAAGCTGGCTTCGTTCCTGCCTCCAGGGCCAGAACTCTCCGCGCATTTCATCTATAGAGCCAAGAGCTTTCAGTGCATCGACAGGGACCTGATGCACCGGCGGGCCGGGGCCTCCCGCCTCTGCCTCGATTCCCAGGCCCGCCCGGTTGGCGGTTTCGCTTGCCGTGCGGTAATAAGCATCAACAAGAAGATCACCCAGCATTTTTCGATAGTCATAAAGAAAACGAGAATTAATATCTTGATTTTCTATGATGCAACCAGCCAGGGCAGGTAGATAGGGTGTCATATCGTAATGACAGTATTTGGTGAACTGCTCGAGGAAATCCGGAGTCCATGTAGCTCCCCTTACCTCATAACTCGGCAGGTAGAGTTGTTTCAGGGGGGTGGATTTTAAATCGCCAAGTTTATCTTTAAGACGAGTGGTAAGATATTGAATAAATTCACGGGTAGCTTCATGGCTGAAGTGGTCGGTTGCCAGTCCATCGGAATTCGGACTGGGAACTTTTAGTTTCTCGCCTGTATTGGCGCAGACGAACCGGATGATGGTCCATTGGCCGGGCGGGATTTTCCATGTCAGTTTTCCTTCGGTATTAATCCGCTCGGTGAGGTCAAGGATTTCGGAGCGGTCTTTAATGACCAGAGGGGGCGGTCCGGTTGAGAGCCATGTCCCGTCGGAGCCGGCTTTTTGGCCGTCATTGAGGTTGTCTGCATTCCATTTTGTGTCGGATGCGCTCTGGGAATTGGAAAGAATTATCAGGGCCGAGTCCTTTGTTCGATCGATTTCTTTTGAAGCGGCAATATTGTTTCCGCTGGTATCATAGACCTCAAACTCAGCGAGCTGTACCATATTAAAATTGGTGTTATAACCGTTATAAATTCGGAGCCGGACATAGCGTGCCTCTACCGGTTCGAAGTTGAAACGCTGGGGATTAGTATTCGGCTTTAATCTGTCTCGAATAATTTCACTGAAAGACTGTTCTTCAAGACTATCGGTGCATACGGCTACGGAAAAATCTTTGGCGAAAAGGTGAAGAACTCCATAGCGTTTGGGATTGTCGCTTTTAGCATTATAGAGGATGACATGGTCGATGCGATGAATATCGGTCCGCGGCAATTTGAATATGAATTCATGTGCCGGCTGTCTATTGGTCTCCGGTATGGCCAATACTGCAACGTTCTTAATAAAAGCCGGCTTGCCGTCCGGAGTTTTTGGGATGCTCGGAGGAAGCTCCGGAAAAGGAAGCACTTTGTCATAATCAGCAGGGCCTTTGAGACGGATTTTCGTATGGTACAGGCCCATACTTGCATGGCGGGGCTGTACCCAGGAACCGCCGAGGTCCCAACTGCTGCAGGCCGCTAGCTGAACATCGAGATTAAACCTGGCGGCGAGTTCCAGTGTATATGCAATATTCTCAATGAATTCATCACTCATATACGGTGGACCGGCTGGAGGGGCCGCCTTAGTATCGCCCCGTGCTCCCATGTCAAAGATGCACAGACCGCCAATACCTTTTTCGCTGAACTGCTTCAATTCGCTTTCCAGGTAATCACGATTGACGTATCCATTGAGCCATAGCCAATACGCCGATGGCCTGGCGGCTTTAGGCGGGTGTAGAAATCCGGCAACCAACGGATTGGTAACATCCGTTTTTTCAGCCGCTCGTGTTTGTATGGGGATTGAAAAGATTGTAAGCAGCAGCAACAGGTTAATAATATTAGTGTGTTTCATGTTCACTTATCCTCCGATGTAACAATCACACTTTCTATGTTGAGAATCTCAGCGATCTGTTGAATTGTTCGGGCATGGTGACCGATGCCAAGTGCAAAATGATGGGTCGGTCCTTCAGCCACCCACTTTTTAAGAAATGAGCGGACATCAGGTTTGAAAAATCCCCTTGTGTTCGTATTGCCGGTGGGTGGTATGGGGCCATGTACACTTTCGCCTTCTGCAAGTACAAATTTGAACCGGCCGTTGGCAGTAAGCCCAATGCTGAGAATAGTAATCGGGCCTTCTTTAATTTTAAATTCGACGCTTGCTCCGGCTCCTGGTTTTCCGTGGTATTTGGACAGGCTGCGAAGAATTGGTTTGCTGTCTGCAATGTTGATATGGTGCGGCCCATCGTGGCCAACCAGTACAAAGCCCTCGTTGAAATCGATGGGGTGAAATTCCGCAAAGCTTCCCCCGATATTTAGGCGATCCATAATGAGCATGGCAATGCAGGTCTTCAAATCAGACTCACCGCACATTGGAAAGCCGGCCGCGGTTAGCAGAGAATTGCCCACTATCAGATTAGTAACTAATTCACGCATCGGACTGCCTTCTTCGCCTTCGTAATAGTAGGCAAGTCCATCCAGATTATATGTGTCGATGAATTTATCTAATGCTACTGCCACACGGGCGGCAACCTGGAGGTCTTTTTCGGTGAGTTTTTCGGTGATGGGATCGGATTTAGGTTCAGGTGTTTCGAATAGATCGAGAATTCGTGTTTTTTTGGCGTTTATTTCCTCTTCGGTGACAGTACGTTCCAGTTTCAGTAGCTCATCGGGCTCTGTTTGTACGATGTGACAGCCAAATGCCGCGGTCAGCGCGGTATGATCCGTCTGCATATCCAGCATATTTTCGATGGGATGGCCGAAATGGCCAATCCGTGCCCGTTTAAGGTCATGCAGGACCATTGCGATATTACACCATTCGTTTATTTCTCTATCAGCCACTGGGTCATCCTCGAGGGTGCCGAGGATAACGGGAGGAGGCTTTTTGCCCATGCGGACGGCCACGCCTGTGAATTCAGGGACAGCGCAGAAATCGTCATTACACAACTGCATGTAGGTGGAGGCTTTGGAGTAGTCCAGGGCTTTTAAGGGCTGAAGCGCAACCAGAACGATTGGGACATCCAGCTCGCGAATGATTGCTCCGAATGATGCCGATGCGGCATAGGTGAGCATGTGACAGAATACCAGGTCGAGGTCAGCGGCCTTGAGCTTTGGTAAAATGGCATAAGCAGAGGCGGCATCGTCTGATATGCCGAAAGACGTAACATTCACTTCGTGAGCTTTGACCCGATCCGTGAAGATATTCAGTTTATGTGTCAGTTCGTCGAGCAGGCCGTCGAACTGGGACCAGTATTTATGAAAACCAACTCCGAAAATACCGATGTTAGCCGTTCTTTTTTTTCTTCGTGTTACGTTCATATTTTTTGCTCCTTTTGTCCTCTCAGCAGCGTGTTCTCCAACGCGGATTCAGGCGGCTTTGGAAAGAAGAGGCTGGCTATTGCTCCGACGATGAAAGTGGGAAAAATAGTAAAAGCCCCGAACCACCATTTAGGGACATCTGTCAAAATCCAAACGAGTGCCAGGCATATAAGTCCGACCGCAAGCCCGGTCAGAACTCCGGGTAAATTCACGTGAGGCATAAACATCCCGAGCAGATAAATGGCCAGCAGCATACCCAGCGAAGTCCCGGCGATTACCGTGATGATTTCAAAGACCGTATCGCCGAGAACGGGAACAAGAATAGCCGCACCAATGACCACTATACCAAGCACAGAAGTAAGAATTCTGCCAATCCTTAAGGGCAGTTTCCTACCGGACAGCCAGTCATAAACGATAACCGATGTCACTCCATTGATTCCGCTGTCTATAGTACTCATGGCTGCGGCAAAAAGACCGGCCAGTATAAGCCCTACCAATCCGACTCCGGGCAGTTGGGTAGATACGAAATAAGGCAGGATTTGATCTTCCTTTGCGATTGCGAGACCGGCGGCAGGTAAGCCAACGCCGCCCGGCTGGCTGTAAAAGGCGAACAGCGCTGTGCCGACCAATAGAAAGAGAAAGCCAAGAACGGTGTTGATTGCGGCACTGAGGACAACCATACGTCGTCCCCCGGCCAGAGTACCAGTGCAAACATAGCGCTGAATCATATTTTGAGAGACAGCGTAGCCTGGCAGGTACATGAACAGACCATAGGCAGCGGCGGTGAATACGGTATTTCTACCTGTGAAATTCTCCGGTGCCAGAAGATTGGCGTTGAGGTGGAACATTTGAAATTTATTGTGCTGAGATGCTATCGACCAAAAAGCCGACCAGCCTCCAACGATACGGCTTACGGCCAGGAACATGACGGATATGATTGCTCCGCCAAGGACGACCGCCTGCAGGACATCAGTCCAAATCACTGCTTTCAAACCACCCATGACGGTATAGATAGTTGCGAAGGCCCCGATGCCAATGAGCGCCAAGAAATACTGGGCTTCGTTGAGACCCATTACGGTTTGCAGGGTAAGGGCCACCGCGTAAAGCATTGTGCCCATCCAGCCGATTGCATAGATGCAGTAAAGTCCTGAGCCGATTTTCTGCGCGGGCAGACCAAACCTTCGGCCCAGATATTCGTATCCGCTGCTGACCTTAAGACGGACGAACATCGGGACAAAAATCCACCACAGAATTGGGGTGATGACAAAGGGGATGAAGAGGATGGTCAGGTAGAAACTGAAGTCCTGGTAGGCACCTCGCTGAGGAAGCCCCAGGAAGGATATGGAGCTGAAACTGGTGGCGAACATCGAGACACCCACCACGAACCAGTTCATGTTCCTGCCACCGAGAAAGTAGTCTTCGTTATCCTGCTGGCCTCTGGCACTTCTGACAGCCAGGCCAAAGACCACGGCAAGATAAGCGGCGCATACGCACCAGTCTATGAAGCTCAAATCGGTCATGAAGTTGAGAACCAACAGTAGAGACAAAACCAGAGAAGTTTCCTATATAATAACACTCCTTATCTTATAGAGAGGTGACTTGATAAGTCAAGGCATAATTGGGATTTGGTTGAGATATAGCCCTTTTCCATGTACTTGAACAGGCAGAAATAAGAGGTTTGGGTAAGATTGTGCAGTTATAACTATTTTTCAACCAAATGAGTATTTTTTGCGATAGACAGTATTGTTTTTCCGTTACCAAAAAGGTGTTCTTATGCACTTATATATAGACACTATTTTCTTTGAGAAGGGTAAGGTTGCAGGAGAAAAGAGATTAATTACGAAGAGTTTTCAGAACAACGAAATGTTTTATTGGGTATTAGTATAGTCAGGTGGCAAGTGACAGGTTAATTTGGTCGATAATGACCAGAATATTGAATTACTGACAAAAATTTGGTATCATGGAATCGTCAAATATAAAGTAATGTAAGAAAATTGATGGCAAATAAGGAATTCCGGATTACATTACCGACTATTTTCAAAAAAATGTATTTAATTGTAGAACCCCCATACCGATAAGAAACACATGTTAGTGATTCAATCCTGTGGGTGAGGGAATTATTATGCCGAAAAGGATTTTCGTATTTTTATTATGTTGCTTATTTGCCATAAGTAATAATCATGCCCGGCCCTTAAACCAACCGGGGCTTAGCAGTTTCATTATTGTATTGAAAGAGCCTTCTCTGAGCAGTAGTGCTTTTGACGAACGGGGGAACTCTTTATATAAGGGGATATCTAAACGTGAGAATCGGCGTGTCGAACACTTAATGAAGCGTCGCAGGAAGCTGCAAGAGAACCTCAGCAATTTTGAGAATCGATTAAGAAAACTTTCTCCCGATATCGTTCCTCGTCGTCGATTTACCGGCCTTATAAATGGCCTATCTCTGGAGATGCCGGGTAGAATCGTATCAAGAATTCGGTCCCTGCCTGAGGTATTAGCGATAGTTCCAAACCGGAAATACAATCGCTTACTAACCAAGAGCAATGATCTAATGAATGCCCCTTTGGCATGGCAGCTCAGCGGCGGTCAATCACTTGCCGGACAAGGAATCAAGATCGGAATTATCGATACGGGGATAGACATCACCCACATAATGTTCAATGATGAAGGATATGAGCTTCCCGAGGGATTTCCGCTCGGTGATACGAATTTTACCAACAATAAAATTATTGTGGCGCGTGTTTTCACAAAGGCCGGAGATTCGGCTCAAGATTCGACTCCTTTTGACCGGAATGGACATGGAACACATGTAGCATCCTGCGCGGCAGGAAGTTTGAATACTATATCGCCTTTGGGATTAATCTCAGGTTTTGCACCTAATGCATATTTGGGAAATTATAAGGTTTTCACAAGTGATTTTACAACATTAGAACAAATCCTTGGCGCACTTGAGGCCTGTGTTGAAGATGGTATGGATGTTGTGAATCTCAGCTTAGGTTCCGAATCTTATATCAATACCCTCCTGGATCCCGAGGCTGTGGCAATCAAGAATGCGATAAAGGCGGGAGTAGTTGTCGTTGCTGCAGCAGGTAATTCCGGTAAGACAGAGACAATCGGAGCTCCGGGGCAGATTCCGGAAGTTATCACGGTCGGTTCTTTGACAAATTCTCACACTGGTGAGTTTTCCGCCAAGGCGTCAATTGCGATGATGAACGTATATGCCGATGGTAGAGAAATCTTAAGCGGAGAAGAAGTTGTTTTAGGTCCGGATTCGGATTTTTTCTCTCGGCCATTCCTCGGACGTTTCGAACTTATTGACGCTGATAATTATGACGGCCGCAGTTTCGGAGGCGATCAAGATGGCCTGGTTTGTGAGAACCTGCTTGGTGGTTCTGCGGAGAATAAATGGGTTTTGGTTCAGCGAGGTATTTGCACATTCACAACTAAAATTGACCATATACAGGAAATTGGCGGCTGGGGCGCTTTGATCTATAATAATAGTAATGCAGAAGAGGGTCCAGACGAACTTCTTCTTGGTCCAAGCGTTCCCGGCACAGAAATACCTTCATATTTCCTGTCGCACAATACCGGATTGTTTATCAAGGATGCCATTAAGAACTCAAGCATCGTGGAAATAGAGTTTTATGCCGCTGCGCCCTTAGACAGAGAGCAAAATCCTTTTCAATTAAGTACTTTTTCTTCTCTGGGTCCATCTCTTAGCTATTCTTTAAAGCCTGAGATAGTTGCGATAGGTGAAGGAAGTTATGCGGCGACACAAGACGACTTTCCCGGTGAATTCCAATTTAATTCCTTCGAGTACACAGCATTTGATTTGTCGGGTTTTAGTTTCAGTAATGGAACCAGCTTTTCGGCACCCCGTGTGGCAGGGGCTGCCGCCCTCATCAAACAAATGAATCCCTCATGGAAACCCGAAGATATCAAATCAGCAATAGTCATTTCTGCCGAACGACCATTGAATATTGCTTCGATGTCCGGGATGGAACGGGGAGGGGGCCATATTGATCCCGGCAAGGCCATGAATATTCCTTTGATCGCAACACCATCGACCATAAGCTGGGCAAATTTATTGGTCGGTAACTTGACTGAATCCGAAAGAATTGTCAGCTTAAGAAATGTATCGCAGCAGCCTCAATCTTTTTTCATCTCAATGGAATTATCTCGCACGGAACGAATAGAATCTTTCGATATATTCCCCAATCAATTTGATTTAGCACCATCTGAAAGTGTCGAAGTCCTGTTAAAACTGAAATTCAATCCCCCATCGCAACTCGGAGAATTCGAAGACATCAGTGGTGATGTGATCATAGATTTGGACAGCCAGGCAGAAGTTCTGCGCGTTCCTGTGTGGGCGCGCGTTACGAAGGTTCCCGCTCCAGAGGGAAATGTATTATTAATTGATGATGACGGCAGCGATTCTATCGAGAACCAATATATCGAAGCAATAAATCTTGCAGGTTATGAGTCAACTTTGTGGGATGTGAACGCACTGAATGCTTATCCTACTCTTGATTATATGCAAAACTTTCAGGCGGTTTCATGGTTTATGGCTACTACATCACTTAACGCCGTTACAGATAATTTAGTGCTGCTATTGAATTACCGAACCCGATTCAATGTTGAACTAACACAGTATTTAGCACAAGGTGGACGGCTGCTGATTTCAGGTATGGATTGGAGCGATCAACATGAACATACTCCGTTTGGACAACAGGTTTTACATATTTTAGGATTTAACCATGATCCATTTGTTAGCTACTCAGACACTGGAGAGATTTTATCTCAGGAAACCACATTGGATATTTCTGAAATAACCGATAGTCCCATCGGCCTTGGAATATCCGGTTTGAATGCCGAATTCGATGCAAACGTTCCGAATATGACGGATATTTTAGTATTGGATAGCAGTGATATAGCAAAACCGGCTCTTTTCACTAATCAGAATCCTGAAGACGTTATTGGAATTACCGTGGAGACCGGCAGTTATCGTGCAGTGTTTTTTGCTTTTGCTCTTGAGCGAATTTCAAATAATGGAATGAACATGATTATGAAAAACAGCCTTGATTGGCTGGCGGAAGGCTCAAAAAAGCTCTTATCTATTCACTTGGTTGAACCTGAAATTCAAAACGATAACAGTGTCCCTTTGACAGTTATGCTAACACTTGAAGGAATTAATTTTTTAGTCGGTCATGATGTTCTTCTTAACGATATCCCCGTGGAAATAAAGTCAATCAATATGAATGGAAGTATGGAAATTCTTGTTCCTGCAGGATTGCCCCAGGGAATATATGATATTACTTTACGATCTCCTGATGGTCAAAGCACTATCTTATCAGAGGCATTTCAGGTAAAAAACCCAGTCTAACTGCAGGATAAGTTATTGGCAAGTTCCAATCAGTTCATGGGAGTGTCCGGTGCTGCTACAAGCTCAAGTATTAATTCCCGGATTCTTTCGGCCAGTAACTTTTCGCTTTCTGCACCCTGCCAATTTAGTTCGCCGTACCACCAGTATCGTACGAAGCCGTTCTTGTCGATAAGGTATATGCTGGGCCAAATATTGTTTGCCCATGAATTCCAGGCAAGGCTGTCATTATCGATGGCAATCGGATATTCAATACGTGCTCGAGTAGCTTTGTCTTCGACTTTTTCGATATTTCGCTCCTGTTCAGTCTCCGGCCTGTGGATTCCAATTATGGAAAAGCTGCTTGTGGGAAATTTCTTGTGCCAGTCGTTATAGTAGGGAAGTGTGCGGATGCAGTTGCTGCAGCCGAATGCGTAAAAATGTATGACTGTTACTTTTCCTTTTAGTTCGGACAGCCTGACCGGCGGTGAGTTAATCCAGGTGTCAATTTCAAATTCGGGGGCTTTACAGGCGACAGTTTGAACCCGAGAGAAATTAAAAGGACGTCCCATTAGCATTGTAAAAGTATTCTTTTGATAGCTATTCAAAACGGCCAGGATGTTCCTTTGAGTTTCGGCTTGCAGATTTTGGATGTAAGCTGCTCTTTGTGACTCGGAGCTTATATCGACGTTGTTCTTTAATGAAGTGATTTTGCCATAGGATATATTTAATAACGTTCGGATTCTGCCTGTTTGCTCGGACGAGAGATTAAGTCTTAGAGTGACCTGGGGCCCAAGAATTACGTCGATACCTCTCGCTTGCCATACGAGCTGGTCCAGCCGTTCCAATTGCCGGTCGGAAAGTATTTGGGCAAGTTTGCTGTTAAGTTGATTAATAAGCGGAGCGGCTGCTTCATTACGTTTCTGGGGCGGAAGGTCACGCAATCGCCACAGGGGCAGGTCACTTTCAGAAACTACGTTCTCTACTTCATTAATCTGGGCCGCTGAAAATCCCAGCTCTCTGTGAACTGTTTCTGACCACAAGAGACTTGTAATAGGGTGGGGAATAGGAATAATCGTGTCATTATATGAAGTTATCTGTGCTGCGGATGCGGTGATTTGAACCAGCAAAAGGCACAAAATCACACATATAGAAGGCAAATGTCGAATCCTACTTAAGGACAGAGGCATTTTATAACAGCCGGGCGCTATTGCATTTGATTGAAGCATATTTACATTCTATGCATTAGGTATTTGTTTCTATCTATTAAGTGTTTTTATACATTGTCCAATTTCACTTCGATTAAAAATATATACTCTCTGAAAGCTTTCAATGTTCAGGATTCGTTTAGTATTTGATTAGAAGACTTTAGTTCGTTAGACTACTATGAGTACTCGTTGAAATCTTACTGCTGTTATAATAAATCATTCAGGAGGTAGAAGGCAGAAGAAGCTTAATCTTTACAGAATCCATAATCAGATTTATTTAGGAGAATCAACATGTATCGGAAAATTATTGGGACACGCAAAACTAAGTTTACGACCTTAAGACGGATATTGGTCTCGGCCCTTATTGTTAGCTCCGTTTTTGTAAATCTGGAGGCCGGTGCGAAAGATATAAGAATGCAAGGTCCGCTGCGAGTTCTCAAGGACAATCCTCGCTATTTTACTGATGATAGCGGCCGGGCTGTTTATCTTACGGGCTCGCATACATGGTCAAATCTGGTGGACATTGGCCCGAAAGACCCGCCGCCGGAATTCGACTTTACCGCATGCCTTGATTGGATGCAGAAGCTGAACCACAACTTTATCCGAATGTGGACATGGGAGCCGGTAACCTGGAACACAAAAGCAAACAGGGAGAGCAAGCTCCATACATCCGCACCTCAACCCTGGGCGCGAACCGGGCCGGGTAAGGCCCTTGACGGCAAGCCGAAGTTTGATCTTACGAAGTTCAATCCCGCTTACTTTGACCGGTTGCGGCGCCGTATTTCAGCGGCCCGTGAACGCGGCATCTACGTTTCGGTAATGCTCTTCGAGGGCTGGGCAATGCAGTTTTCAGACGGAGCGTGGGAAGGCCATCCATTTCATAAGCAGAATAATATTAATGGTATTGATGGAGACCAAAATGAAGATGGTAAAGGACTCGAATTTCATACTCTGGCCAACCCGGAGGTCACTGCTTTGCAGGAAGCTTATGTGCGCAAGGTCATTGATACGGTCAACGATTTTGACAATGTGTTATATGAGATTTCTAATGAAAATCATCCGCCATCAACGCAATGGCAATATCACATGATTCGTTTTATTAAAAAGTATGAGAAAGACAAACCTAAGCAGCATCCGGTCGGGATGACGTTCCAGTATCGCGGAGGAAAAAATGAAACTCTGTTCGACAGTCCTGCCGACTGGATTTCCCCTAATAATGAGGGCGGCTATAGGGACAATCCACCGGCTGCCGATGGCCGAAAGGTCATCCTGAATGACACAGACCATTTATGGGGAATTGGTGGAAATCAGGCATGGGTATGGAAGAGTTTCCTGCGGGGGTACAATCCGATTTTTATGGATCCGTATGATGGTGTGGTTCTCGGAGAAAAATTTGACCCGAAGTGGGAATCGATTCGTGTAAGTATGGGGCATACACGAAGGTATGCCGAGAGAATGAATCTGGCTGCGATGCGGCCCTACAAAGGTTTGGCCTCGACAAAATATTGCCTGGCAAATCCCGGCGTGGAGTATCTGGTTTTTAAGCCTGCAACTGATGAAAATTCAATAACTGTAACATTGAAATCCGGCAGATACAAATACGAGTGGTTCGATCCCGGTCAGGGCAGGATTATATCAGAAGGAACTATAATAAGGGCAGACTGGGGCGAACAAACCTTTCAAGTCCCTTCGAAAGGTGACGCTGTCCTTTACATTACCAATTCAACAATGACATTTCCGGGAAAAGACTGGGAAGAGGTGAAGCCTGAGTCGCAAAGTATAGACTCTGCTAAGTTTAACGCTGCCATATCATATCTTAAGGATAATACCGGGAGGGACGGTATCAATGAGCTGGTCATCATACGCAACGGATATATGATATGGAAAGGCTCGAACATAGACAAAGTTCACGGAGTCTGGTCTCTGACCAAGTCTTTTACCAGTACGGTGCTTGGTCTGCTTATCGATGACGTCAGGGCGACTCTGGAAACGCGGGCAAAAGAATACGTATCCGGCATGTCTTCAACATATCCGGCTATCACTCTTCGGCATTTCACGACAATGACATCGGGATATTACGCCGTTGGTGATGAACCTCGGGGCGGCTATAAACACGGCCCGAGTTCGACACCCTTTAAGCCGGCCGATAAACCACTATTTTCTCCGCCCGGCTCGAAGTATGCTTACTGGGATTCGGCGATGAACCAGTTTGGAAATGTTCTGACACGCATAGCAGACGAGCCGATAGAGGTACTGTTCAAGCGGAAAATCGCTGACCCGATTGGAATGAACTCCGACAAGTGGGACTGGGGCGATTTCGGAGAGGTGAACGGTATCGTGGTCAATGGCGGCTCGGGAAATGGTAACAAGCACATTCAGATTTCGGCTCGAGAATTAGCTCGTTTCGGCCACTTATTTCTGAATAAGGGTAAATGGAAAGGTAAACAGTTAATCAGCAGTGCCTGGGTTTATCAGGCGACGCGGGCCCAGGTGCCGGCATCCTTACCCCTGGAAGATCTGAGCGGTGCGGATGGCCGCGGTGTTTATGGCTATAACTGGTGGGTCAACAGTATTAAGCACGACGGCAAGCGAAAGTGGCCCGGTGCTCCGGCGGGAACCTATTCGGCCAGTGGATATAATAACAATGATATGTTTGTCATTCCGGAATGGGATATGGTGATCGTTCGTCTCGGTCTTGACCAAAATGAGTTTCCAATCACAGATACAATATATGGCACTTTCATAGAAAAAATAGGCCGGGCAATCATGGACTACTAAAGGCAGAATGTTATAAGCCTTTATGCCATTGGCAAAATCAGAGCTAACAGCAGCGAGACGACGATGGATGTGAGACCGACTATTGCCAGCAGCGGCGTCCAGGTTTTTAGGCCTTCGGCTTCAGTGAGTCCGGACATTTTTACGAATATCCAGAACCCGCTGTCGTTCATCCATGAACCTACCATCGAGCCGCCTCCGATGGCAGCGGCCAGATATACAGGATGATAACCCAACGTTTGTGTCGATGTGATCATAGAGCCAATCATCGCTGATGATGTTATCATTGCGACGGTGGTTGAACCCTGAGCTATTTTCATCAGCACAGCGATAAGAGCACCCAGGACCAGGAGCATCAGACCACTTGTCGGTTGACCGGTATCACTGGTGAATAGTTTTTCAATCGCCGGTCCTATCTGGGCGGCCTTAAGCATTGCACCGAAGGCCCCCCCACCGGCGGTAATAAGGATAATTACGCCGCCACTCATCAATGACACTTCAACAACTTTTGCCAATTGTACATTTGTTAGAGCACGTTTGCTCTTGAGCATCCACATAGCAATAGCAGTCGATAAGAGCATTGCCAGATTTACATTTCCCAACACGGCTGTGATGGCGGCGGCTTGGTTTAAGCCCGAGCCCTCAGCAGCACCTTTGGCTATCGTGCGAACAATCGTATTGGTCGAGACCAGCAACACAGGCAGGATAATCGGTAAAAGTGATATCAGCAGTCCCGGTAACTGATGGTCTTCGAGCGGCTCTGGTTCGGAAAGCTCGCCGCCAAGTGGTCTCATTGGTATATTCATTCTCCTGTCTGCATATCCCGAGAAGATCATTCCTATGATGGCGGCGGGAAGCGCAACCAGTGCTCCGACCATAATCATAACGCCTATATCAATGCCAAGGTTATCGGCCACGATAAGCGGCCCAGGAGTTGGTGGAACAAGAGAGTGTGTAACGACTCCTCCGGCCACAATAGCCATCGCATACTTAAGGTAATGTTTCTTCGTACGTCTGTGCATAGACCTGGCCAGGGGCACGAGCAGATAAAAAACCGTGTCAAAAAATACCGGAATAGAAAGTACAAAACCACTGGCCATAAGAGCTGTTGAGCTGCGCTTTTCCCCAAGCACCGAGAGGAAAGCTCTAACGATGCGATCCGCTGCACCGCTATCCATCATGCACTTGCCGATAACCACTGCCAAAGCAATAACAATACCAATACTTCCGGCAGTGTTTCCAAACGCTTCGGCCACCCGGCTTATTTTTTCAGCAAAATCGCCAGGGGCAAGCAGGCTGACGACCACGGCAGAGGTAATCAAAGCGATGAAAGCATTCATCTTCAAGACCGTAATCATGAGTATGACGGTCAGCATGCCGATGACAAGAATTATTAGCGGGTGCAGGCTGAACATAATACAGTGCTCCTATCAATCAACAGGATAAACAAAACTTCACAAGCTTAACAAGTTTTCAGTGCAAAGATGTCATCAACTATCAAGATATTTCTGACCAAGCAAGGCGGCTCCCTTCATGGATGACTGCTCATTATGGATATATTCGCTGTCCCTCATCCATTTTGATTTTGCCCGCATTAAAGCCGGATTTGTCGCGCCACCCGTTACATGGATAACGTCTTTAAGAGGAATCTTCTTTCCAATTTCTTCCAGGTGTTCTTTCTGATATTCGCAAAGTCCTCTGACAATTCCGGCTAATATTTCCTCGCGGGTGGTCTGCTGGGTCAATCCCAATAACTGAGCTTTCAGAGGTTCCAGACTATATCGTGAACCCATAAGATAAGGTATGTAAGTAACACTGCTTTGGCAATTGAGCCAGCTCTCAATTGCCTGCGGAAGGAAGCTGTTGTAAAATTCCTCGGCACTCAATTCACTGCAGAACAGGCTTTTGTACCAGTCCAGTGCTTTGCCACCGGCATTCATAACATGCAAAGTGAGCCATCGATCCTTCAGCACGTGGGCCCGGATGTTGTAATTCGCAGAACTCAGGCATTTGTCAAGGCATACGAGAGTGATTTCGCAGGTACCGTTTACATTAATTATGTCACCGGGCTCGTTGATACCCACCGAATACGCCGCCAAGACCGCATCATTACCGCCGATTAATACCGGAGGTTCCTTTTTGAAGCCCAGTTTCCGAGCGAGTGAATTGCTCATTCGACCGGCGCTTTCATACGCCGGGATTATTTGTGGTAACTTGTTAAGTGAGAGTCCGAAAGCCGAGGCGATATTCTCGTTCCAGGTGAAGTCATTTTGAACAGTATTGTACAGTGCTGTTAGTGATGCAGATGAAGGGTCGATTGCAAAGCCGCCTGTCAACCAGTGAGCGAAGTACGTGTTGGAATGGCCGAATTTGTAGGTTTTATCGAAGATTTCAGGACAATTGTCTTTAATCCAAAGAATGCTTGCCAGCGAACATCCGCCAGCAACCGGCATATTTGCCGTGGTCTTTAAAAGGTTCTCTATTCCGATGGTTTCTATTATGAATCGAGCCTGCTTGCGGGAACGCTGATCAAGCATGAGGATGGCCGGGAGAAGAGCCCGGCCGGATTTGTCCATGGCCGTCAGACCCGGCGTGGTACCGGAAAGGGAAATAACATCGACATCGCTGATAAAATCCTTCATTTCTTTACATCCGGCGATGAAGACAGTTTTCCATTTTTCCTGTTCTATATCCCCAAACAAGCCGTCATTATAAATGTTTAGCTCATACTCCTGTGAGAATTGGCAAACCAGACTCAGCTTACTGCCGGTTAGTCGAAATATCCCCATTTTCATACCGGTCGTCCCGATATCAACCGCCAAAATTGTGTTGCCTTTTTTTGTCTTTCGACTTTTGTTTTGAGCCTTCACAATCTGCCTGGGGTACCTTACCTGTAATTTTTTACTGACGCGCGTTCCAACGTATTTAGGCTGACATAAATCTTTCATTGATAATCGCCTGCTTTATTCGTTCCTTAGCTTCATCTGAAATCCCCCGGAGTGGATGCCGGGGCTGGCCCCCTTTAAATCCGGTTTTATCCATCGCGGCTTTCACGCCGGCTACACCCCACGAGCTTGAAACAGCCTCATTGAGTCTGGCAAGTCTGAAGGAAAGTTCCTTTGCTTTATCATATTCGCCTTGTGTAAACAAACGGTATAAATTGCAGCATGGCTCAGGAAGAGCATTTGCAAGCGAGAGGACGCCGCCGGTTGCTCCAAGGTGAAAAGACGAATAAATGAAATTGGCAGAACCTGCCAGAACATGAAAATCTTCCGCAGGATCAAGGCAGGCGAGGAATTTTGCCGGTCCTGTCGGCGAAGAATCTTTCATGCCCACAATGTTAGGGTGCTTCGAAAGATCAGCAACAGTTTGAGGCGGTATTACTACGCCACCTGCGAAGCCCGGTACATTATAGAGTAATACAGGTATATCAATTGAATCGGCGACTTGTGTGTAATAATGTTGTAAAGTTACGCCGTCGATGTGTTTGGAGAAATAATTCGGAGTAATAATACTGACATAATCGAAGCCCATCTCAGAAGCCAGTTTTGACTTTTCGATTGTTTGCCTGGTGGATTCACAGCCGGTCCCGACCAAAACTACTTTATTGCCTTTTTCTTGAGCGAAAACCTCAAGGACCTGAATCTGCTCTTTGTCGCTTAGAGACCTGAATTCACCATTCGAACCGAGCGCTAGATAGCCGGTAAGATCAGTTTCATTAAGTTTTCGCAGGTTGAACCTTAAGTCATCGAGTGCGAGTTCATCAGAATTAAAAGGCGTTACAACAGGAGCAAAGACGCCTGAGAGCTTCTTCTTGTTTTGTACCATAGTCTTATCCTTATTACACAAAAGTATCACAATTTAATCATCTGCTATTTCTTCGGCAAGGTTTCTTTGCCGGCATCCATCGTTTCAACGATTTCGTTAACATCGAACACGCAGCCGCCCCATGTACCTCCACCTGCCTGTTGCAGGGCGGCCCATAAGCGCGTATCATCCGGCAGGTCCGAGCGAGGCGCCAGGTCGGACCGAAACGGACGCTCGGCCAATATTCGCGTGCCAAGTTCCACGCTTTGCTGATTGACCGGAGTGTCAACCTCTCCAATCAAATCAACACTTCCCTCTAGTTTGTTACAATCAATAATAATTTGAATGATATCTCCTTCCAGCACTTTTCCGACCGGACCGCCAGCTAACGCTTCCGGGGCGACATGACCAATACATGCACCCGTGCTTACGCCGCTGAATCGCCCGTCGGTGATTACTGCAACATCTTTTCCCCAGGAAATGAACTTCAGGGCCCCGGTAACTTCCAGTATTTCTTCCATGCCGCTGCCCATTGGGCCCGCACAAATAAGTACGATGACGTCGCCACGTTGAATAACTCCTTCTTTTATTGCCCGGATAGCATCAGGTTCGCTTATGAAGACACGGGCAGGGCCGATCTTTCGGTACACACCGGCGGAATCCAGAAGGGTTGGGTCAATAGCAGTGCTCTTTACGACCGAGCCTTCCGGGGTAAGGTTGCCTTGGGGCAGGGTTATGGTACTCGTCAGGCCTGCCTTTGTGGCTCGGGCAGTGCTCATAATCACGTCATCGGGATCGATATTGTCTTTTTCTTTGAGCATCTCACGCAGTCTCCGGCGGAGATCTGATTTCTCCCACCATTCGAGAAGCTCGCCCAGCTTTTGGCCTGATACTGTCATAACATCCAAATCCAAAAGGCCAAGTTTTCTTAATTTCAGCATGACTTCCGGTACTCCGCCTGCCAGAAAAACACGCACTGTGGGATGTCCTACCGGGCCATTGGGTAAAACGTCAACAAGACGCGGAACCTTTTGGTTGAGTTTTTTCCAGTCCTCCGGAGTCGGGCGTCTCAGGCCAGCAGCGTGGGCAATTGCGGGTATGTGTAACAGCAGGTTCGTCGAGCCGCCGAAAGCCGCGTAAACAGCCATAGCATTATGAAGGGCCGCGTCGGTAAGGATATCTTTTATAGTTAAGCCACGCTGATACAGTCCTGCGAGTGCCCTGGCTGAGCGGCGTGCCATGTCCAGCCAGATCGGTTGTCCGGACGGAGCAAGCGCGGCGTGCGGAAGGCTTAATCCAAGAGCCTCGCCGACAACCTGAGAGGTTGCTGCTGTTCCAAGGAACTGGCAGCCGCCTCCCGGGCTCGCACAGGTACGACAGGTCATTTGTCTGGCATATTCCAGCGTCACCTCACCATGGGCAAAACGTGCGCCAATGGATTGTATTTTGCCAAGGTCCTCGCCCTCAGTTGGCGGAAGTGTCACTCCGCCCGGCACCAACACAGACGGCAGCTCGTGCATAGCTGCCACAGCCATCATCATCGCCGGCAATCCTTTGTCGCAGCCTGCTACGCCAAGCACTCCTTTTCTTGTGGGCAAACTGCGTATGAGACGGCGAAAGACTATCGCTGCGTCATTTCGATATGCCAGACTATCCATCATGCCGGGTGTGCCCTGGGTGCGGCCGTCGCAAGGATCGGTGCAGAAAGCCGCAAATGGTATGTAGCCAAGAAGCTGTAGTTCTTTTGCTGCTGCTTCCATTAGAAGGCCAAGTTCGAAGTGCCCGGTATGGTAACCGAGAGCAACCGGCGTACCGTCGCCTTTACTAATCCCCCCCTGAGTGCTTATTAACAAAAACTGCTGCCGAACCAATTTGGATGGCTCCCATCCCATGCCCGCATTCTGACTCATTGCAAAGATATCGCCGCTGGGAGCATCGACAAGGAGGCTTTCAGTCAAAGGCAGTTGTCCCTGCGGCCCTGGGGCATTTGTTGTGATGTTATAAATGCCATCGTCTTTACTATCTAAGATATCTTCGAGCATTATTTTATTTGGCATTGAAGAGTCTCCTGGTGCCTGTGCCTGTTGTTATGCAGATACAGCTATCAAGCCTTTCCTGAGCTGCCGAAATGCTTTATTTTCTCAATAATTCCGGTCTTAAGCTGATTGAACTGAGCTTCGAGAACTTTCAGCGGATTGTACTGCGTATTGTTTGCATTGTGGTAAGCAACAAATCCGTCGATGAACGCATATTTGAGCTGGGTCGATATATTTACTTTTGCACAACCAAGAGAAATGCATTTCCTGAATACATCGTCTGCGAGTCCTGTCCCGCCGTGTAAGGCAATAGGGACGTCCGTCTTTGCGGCGATTTCTTCGAGCCGGTCGTAAGCAATCTTAGGTACACCCTTATACACGCCATGGGCAGTCCCAATGGCGGGCGCGAAACAGTCGGGCCCGACTTGACGGCAAAACTCTATAGCCTGCTGCGAATCAGCTAAATGTGCATCCTGCTCTTTAACGTGGATGTCATCCTCGACGCCGACGATGGCTCCAAGCTCAGCCTCAACTGTAACATCCCGGGGCCGGGCCATTTGTACGACCTGCTGACTCAATGCGAGATTCTCTTCGAACGGCTTTGAAGAGGCGTCAATCATAACCGAGGTCCAGCCTGATTCGATGCACTCTTCAATAAGTTCTAAATCCTTACAGTGGTCAAGGTGCAAAGCAATCGGGACGCTTGATGAGCCGGCAAGCTGCCTTACCCAGGAGACTATAGCTGAAGTGCCCCAGAAGATAACCGTCTTTGCCGATGTCTGGATGATTACCGGAGCATTTGCCTGCTCTGCTGCGAGGACGACGGCCTTTGTGGAATTGTAATCCAGGATATTGAATGCACCAACGGCATAAGCCTCGTCTGCGGCCTTGCTGAGCATCGCTTTCATATTTTCAAGTGGCATTGATTTTCTTCCTACCTGATATTTCTTACAGATGTAACAATTTTGCCGGTGCTTTTATAATCGAATCTATCTGCGGCACCGAGTATAAGCACTATGAATAAGCTATCTTAGATGAGCCGGCTTGTCAACGCAAGAAACTCGCCGGTGATTTATGCTTGACTAAGGTAGTTTTTTTTTGTAGAACCTGTTGTTCGTTTTGACCGTATAGCACATACGATCCTACGGTTGACAATATTGTACGTTATGAATAAAGAAGTAGAACTAATATCAGGTGGCAGGGCGTCAAATAACCGGGGGCACTATTTGAAAGGTGTAACTCTGGGCTCTTTGGGTTTCTGCACTCGTTGGGCGGTTGATGCTAATGGAATCGGGCCTGAGTGGATTGAAGTTGTTGAAATCGATTTGCATCTGCAAACTCCTCATAGCCGCTTACACGGAATGCGAATAGCGCATATCAGCGACCTTCATTACAGCAGAACTGTCAGTGGAGCGTATTTGCATCGCTGCGTGGAGCGGATTAATATGCTCGATGTTGACGTAGTGGTAATGACAGGAGATTACATTACCTATGATGTTCGAGGCAAGTATAGAGAAAAGGTCATCGCCCTGCTTGGCAATATCGAGAGCCGCTTCGGTGCTTATGCCTGCCTTGGTAATCACGATTATGGTGTTGCCCTGTCGGGCCGCAGGCGGGGGAACTTGCTGCGTAAGCTGATACGAGGCATGGAGGCCAGCGGAATCACGGTTTTGCGTAATGAATCAACTGCATTGGACATCGACGGTCATCCACTTTGGCTTGTGGGATTAGGTGATTTGAACGTCGGCGACTTCCAGCCTGAGAAGGCCTTTGCTGAGGTGCCCACCGACCAGGTAACTATCGCGTTGATACATAATCCCCGCGGCGTCGAGCACCTGGGTGAATTCGAAGCCAATGCTATCGTTAGCGGACACACACACGGAAGAAAATCGAGGTTTTCAGTCAGCCTGCCCTGGACGAACGAGGAAAGGCGTTTTCACTCAGGTTTGTACGAGGTTGAAGGTACGAAATTGTATGTAAACCGCGGCCTTGGCCGGGTTGGCAGAACACGGATGAAAATAAGACCTGAAATTACTGTCTTTACTCTGCGCTGAAAAGCTCAGAATTCCTTCATTTCAATAACAGCGACGTCCTCAGCGTCGAGTGTAAGGCTGGCTTGGCCGTTACGGAAGCTGGTTTTTTGACCGTGAACTAACTCGCGGCCCGACGCCGAAGTATTTCCTTCCATAGTGATGGTTACGCTGCGGCGCTGCGAGCTGTCATTGAAAACTGTCAGGTATCGGCTGCCGAACCGCTCGACGTAGATTTGCTCATCACTCGAACGAGCACGGGTAATCGGTTCGAAGCCCGCTTCGGCTACGAGTCTGCATAGTGGAACATATTTCCTGAAGAGGTCTCTGTCCCGTTCGTAAAGTTCTGGTCGGGTAAAGTAATGGCCCTGTGAAGCATTATGGCTGAAAAAGCCGGGATACATGCCATAGGCAAGGCAACGCTTCATATATTTTTCCACGAGTTCATGGGAGAACTCTTCGAAACGTGTGTTCAGAAGGAAGCAATAGGGTTTGCCTTTGCAAAGTACCCGACGATAAAGTAGTTCACTATCAGACATAGGACGCCATGTTCGGCCGGGGTTCCAGTCGGTTTCAGTGCCCATTACATCAAGCTGCGGTGCCAGCCAGCATAAGCGGATGGGAGTGGAATTTGCCATCATGAGCTTTCCCATGCTATGTATGTCGTTCGAGATTGTACGAATATATTCGAAGGCTATCAGGCCGCGAAAGATACCGACTTTCCGGCTCTTCAGAGAGAAGGTCAAGGGTGTTTGGGCCGCGGCGAAATGGTCGCGGCGAAAGTTCAGCTCGTCGGTCACATAGCCTTCGCTCGAATCGATATATTCACCGTCCAGGTCGGACTTGCGGCTGGTTCCGTAAAGTTTTTCCAGAAGATTCGCGTTCCACTTGTTTTCGAATTCGGTAATATCACCCTGAAGGCCCGGCATGGAATTAATGCTCCATACCGCACCGTCGCACCAGGGCGTGTTAAGCAGCCTCGCAGAAAATTGCCCGGCCTCATCATGATAGCCGCTCGTGAAAAAAGCTTTGGCACGAGGGTCTGATTTTTCATCAGCGAGCTGTCGGGCATGGCCAAGGGCGGCTTCAAGCGTTCGGGGCATTTCTTTGGGCATGCGCATCCACCAGGTCATCGGTTCGGTGTAGCGGAAGGTAATGATATTGTGTTCATCGTCCCAGGCTGTTTCATTATTGCCTTCTTTGAATTTGAAACCGAAATCCTGCCAATCCTTAACTTCGCTGATTTTGGCAAAAGGCATCCAGAGGCCCTGCTGGGGTGTACGGCAGCGGAAGTAGTCGTCGAATATTTCGTAAAATCGAGACAGGGCTGCACGAAATCCCCATTCGGGATTGAAATTAAACTTACAGAACCTCAAATGGGCGGTTGGCTTTTCAGGTGCAAGGCCGATGTCATAAGCAAGAAACAACTCACCCGTCCCGCTGTTGTAGCCCGCACGGAAAAAGGCCGGCCGGGCCATGTCGATACCCAGAGCGAAGCCCTGGTCATCAGCAGACACAGCCGCGAATGGATACCGCGAGAGCTGGCCGTTGGCTCCGGCTGAGAATCCATTGGCATTGATATATTCGCGGGCCGGCTCAACCATCATACTTTGACGCGGGTCCTGTAACCAGCAGCATTGCCCGGTCGGGATGGGAACGGCATAAATCAGAGTCACAGCGCGGTCTTTTCCGGTCTTATCGCTGATGGTCACATCATAAAACGTAGCCTGGTCAGTATGTTTTTTCTCATAATTAAGTTCGAGACCAAGAGCGCTTCGTTCAAGCCGAACGAAGTCGGAGCCGGCGGCTACGTCACGAACCTGAAAACCTTCTCTTGCTCGTCCCGTCAATGAAACAGGCACGCCGTCGAACATACCGGCTCCTTTTGGGGGCCTGATAACACGCAGCTCGGGACTGCGGAAGTAGGCCTTGCCCTTATGACGCCGCAGCAGCATATGAAAAGAAACTGACCTGACAGGCTTTTCAGGAAATACAGTAACTTCAGCTTTTTCCCAATCACCTGTACCAACATTATAAGAGTCGGTCTGACCCCACAATGAGCTTCCATCAGAATAAACAAGATCGAGATAAAGGGAATAATCACTGTTGCGGCTGCCGGTTACTTCTTCCGCTTTGCTCCAGGCGGCAGCGATAATCGGTTCTGGTTTGGTTTGGTTCAGTATAACCGTCTGGGAGATACCTCTCTGGGCCTGGGCATCATCGCCGTTATCGCAAATAAAAATATTGCCCTGCCGGTCGAAGCCCTTTTGCCATGGCCTCCATGCATTTTGTTTAAGAAGGTTTTCATCAGCACCTCGCAAGTCGAGCACTCTCTTTACAACAGCACCATCAGCGTTCGCAAGGATGCTTTGCTTTTGAGAAGGCTCTGCATATAGGAATCGCGGCGGCGCCAAGCTGAAACATATCAGGAGAAGGAGGCCGCAGGTTCGAATAATATCACTCTTATTTCTACAATCTACTGAACACAGGGAGCTTACATTTGGTTCTCTCATCACTTCAATATCCTCGATATGGCCGGGAGCAGAAGTTCGGCGCTTTTAATATTATTACTATGTTAATTGCTGCTTGTGGATTTTAACTTCTTTTATCCAGCAATACAAGACCGGTACAACTAACATGGTAAGAATTTCAATCGTCATTCCACCAAAGGAAGGTATTGCCATCGGCACCATGATGTCCGAGCCCCGCCCCGTGGAAGTGAGTACCGGAATAAGCGCCAATACCGTCGTTGCAGTCGTCATAAGGCAGGGGCGAATTCTACGTTTTCCCGCCTCTATCACCATCTGACGGGTCTGGTCAATACTTGCCGGTGTTTTTTTCTGGAACGATTGTTTCAGATATGTGCACATAACGACACCGTCATCCGACGCAATCCCGAACAATGCCAAAAATCCAACCCATATTGCCACGCTCAGATTGATAGGATGCACCTGGAAAAGCTCACGCATATTCACACCGAATACGCCGAAATCCAGGAACCATTCCTGGCTGTACAGCCATATCATCAAAAAGCCGCCCGACCAGGCAACAATTATTCCTGAAAACACCAGCAGGCTGGTTGCCGTGGATTTGAACTGGAAATATAGAATTATGAATATGATAAAGAGAGCCAAAGGTATAACTATCGAAAGTGTCTTGGCAGCACGAATCTGATTTTCATAGCTGCCGGCGAATGTATAACTCACACCTTCCGGTATAACGAATTCGCCGCTGTCGATCTTGGCCTTTAGATACTTCTGACAGTCTTGAACGACATCGACCTCGGCGTGGCCGGCCTTCATATCGAAAAGCACATAGCCAACCAGAAATGTATCTTCGCTCTTTATGGCCTGAGGCCCGCGCACATAGCGGATTTCCGCTAATTGGATAATTGGAATCTGTGCCCCATCGGCCGAGGGAACCAAAATCTTACCTAACGATTCAATCTGGTCCCGCAACTCACGTGCATATCTTACCCTGACACTATATCGCTCACGTCCTTCGACCGTTGTGGTAATTCGCCTGCCGCCTATCGCAACCTCAATAACGTCCTGCACCTGCCGAATCTTTATGCCATATCTTGCAATAGCATCCCGGTCTATATCAATCTCAAGGTAGGGCTTGCCAACAATCCTGTCAGCTATTACCGCGGCCGGTTCCACAGAAGGGACTTCTTTAAGAAAACGTTCAATCTCCAGGCCAACCCTATCGATCGTATCCAGATCCGGCCCCTTTACTTTGACACCCATCGGCGCCCGCATGCCGCTCTGAAGCATCACTATTCTCGTAGCAATTGGCTGCAATTTCGGCGCTGAGGTCGTGCCAGGAATCTGACCTGCTTTTACAATCTCATCCCAGATGTCATCCGGATTTTTAATCTTATCCCGCCATTGTCTTTTAGGTCTGCCGTAACGGTCGGGTATTAGCTCGCCTTTCTCATCGAGAGGGTATGTTCCTGTTTTTTTGTCATACCGGAAGCGAATACGATGTCCATCTTTGTCGATGATATATTCAGGCTTATAATTGATGACGGTCTCGACCATAGAAATTGGTGCAGGGTCCAGTGGAGATTCAACACGGCCGATTTTTCCCACTACTGAGTCTATCTCAGGGATGGCCTGAAAGGCTATGTCCTGCTTTTGCAAGACGTCCAGGCACTCTCCGATAGAAGCATGCGGCATAGTTGTCGGCATGTATAAAAAGGAGCCTTCATCCAAAGGAGGCATGAATTCCTTGCCAAGTCCCGGAAAGCTATGCACGCCGGCATACCACAATTTATTTGTTTTCAATCCCTCCGGTACAAAGAAAAAGACCCTCCCGAACCCAAGCCATACCATCATGCCAATGACTATAAGTGCACTGGGGAGCGATAAAAAAGCTATTTTATGTCTGAGGCACCAGCCTAAAATGTGAGGATAGAATTTCTGGAAAATACTGAAAAACAAGAGCAGTCCGCCGATCAACAATGCCACAAACACGAGATTTCGCAGCATACCTTTATCCGAACCTAAGGGCAGCCAGTGGTTGGCGAGTATAATCCCGACCAGAACAACGGCCAGGGCGTTGGCAATAATGGGCAGCAGACTGTTCATTCTCTTTGGGATGTAGTCTCTTGAGAGATGGTAAATTGCTATTACGCCGATAAGAACGCCTATCCACCAGGTAAGCCAGAAAGCCGCGATAACAGCAGCGACGGCTAATAATCCACCCAATAAGTATAGCCTCACCTTTTTAAGGGCAGCTTTTCTTGTAAAAAGGATATGGGCCGCCGGCGGAATTATAGTTAAAGCCACTATCACCGAAGCGATCAGCGCAAAAGTCTTGGTAAACGCCAAAGGCTTAAAGAGCTTTCCTTCCGCTCCGGTCATTGTAAAGACCGGTAAAAAGCTGACAACAGTAGTCGAAACCGCCGTCAAAACCGCACCGCCGACCTCGCTGGCTGCTTTGAAAACTACTTCCAGCTTATTATCATCCTGCCTGGCTTCGTTAAGATGTTTTAGAATGTTCTCACAGACTATTATCCCCATATCAACCATTGTGCCGATAGCAATCGCAATTCCCGACAGCGCTACGACATTAGCGTCTATCCCGCCGACCTTCATGGCAATAAAGCACATCAGCACGGCCAAAGGAAGCAGGCCGCTGATTAATACCGAGCTTCTCAGATGCACTACTAAAACGATAACGACGATGATAGTAACCAGTATTTCTTCGGTCAGAGCGGTGTTTAATGTGCCTAATGTCTCGTAAATAAGTCCTGTGCGGTCATAAAACGGTACAATCGTCACCTGTGAAACCGTTCCGTCGGGTAAAGTCTTTCTGGGCAGCCCTGGTGATATCTCTTCGATTTTGGCTTTTACATTTTTAATGGCTTCGAGAGGATTATACCCATAGCGAACTACAACAACGCCCCCCACCGCCTCGGCACCACCTTTGTCCAGCGCACCTCGACGCAGTGCAGGTCCGAATGAAACCTTCGCTACGTCTTTAATGTATATCGGGACATTATCGTTAACCTTTATTACCGACCTTTCTATATCGGAGAGGTCTTCGATAAAGCCCAGGCTGCGAATTACATACTCAGCCCTGTTAATCTCAATCGTCCTGGCGCCGACATCGATGTTGGACATCTTTACCGCCATAAATATCTCATCCAGGCCGACGTCGTATGCCCGCATCGCGTCAGGGTCCACGTCAATTTGATATTCTTTAACAAACCCGCCCACAGAGGCCGCTTCGCTTATGCCCTTGGCAGATAGCAGGGCATAGCGGACCTGCCAGTCCTGGATAGTGCGAAGCTCATCCAGGTCCCATCCTCCGGCCGGATTGCCTTTTTCGTCCCGGCCCTCAAGGGTGTACCAAAAAATCTGCCCCAGGCCCGTCGCATCAGGTCCCAATGCAGCCTGGACACCTTCGGGAAGTGTTCCGGCAGGCAGTGAATTAAGCTTTTCAAGGACCCGGCTCCGTGACCAGTAAAAATCGACATTGTCTTCGAATATAATGTATATTGAGGAGAATCCGAAAAACGAGTAACTGCGGATAGTTTTGACGCCGGGAATTCCCAGAAGGGATACTGTCAAAGGATATGTTATCTGGTCCTCAACGTCCTGGGGCGAACGTCCCATCCATTCGGTAAAAACTATCTGCTGGTTTTCGCCTATATCCGGAATGGCGTCCACTGGAACAGGGCTTCTCGGCAGGCCCCAAAGGTCCCAGTCGAATGGGGCCACCATAAGGCCCCATCCGATGAACATTATCACTAAAAGCCCGACGACCAGCTTGTTCTCAAGGCAAAACCGTATTACTTTGTCTATCGGTGATTGCTTCTGACCAGGTAGTTCTTCCATAACTTCATCCACTTAAGCTGAACCACACTATCTTTACACTATTGCCGCAGTTCCCATACGGCCAACCTCATACTATCAGAGGCTTACCTGCAGGCCCGGTACCATTAAGTCTTGAAGCTGCTGTGTTTACTGCTTGAACTGGGGCAGTTTGGCGACATACTTTTCCGGTTCTGCTTTGAATTTCTCTTCGCAGCCGGGGCAGCAGAAATACACCTTCTTGCCCTTATACTCAACGAAAAGGGCCTTATTGATAGGATTACCCTCCATAATCGGACAGGTTGTCTGCTCTATTGCAGCGGCAACCGCTTCTATCGGTTCGTCCGTCATAGATGCATGCCCATGCCCTTCATGCCCCTGCATCTGTGAAGTGGTTGTTTCAGCGGGTGCCGGCTCCTCCTTCTTGCAGCCATTTACCATAATCAATCCGACAAGCAAAAGCCCTGTTACTAAAAGCATCATCCCATTTTTCATAATTTTTACATTCATTGTTACACTCCTTAAAAAATATGTTTGACTAAATAGTTTCATTTCGGCTTTGTGCCTATTACTTCACTAACCTGGCCGCATTTGTACATAGAGGCGCCAAAATAAGGATTACGAATATCCTCATCTATTTGCAGCCAGTCTGCTCCCTTGTTATTAAACGCCATCGGGCAATTTAGCTTGTAAAGAGTCTTACCTTCGTAAACTCCAAATTGCCCGACAACAGCAATAAGCTCGTTGGAAAGCCCCTCAAATCCTTCGCGCATCGGCTCAATTGCCTTGGCTTCTTTTATCTTATCTAACGCCGCTTTCATTTTCGTGCTGTTAGCCATCCACACATTATGAGCCTTGTCGCTAACCAAACTCATATCAACCGCAGAGAGCGCTGCCTGTGTCTGGCCCGCCGCACGGGTGGCGCCATCTTTATCATCAGAAGCCAGGGCACCCTGAAGCGATAAGTACTTTTCAACAATCCCCCAGGTTTGCCTGCGAAACTCATCCGGCACTTCAAAAATCTCGTATTTAATTTCGCTGACGGAAAGCTGATGTTCTGTTGCTGTCTGAACTTTTTCTGCGCTCATCATACTGGGCTTGGCCTGTATCTGAAGGGCCGAATCAATCTTAAAATTACCGTTAGTAACGACAATCTCTCCTTCGGCAAGTCCCTCTTTGACTAAATAGTAATCCGCCGCTCTTGGGCCAAGAACTACCTCTCTACCCTCGAACGTCGGCTTATTTGCATCTGGTATCCGGACATACACAATCGCTCGTTTGCCCGTTATCAAAGGCGCAGTAACGGGAATTACCAGAGGCGGCTCGTTGGGTTCATTAGCCATAGCGAATAGTGACTCGGTAGCCACCAAATCCATTTCGCAGATGTCGCAGGCTCCCGGCTGGTCCTTGACAACAGATGGATGCATCGGACAAATCCATTTGCCGGCCAGTTCGGGGTCCATTGCGGCGCCTCCCTGGGCAACTTTCGCCCGCAATACGCCTCTTACAAACATTCCGGGTTTGAGACTTCCGTCAGGATTATCGACGTTGAGGCGCACCTTGACCGTCCTGGTCTTTGCGTTGAGTATGGGGTCACGGAAGCTTATTTTGCTTTTGAATATCTGCCCCGGATATGCTTCCGTTGAGAATTCAACTTCCTGACCGTACCGAATCCAGGGCAAATCAGACTCGTAAGCATCCAGCTTAATCCACAAACGCGAAAGGTCCGCAAGGGTGTAAATAGGTGTGCCTGTGTTAACGTACATACCTTCTGTGGCGTTCTTATGGATGACTACCCCGCCCATAGGTGAATAAATCGTTATATGAGTGACCGGTTCGCCGGCGCTTTCGATGTTTTCAATTTGAGCATCGGCAAGACCAAGCAGTCGAAGTTTATCTCTGGACGCTTCAAGTGTGGCAAGAATGGTTCTTTTCATAATGTCAGAAGTATTGTCTTTAATACCACCGACAGCTTTTAGGGCCTGAAGCAGCTCTGCCTGTGCGCTGATTAGTTCAGGACTGTAAAGATCGACCATGTGGTCGCCCTTGTTAACCGTAATGCCTGTAAAATCCACGTAAAGCCGGTCGATTCTGCCGGGGACCCAGGCGGTGATATTTTTTACCTTGGTCTCGTCATAATCAACCTTGCCAACCATGCGGATTTCGGCCTCGACAAATTTTCGCTCCACAGGGGTCGTTTGAACCTCCATAAGCTTTAAGGCCTCTTGAGAGAAGGTGATTTGCCTCGGGCCTACGTCACCACTCTCGGATGATGCCGGGATCAGATCCATAAAGCAAAGCGGGCACTTGCCAGGTTTTGGCTGACGAATCTGTGGATGCATCGAGCATGTCCACATCGTCTGTTTTTCTGCGGCAGCTTGTTCGCCGGTATGTTCATGCTCTGGGCCGGTGGTGGATTGCTTCAAAAGCGCGTGGAAGAAATAACCCGCAAGGAACGTTATAACTACTAAAATAACAGTCTTAAATACCCGACCACTCAATAACGATTTGGCTTGTGTCATTTTCATTTCAGCCACCTATAACTTGTTAATCATACTATTGCCATAGGAGCTATGTTCAATTAAACACAGCTTTTAAGCCATTATCAACATCAACAACTTTTTGCTTTGTGTGCTTTTTTGCCGAGCCCAATAGAACAAACAAATTGCCCTTAACCATACAGGATCAGGACCAATACGCCATGCGTTAATCCCAGGAAGACAGAAATTATGGCCAGAGGCAGGTGTATTTTGAGAAATTTTAGGCGCAGCTTTCTGCGAAACAGACCCGTCAGGAAAGTGGTGAAAACTAAACAGAGCGTAGCTATTCCCAGAGGCTTGACCATGAACAATAATGAAAAAGAGCTGGGGTCATGGTCTTCTTGGCTGGCCTGGTCATTCGCAAAAGCATTTTCGCTCAAGGCTAATCCCCAAAAAATAAATGCCAGCAGAAATATCAATACGTATGGCTTCATTTCTATTCCTTTCTTTAACCAAACCAAATGAACGATTGAATCACTTTTCCAAAGCGCTGCTGTTGACTGAGGGCAGTTCGATCCCGATAAGCATTTCCAGTTCGGCCAGTTTCTGCTGATTATTTGTAACAGCCCTTTCGTAGTCCAGCCCATACTTAAGCAGCATGCGCTGGGCATCTATCAGCGAGAGGAAATCTATCGTGCCTGCTTTATAGGCGGTTTCGGATGCCTGAACAAGCTCTTCGGCCTTGGAAACTAAAACATCCCCATAAAGATGTGTCTTTCTTTGACTGTCTTCGATATCGTACAGCACCTCGAACGCTCTTGATAATATTTTGTTTTCGGTATCTGTTCTTTGCTCCTGAATTTTCCTGACATTGGCTTTTGCCTGCTGCTCAGCAGCTTTATAGCTGTTCTGCCACAGGGGGATATTCATTGAAAACATTAAAATCACCGGGTCATCGCCGCTGCCTCTGACTCCCGGAGAAACCGCTCCATCCGTCTGAATCCAATCGAGGCCTACTCCTATATCGGGATAAAACTTCTTTTTTGCCAGCTTCACACTGCTTTGCGCCGCCTGAATTTCCCAGCTAAGCTCGGCAAGTTCAGGATTCGCTCTTTTTAACGCCTGAATAAGCAGCTTGCGGTCAAGCTGGACATTTTCCGGCTGACTTTTTTCGGGCCAGACTAATTCTGCATCAATCGACCGATTAAGCACCGAATTGAGTTTCACAACTGTTGGCTCTCTGAGCTGCTCCAGACTTTTTAAGATATCCTCAAGTTTAGCTAATTCCACCTGGACACGAATTATGTCGGGATGTATCGCCGTGGCGGTTCTGTATTTGGTTCGTGCGACTTCTTCGAAATGCTGCAGCAGTTCGAGGTTTTGCTTTGCAATGCCAATCGCAGTGGCCAGATATGTAAATTCGTAAAAAGCCGCTTTTACCTGCCAAAAAAGTTTTAACTTTGTTGTTTCGTATCTTTGCCTTGCAGCATGTGCCTTTGCCGCGGCCATGTCGGTTCTGGCCTGGATTTTGCCAAACCAGGGGAATACCTGCATTATACCGAGTTTTTGTTGTTGCGGCCCGACCCGTGTCTCGACTTCCTCTATAAAATAGCTGTAGGTAAATTTCGGGTCATCTAACGCTTTCGCCTGGGGTATCTGCTCTAATGCAGCCTTCCACTGCTCAAATTTTGTTTTTAACTCAGCGTTATTTAGAGAGGCATAACGCAGATAATCCGCGAGTTTTCGTAAATCATTTGTATCAGACGGCTGCTGTGTAGCTCTGACAGACATAGTTAAGACGAGCACAATTATTAAAACCGCAATGACTTGTCTGTTCATATTTTTCACCCCTAACATTTGGCACGATACAAGCATTTCATGACCCCTGTAAATCGGAACAGCTTTTCACCGTATTTTATCCTCTACGTTTTTGATGTATCAGCTTAAGAATTTCATCCAGCTTTTGCTGTTTTTCCTCCTCCGAGCTTCCTTTTATAGCTTGAGTTACGCAGTTTTGAAAGTGTTTTTCTAAAATCTTTGCTTCGACTCTGGTAAGTGCACCTTTGATAGCGTATATCTGGTTTAAAATATCAATACAGTATTTTCGATTTCCGACCATCCTTTGGACGCCTCGAACCTGCCCCTCAATTCGCCTTAATGCTACCAGATTATCTTCGTGACTTGGATGTTTTTTCATTACTTGTTCCTTATTTATCTCTGTACATCCAATATACCCCCCGGGGGTATGCTGTGTTCGGAAAAAAACTGTTTTTACACAATTACTTTTGGGCCGATATTGTGCCCCCTGCAACGATATTATCGCTATCATTATAAAGCACAAGCCTTTGACCTGGGCAGGGTGCGAATTGAGGTCGGCCAAAATTGACTTTTATACTATTTCCCCCGATATCGATGAGTTTGCAAGGCTGAGGGTCTCCATAGGAACGGATTTTTCCAAAGAATTTTCTGCCCAGTACAAGCTCTTCCGGTATTAGGGTGTTAATCCGGTTTGCCCTGAGGGTATGAGTGCTTACTTCTTCTCTCGTACCTAATGCAATAGTGTTTGCTTCAGCATCGATCTTACCCACATATAGCGGCTTACCCCCGGCATAGCCAATACCCTGCCTTTGGCCAAGGGTGTAATTTGCGATGCCTTTATGTGTACCTATCCTGTTGCCCTGCATATCTATTATGTTACCCTGCTGATTGGCCTCGGCATCATTCAGAGCTAACCGATAATCACCCTCTCCCGCAAAACAAAGTTCCATACTTTCCGCTTTGTCCGCAACGCTCAGATTTAATTGAGCGGCAGTAGAACGAACTTCATTTTTTGATAATTCGCCTAAGGGAAGAACAAACCTTTGAAGTTTTTCTGGCGGCATTCCATATATAAAATAGCTCTGATCCTTGGTTTTATCCATTGCCCGGCCAAGTCGCATCTGGCCGTTCGATTTGGAAACTCTCGCGTAATGGCCAGTAGCAAGATAGCTAATACCAAATGTTTCCTCTAAGAAATCCCATAGCAATGAAAACTTCAGGAGCGTATTGCAGTCCACACAGGGATTTGGAGTTTCACCTCTTGAATAAGATTGACGAAACTGCTTGATTATAAGCTCTTCGAAGGCCTCGGTAACATCGACAAAATAATGAGGTATATTCAATTCACCGCAAACAAAGGCGGCATCGGCTCCACAGCATCCTCTTTTATTGGTGTTGCACGAGACGGGTATCTTCATCGTGATACCCAAAACATCCCAGCCTTGTTCTTTGAGCAAATAAGCGGTAACGCTGCTGTCAACTCCACCGCTCATTAATACAGCGATAGGTCTTGAGCGATCCTTGTCAGGGCACCAGGGCGAAAAACTCGGCCCCAATAACTTAATGTTCCACTTATCGGTTGTCATAATTACCGAGAAGTCTTTATTCGAACAGTCCCGTACTGATATATCTCTCGGCTGTGTCGCAGAGGACGGCAACAATCAGTTTGCCGGCATTTTCCTGGCGTTTACCTATCTTGATAGCTGCGGCCGTTGCGGCACCGGCTGATATGCCGGTAAAGATACCTTCTTCTTTAGCTAAGCGTTTTGCCATATCAAATGCTTCGGCATTTGTTATCTGTACAACCTCATCAACAACTTCCAAATCCAAAACATCCGGGACGAAGCCTGCACCAATGCCCTGAATCATATGCGGACCGGGCTTGCCGCCGGAAAGGACCGGGGATTCCGCAGGTTCAACGGCAACAATTTTGACGGATGGTTTGCGCGATTTCAGCACTTCACCAACACCGGTTATTGTACCACCGGTACCTACGCCGGAAACAAAGATGTCCACCTGTCCATCGGTATCGGCCCAAATCTCTTCAGCGGTTGTTTCTCTATGTATCTGGGGATTCGCAGGATTAAGGAACTGCTGTGGCATAAAGGCGCCATCGGTTTTTTCCACGATTTCATTGGCCTTATTGATCGCACCGGTCATACCTTCTTCTGCAGGTGTAAGTACAAGTTCGGCACCGAATAGCTGAAGTATTTTTCTTCGCTCGATTGTCATTGATTCCGGCATTGTAAGTATCAGCTTATATCCTCTTGCCGCTGCAACCCAGGCAAGGGCGATTCCGGTATTTCCGCTGGTCGGTTCAACAAGGGTCATTCCGGGTTTGATTTTACCGGCTCGTTCCGCAGACAATACCATATTTACACCTATACGGTCCTTGACACTGCTGGCTGGATTGAAGAACTCCAGTTTGCCTACTATTTTTGCTTTACAATCTCTACTTACTCTGTTGAGCTGGACCAGCGGCGTTTTACCAATTAGCTCAGTCATATCTTTTGCAATATTCATTTAATCAATCCTCGAAAAATAATGTGTAACAATACAACCTTAATAAAATTTATTTTTTTCGGCGCACTTTTACAAAAAAGTGATCACCGCTGTTTTTAACTTCCAAAACTTCCTGGCCCTGTTCGGCAAAACTTGCCGGAACATTCCTTACCGGCTCCCCTTCATCAAGCAATACGCCAAGAATAGCACCTGTATCGAGCTTTTCAAGCTCAAGTTTTGCTTTAACAAAGTTTAAGGGGCATCCGACTCCTCGTAAATCGATAACATGATTGTCGGCATCTTCCTTATCAACGTTGGTTTTCTTAGCCACCGGCTCTATCTTAAACTTTAGATTGGCATCAAGGGACAGATAAAGCTCTTCTACTCTTTTTGTTAAATCCTCGGCCTGCGGAAACAAATCCTCGATTGACTCTTTATCCCCCATACGCCAGTCAATTGCATCGTCAAGGAGCTGCTGTGTCTGAGGTTTAACCCAGCCCGGCTCAATAAGACCTCTTGTAAATGCAGCAAATATTTCCCTGTCCTTTTTTGGCTCCAGACCAAACGTAACCATCAGCGCTCTGGCGGCGGCAATAACCGCCTTATAAATATTTTCACTGTTGGTAGGTGCGGATTTGAGAGCGTCTTTCGCTTCGTCGATATCCAGCTTGATTACGTCCGTTACGCCGGCGCCGCACTCACCCGGTCCCCTGCCGGCCAGTGAAAACGGCTCATTCGAACCGAAGTCGTAATAATAGTCATCCGGAAATTGCTCGGAAGAAAAATCACTATATTGGCCAACCCGGTTTTTTAGCTTTTCTTCATTAATTTCACCGGCATCAAAGACTTCTGCTAACAGCTCAGGTATTTTTTTTGCGGGTACCGTACCTATCCTTTTGCCCAGATGTGCATCACCTTCAATGGTTTTTGCGCCCACCAATACATCATAGCATGGCATCAGTTTGCCGTTGACTCTTTTGGCTTTGCCCTGTAATCCTATTGCGGCGATATAATGATGCCCGCAGGAATTCGGACAGCCGCTGATTCTTATGGTTGTTTCTGACAAACCGGCTGAAGAAGCCGTCCGGCTTAGCTTATTTGAAATCGCCTCTGCCAAACCTCTTGAAAGACATAGTCCGAGTTTGCATGTTGAAGCACCGGCGCAGGCAACTATTTTAGAGCTGCCGTCGCCAAAAACATCAATGCTGAGTTTTTTAAGCTCGCTATGGACCTTGTCATTATCTTCCTTGACAATGCCTGTGATGAGAAGGTCCTGCAGTTGAGTAGTCCTTATGAGCCCCTGGCCGTATTTAGCTGCGATTTGACCAACTTTGCTCAGGTCATCTGCGGGTATGTCACCGTTTTTTAACCGTAATCGCACAGTAATCGACGTCTTGGGAACCTTATAGATTGAGGTAATCTCACAAATTTGCGGTGCTGTGTAAGGGAGTCCTTCGGTCTTAAGTATATCTCTTTCGGCCCGGTATAATTTGATAAATTTTTCAATACCGACTCTGGCGAGCACGTATCTCAGTCTTGCTTTATGTTTGTTTGCCCTGTCACCGTATTTATCGAACAATTTCTTGACGGCCTCTGCAACTTCGAAAATCTCTTCAGCTTCTATGAAATCTTCAATTTTCGCTGCAACCGCAGGGTTTGACCCGAGCCCCCCCGCTGCGTAAACAGAAAAACCTTTCGCTTCGTTTTTCATGTGGGCGAAAAAGCCGAGGTCTGCTATAGAGGCAAATGCACAATCCTTTGAACAGCCGGAAAAGACTATTTTGTATTTTCTCGGCAAATTAAAAGAGCTTCTGTCCTTCAGGAGATATTCTGCGGCGGCAATCGCATAAGGAGCCACGTCAAATTCTTCTTCCGGACAGACTCCCGCCTCCGGACAGGCTGTAACATTACGGACGGTATTACCGCCGCCGCCGCGTGAAGAAAGCCCGGCTTCAAGTAAACCTTCCAGTACGTCAGGTGAATCTTCGATATCCACCTCGTGAATCTGAATATCCTGCCTGGTTGTAACGTGAACAATTCCATTGCCATAGGTTTTACTCAAATGAGCAATTCGTTCCAGTTGATGCGGCAAAACCAGCCCTGCTCCGATACGTATCCTAACCATGAATTTACCTGCCGCTCTTTGCTCATAGATTCCCATCGGCACTCGATAGGCTCTGAAGGCTACCGGTGACGTTTGGCCGTCAAGAAACTTTTTGACCTGGCTGCGGTAGCCATGAGTATCTTCTTTGACGCTTTGGGGAATATGTAAAATTGGCTCTTCTGGTTTACTCATTCTATCTTTCCAAAATCCTTATAGGCACTTCAGCTACATTAGTTCCTGTTATATGAAATCCTTTGATCGCAGAACCATTATTATTCTGTAGCGAAACAATTACATAAATCACATTCGGCGTAAGTGCCAGCCTGATATCCACAGCCGAAGGTCTGGCCGGTGTTTCAGGATGGCTGTGATATATCGCTAACATCTCAAGTCCGGCCGAACGAATATCTTTGACAGTCGCAAACTGCTCCTTCGGATCCATCATATAGTGCGTGCTGCTGTTATCAGTATTTGTCATCTTATAGAGTTTCTCGACTTTACTGTTGCTGCCCGCCAGGATTCCACAGTCCTCGATTGGCGCCAGAGCCTTGGCTTGAGCAACCATCTGTTGGAATATTGTATTTGGAATCTCTAACTTCAGCATTTGCAGTTCTTCAGATCACATACGACCTGTTCTTCGTCTTTCAGTTCTGTTATTTTTGGTTTTCCACCACACAGTGGGCAGTTTGGATTACGGTTTAATTTGACCGCGCGAAAGTTCATTTCAAGCGCATCATACGTCAACAACGTTCCGGTCAGCAGCTTGCCGAGTCCCAATAAATACTTTATTGCTTCGGTTGCCTGCAAAGAACCAATGACCCCGGCCAGAACACCAAGCACACCGGCCTGCGAACAAGATGGTACTGCGTTGGCAGGGGGCGGAGCACTAAAGATACAGCGGTAGCACGTTGTTTCGCCGGGCAGTACTGTTATCAACTGGCCATGGAACCGCAGAATCCCTGCGTGTGAAAACGGTATCTTCTCGAAATAACACGCATCGTTGATAAGAAATTTGGCAGGGAAATTGTCCGTGCCGTCAATGACAAAATCGTACTTACGGATAATATCTGATATATTCTTGGCATCCACTCTGGTCTGATAAGTCTGGACAGTGATGTCCGGATTTATTGCCCGCATCTTATTCTCGGCGGATTTGATTTTTTCGACGCCTACATCGCTTGTATGATGGATTATCTGGCGTTGCAGGTTTGTCAAATCGACCTTATCGCAATCGACAATTCCAATTGTTCCGACCCCGGCGGCGGCAAGGTATAAACCGGCCGGGGCTCCAAGACCGCCAGCACCTATAATCAACACTTTGGATCTTAGCAGTTTTTCCTGACCTTTACCGCCAACCTGCTCCAGGATTATATGCCGGCTGTATCTTTCTATTTGTTTTTCAGTTAGAGACACTTCCGCCTCCCATAAAATATAGAAATTCCACTTTATCGTCGTCCTTTAGTATTGTCTGGTCAAACTTAGTTCTTTTTAGAATCTGCCCGTTAAGTTCGACCGACACCATATCCGGCATCTGTACATTCTCCTGAGCCAGAAGTTGATTCACAGTCAAACCAGCAGTAATATTAGTCTCTTTGCCATTTATAACAAGATTCATTTTGTCTCCTTAAAAGCTCTTTCTATTGCCTGCTGAAAATCAGCCTTTATATCTTCAAAATCCTCGATGCCGACCGAAACACGGACCATATCTTCGGTAACTCCCATTTTATTCTGCTCGGTAATGCTGAACTCATGAAATATAGTAGAGGCCGGATGTACTACCAGTGTTTTTGCATCACCGAGATTTGCAAGGTTCTTTGCCAGCTTAAGTGAATCGATAAAGTTAAAAGCTCGTTGCTTGTCGCCAAGGCCGAATGTGAGCAATCCACCGCCACAGCCGGCAAAAAGCTTTGTAACTCTTTCGCTAAACCTGCTGTCGGTCAATCCCGGGTAGTTCACCCATGATACTTTCGGATGGGTCTGTAGAAATTGGGCTAACTGCTTTGCATTTTCGTCGTGTTTGACTATTCTTACAGGCAGAGTCTCTAAGCCCTGCAGCATAAGAAAAGAATTCATCGGAGCAGGACAGCCGCCGAGATCGCGATAAATCAGGTTTCGCAAGTTTGCAAGGAAAGCCAATTGGCCTACTCTTTCAGATAAATCTCTTATATCATCAAACGCCCCTTTTCTCCAGTTATAGTTTCCCGTATCGATTATTGCCCCCCCAATCGCTGTACCGTGCCCGTTAATAAACTTTGATGTCGAATGAACAACAATATCAGCACCGAAATCCACAGGCCTTATGATAAAAGGTGTAGTAACAGTATTATCAACAACCAAAGGCACATTGGCCTTATGAGCAATTTCAGCAATCTCCGGTATATCAGGCACATCCATTCGAGGATTGCCAATAGTCTCGATGAAAATCAGTTTTGTTGTGTCATTGATAGCTTTTGCGAATTGATTTGTATTCGCGGCATCAACAAAGTTGGTCTTTACTCCGAACCGCCCTAACGTATTTTCAAACAAAGATACCGTCCCGCCGAATATGCCCGTTGCGGCTATTATCTCGTCTCCGGCCCTTGTTAAATTCATCACAACCGACGCGATAGCTGCCATACCGCTGGAAGTAGCAATACACCCGATCCCGTCTTCAAGCAGATTCAGTCTGGCCTCAAGAGCGGTAGTGGTTGGATTCGCAATCCGTGTATAAATATAACCGGGAGCTTTGCCGTGAAAAACATCGGCAAGTTCCTGAGCGGTTTTGTAGGCGTAAGAGACGGTCTGACAAATAGGTACAGCCGTAGCACCGCTGATACTATCTCCTGCAAAACCGCCGTGAATTGACAAAGTGTCTTGCTTCATTTTCAGTTTTACCTTTTTACTATATCTGGTAGTCAAGTAGAGGCTTTGTGTGGATACCGCACTCACCGCCGCACTTGCTCGTTCCAATCCAACGGCCTGCCCGCTCGTCAACACCCTGAGCGATTTTCGTGCACGGAGCACAACCCAGGGACCTATATCCTTTGTTGTAAAGCGGATTAACAGGTACATCATTTAAGGCCAGATACTGCCAAATTTCACGCTCATACCAAATAAGAATGGGATTAAGCTTAATCAGGCCTTTGTCCAGCTCTTCCACTTCTTTGTAATTCGTGCGAGTCCGGCCTTCAGTGCAGCGAAGCCCTGTAACCCAGCACTCAACGTTCATTTCCTGCACAGCTTGTCGGACTGGTTGAACCTTTAGGATTTCACAACATTTGTCAGGGTCGGTCTCGTATAGCTTATCCGGAATTTTTTCGTCATTGCTGTAAATCTTCAATTCCGGATATCGGGCAACTTCTTCTGCCATAAACTGCTTAGTTTCCTTTGGTTTGAACCTTGTAGTAACGATAAAACCTCGAATCTTTGGACTTACACGTTTTGCAAGATGCCATACGGCACTGGAGTCTTTGCCAAGGCTGTTCGCAACTACTAGTCCGTCCCCGAATTCCTTGTAAGCACGATCAATCAACTCAAGTGAGCGATCGACTTTCTCTGCAAAATTAAGCTTCTCAACAAGCTCAACAACATTTTCTGTAACTTCTTGGATTATCATAACCTTATGTCTCCTTGTAACTTAACTGATTAAACTTGCTTATATTTGATACTCGGGCGGTTTCGATCTGCCAAAATTCAGTCGATTCCATAATCTTTCATGAAAATAAAAGACACCTATCTTGACCATCGTGTCTAACATTCCCATTTTTGCTGAAAAACTAATATCGCCGGTGAGAATCCAGGCAACGCCAAAGGTCACGATAGTGCCACCTGCCCGCCACGTTATTGCTTTAACGATACTTCTGTAATGCGATTCCACGTTTTTATTTCTCCAAGTTTAGTAAAGCCCTGTCTTTATGTCTTAAATGTTGTAATTTGGAACACATTTTTCTCTTTTAGTATTTTCAAAATCTATCAAGTCGGCAAATGTCTTGCTTGCGCAAACCTCCGATACTGAATTATTAACCTCCTGCCAAAGCTTCTTAAAGGCTTCGTCTCCAAATAATGAGGCGTCCCCATTATCTTTGAGGGCTTCTGGAGCAACTGAAATGTCACCCTGGATATATTCAATTACTTCCCTGACCGTCAGAGTTTTATGGTCTCTTGCCAGTAAATAGCCGCCTTCATTGCCTCGTCTTGATTCGACAAAGCCGCCATGTTTGAGTTCGTTAAGAATAATCTCAGTAAATCGTTGAGATATCCTTTGAGAACAAGCGATATCATGAGTTTTAACTGCCTGGCTGGTATTTCGCCGGGCAATTTCAAGTATTGCTTTTAATGCATATTGGCATTTCTTAGATATTTTCATATAAATCATACCTCAGTAATTCTATCGGAATACTATACTATCGATATAAATGTTCGCTGTCAACAGTTTTTTTGTAAAATATTTTCAAAAATATTGAGAAACCTGAAAAATACGCTGTTTTTCGTTAAATTTTTGACAACATTGGTTGACAAAAGTTCGTAATATGCTACTAATGTAGTAGGAAATTATAAGGAACATAACTATGAAACTTTCTACTCGAACCAGATATGGAATACGGGCAATATTGGAATTGGCAGAAAATTACGGCAACGGACCTTTGCAGTTGAGAGTTATTGCACGTGACCAGGTAGTATCTGTAAAATATCTGGAACAATTAATGGCAATGCTCAAAGCAGCAGGGATTGTCAGGAGCGTCAGAGGCTCCAAAGGAGGTTACATCCTCGCTAAACCACCCGGCCAGGTAAAAGTGAGCGAGTGTTTTCAATGTTTGGAAGGATCCGTAATCACAACAGAATGTGTTGAAGACGAAAGTTTTTGTGAAAGAACAAATGATTGTATTGCAAGACAGGTATGGACAGAAGTGCAAAAGGCGGTTATGGGAGTTTTGCAATCAATGACATTACAAAATCTCGTTGACAGGGCAAAACAAAACAAAGCGATAAATTATCACATATAAGGCTAAATAATGAAAAAGAACAAATTAACCTCCCGGAAAATGGAAAAACTGGTCAGTGAAATTGCCCAAACGTATAAAGGCGACACCGGTATAAATTTCATTGACGTCTCTAATCTGCCGATCCGACGAAAGATTTTGGAAATCCTTGAGTTACTGACGGAAGTGCTTTTCCCCGGCTATACTGGAACAAGGACTGTCACAAAATCAAACATCAGTTTCATCGTCGGAGATATTCTGTGTCAGGTCTATACCGAGCTTTCAGAACAAATAGAACGAGCTTTTCAATACCAGTGCAGAATTAAGAAGTGTGACGGCTGTGACTGCCGGACAATGGCGGAGAAGGCTACACAACATTTATTGACGCAACTGCCGAAAATCAGAGAGCTGTTAAAAGGTGACGTCGGTGCGGCCTTTGGGGGAGACCCGGCGGCAAAATCTTTTGAAGAGATTGTGATAAGTTATCCCTGCATCATGGCAATTGCAACGTATCGCATCGCCCATGAGCTTTATCTCAAACAAGTACCTTTAATTCCACGAATAATGACCGAATTTGCCCATTCTAAAACCGGTATCGATATAAATCCCGGAGCAAAGATAGGTAAAAACTTCTTTATCGATCACGGCACTGGTGTTGTAGTTGGCGAAACATCGGTTATAGGCGACAATGTCAGGTTCTATCAGGGTGTTTCATTAATCGCCGTCAGTATTCCGAAAAAAGCCCAGAGCATAAAAAGTGCAAAGCGCCACCCCACGATCGAAGATGATGTTACTATATACGCCGAAGCGACCATACTCGGAAATGTTACTATCGGCAAAGGCTCTGTAATAGGCGGAAACGTGTGGATTAGAAACTCCGTTCCTCCCGGTACGACGGTCTCGATGGCGAAACTTGATTCACTGTACAAGCACCGTAAACATAAAAAACATAAAAAGAATAAATAATAAAACAGCACAGGAGCCGGCGTTTGAAAAAGTTAGTTGAGAATATTGAAAGATTAAAGCAACAGCATAATGCTGTAATTCTTGCGCACAATTATCAGCCGGGCGAAATACAGGACATCGCTGATTTCAGCGGCGATTCTTTGGGCTTGAGCATAAAGGCGGCCCAGACAGAAGCTGAGGTAATCGTATTCTGTGGTGTTCAGTTCATGGCGGAAACCGCTGCTATTCTATCACCCGAGAAGACCGTGCTCCTGCCTGATAAGTCGGCCGGCTGCCCGATGGCAGATATGATAACTGCAGAACAATTACGTAAGCTCAAGCAGGAACACCCAGATGCGCTTGTGGTTTGCTATGTAAATAGTACCGCAGAGGTCAAGGCCGAGAGCGATTACTGCTGCACAAGTGCCAATGCGGTCGAGTTGGTAAGCTCATTACCAAAAGATAGACAAATTATCTTTGTGCCGGATCAGCATCTTGGCCGGTTTGTGGCTGATAGAACCGGTCGAGACCTTATACTCTGGCCCGGTTATTGCATAACGCATGTGATGATAACCGAAGATGATATTAAAACTGCAAAAGCAAAATATCCCGATGCGATTGTGATGGCGCATCCGGAATGCAGCGAGCCGGTCAAAGAGCTTTCAGATGAATTGCTCAGCACCGGACAAATGCTCAAGTTTGCAGCCGATAGCACCGCAAAACAGTTTATAATAGCTACCGAGATGGGAATAATTCATACCCTGAAAAAACAGAATCCCAAGGCCGAATTTATTCCGGCCAGCAACAGGGCTATCTGTCACAATATGAAAAAGATTACCCTGGAGAAAATCGTCTGGGCCCTTGAAGATATGCAATACAAAATTTCTGTGCCCGAAGTAATAAGGGAAAAGGCCAAAATAGCCCTGGATAAAATGGTAGAGATTCTGCCGGCGAAATAAAAATGTCAGAAGTCGAAAAAAAATCCGTTGGTATCGTGCATACTCAGACTATTCGGTTGATTGAGCCGGAGCAGCCTTTAAAGCTGGAGTGCGGTAAAACACTGGCTCCTATTGATATTGCCTATGAAACCTATGGTGAGCTGAATGAGGCTGGAGATAACGTTATTTTAATCTGTCACGCCCTCAGCGGCAATGCTCACGTTGCCGGCCTAAACGGGCCCGATGACCGAAAGCCCGGCTGGTGGGATATTATGGTAGGACCAGGCAAGGGAATCGATACGAGTAAATATTTTGTCATCTGCTCAAATTTTCTCGGCGGTTGCAGCGGCACAACAGGCCCATCCTCAATTAATCCGTCAACAGGAAAACAATACGGCCTTGACTTTCCAATTATTACTATAGCTGACATGGTCAAGGTCCAGAAGATATTACTCGACAAACTCGGTATCAAAGAGCTTTTGGCCGTGATTGGCGGTTCGGTAGGTGGGATGCAGGTCTTGCAGTGGGCGATTGAGTATCCTGACTTCGTCAAATCCGCCATACCAATTGCCACAACCTCGCATCTTGGAGCTCAATCGATTGCATTTGATGCGGTGGGACGCAATGCGATACTGGCAGACCCGAATTTCGCAGGCGGGCAATACACCGACGAGAAGGGGCCTGACAGAGGCCTGGCAATTGCCCGGATGATAGGGCACATAACGTATCTGTCCGAACAGGGCATGCGCGAAAAGTTTGGACGGCAGTTGCGGAATTCCGACAGCTACAATTATGATATCAATGCTGAGTTTTCCGTTGAGACATACCTGGACTATCAGGGGCAAAGCTTCGTGGAAAGATTTGACTCGAACAGTTATCTTTATTTAACAAAGGCCGCAGATTATTTCGACCTGGAAAAAGATTACGGGTCTCTAAAGAAGGCCTTTGCTAAGACCAAATGCAGATTCCTCATAATTAGCTTTGCAAGCGACTGGCTCTTTACACCCGTTCAATCCATAACCATGGTTAACGCACTTGTTGCTAATGATAAAGATGTCAGTTATTGTGATATTGCTTCGCCATACGGCCACGATGCATTCCTGTTAGAGCCGGAGGTGCTTGGCTCTTTTATTTCCGGTTTTTTAGATGCCACACATCAGCCGGAAGTGAAAAAAAATCATACGGGCAAAAGGATACAGGAGCACGCACAAATACATGATTTAAAACAGGCTCATCGAGTTCGAGTTGACTATGATGTGATTGAATCGCTGATAAAACCAAACAGCACAGTTCTGGATATCGGCTGCGGTGACGGAGAATTGTTGGCAAATCTTATAGCCGACAAAAACATAACAGGCAAGGGTATCGAGGTTGAGCAGGACCTTGTCTTAGCTTGTGTAAACCGGGGGCTGTCGATTATTCAGCACGATATTGAGCTTGGTTTGGAAAACTTCGCCGACAAAAGCTATGATTATGTAATACTTTCACAAACAGTGCAAACCATGAAAAATACTGAGATGGTATTTACTGAGCTGCTTCGGGTGGGTCAGAAAGTGATTGTCAGTTTTCCCAACTTTGCTCACTGGCGGTGCAGAGCACAGTTATTTTTGGCAGGTAGCGCCCCTGTGACCAAGCAACTGCCCTTTGAGTGGCACAATTCACCGAATATACATTGTCTGTCCCTAAAGGATTTCGACCAATTTTGCAAAAGGCTGGCCATTAAAGTAGAAAAAAAGATTCCGTTAATTAAAACTAGTCGAAGCCCGGTAAGATTTGCGCCTAATCTGTTTGCCGAGCAGGTAATTTATGTTACAAGTAAGGAATAAACTATGGATGAAAATATTAAATACCGTTTGGAAACACTGGCTTTACATGCAGGTCAGCAGGTTGATTCAGATACATTAAGCCGGGCTGTTCCTATCTATCAGACAACCAGTTATGTATTTAAAGATACCGAGCACGCCGGAAACCTGTTTGCCCTTAAAGAGTTCGGCAATATTTATACCCGTCTGATGAATCCGACGACTGATGTATTAGAGAAGCGGCTTGCTGCAATGGAAGGAGGAGTCGGCGGTCTTGCATTCAGCTCAGGCCAGTCTGCAATTTACGTGAGTATCTTTAACATTTGTGGCGCCGGAGGTCATATCGTATCTTCGAACTCCCTATATGGCGGGACGGTCACACTTTTTAGCCAGACCTTTAAAAAACTGGGGATTGAAGTTACTTTTGTTGATCCTAAAGAGCCGGAGAATTTTGCCAAAGCAATCAAGGATAATACCCGGCTGATTTATATAGAAACAATCGGCAATCCCAAGAACGACATCCTTCAATATGAGAAAATTGCCGACGTCGCCCATAAAAATGGTTTACCGGTTATCTGTGACAATACTGTTCCAACACCAATCCTGTTCAGACCGATTGAATACGGCATCGACATTGTTGTCCATAGCTGTACCAAGTTCATTGGCGGCCACGGTACGAGCATCGGCGGGGCGATTGTTGACTCGGGCAAGTTCGACTGGGCAAACGGAAGGTATCCTGATCTGACTGAGCCGGATCCGAGTTATCACGGAGTTAAATACGTTGAGTCATTCGGCGCACTGGCCTACATTATCAAAGCCAGGACCCAGTTCCTGCGGGATATGGGTTCATGCATGTCACCATTCAACGCATTTCTGTTTTTACAGGGGCTGGAAACGCTGCATTTGCGGATGCCCAGGCATTCAGAAAATGCCCTGAAACTGGCAAAGTGGCTCGAAAAGCAGAACACGGTTACCTGGGTAAATTATCCGGGTCTTGAATCGCATCCGGATTATAAACTGACACAAAAATATCTGCCCGATGGCCAGGGGGCGATACTTGGCTTTGGAATTAAAGGCGGCAAAGAAGCCGGTATTAAGTTTATTAACAACGTTAAATTAGCCAGTCACCTTGCCAATATAGGTGACAGCAAAACCCTTGTGATACACCCTTCCAGTACCACACATCAGCAGCTTAACGAGACTGAGCAGCTTGCGGCTGGTGTAACGGCCGATTATGTTCGGGCATCGGTCGGTACTGAGCACATTGATGACATAATAGCTGATTTCGACCAGGCACTGAAAAGTAGTTCTGAGTTTTGAATGTTGAGTTTTAAGTTGATGGTAGAAAGTATTGTCAAACAAAAGAGTTATAATTTCGCTCTGCAGGTGATAAAACTGTGCGTTCAATTGCGTAATGCAAAGCATTTTGAGATATCAAGTCAGCTTTTGCGGTCGGGTACAAGTATTGGAGCAAATGTTGAAGAAGCTTTGGCGGGACAAAGCAGAAAAGATTTTTTCGCTAAAATGTCTATTGCCTCAAAAGAGGCCAGAGAGACAAATTATTGGCTGCGATTGATAAAAGACGCAGGATTTTTTGATGGGCAGGAGAGTCAAAATCTGGTTGAAGCCTCGGAAGAATTGATTAAGATTTTGACCAGTATAGTAAAAACCGGTAACGATATTCGGCAAGATGTACCGAAAAAAACTAAAAACTCAAAACTAAGGACTCAAAACTAATTATGTGGGAATATACAGACAAACTCAAAGACCATTTTTTTAATCCGCGAAACGTTGGTGAAATCGAAAACCCCGATGGCATCGGCGAGGTTGGCTCGTTGGCCTGCGGCGATGCTTTGAAGCTGACTTTTAAACTCGACGAAAACGGCAGAATTAAGGATGCAAAGTTTAAAACGTTCGGCTGTGCAAGCGCAATTGCGACATCGTCAGTCTTAACCGAATTGATAAAAGGCCTGACTCTGGATGAAGCCATCAAACTAACTAACAAAGATATCGCAGACTACTTGGGCGGTTTACCGGAACAGAAGATGCACTGCTCGGTTATGGGTAGAGAAGCCCTCGAAGCAGCGATTGAAAATTTCCAGGGCGGCGGAAAGAAAAAACATGAGATTGAAGGTAATGTTATCTGCACCTGCTTCGGTGTAACCGACAAGGAAATAGAAAGAGTAATACGCGAGAATAATCTGACAACGGTTGAAGAGGTTACGAATTACTGTAAAGCGGGAGGCGGCTGCGGGGGATGCCAGGGCGAAATCGAAAAAATGATAGAAAAGCTCAAACCTGATGAAATAAAACAGGCTCCTGCAGCAGCAGTTAGACGGGTCGGCAAACTTACCAATATCCAGAAAATACAGTTAATCCAGCAGACGATAAATGAGCAAATCAGGCCGGCCCTGCGGGCTCACGGAGGTAATGTTGAGCTTATAGATGTTGAAGGAAACAAAGTTGTCGTCGCATTCAGAGGGATGTGTGCCCAGTGTACTCTGGCCGAGCTTACAATGAAGGATGTGGTCGAGGCCAAACTGAAGGAATTTGTCTCCGAGGAGCTTTTCGTAGAAGAGGACAAAGAATCTGCACAGCAACCTCATAGTCACAGGGAATAGAAAATGAAAACCATATATTTCGATAATAACGCTACGACACAAGTAGCCGAAGAGGTGCTTGAAGAAATACAGCCGTTGTTCTGTGAGTTGTACGGTAATCCTTCGAGTATGCATACTTTTGGCGGACAAATGGGCCGCAAAATCGGTCAAGCGCGTGAGCAGGTTGCCGGCTTACTCGGCTGCGAACCGAGTGAGATTGTTTTTACGAGCGGCGGCACAGAAAGTGACAACACCGCTATTAAGGGCACGTTGGCCGCTCTGCCTCACAAACTCAAAATCATAACAAGTAGAATTGAACATCCGGCTGTACTGACGGTTTGTCGGGAGTTGGAAAATCAAGGCTACACGGTTGTGGAATTGCCGGTGGACAAGGAGGGGCAGCTTGACATTGAACAGTTGGCCGAAGAACTCGACGATGATACTGCTTTGGTTACGATAATGTACGCAAACAATGAGACCGGTGTAATATTCCCGATTGATAAAATTTCCAGCTTGACTGCCGAGAAGGGGGTAGTATTCCACACCGATGCGGTACAGGCTGTCGGCAAGATACCGCTCAACCTCTCGAAAAGCAATATCGATTTGCTTAGTCTCTCCGGTCATAAGCTGCATGGACCCAAGGGAGTCGGAGTCTTATATGTCCGCAAGGGAACCCGGTTGTCGCCATATATGTTAGGCGGTCATCAGGAAGCCGGCAGAAGAGCGGGAACCGAAAATGTACCCGGAATAGTCGGCATTGGAAAGGCGTGTGAGTTAGCGGCAAAGAATTTCGAGCAGGAAAACAGCAAAGTCAGGAAACTGCGCGATAAGCTTGAGGGTGCGATATTAGAAAAGTGTCCTGACGCCCGGCTCAACGGCTACAAGGAAAACCGCCTGCCCAATACGACTAATATCAGCTTCGAGTATATCGAGGGCGAAGCTATTTTGCTTATGTTGGATAAATACGGTATCTGCGCCAGCAGCGGCTCGGCCTGTACGTCCGGCTCATTAGAGCCGAGTCACGTCTTACGCGCGATGGGCGTGCCGTTCACTGCCGCACACGGCTCGATTCGGTTCAGCCTGAGCAGGTATAACACCGAAGAGGAAGTTGATTATACGATTGAAAAGATGCCGCCCATTGTAAACCAGCTCCGTAAATTGTCACCTTTTGTTGCAAAGTAGGTATTTGATTTTATGACTTTTCAGGATAAATATAATTCGCTGGCGGCAATACTCAAAAAACTGGACAAAGTGGTTGTCGCATATTCCGGCGGGGTTGACAGCACTTTCCTCTTAAAAGCTGCGGTTGATACTCTCGGGACAGAAAACGTGCTGGCGTGTATCGGTGTCAGTTCGTCCTTAGGCAAATCGCAATACAACCGGGCTATAGAATGTGCCGCCAATATAGGAGCGGCGCTTGAGGAGGTTGAAGTACACGAAGTTCTGGACACTAAGTATTCGGCAAATAATCCCGACCGCTGTTTTCACTGCAAATCTCATCTCTACACGGTTCTGCAAAACATTGCTGAGAAAAAGGGATTTGGCAGTGTTATTTGTGGTTGTAATTTCGACGATATGGACGATTTTCGACCCGGCAATAAAGCGGCCCGGATATATGGTGTCCTTTCCCCTCTGGCCGAAGCCCGGATGACCAAAGACGACATCCGAAATATGAGCAGACAATTCAATTTGCCAACCGCGGATATCCCGGCTTCGCCATGCCTTGCATCCAGACTCACGTACGGCCTGGAAGTTACAGAACAACGGTTAAAGCAGGTTGAAGAAGCCGAAGATTTCTTAAGGAAATTGGGCTTCGTTGAATTTCGTGTGCGTCATCACGATACGATTGCCCGAATTGAAGTACGTCCGGAGGATATCGAAAAAGTTTCAACCGAGTCGGTAAGACAAAAGATAGTTGAAAAACTGAAATCCGTCGGCTTCAAATATATTACGGTTGACCTGCAGGGTTTCCGCTCAGGTTCGCTCAATGAGTTACTTACAAAAGAACAAAAAACCCTGCCTTGAGCGCTAGTCGAACGGGAAAGCAATATTTAATCGCGATAAATCGAGCGGGTGAGTTTATAATGGAAGTGTTGAAGATAAACGGTATTGAAAAGCAATTTCCTGATGGATTGCCCAAAACACTGATTGAATTGTTGAAGCAGTTGGATATTAATCAGGCAACCGTAGTGGCTGAAATTAATGGAAAAATTATTGCCAGAGAAGACTTTTCACAAACACAGCTATCCAGCGGCCAAAGGATCGAATTAGTTCGGTTTGTAGGAGGGGGCTGATTATATGGATAAATTAATTATTGCAGGAAGAGAATTTAATTCCCGGCTGCTTATTGGAACGGGTAAGTTTGCGTCTTGCGGGCTTATGGCCGAAGCTATTGAAAAGTCGGGTACAGAAATTGTCACCGTCGCTCTTCGCAGAGTCGATATAGAAAACGAAAATGACGACATTCTTTCCAGCATAGACCGGACCAGGTATCTGCTGCTTCCGAATACCTCCGGAGCACGCAGCGCCGACGAGGCCGTCCGTTTGGCAAGGCTGGCACGCGCAGCAACAGGTATTAACTGGCTAAAACTGGAAGTTACGCCGGACCCGTATTATTTGCTTCCCGACCCGGTTGAAACATTAAAGGCCGCTGAGATTCTGGTAAAAGATGATTTTGTCGTTCTGCCGTATATTAATGCGGACCCGGTTTTGGCAAAGAAACTCGAAGATGTGGGCACCGCTACGGTGATGCCCCTTGCAAGCCCTATTGGTTCGAACCAGGGGCTCAAGACTCGTGCAGCCCTTGAAATTATAATCGAGCAGGCCAACGTCCCGGTGGTAGTTGACGCGGGTTTGGGTCTGCCGTCCCATGCAGCAGATGCAATGGAAATTGGCGCCGATGCCGTTTTGGTAAATACGGCAATTGCCACAGCGGCTGACCCGCCTGAGATGGCTGCGGCCTTTAAGCTGGCAGTTCAGGCGGGGCGGATGGCTTATGAATCCGGGAAGCCTGCTGTCAGCAGCAGAGCAAGTGCTTCGAGCCCGCTGACGGGTTTTCTAAGAGAAAAATAGAAATGTCACGCTCACTAAAATATACCAACGCAGATACAAAAACGATCATCGCTGAAAAAGGTCTCGACCGAAACGGTAAGTATTGGCGGCAGCAGTTAGAGAAAATCAGCAGCACTGACGTTGAAAGAGCCTTATCCGAACCCATTGGCACTTATAGTTTTGAAAAGCTCCTGGCCCTTATTTCGCCGGCTGCTGAAAATTATCTTGAGCAAATGGCCCAATCGGCTCATCAGCTCACCATCCGAAGATTCGGACCGACAATCAGACTATATGCCCCTTTGTATTTATCCAATTACTGTTCGAACAGTTGCTATTACTGCGGCTTCAATAAGGAAAACAAATCCGAGCGGACGAGACTGACAATAGACCAGGCTTTAGAAGAGGCAAATATTATTGCCTCCGAGGGCTTCAGAGACATTCTGCTTGTCAGCAGCGAAGACAGACAATTTATCAGTGTTGATTACCTCGTCGAGCTTGCGGGGAAACTAAGGGGGAAATTCGCCTCAATCTCAATAGAAATTTATCAAATGAGCAGTAGCGAATATACCCAACTCTTTAAGGCCGGTATCGAAGGTGTAACACTCTATCAGGAAACATACGACCGCGAAGCTTACAAATACTATCATCCTTCAGGCCCAAAGTCCGACTACGATAACAGGCTTGAGACTCCTGAGAATATTGCCGCCGCGGGAATGCGCGAGGTTGGATTAGGTGTTCTTTTAGGGCTAACCGACTGGCGAATTGAAACACTGGCCCTTGCCGAGCACGCCCATTATTTAATCAAGCGCTACTGGCAATCTCACGTTTCGTTTTCTTTTCCGAGGCTCCGGCCGGCCCTGGAAGTCGGAAGCTCACAATTCAGGTATTTGCTTAGTGATAAGAATCTTGTGCAAATGATAACTGCGCTGCGATTATGTTTTGCCGATGCGGGGCTGGTGCTGTCAACTCGTGAACGAGCCCAACTGCGAGACCATTTGGTTAAACTTGGAATAACAAAATTTAGCGCCGGCAGCAAGACCAACCCCGGCGGGTACTCAGGACACAATGAAGCAATTAAGCAATTTGAAATCGACGATAATCGCAGTCCGGCTCAGGTGGCTGCTATGATAAAACAGCAGGGCTTTGAACCCGTCTGGAAAGACTGGGATGTTGCTTTTATCAAGTAAGAAGGGAAACATGAAACGAGTAATATTGGCAGTAATTATTATCCCGGCCATTTTGTTCATTGGCTGTGACGACAAAAAAGATGGACAATCCACCCAGGAAGAACTGTTGTTATATTGTGGTGCCGGTATCCGTCCGCCGGCTGATGAGCTGATTGAGACCTTTGGACGCGAATATGGGATTAAGATTTCTCCGGATTATGCCGGCAGTGAGGTGCTGCTGTCAAAGATAAAGCTTATACGACAGGGCGATCTCTATATGCCGGGCGACAAACATTATGTTGAACAGGCCGCCCAGGCAGGTATGATTCTTTCCCAACGATCGGTTTGCTGCTGGGTTCCAACTATCCTCGTTCGCAAGGGCAATCCGAAAGAAATCCGCGAGTTAAATGACCTGCTAAAACCCGGAATAAAGCTGGGCCTTGGTGACTCGGACGCTTGTGCAATCGGCAGAACATCAAAGCAGATACTCGAAAAGAACAATATTAAACGGGAAGACATACAAAAAAATCTGGTGTTCCAATCCCTTACTGTTAATGAGCTGGGTATGCAGATACAGGCCAAAGCCCTCGATGCTGTTATCGTCTGGGACGCAACAGCAAAATACTACAGTGGTTACGGAGATGAAATACCCATACCCCCGGAGAAAAATGTAATTTCCACCGTCGATATTGGTGTGCTGAAATTCAGCAAGCATAAAGAGCTGGCGGAAAAGTTCGTGAATTTTGTTACATCTGAAGCAGGCCAACGGATTTTTAACAAACACAACTACAGTACCAAACCTCCGGAATAAAAGGGATTTATCCGGTGAGAAGTCATTTATAGTATGCAAATTGGAGATTAATTATGATAGGCCAATTGTCCAGTCCGTGGTGGGTTTTTATTGTGTTGGATATCTGTGCAGGCCTCATGGGAGGTGCTCTGGGATTAGGCGGGGGAACTATAATTGTCCCCACACTCGTATTGATTTGTGGTTTTGGGCAGAAAAGCGCCCAGGGGATGGCCTTGGCTGTGATGGCCCCATTGGCACTGGCCGGGGCGCTGCGGTACTGGAGAAATCCGGAAATTGAGATGAATCTCCTGCCTGTTGGATTGATAATATGCGGTGCTCTGGTCGGAGTGTTGGTTGGAACAGAATTGGCCTCTCGCCTGCCGGGCCATATATTGAGGAAAGCATTCGCTGCGGTTCTTGTAATAGCAGCTCTAAAAATGTTTATGACTTCGGCAAAACCGGGACGAGCCGGTCTTGATAATAGTATGACAGAACAAAAAACAGTAAGTTCACTTAAACATGGAGAAATAAACAATGAGTCAGAAATCTGACAATAAAATTGTACGTATTTTCAGTGCCAGGGCGTGTGCAGCACCACTGGAAAAAGCTGCCAAATTATTTGAAGAGCAGACGGGCATCTCCGTAGCAATCGACGTATGCAGCCGCCATTGTGCCAATCCTGTGGCTGAAGAAGCTACTGGAGAGACAGGCGGCGATGATTTTCTGTTGGAAATATCCGATGCAGGAATACATGACCTTGCCATAGCGGGAGCGGAGTACTTACTTGATGACGGGGAAGTGCGAAAAATCGTGCAAAAGGGGCAACGCCGTACGATAGCATACCGCACTTCGGCTATTATTGTATCGGCAGGCAATCCTAAGAATATACGTTCCGTCGAAGATATAGCTATGCCTGGTGTTCGTTTGGGTGTATCGGTAATAGATTGCCTGAAAGGATTGTGGGAAGATATCAGCGGACGATTGAAACTTTTGGACAAGATTCGGCAAAACATCTGTTACTACGCCAACGGCTGCATTGCTATTGTTGAAGCAGTGGCGACCAATGAAATCGACGCCGCATTTGGCTGGACGGCCTTTCAACATCTGGAGCCGGAAAGAATAGAAGTCATTGAAATACCGAAAGAACAGCAGGTGCTGAGGGGAACAGGAGTCGGGCTGTTGTCTTTCAGTAAGGAACCCGAGGCCGCCAGGCAGTTTATGAATTTTCTTGCATCCCCGGATTCGCGAAAATTCTACAAGGAATATGGATGGGCTATTGAAGAGGATTAAGTCTCGAAGTTCACACTGCACAGATAACTGCATTATCATTTGAGCTACATAAACGATGGAGTATAAAAAGAAATGTCTAAAGCACATTGGCTCTCAGCAGTTCTTGTTCTGGTAATCACTGTCAATGCAAATCTTTATAATGAAATAACGCAGCAAGCATGCAGGAAAGTAAATAAGGGGATTCAATGTCGGTTAAGCTCCGCCAGGAGGATGAGCAGATGCTCAATGGCCAAAAAGGACCTGCGGCACAGATGGCCATGCGCATTATGGTAAGAATGGCTGATGTCGTTGATGCGCCGGAAATGATGGACGTCAGCCAGGCCCACATAGACGGCTGCGGCCTGCTCAGCGAAACGGGCCTGGAATTTGCCGAGACCCTGGCAGCAAAAAGAGCAAAAGTATCCATCCCTACGACGCTGAATATGGGACCGCTCGATCTTCAGAACTGGAGGCAATTTGGAGTGAGTGAAAATTTTGCCGCCAAAGCCATCAGGCAGGCAAAGGCCTATACGGATATGGGGTGTATCCCCACCTGGACCTGTGCCCCTTATCAAAGTTATTTAACCCCAAGGTTCGGTCAGCAACTTGCCTGGGGTGAATCCAACGCCATCTGCTACGCCAATTCGGTCCTCGGGGCCAGAACCAACAGATACGGAGATTTTATTGATATCTGTGCGGCCATAACCGGCAGGGTCCCTAAGTGCGGCCTGCATCTAAAACAAAACCGCAAGGGGCAAATCCTGTTACGGCTCGTGGACATCAATCCTGCCATCATGCAAAGCAATGCTTTTTTCGCAGTATTGGGACATCTAACAGGCTCCTTGGCCGATGATAAAATCCCGGTCATTGAAGGCCTTCCCGTTAAAGCTTCGAGCGACCAGCTAAAAGCTTTTTGTGCGGCCGCGGCCTCTTCAGGGGCCCTGGCCCTTTTTCACGCCATCGGAATTACCCCGGAAGCTAATACGTTGGAAGAAGCATTCCAGGGTGAGCAGCCGGAAAGAGCGATTGACATTCATCTTTCTGATTTGCAGAAAGCCGCCTCTGAATTGTCCACAGCTCATGAAGGTATCAATCTTGATTTGGTCGTATTGGGTTGTCCGCATTTTTCCTTCGACGAGTTTCGCCAATTGGCTGAGCTGATAAAAGCCCACAAAGAAGCAGGCCAAACGCTCCATCCGGACGTCAGGTTTATTGTTATTTCCTCCCAAACATCTTACTCCCTTCTGCAAAGAAGTGAGTTTATGAATACGCTCACTGACTTTGGAGTAGAAATCACCCTGGATACCTGCATGTTCCACACACCGATAGTCTCTAAGGATACTAAGGTAATTATGACCAATTCCGGCAAGTGCGCATACTATGCCCCGGGAGAATTGTCGGTACAGGTCGCATTCGCGAATATGGCTGAGTGTGTTGATTCGGCTGTTAAGGGGCTTGTATGCAAAAAGGAGTCACTGTGGAAAAAATCCTGACCGGAAAACCTGTAGTCGCAGGCTCCGCCGAAGGAGCGGCTTTAGTTTCCAAAGAGCCGATAAGTTTCTGGGGAGGCATATGCCCGCGTACAGGTGAAATAATAGACCGCCGTCATGAGCTTTCAGGAGCGATAGTCACCGGCCGCGTGTTCGTCTTCCCGCAGGGCAGAGGTTCGAGCACATCAAGCGCCACATTAATGGAAAGTATAGCCGCCGGTGTCGCCCCCGCGGCCATAATTAATCTTAAAGTCGATCCAATTTTAGCACTGGGGAGTATAGTCTCAGACGAACTATACCATCAAGCTGTTCCTATCGTAGTCCTGAAAGAAAAAGACTTCTTCTCCATCAAAGAAAACGACCATCTAACTATCGAACCCGATGGAACAGTAAAAATTAATACTCCCCCGTAGGGGCGGTTCGCGAACCGCCCTTTGTATTTTTTTGTTGTTTGGGTTTCTTCGCGAACCGCCCTTACGTGATTTACGCGTTAGGCCATTACATCCGGATTTTCTTCATCTGTTCCCCAATTGAGAGGATTTTCGGCAATATACTCACGAATGTGATTCAACTCTTCTTCATTACGTATGATATGTTCGTAATAATTTCGCTGCCATAATTTTCGACCGGGTGTATTTCGGATGATGTTAATCTGTTTAGTAGAGACAGTCTTAAAAGCCCCAATTAAACGCGATAAAGGTTTGCATTTCTGCGTATTGCTTGTAGGGGCGGTTCGTGAACCGCCCTCACGAATAATAATAATCCCATGCATATGATTTGGCATAACTACGTAACTGTCCAAATGCACATAATCATATTGCTCGGCCAGCCATTTCCAGCATTTCTCTATGATTCGACCGTATTCATATAACTGAATCTGTCCGTTGACAAATTTCCCGAAGAGGCACTTGTGGCCAAAAGCGCAGATCGTAACAGAATACCAACCATCTTGTGAATAATCATATCCCTCAAGACGAATGGAACGACGGTGATGAATATTAGGATCATACTTCCCGCACATGAATGAATTTTATGATATATCCATTGAGTTGCCAACCTCTTTGTAGGGGCTTTCCCCATGTGCTTGCCCTGATATCCTTCTAATTAACCAATCTCTAATTCACTAATTCTCTAAAATATTCCTTTTGCCTTTTTAATTTCTTTACATTATCCTATACCCCTGAAGGCGTTAAAGGAAAAAGAAATGCAAATATTCGGATACGTTGGTTACACCATTTTAATCTTCTTTGCCGTAACGTGGTCACTGGGCGTAAGAATTAAACTTGGAGCAGGCCTCTTTACAATAATGGGCGCATTATTTTACATGGTTGCCGCAATATTGTTAGGGGTATTTGGAATAAATAAATTGCACTCATGGTGGCTACTGCCGTCTGGTTTTATCTTTGTCATGTTATGCACATTTATATTAGCCCATCGTGTCCCATTGTTATACAGTTTCGTTAAAATCTTTGGGTCGGTTTATGCTGGGATTGTCAGAATTGGTATCCCGTCGGAAAAAATTCGAAACTCGCAGCGTCTTGATGCTTATGAGACAGTCTATAAATCAACAGACAGTGCTAAATTGATTCAAGCCGTAAAATATGGTGACTTACAGACAGTTCAGGGCTTACTTACTAATGGGATTGAGGCTAATTCGAAAGATTTCGATGGCAAAACGGCTCTTGGATGGGCAGCATACAAAGGCCACGCGGAAATTGTCAAACTTCTCCTTGAGAAGGGTGCTGATGTTAATGCGAAAACTAACAAAGGCATAACGGCCTTGATGCTGGCAGCAGAGCAGAACCATATGGAAATCACCAAGATTCTACTGGCAAAGGATATCGATATAAATGCTAAAACAACCGACAATGGCCAGACAGCTTTGATGACAGCAGCAACTAAGAGCGGCCATACAGCAATTGTCGGGCTTCTGCTTGAAAATGGTGCCGAGATCAATATCAAGAATAACAAAGGCGCAACAGCTCTGCTGGTAGCTGCATACACAGGCGATACTGAAATGGTCAATATCCTCTTAGAAAAAGGCGCTGACGTTAATACGAGTACTGAAAATGGAGTAACGGCTCTTTTGATGGCGGCGCAAAATGGTCATACAAAAGTTGTTAAGCTCCTTGAAAAAGCCGGGGCAAAGGAATAGCGTGAAAAGGCCGAAAGGGTAAACTAAACTGATTTTTATATAATAAATTTAATAGAATGTTAAATATATGGAACCGAAGAAACCGCAGAAAAAAGTTCAGTTTCGCAAACAGACTGTCAAGAAATAGATTGAAAAGAAATATTTACCACAAGGTAAAAGTCTGTAAACAACGAAAATAAAAAGGAGCTATTCAAGTATTTCGGACAGTCCTGCGGCAATCATAAAAATGAGTAGTACTGGAATATGAGTTTTCTAAAAGATAGGAGTATGAAATGGAATTGCATAAATCCCTTAGTCTTTTGGCGGCTTTATTTGGTTTAATTGGTGCCGTTTTTTTGTCTAAAGGAGTACTGGCTTTAACTCCTAAAGCTATTGTATATTTAACTTCACCTAAATATTCAACATTAGATTTTGCCTCAAAACAAAACATTCTGTCTTTGGCTACGCAAAAGGCAGATACATTGTGTGGTATCGGATATGTTTTACTGGCATTTTTAATTCAAGTAATTTCGCTTATCTTCGTCCGTAATACCGTATTTCTTATCAAAAGCCGGTGGATGGTTTTTTGGGTGGCTATGGCAATCATTGCGATCCTCACAGTAGTAGCCTCTATTGTGAATATTAGATATCGAGATTACATTGCATTAGTAGCTGGGAAAAACGAAGTCAAAGATTATTGTACCAAGCATATCAAAGGCGTTGTGGAATCTGCATACGCTAATGGAGTGGAAAGCGGATCAGAGGAATTGCTTGACTTAAAAAGGGAAGATTCGGAACTTCAGGATGATTTTATTAAAAGAATTTCAGAGTACGTAGGCTATAGTATTCCAAAAGACACCGATTTTTCAAAAATATTGAGCGATAAATAAAGACGTTGTTGGACAATTTAATATTGCGATAAATTGTCACGGCTAAAAACGTATCAACTTCTCGCAGCTAACCGATGTATGGAGCATCCAATGATAAACCTGTGTTGTGCTACCCGCTGTCTTTTGCCTTATTTTACCGTGAAAATAGGCAATATAGTTACCAATTTTCGACAAAAAACACTAAAAAACAAAGAAAAACCACCAATATTCAACAAATTCAAGCAATTTTTCACCCAAAATCCCCATTTTCCAATGATAGTAATCTGTTAAATTAGGTGCCCGAAGGGGCACCTTAACTCAAAACTCAACACTAAAAACTCAAAACTAATGAAACTTCGAGGAAGTTTCGTTCAAAAACGCGCACACCCAAAAACAAAAATAAAATATTTCCAAAATTTTTATCTCCTTATTGAACCTCGAGTTACAAGAATCCAGCCTCGAAATTCGAGACTTTTTAAGTCAAAAACGCTAAAAAACAATAAATTCTCAATACGCAATACGCATCACGCAATTCTCAATACGGCTGAAAATCCTTCGAATATTCAGTCAAAAACGCTCACTCTCAAAAACAAAAATAAAATATTTCCATAATTTTTATCTCCTTCCATAACAACAACTTCCAAGCATCAGGTACACAATTGGGAGTCAAGTAGATTTTTGATTTTTTAAGTTGATTTTTCGACTAAAATATGGTATAATACGTATGTGTTAGCCAGCAGGCTAACGAAAGCCCTCAGAAGGGGGAAGTTCAGGCCAGAAAGCCAAGTCAAAATTGTCCCCGAATGCCGTAATCGGGGATTAGCAAACCATCAATCGTAAATAGTCAATAGTAAATAATAAATCATAAGTGCTGCACACCCGTCTAATTATAGAGGCAGTGTCTTGCCCCGTTAGAGTGCCTTATACTCTAATGGGGTTTTTCTGCCCTCACTGAATATGAAATATTAAATCTGAGATTTGATATATGAGATACCCAACTTTAGCTCACTTTAGGCACTTTAGTCACTTTAGGCACTC
>JACKQG010000404.1_pt1 | contig 63300 bp, 61 predicted proteins | sample 8237621 | NCBI WGS metagenome assembly JACKQG01 (sample SAMN15677084, study PRJNA649215) | marine metagenome | biome: marine; feature: Black Sea; material: saline water; isolation source: suspended particulate matter (SPM) from the Black Sea western gyre | collected 2013-06-09/2013-06-10 | depth... | reverse complement strand
AGGGCCGGCTGTCACTGCTCACTAAGACTGCCATGGGCGGTTTGCTCCTGGTCTTTATTATACTGATGCTGTTCCTCAGCCCGCAGCTAGCACTTTGGGTGGCCTTAGGTATCGGTGTTGCCTACATGGGTGCACTCTGGATTTTACCTGGGGTCGGTTTGACGATAAACATGCTATCAATGTTTTCATTCCTGCTGATTTTAGGGATTATTGTCGATGATGCGATTATCGTCGGCGAGAGTATCTTTCGGCATCAAGAGGAAGGATATGACAGGTTTACTGCTGCGCAAGTGGGCGCACAGGCAGTATCAAAGCCCGTATTTTTAGCGGTGTTAAGCACCATGATTTTCTTCTCACCGATTTTCTTTCTGCCTGGGTTGTGGGCACAATTGCTTTGGGCTATACCGGCTATTACAGTCATTGCACTTAGCTTTTCATTAATTGAGTCACTGTGGATTTTGCCCTCACACCTGGCGCAAATGAAGCCGGAAAAAGAACGAACTACAGAATTAGGCACATTGTACAAGGCACGCCTGTGGTGTGCCTCCGGCTTGAAGCGGGTAGGTCAAAATGTATTTCGGCCTCTACTTGAAAAAGCATTGCGCTGGCATAGCTTAACGCTGGTGTTATTCTTGTTAGCCTTCGTCCTATCGCTCACGCTAGTCGGGGCGGGCTATGTTAGACAGGTCCAAATGCCGAATGTTGCCTCAGACTTCATTAGGATGCGCTTGGAGATGCCAGACGGTCACTCTAAAGAAGCTAAGTTAGAAATTATAAAGCGAGCAGAGCGCGCTTCAACGCAACTTGCCGGAGATCCCGAGATTCAAGAATTAATTGTTACTGACCGTCTGATCGCCAATCAATTATCGTTCATGTGGGGAGATACCATTCGCCTAATGATCGAACTCAGCCCCGAGGTAAGTGGTGAAATAGAGCCAAAACTGGTGGCTGAACGATGGCAGTATCATATGGGACCAGTGCCAGATGCGAAAAAGATTGATATGGATATAACTCTGGGGCCGCCCCAGTCTCGATTTTCTATTTCACTAACTGCATCCAATGTCGAACAGCTCGCAGAAGCCGCACAATTTTTAAAGCAGCAACTAGAGCAGTTGCCCGGCACCAGAAATATCCGTGACGACTTACATTCTGGGCGCGAAGATATTGACATTAGTTTGCTCCCTAACGCGGACAGTCTTGGCGTTAGTCTTTCCCAAGTGGCCACGCAAGTGCGCCAGGGCTTTTATGGCGCCGAAGCCCAGAGAGTGCCGCGCGGCCGCGATGATGTCCGAGTGATGGTGCGTTACCCAAAAGATGCTAGATCGCAGGTAGATACACTTTCAGATATGCGTATTCGAACAGCAAGTGGCGCAGAAGTGCCCTTTTACTCCGTAGCAGAAGCTAGTTACGTGCCAGGATATTCTAGGATCAAACGCAAAGACCGGGAGCGAAGTATTGTTATCAGTGCCCTGCCTTCCACCGGCAAGCTAACTGTAAGTGAGATAGCTGACATCATGTATGGTGATGTTGCCGAGGAGATGCAGCTCTTATTTCCTGAGGTCTCGATTAAAAAAGATGGTCAAATAGAAGACCAAGAAGAATTTGACAGTGCGGCGATTAAGCTCTTTGGTCTGGCCATTTTGTTAATTTATTCCCTCATGGCAATCGAATTTAAATCCTATCTAAAACCCCTGGGGGTTTTATCGGCAATTCCTTTCGGCATTATGGGTGCTATTTTCGGACATCTCTTAATGGGCTTAGACTTCAGCCTGCTCTCACTGGTGGGGGTGTTGGCTGTATCTGGGGTGGTCGTTAATGACAATTTAGTATTGATCGATCGAATTATTCAACTTCGCGAAGAGGGTGTAGACGTTTATGCAGCTCTGGTCAGAGGTAGTGTTGATCGCTTTAGACCCATCATTCTGACCTCACTTACAACATTTATTGGGCTGACCCCCATTTTGTTCGAGACCAGCGTGCAGGCTCAGTTTCTTATTCCAATGGTTGCTTCGCTCGCTTTCGGGGTGTTATTTGCTACGGCTGTAACACTACTATTTGTGCCATGCCTTTACATGGCTGGAGCCAGTCTTAAGCAAAAAATAACGGGCCGTGCCCTTGACGCTAATACTGTAGTTAATTAAGCCTTTAGTAATATGCGGTGGCCGATGTGGTAAGGACTAGAGGCGAGGCAACTTCCTCCCGTTTCACCACGCCACATAGCTGCTCGACAAGCTCCAGAGTAAAATCTATAGCCGTGCCAGGACCTTGACTGGTTACACAGTTGCGGTCTACCGCAACGCGAGATTCAACATCTACCTCTTTGGCTAATAAAGACTGGTGAAAGTTTGGATGACAGGTGGCAGTTCTATCCGCCAACAGTCCTTTTGTCCCCAGTACTAACGCAGGCGCCGCACAGATCGCAGCGAACCACTTCCCGTCAGACGCTTGTTGTCGAAGTAACTTGTCAAGGGTATCGCAACCAGCCAAAGTCTCTGATCCAGCCACGCCACCTGGGAGTGCAATCAAATCCCATGATTGACCTACACAGTTTTCGATAGCACAATCAGCGACAATATAAGTCCCTCTAGCCGCGGTTATTTGCAATGCTCCCTGTTCGCTGACACTGGCAACGGTGACCTCTACACCCGCTCGTCGCAGCAGGTCAATGATCGTTACCGCTTCTATTTCTTCAGTTCCATCTGCAATGGGAACTAAGGCTTGCTTACTCATTGTTTCCCCTTTTTATTCGGTATATGTATAGGTTACACTGTGCCCGAAAACCATATGTCTGTCACGGAGATAGCATGAAAACTTACGTTTTGCAGGCGCAGAATAATGACATGCTCGACAAGGAATTACAGTGGACGGACAAGATCGTTGCCAAGCATATATTTACCACTCCCCATAGGGATATAGCGCTTAATCAACTGGTTGAACTCAACGCTAAGGATGCTAGTTTAAGAGCTGAGGTCGTTGAGTACGAATTAGGGCCGAACGGAGTGCCACTGCTCTCTGTTGACGCTATCAGTAAAGAACTGATCGCAGCAAACACTGATCAATCTAGCGCTGCTTAAAAGGGGATAGCCATTTGTCTTTAGACACTAATCTCGAGTTATTAAGAGATCCAGCCCGAGCGGACCGATTAACCGGCATTATGCGAGGCATCGAGAAAGAGAGCCTGCGTGTAGAGTCCAGCGGCCACTTGGCGCAAACCCCCCACCCAAAAACACTGGGTTCGGCGCTAACCCACCCGCTTATTACCACCGACTTTTCTGAAGCTCTGCTTGAGTTCATCACCGCCCCTTCTTCATCGATGGATAGTGTTTTAAAGGAGCTAGAAGAAATTCATCGGGTCACGTACCAAGAGATTGGGGATGAATTACTGTGGGTCAGTAGCATGCCTTGCCAGCTGGGCGATAATGACAGCATACCCCTTGGTCAATACGGCAGCTCAAATATCGGCACCATGAAGAAAGTCTATCGGCAAGGTCTAGGTAATCGCTATGGTCGACTTATGCAAACCATTGCGGGAATTCATTATAATTTTTCTGTGCCAGATTCTTTGTGGGAAGATTTGAGAGATGCCGCCGGTAATCAGCAATCACTGCAAGATTTTAAGTCTGATGGCTATTTTGCTCTGATTCGTAATTTTCGGCGCTATTCTTGGTTGCTACTCTATCTACTGGGAGCTGCACCGGCAGTTTGTCGCAGCTTTGTGCGTAATCAAGAGCATCGATTAACGCCTGTTGGTAGTGATTCGCATAGCCTGCATCAGCCCTATGCTACATCATTGCGAATGGGCGATTTGGGCTATCAAAGCGCCGCTCAGAGCTCTTTGACTGTGTGTTACAACGATTTGTCGCAGTACACAAAAACACTGCAAGAGGCTCTTGAGAAGCCCTACCCTGACTACGAAGACATCGGCTTTAAGGACAGTGAAGGCAATCACAAACAGTTGAATACTCACCTGTTACAAATCGAAAATGAGTTCTATAGCTCCATCAGGCCTAAGCGGACTGCAGCCTCTGGAGAAACACCACTGCATGCACTCACAGAGCGCGGAGTAGAATATATTGAGGTTCGCTGTGTCGACCTTAACCCGCTATTACCCTGCGGTATTGACATGCAAACGATGTGCTTTCTTGATACGTTCTTGTTATTTTGTCTACTCAAAGACAGCCCGAAAACTAACAATGTAGAGTACGCGCTGATTCCGCAGAATATAGACCGAACTGTATACCAAGGTCGAGACCCTGAGCTAAAGTTGCTCGTTGGTGATTCTGAAATTCTCCTCAGAGAATGGGGCCAATTATTATTTGATGAAATGCGACCGGTCGCTGATCTTCTCGATAGTGCCAATCAAACCGATGCCTATGGCCAGGCCTTTAATGTCATGATGCTAAAGTTGACTGACGACGGCGCCACGCCAGCGGCAATGCTGTTAGAAGAAATGAGGGCCAATGGCGAAACCTATTACGCTATGGCCATGCGCAAAGCCACTGAGCATCGCGACTATTTTCAAGCTAAACCCCCAAGCGCAAAGACAACGGCTAAATACAAACAACTGGCTGAGGAATCTTTACGGCGACAAACTGAGATAGAGGCTAGTGATACTCTCTCTTTTGATGATTTCCTCGCTGGCTATTACCGGTAATGGCATAATAAGCCAGAGCAAGACCCAACCAATTACGGAGTGACACTTGGTTTATCCAAATAATAGAACAGTCAATTTTTTGATCGCCCTTGGCTGTGGTGGTGCGCTACTTATTGCGGTGCTTTATTTCCAAGAGCACCTTGGACTGGAGCCCTGCTACCTGTGTATTACTCAACGCGTATTTGTCGCTCTTGTTGGTGTTATCTTTTTGATAGCGGCATTACATAACCCGCAACAGAAGGGTCAAAAAATCTATGCTGCTCTAGGGTTTGCAGGTGCTATCACGGGCGGCTTTTTTTCAGCAAAGCAGATATGGCTGCAAAATCTGCCGGAAGAAAAAGTACCAACCTGCGGCCCGCCTGTAGACTATCTGTTTGATGTCTTCCCTGCGTCCGAGGTCATTACCATGCTAATACGCGGCGATGGTAACTGTGCCAAAGTCCAGTGGGAACTTTTCGGTCTCAGCATGCCGGGATGGGTATTATTTATTTTTGTCGTACTGGCCGGCATAGGGCTATATCAATTATTACGAAAGGGCTGAAATTAATCGCAGGACTTACTGTCTTGGTCATTTTCCAATGGCTTGGAGAGTTAGTCGTCCAGTGGACTGGCGTGATCGTTCCTGGGTCATTAATGGGCATGTTGCTCCTACTAATATTTCTCGCTTATCCTAGCCGCTTAGCCTCAATCGTTGAACCCGTCAGTAACAGGCTTATTCAAAATCTTTCTTTGTTGTTTATACCTGCCTGCGTAGGAGTATTTTTCCTTGGCCCCGCTATCAGCTTACAAATACCCCTACTAATGGTTGTGATCGCCTTAAGTACTCTACTAGCGATCATTTTCATGGCGGTGTTGATCAGAACTATCGGAGCGGCTAAAAATGACTGATTTGCTTGCCATGCAATGGCAACAGATTACAGCCTCCTCCTGGATAATGCTTCTCTCAGTTACGGGTTTTTGGCTTGGGATGTCGATCTATCGGCGTAGTTCAGGAAAACCTTTACTGCATCCACTAATTATTGGTACTCCCTTTATTGCTATCTTGCTCGTTCTCATGAGCGTTGATTTTGACCAGTACTACAAGGCCAACGGCCTATTGAGTTGGCTGCTAGGCCCTGCCACCGTGGCCCTGGCTGTGCCTCTTTCTAAATATTTAAAGCAAATGTCTAAAGTGATACCGATATTAACTATTGCAGTGCTTTTTGGTGGTTTTTTCGCTGCTGTTTCTGCCCTTTCTTTGGCTTTGTGGCTGACTTCCGAACCCATTATGATGTTGTCTATAGCCGCTAAATCAGTCACCACCCCGATCGCTATGGTTATTACTCAGCAGCTAGGGGGTCTCGTCACGCTGATTACTCCGATAGTGCTTTTCACTGGGATTGTGGGAATTTTGGTCGCGCCTCAAGTTTTTCAGGTGTTTGGATTACAAGACGAGCGCTGGCAAGGGCTTATTCTTGGCGTTACTGCGCATGCTATAGGAACGCTCAAGGCCTTCGAGAAAAGCCCCCGCTGTGGTGCCTTTTCAACCATAGGAATGGGCTTAAATGGCATTTGGACTTCACTGTTTTTAGTGCCAATGGTCCAGATCTTTATGGCTTAAAAAATATGCTTTTGCTAGAAAAGCTGTAAACTCTTATAAAACTGAGTCTGCTAGGGAATAAACTTATGGTTACGGAGAATCAAACGTTGCAAGCTCACTGGAATAACGCCGGTGACATTATTGATCGATGGCTGGAGGACCGCCGTGAACTTCTTGCCATGTATTGTGAGTTAACTGAGATTACCGACTTGTCTGAAGCAGGTAGTAATCACAGTGAAGAATTAAAGCTCTTCTGCGAGATGATGGTAGATTATGCCTCCGCGGGACATTTCGAAATCTTTGACTATCTAAATCAAGAGGGCACTTTATTTAAAGATAAATCGGGCCTTAAAAAAGGCAATAAAATTATTGAAAAAATTCAACCATCAACAGAGTTGATCCTTGATTTTAACGAGAAATACCTTATTACAGATGACCTAGAATCACTTGTTATTGATCTTGCCAGTATTGGAGAGACCTTAGCTAAACGTTTTGACCAGGAAGATACTTTAATCGATGTACTTCATAGCTCCCATGTCGGCAAATTACTCAACGAACCACAGACAGATACCATCTAAATAAAAATAATGAGCATAAAAAAGCCCCGACAAGGGGGGCTTTTTTAACGTCAAAAGAATCGAACTAATTAATTCTCGTCAGCCACATTAGCCTGGAGCAATTCAACTTCAAAAATGAGTGTTGCATTGGGACCAATCGGTCCGGTTCCCCCTGGCCCGTATGCCAGATCTGCAGGAATATAAAATTCCCATTTAGATCCCTCGGTCATCAGCTGCAATCCCTCGGTCCAACCGGCAATAACTTGAGTCACACCAAATTGCGTTGGAACGCCACGCTTGATTGAACTATCAAATTCAGTGCCATCAAGTAGTCGCCCAGCATAGTGCACCTCAACGGTACTCTCTGCTGTTGGTGTCGGTCCTGTGCCTGCTGTTAGCACTCTATACTGGAGGCCGCTAGCTGTTGTAGTAACGCCTTCTTTGGCGCCATTTAGGGCTAAAAATTCGGCTCCCTCAATCGCATTAGTCTCCGACTGGAGTGTGGCCATTCCCTCTTGTTCTTTTTGCATTGCCTGCTCTTTCGCCATCATTTGATCTCTAAAAACGGCGACTGCTTCATCAATTTGCTCTTCTGATAAGCTCGGCAGCGTATCAGTTAAACCCGCGTCTTGGCCACTAAGAAAGGCATCTTGATCAAAACCCATGTCCATACTTAGAATATTCTTACCACTATCTAATCCCATCAAATAACTGATTTTTTGCTCTTGCGTATCCAACGCGACCTCTTTTTTGGCCTCAGAATCACAGGCACTTATTGCCAGCAGGGCGGTAAGAGGGAGAATTTTTACTAGATTCATTTTATTTCCTTTATTAAGTATTCTTCTGTTAGTGAGTAATTATTTAATTTATGCCATTTAAGTGACGGCATCAACTATGTTATTCATTTCATTGTCTATCTTCATTCCGTGTCTGGCAACACTAGCTAGTTTTTTTAAAGATCAAATCCCAAACTCCATGACCTAATCGTTCACCTCGCTTTTCAAATTTGGTGAGCGGTCGATAAGCAGGCCTAGGTGAATATTGTGCAGGTCCGGCACAATTTTCAAACCCTTCAGCCTCATTCAAAGTCTCCAGCATTTGTTCAGCATAAGGCTGCCAGTCTGTAGCCATGTGTAATACCCCATTGGGCCGCAACTTTTCTCTGACTTGTTGCAAAAACGAGGGTTGGACAATACGTCGTTTGTTATGCTTTTTCTTGTGCCACGGATCGGGAAAGTACAACTGCAATCGATCAATACTCTCTGGCACAAAGCATTCTTCAAGCACATCATTTGCATCGGCAAGATAAACGCGCAAGTTGGCTAGGCCTTCTATACGAGCTGAATTAATTATAGTACCAACCCCAGGGGGGTGCACCTCAATACCAATAAAGTCAGTATTAGGTTCAGCAGCAGCCATTTGCAATAAAGAGTCGCCCATACCAAAACCGATCTCTAATACCTTGGGGCCTGAGCGGCCAAACACCTCATCTGTATTAATAGCGCCGTCGGCTAATTTCAAACCATAGGTAGGCCAGCTGGTTTCAAAGGCCTTGCGCTGGCCATCAGTCATGCGTCCCGCTCGCACCACATAGCTGCGAATAGACTTCTTTCTATACTCCGGCCTCATCTCCATTTACTGAGCTCGCTTAACAACAAAGATGAGTAGTAGCCATCCAATGATGAAAGCGCTTCCGCCAATGGGAGTGATCATGCCAAGTGCGCCTATTTGAGTGGCAACCAAAAGATATAATGAACCAGAAAATATGAAAATACCAAGAGCAAAACTTATTGCCGCCCAATCTCGAATTTTGGGATTTACTAGCTGGTCTGGCAAGCAGACAAGGCCAAAAAGCGCCAATGTGTGCAAAAATTGATAAAAGACCGCCGTCTGGAAAATGTCCATGTAGCGCTCAGTTAAACGTGTTTCTAAGCCATGCGCGGCAAATGCACCGAGCATTACGCACACTGCGCCGCTAATTCCGATAAGCCTAAGCCAAAGTAGTTTATTCATAGCAATAAAAAAGCCGCACGTTCATAGAGTGCGGCTTATTGTAGTAGTTTATTAAATTAAGCTTCCATTAATACGCGAACTTTCTTCATTGCGTTCTTCTCTAACTGACGAATACGCTCAGCAGAAATACCGTACTCAGCAGCTAGCTCGTGTAAGGTTGATTTTTTGTCATCCAACCACCGGCGCTGCAGTATTGAACGACTACGCTCATCAAGACTTTTTACAGCCTGGCTAAGACGGAAATTGTTATCGCCTTCATAATTCTCATTTTCAATTTGTTCGGCAGGATCTGCACCCTTAGATTCTAAATACAGAGATGGTGAGTAGTACGTGCTCTCTTCGTCATCTACCGGAGCATCGAAAGTTGCATCCCTTGACGTCAAACGCATTTCCATTTCCATCACGTCTTTGACCGGAACACCAAGGTCGTCTGCGACGGCTTTTGCCTCTTCAGCGGAAAGCCAATCTAGCTCTTTTTTAGCACTGCGTAAATTAAAGAATAACTTGCGCTGAGACTTAGTTGTCGCAACCTTCACAATACGCCAGTTACGCAAAATAAACTCATGGATCTCTGCTTTAATCCAATGAACGGCGAAAGATACGACTCGAACACCTTTTTCAGGATTGAATCGACGCACTGCCTTCATCAGACCAACATTGCCTTCTTGGATGAGGTCAGCCAGAGGCAGTCCATAACCATTGTAAGATCGAGCAATGTGTACAACGAATCTAAGGTGAGACATAACGAGTTTACGAGCGGCATCAAGATCATCTTGATAATATAAAGCTTCGCCCAAAGCCTTCTCCTCATCGATAGATAAGATGGGCACAGTAGCAGTACCCTGAATATAAGCATTCAGGTTTGCACCGGGAGTCATCCATTCCATTGTTTGGAGCGCTTTACTCATAATTTCCTCTTAATATCGTCGGTCGACAATAATAACACTAATTGATGAGTAGTTCCTAGCCCTAAAAAGCACCTTAAATTGCCTTAAAAGCGCCTACTCACAGGGCTTTGGGAGGTTAAATGCCCTATTTTGGCTCTATTTTACGTAAATGTTGCATTACCGCGACCCATGCACCGACCAAACCGGTCATAGCACCAATAGCGCAGAGCGCTAATATCCCAGATAGGCCAGGCCCTACAAGCTCAAATTGACTCTGATATAGACTGGCCAAAACCTCTACTGAGCGGCCAACCCAAATAACACAAGCAATCAGTATCAAAGACGCGATAATGGCGCCAAATAGGCCTAAGAGTGTGCCCGTATAAAGAAATGGTCGACGTACATAAGCATCTGTGCCACCCACCAACTTAACCACGATAATTTCTTCTTGTCGGCCTTGAATGGCCAAGCGTATGGTATTCCCCACAATCAATAACACCCCAATACCAAGAGCAATGCTAATAGCTAGCACTAGCTTTTCCCCAATTTGGGTTATCGCATTTAACCGCTGTATCCAAAGCATATCAACCTGAACATCTTCAACAGACTCAAGCTCTTCAATACCCGTAATTAATTTTCCAGCCTGACTTACGCCAGCCTCCCCAGATAACAATGGTTGCACCAAAAAAACGGCTGGCAACGGATTTTCGTCCAAATACCGTAGTGCCGTACCAAATCCCGATAACGCCTTAAATTCTTCCAGAGCTTGCTCAGCCGACACATAGGTTACTGAGATTACTCCCTCTAAATCCTCTAATTGCAAAGCAAGACCATCGATCGCCGTACTACTAGCAGACTTTGCTAAAAATACGGTAATCTGCGAGGAAGACTCCAGATCTCCACCTATTTTTTGCACATTATTGAGCGCCAGCAACATTGCCGAGGGCAACGCTAGTGCTATCGCAATCACCAAAACCGTCAGCAATGTTTGAACCGGCTCGCGGAGCATTTTTCTCACACTGCTGCTTAGTGTTGCACGATGATGTGCTCTATATCCGCGCCAACGGTCACCAAGACGAAATTTTTGGCCCGTCGCTCCGCGCTGCTGCGTTTCTCGGCTCGATTTCTCAGTGGTGGTCATGGTGGGCACCATCATCGGTGATCATGCCGTTTTCTATATGCATAATCCTTTCATCCATAGTATTGATCAAATTAATATCATGGGTTGCAATCAACACAGTAACGCCAACACTTTGAAACCGTCTAAACATGGCCATAATTTCGGCAGACAATTTGGGGTCTAGGTTTCCTGTGGGCTCGTCTGCTATCAAGATCTTGGGCTTATGCACCACCGCCCTAGCTATACCCACCCTTTGCTGCTCGCCTCCGGACAGGGTCAGCGGGTTGTGCGTCTCTTTATCGAGCAAGCCAACCCCATCAAGAGCAGCCCGGACACGACGCCCCGTTTCAGAGGCAGGGTAACCTGATATTTGAAGAGGTAGCGCTACATTATCAAAAACAGTTCGATCCGTGAGTAGCTGATGATTTTGAAAAACCACTCCAATCTGACGCCTGTAGGTTGGAATTGCCGATCTGGATAACCGATTTAAGTTTTTACCGTTAATCAACAAAGTGCCCGAAGTAGGCCTTTCCATCAGCATCAACAATTTGAGAAGCGTACTTTTACCCGCACCTGAGGGGCCGGTGAGGAAGGCCATTTCGCCCGCATCCAGTTCAAAATTAACGTTACTTAAAGCCTCCAAACCACCCGGGTAACGTTTACTCAGATTATCAAAGCGAATCATAACTATACTCGTTAAGTCTTAGTATTTAACAATGCCTGGACAAAATCTTCCGCAACAAAAGGTTGCAGGTCATCCGGCCCTTCTCCCACACCAATATAACGAATTGGTACCGCAAATTTATCTGCTAGCGCAAAAACAATGCCTCCTTTGGCAGTGCCATCAAGCTTGGTAAGAGCTAAACCGGTAATACCAACCACCTGATTGAACTCGGCCATCTGCGCCAAGGCATTTTGTCCAGTGCCCGCATCAAGCACGAGTAAAATCTCATGGGGCGCTGTTTCATCTAGCTTGCTGGCTACTCGCTTCACCTTTTTCAGTTCTTCCATTAGATTACTTTTATTATGCAAGCGGCCCGCCGTGTCGGCAATAATGACATCGACGTCTCTTGATTTGGCTGCTTGAATGGCATCAAAAATGACCGAAGCACTATCTGCCCCAGTATGCTGCGCCACCACCGGTATCTGATTGCGATCACCCCAAACCTGCAACTGTTCTACCGCTGCCGCCCTAAAAGTGTCGCCTGCCGCCAGTATCACTGACCGGCCTTGTCCTTTTATTTGTTGCGCAAGCTTTCCAATCGTTGTCGTTTTACCAACCCCATTCACTCCAACCACCAACATGACAAAGGGCTTACCCTGTCTCTCAAAATCAATAGCTTTTTCACTGGTACTTAGCCGGTCGATCAATATTTTTTCTAACGCGGCCTTCAGTGCGGCGCCATCTTTAAGCGATTGACGGTCAGACTGCGCTGTTAAATCAACAATAATTTTGGCGGTCGTTTCAATGCCTACATCAGCTATTAGTAAAGAGGTTTCAAGCTCCTCAAATAGCTCTTCGTCAATAACTTTACTGCCCAGAAAAATACTGCCGATGCCCTCTCCCGTTCTAGACAGAGCGGAGCGCATACGCTGCGCAAAATTTGGCTTGGCAACAGGTGTCTGAGTCTCTGGTGGCTCTTCGCTAGATTCTTCGGAGCGCACCTGACTGCGTTTAAAGCGATCGAGAAAAGATCGCCTAGGCATCTTCTCGTCATCGCCGTTCGTTGATTTCGAATCCATTTTAATCGGTATACTTAGGTTGGTGGGATTTGGTGTATCCTACCATTTACAGTGGAAAAAGTAGTTAAAAGTAGTTCAAATGAGGCTCCAAATTGGCAACAAAAAAACTAAAGGCCACATCAAAAGCGGATCGCAGTGTCAGAATTATTGGCGGCACGTGGCGTAGCCGGAAGATTTTATTTGCCGAGGCTCCCGGTTTGCGGCCCACCGGTGACCGTATCCGAGAGACTCTTTTCAATTGGCTGGCTACCCATATCTCAGGGGCCCGATGTCTAGACCTTTTTGCTGGTTCAGGCGTACTCGGGTTTGAAGCTTTATCTCGCGGCGCGGCTCACTGCACGGCCCTAGAGAGTCATTCGGCGGCGACTAAAAAGCTACAGTCAACCAAGGTAGCGCTGTCAGCCGATATCAACATAATTAATATCAACAGCCTCAAATTTCTGGCTCAGCCATCGGAAGGACCTATCTTTGATATCGTGTTTATAGACCCACCTTTTGAAGCTGGATTACTCAATCAAAGCTGCTCCTTATTGGAGAAAAATGGTTGGTTAGCTGCCAGTGCAATGATCTACTGCGAGCTAAGGTTAAGTGACAACACTTTCGTACCGCCATTAAATTGGCAACAAGTGCAGGACAAGTATGCAGGCGAGGTGAGATACTGTTTGTTCACACGCATTGAGCCTAGCAACTAAATTAAGTAATATGCAGCCTCAAAGAAAATCCGGAAATGGAATATAGCTATGAAGACGATCGTATATCCTGGCACATTTGACCCCATTACCAATGGTCACGTTGACCTCATTGAGCGCGCGTCCAAACTGTTTGACAAAATTATCATAGGCATCGCTAGTAATCAGAAAAAAAGCCCCCTGTTTACGATTGATGAACGGATTCATCTAGCAACAGTCGCGGTGGCACACTTAGATAACGTAGAAATTATAGGGTTTGATTATTTGCTTGTTAATTTCGTCAAGGATTGTAATGCAGAAGCTGTGATGCGGGGTCTTAGGGCTGTTTCTGACTTCGAGTACGAGTTTCAGCTGGCGAACATGAACCGTGCTTTAAGCCCTGAGCTTGAGAGCATATTTTTGACACCTTCGGAGAAGTTTTCTTATATCTCCTCATCCCTCATTCGAGAGATTTCTGCACTTAAAGGTGATGCGAGTAAATTTGTCCCACCTCACGTTGCCGCAGCCCTGCTGGAAAAATTCAAATAGCAACCTTACCCCCCTGCGCACCTTAACGTTGGCACTGAGGGCAAAAGACCGAGCTGCGCTGGCCAAGCCGAATGTCCTTGAGAACCCCAGCACAGGTTATGCAACCTTTGCCGGCACGCCCGTAGACCGCTAAGGTTTGCTGGAAATATCCCGGCTCCCCACTGCTATTAACAAAATCACGTAAAGTGGTTCCTCCTTGCTCTATGGCGGCGGCGAGTACATCCTTTATATGAGTCGCTAGTGACTCATAGCGTTGCTTTGAAATCTTACCTGCCGGCCTATCTGGCCGAATACCACTGCGAAAAAGCGCCTCGGATGCATAAATGTTGCCGACCCCAACAACAATTTTATTATCCATAATAAAAGGTTTAACAGATATCTTTCTGGCTTTTGCTTTGCGCCAGAGTAAAGCACCATCGAAGTCCGTTGATAATGGCTCTGGCCCCAAGTGAGCTAACTGTTGATGTTCGCCCAAAGACCAAAGCCAAGACCCAAAGCGTCGTGGATCGTGATAGCGCAGACAGGCGCCATTAACTAACTGTAATTCTATATGATCATGCTTGCGCCACTCAGTGTCCTCACTGACGACTCTCAAGCTACCACTCATACCAAGATGGACGAGCATCGACCCGCGCTCTAATTGCATAATCAGATATTTAGCTCGCCGAGACACCGCTATTACCGTTTGACCCTCTACAATAGATTCTATCCCCTCGGTCACAGGCCATCGCAAAGAACCTTGGCGAACGATTAATTTATTTATTTTTTGCTCTTTCATAAAAGGCTCTATGCCTTTTAGAGTAGTTTCAACTTCAGGTAATTCAGGCATCAGATAACTCTAGCTTTGATTCTGTCGGGGGTTGGCAAAATTAATACGCTCTTACTCCATTTTTAACATCGATAATAGTATATATTAGGGGTTGAAAGGTTAGCTCGGAAACTAGCATTTTACAAAAAAATCAGTAAAATGCCGACTCCTGTTTAAAAAAAAGCTTCTAAAAGGAAATAGGCGCGCATGGCTCTAGGAAAAAGACGTAGATCAGAAGACGAAAATGAAATTGATATGACGCCAATGTTGGATGTTGTTTTTATCATGCTTATTTTCTTTATTGTAACTGCGTCGTTTGTAAACGAGTCTGGTCTGGGCGTTAGCCGTCCACCAACGTCTGACCAGCCACCACCAGACTCTGAAAATACTAATATCGTATTTCGGGTCTCTGAAAGCAATGAATTGACTTTTGAAGGTCGCCGCATTGATATCCGTGCAGTCCGAGCCAACGTCGAGCGAATGCATGCCGAGAAGCCCGAAGCGAAAGTGGTCATTAGTTCACATCCAAAAGCTAAAACAGAGATCTTCGTTGAGATTTCAGATCAAGCGCGCGAAGCGGGTGTGTACGACATATCTCTGTCGACCGACGAATAAGCCAAGAACGCTATCACCGTTCTAAATACTCTACCTGCGTCTTCAGCGCAGGTGACTTGCTGTTATTGTCTCTCTTTAGACTTCCCTGCTTGTTAACCTAGCACCAACGCCTTACTTATATTCCATCAATATTCTGACAATATAGTGACTCGCAACGCACACACTATTGGACTGCTCTATGGAAGATCCACGCGGAAATTTTACTCAAACAGAGATTGACTGGTTGCGAAGCGAATTGCCCGACTTTGGCAGTGAGGAGTCTAGCTCAGACAGCACAAGCGCCGAACTGAAGCAGTATCTGACATTTTATCAACTACCTAAAGCCTCTAACGACGTTCAACTTATCGTCGGCAAGTCCCCTGATCGACAAACCCTCATCGCGGCTTGGAAGCCTACTGTCAGCAGGGGCACAGTCGTAGTTGTGCATGGTTATATGGATCATATTGGTTTATATAACCATCTTATTAAGTATCTTTTGCAACAACAGCTCAACGTTGTCTGCTTTGACTTAATGGGTCACGGCTTGTCCAGTGGTGATCCAGGCTCTATCAATAATTTCAGCCAGTATGTGGAGCAACTTGAACAGGTAATCGCCCTCTCTAATGAATACTTTCCGGGGCCAACTCATGGCATTGGCCAAAGTATGGGCGGGGCCATTTTGCTCAAACACCTGATCAACCAAACCGATCATCAGCAATACCCGTTCACCAGCCTTAACTTATTTGCACCCCTATTACAGCCGTGGGCATGGAAACAAAGCCGTCGCATGTATTTTCTCTCCCGGCTATTTATTAAATCTATTAAGCGTGTTTTTCGTCCCAGCTCTCACGACCTTGATTTTTTACATTTTTTACGCACACAGGATCCTCTGCAACCAAAGTCGGTGCCTCTTAAATGGGTGGGTGCAATGAATCACTGGATGTCAGAATTTGAACATGCTCCGGACAACGATTTTGCCATCAACATTATTCAGGGAGACAACGACAAAACGCTAGACTGGGTGTATAACCTCAAGGCCTTTAGACAAAAATTTAGCACATTGTCAGTCACGATGATCGCCGACGGCAATCATCATCTGGTCAATGAAAAAGAGACGCTTAGAGCACTCATTTTTAAAGCACTAAAAATCTAACTAGTTATAAATATAACTAGGTAACCAAGTAGCTAAGGCTGGCCACAATGACAGCAGCAACATTAAGAATAGTTGAATTATGATAAAAGGCACCACGCCGCGATACATGTCAGAGGTCTCGACCGAGTCGGGAGCCACACCGCGCAAATAAAACAGTGCAAAGCCAAATGGCGGGGTTAGAAAGGAGGTCTGTAAGTTGATGGCGATCATCACACCTAACCATACAGGGTCAAGGCCCATAGCCAATAAAACAGGGCCGACAATCGGTACGACCACAAAGGTAATCTCGATAAAATCAAGGATAAAGCCCAGTAAAAAAATCACCACCATGACTAGTAGAGTTGCGCCAAACAGCCCACCTGGCAGATTAGTGAAAAAATTCTCGACTATTTCTTCGCCACCAAAGCCTCGAAAGACCAACGAAAACACTGCTGCACCGATGAGTATCAAAAACACCATAGACGTAACTTGGGTGGTACTAATGGCGACTTCGCGGAGCTTGGTTAAATTCAATTGGCCTTTAATCGCGGCAAGTGCTGTGGCACCAAAAGCTCCTACGCCGGCAGCCTCGGTTGGGGTCGCTATCCCAGTAAGAATAGAACCCAACACTGTCACAATTAAAAACACGGGGGGCAATAAGTTTTTCATCGCCCTTGATAGGCTAGCCCTGCCACCACTTTGCGGCTCATAGTCAATTTCCGCTGGACGAGAAAAAAGAACCAGATAAACACAATAAAATATGACGAGTAATAATCCAGGAATAAGCGCACCCACAAATAAATCACCGATGGAGATCGTTTTGGGCATAAAGATTCCCATATTTAATTGCGCCTGTTGATAGGCGCTAGAGAGAGTATCGCCAAGTAAAACCAACGCAATGGAGGGCGGAATGATTTGCCCCAGCGTCCCCGTGGCTGCAATGAGCCCGGTGGCTTGGGAGGCAGAATAACCTCGCTTGAGCATCGTCGGTAACGACATCAGCCCCATTGTTACCACTGTTGCGCCGACAATGCCGGTACTGGCCGCTAACAATGCGCCAACCAACACTACCGAAATACCTAGACCGCTGCGAAATTCACCAAAGAGATCGGCCATACTCTCAAGCAGATCTTCTGACAACTTCGATTTCTCAAGCATCACCCCCATTAAGATGAACAGCGGCACCGCAATCAACGTGGTATTTTCCATGGTGCCAAACAAACGATTCGGCAGGGCCTGTATAAACGCCACGTCAAAATGGCCGGTAAAAGTGCCCACCATGGCAAAAAGCAGCGCCGTCCCCGCCAACGAAAAAGCCACTGGGTAGCCAGCCATAAGCACCAAGCAGGCGGCTAAAAACATTAAAAAGGGAATAAACTCAGCCATCAGATTATAGGCTCGTTGTTTTCAACTATTTGCGTCGCTGAAATATTCACACCACTGACCACCAAACCACTTTTAACAATTTCAGCAATACCCTGCAATAACAAGGTAACAGGCATGAGCAACATTAGAGTTTTCAGCAAATAAACAAACGGGAGTCCATTGTTCTCTGCTGACGTTTCGTGAATTGCCCAACTGGCTAAAACATAGTCCCAGCTAGTGAAAAATATCAGCAGGCAGACCGGCACTAAAAACAAAAGCCCACCTATCAGATTAACCATGGCTTTGGACCTTGGCGAAAAGCCTCTATAGAAAATATCTACTCGCACATGGCCATCATGCTTTAGCGTAAAAGCCAGCCCCATCAAGAATACCAGGCAGTGCAAATAAGTAACCGACTCTTGAAGAGCAATCGAACCGACCTCTAAAAAATACCGTGTGACGACCACCAGCACGACCAGCACGACCATGACCATCGTCAGCCATGCAATAAGGCGTCCAGTGATCTCGGTAAATTTCTCAATAGCATTAAGTACTATTATTAGTGGCTTCAAGGGGCTTAAGATTCCTAATGACGAGCGGTTGATAGTATACCGACTGAATAACAAGGCCGATACCAATACCCCGCGGATAAAAGGCAATTATAAGCACGCCTACCCCAGCTCTAATGCGCCTACACAGCAGGTAGGGCAATTTATCTGTTGGTTGATTATTTTGCAGGTGCTTCATACTTACCCTTATCGACAGCTTGTGTCTTTTAATTAGCTAAACAGATGTTAGAAGGCTTGATATACTAAGGCCAATTGTAAAATTAACCTTTTCATCAGGTAACTAAAAATGATGCTAACCGTTATTTCGCCGGCCAAGAAACTCGATTACAGAAGTCCTGTAACCGCCACGGCTCATACACAACCGGCTCTCTTAAAGCATTCGCAAGAATTGTTAGAGGGGCTGAAAAAATTGTCGCCTCAGGATGTCTGTAGGCTGATGGGCTTGAGCGACAAATTAGGCGCGCTGAACTATGAGCGCTTTCAAGAATGGAGCGCGCCGTTTAATGAAGGTAATGCTCGTCAGGCCGTGCTGGCTTTTAAAGGCGATGTTTATCAAGGCTTAGGTGCCGATAGCATGAGCGAAGCCGAACTCCAGTGGGCGCAAGACCATCTGCGCATTTTGTCGGGCCTTTACGGGATTCTTCGTCCCCTCGATTTAATGCAAGCCTATCGCCTTGAGATGGGAACCAAATTTTCCACCCAGCGCGGTAGCGACCTCTATGCCTTTTGGGATGGTATTATTACCGCGGAACTTAATGACCTGCTAAAAGGGCCTGATGCCGTACTTTTAAACCTCGCCTCCAACGAATACTTTAAGGCCATCAAGCAAAAAAATATTCACGCCCGCATCGTCACCCCAATATTCATGGACTATAAAACGGACAAATATAAGATTATTAGCTTTTTTGCTAAAAAAGCGCGAGGCTTGATGTCCGCCTTTATTATTAACAATAAAATCACCTGCGTAGATGACATCAAAGCCTTTAATTCGAGCGGCTACGCTTTTAACGAAGCGATGAGTGAGGGTGACAAGTGGGTTTTCACTCGCGGTTGAATTTTAAAGATGCCTAAACCGTTTTCCCAAGCTTGCGAGAATAATCGCGATCCTATCTGCCAGATCCTAGAGCGTGTCTTTGCTGACAAAAGCGCTATTCTCGAGATAGGTAGCGGCACTGGTCAGCATGCGGCTTGGTTCGCCAAAAAGATGCCGCATCTACTCTGGCAAACTAGCGACAGAATACAGAATCATCCCGCTATCAAGGAGTGGTTAGCTGAGGCCGCCCTCCAGAACCTAGTCGCTCCAATCACTCTTGACGTTTCCCAATTTGACTGGCCACAAGACGAATATGATGGCGTATTCTCAGCGAACACCGCTCACATTATGTCTTGGCCCGAGGCCCAACAGATGGTGTGTGGCGTTGCCTCGGTGCTAGCTGATGGCGGCATGTTCGGCCTATATGGGCCTATGCAATATTCTGGGGTGATTAAGGCTGAAAGTAATCGCGCGTTTAATGCCCGGCTTAAGGCTCAAAATCCACAGCAGGGGATTAGAGAGTTCAACGATTTGAATGCCTTGGCCGCCAGCCAAGGAATGGTTTTGCGCGAGGACAACCCTATGCCGGCTAATAATCGACTACTCGTTTGGCAAAAGAGCAACAACACCTCGGCTTGCTAACCAAGGAGTAAGTAGTCCAGAGCGATGCCCATAAACACCACCATGCCTACTCGATGGTTATTTAAAAAAGCGGCAAAACAAGCCTGCCTATCTCGCTGCTGCGTTGTGCGGTACTGGTTATAGAAATAGCCTGCTGCTGCTGCCAATCCCGCACAATAAATCCAGCCGCGGCCAAATTCGACTCCCACCAACACTAGCAACCCAAGCGTTGCTATCTGTAAAATAGCAATAATTGTTCGGTCTTGTCGCCCAAACAGAATAGCTGTCGACTTAATACCAATTTGCACATCATCATCACGGTCAACCATCGCATAGTACGTATCAAAAGCGATTGTCCAAACCACCACAGCAGCGAATAAAAGCCACAGTTCGTTTGGCAGCCCTCCCCGCTCGGCGGCAAACCCCATTGGAATCGCCCAAGCCCAAGCCACACCAAGACCTATTTGAGGCAGATTAGTAAAGCGCTTCATAAGCGGATACACAGCCGTCACCGCGACTCCACCAAAAGACAATAAGATAGTTAATTGATTAGTCTGTAGTACCAAAATCAGGGCAGCTATAAGTAGGCTAGCGCATAAAATCAAGGCATGCTTTGGCTTTATTTCTCCAGCAGGCAAGGGCCGCGTCTTGGTGCGCTCCACTAGCCCGTCCACATGGCGATCTGCATAATCATTAATGACACAACCCGCTGCCCGCATAACAAGCAAACCAACGATAAATATTGCTAAATTGCTCGACGATGGCACGCCCTCTGCGGCAAACCAAAGTCCCCAGAGCGTTGGCCACAACAGTAAATAAACGCCTATTGGCCTGTCCATTCGCATTAATCGCAACCAAGGGTTTGACGCGCTTGCGGTAGGGGCTTTGCTTGATGTAGTCATGTTATGTTGAGAATCCTAAAGAAGGGTGTTGATTATACGGTTTAAATCCTGGCAAAAATATTTCACTGACCAATAGCGGTTTTTGGTCTAGCCTAAATACTGATCTGCGCCCCCAAAGAGGGCCTTCAATATGGTTTAATCTGTCTGGCAAGTGTGCTCTTTCAATCGACAAGAAAGCGGCTTCGACAGGCGCTCTCGTCATGCTAGGATCTCTGAACAATAGAGCGCCGAGAGGCTGAGTGTCGATATCCCGCAAAAATGCCAGCCGTCCCGTCAAAGTCGATAATGGCATAATGCTTCTAGCAAAAACCCAAGGTTCACCATTTCCAAGAAGTAGGACCTGCCTCGAATATACCGGCGTATCGCAGTCTATATTGAGCGCCTTCGCTTCACTCGCGGTAGGCGTGGTTTCAACCTGATCGATGACTTCAACCGCAAAGCGACTCTCGCTGGCCTCAATCAAGCGCTGGGTTAAAGATCCGGGGTCAGACAGCCAGTCATTCCAATAGGGAGGTATTATTTTGTCCGGCACCGCCGCAAGGGACTGCCAGATAAAGGTCGGGGGTAGGATCAATTGTGCGTCTTGTAATATAGTCAAAATTATCTCTTCAATAAGGGTCGGTAGAACAGCAGTTGTACTCTAAGGGTAAACGGGAGGCTCGCCATCAGGCCGAGCCCTAAACCGCTTATATTCCCATTGGTACTGCTCGGGAGCCAGCGCGATTATTGCCTCAACCCCCTGATTAAGAGCGGCTAAGCTTGTCTGTTGGTCCTCACTATAAATTTGTCTCGCAACTGGCAGAAAGTGTATCTCCCAGCCTCCCCGAACGCGAAGTGCAGTACACATTAACGCGCGGCTGCCCGATCGCTGCAGTAGCTTATGAATAAGGGTCATAGTCTGCGTTTGTATCCCTAAGAAGGGCGCAAAATCACCACTGTTCGGCGGTGGCTGTTGGTCTGGCAAGATACCTGTAATCTCGCCTCTTTGTAGAGCTTTGATAAGGGCAGCGACTCCACGTAAATTAGTCGGAACTAAGGTTGCGCCAGCTTGTTCGCGAGATGTTTTTATCCACGTTTCTAACTCCACCATTCTTGGCGGATCATACAAGGACGTCATTGCGGCCTGTTGAGAAGCCCACAGCCCAAGCACCTCCCAGTTGCCTTGATGAGGGATAACTAAGATAGTGCCCAACCCCTCTAACAATGAGGTCTCGAAAAGCTCTAGCCCCTTAATGGCTAGTATTTTGTCCCCCACTCCGGCGTTGCCGGCTCGCCAAACTTTGGGGGTTTCAAAAAGGGCCTGCGCTAAATGTGACATACGCTTAGCACTAAGGCGTTTAATATCTTGCTTTGACATCTCGGGATAACAAAGAGCTAAATTAATTTTGGCCGTTCTAAACGGTTGAAGGTTCAAAATGGCTATCAGTGCACCAAGTACTTTCCCCACGACTCGCGCCACCGAAAGCGGAAGCCAGGAGATGCTCTTAAGAACACATAAAATTAACTTATTTCTCATTGTTGCCTATCTTGGGTTGTTTTCACGGGTGGTGGTAACCACAACACACACCAAGAACAGAGAATAACGCCTGCTTCTGTTATTTGGGGTGCACTCTTTTATCCATCTATTACGGCAATAACCTTTACATATTTAACCATTGTTACCTGCATTATATCTACTGCCGGATCAAGCAGGCCACCTTATTAAACCCTTTGCGGTACTTATCCCCTATCTTTATCGTGGTGCGGCTTTATAATTGCGGCTTAATTGAATATTTTATTACCGTGGGTGAATGTTGTGGCCAAACTCAGTGCGCCGCCTGATACTTTTCAGGATTTGATTTCCAGACTCCAAAATTACTGGGCAGGAAAAGGCTGCTTGATTATGCAGCCCCTTGATATGGAAGTTGGTGCGGGTACCTTTCATCCAGCAACATTTTTGCGCTCGCTTGGGCCCGAAAACTGGAATAGCGCCTATGTCCAGCCATCACGGCGGCCTACCGATGGCCGTTATGGTGAAAATCCAAATCGCCTTCAGCACTATTACCAGTTTCAAGTGGTAATGAAGCCTTCTCCTAAGGATTTTCAAGAGCTCTATCTGGGGTCTTTGAGAGAGCTTGGGTTAGATACCTTAGTCCATGACGTTCGCTTTGTTGAAGACAACTGGGAATCGCCAACGCTTGGAGCTTGGGGCCTAGGTTGGGAGGTCTGGCTAAATGGAATGGAGGTTTCTCAGTTTACCTATTTCCAACAGGTTGGTGGTCTTGAGTGCTACCCAGTTACTGGCGAAATCACCTATGGCCTAGAGCGTATTGCTATGTACCTGCAAGGGGTTGATAGTATTTATGATCTGGTTTGGGCGCATGGCCCGCAGGGCGACGTTAGCTATGGAGATGTTTTCTTGCAAAATGAAATCGAGATGTCGGCCTATAACTTTGAGTATGCGGACGTTGCGTTTCTGTTTGAGAGCTTTGATCAATATGAAAAAGACTGTCAGCGTTTAACTCAGAAGGGGCTGCCTCTGCCCGCTTATGAAATGGTAATGAAGGCGTCCCATACCTTTAACCTGCTTGATGCTCGCAAGGCCATTTCCGTAACAGAACGTCAGCGCTTTATTTTACGCGTTCGCACCCTCGCAAGAGGTGTTGCACAGGGTTACTTTGAGTCTCGCCTAGCGGCAGGCTTTCCATTGGCCGATCCCTCAATTGCAGCCGAAGTTCTAGCTCGTCATGCAGGAGAGTCAAAATGAGTAGCGATTTCCTATTTGAACTAGGCACTGAAGAATTACCGCCAAAGGCACTGCTAAGGCTATCGGAAGCGCTAACCTCTGGTCTCTTAAAGGGGTTTGAAAGCGCTAACCTTGCGTTTGATGAAGTCTCCTCTTTTGCCGCGCCTCGCCGGCTTGCTGTTCTGGTGCGAAACTTGGATGTAAAGGCTCCTGACAATGAGGTCGTAAATTGGGGGCCGCCTACTAAAGTTGCTTTTGATGGCAGTGGATCGCCGACGAAGGCTGCACAAGCTTTCGCCACAAAAAATAATTTAGCTCTACCTGAGCTCGCAAACAATGTCGAACATGACGGCAAACAAGAAAAGCTTTGTGTTCGCAAAACCGAAGAGGGGAAAGCAACCGCCTCCCTTCTTTCGGATCTGATTAATACGGCCTTGCTAGGGCTTCCCATCGCAAAGAGGATGAGTTGGGGGAGCAGTAAAGAGCTGTTTGTCCGCCCGGTACAATGGGCCGTCTTGCTGTTTGACGGAAAAACGTGCGAAGAATCAATTTTGGGAATTACGTCAAGCAATGTGAGTCAGGGTCACCGCTTCCATGGTTCAGGCGATATCACGATCAAAACACCTCTTAGCTATGAGCAACAGCTAAAGGATAATTTCGTGATAGCTTGCTTTGCTGATCGGCGGGCCATGATTCGCAAGGGTGTCGCGAGTTTAGCTAAAACGATTAATGGGTCGGCGGTTCTTGACGATGCCTTATTAGATGAAGTGAGTGCGTTGAACGAATGGCCCGTGCCTTTGATGGGGCATTTTGAGGAACATTTTTTGGAGGTGCCTTCCGAAGCGCTTATCTCTTCGATGAAAGAGCATCAAAAGTATTTCCACCTGATTGATGACAATGATCAGTTATTACCTGCGTTTATCACTGTGGCCAATATCGAAAGCAGCGATCCATCGCAAGTAATCGCTGGAAATGAGCGCGTCATTCGTCCCCGATTGGCCGACGCGGCATTCTTTTACCGGAACGATCGGCTTGTATCGCTTGAGCAACGCAGAGAAACCTTAAAAAAGGTAGTTTTTCAGGATAAGCTAGGCTCTGTTTTCGATAAAACAGTCCGCGTATCGAGCCTTTGCTCACAATTAGCCTCCTTTACTGGTGCAGATGGCGCGTTAGCGCGCCGAGCGGGCGAACTGTGTAAATCCGATTTAGTAACAGACATGGTGGGTGAATTTGCCGATCTACAAGGCGTAATGGGGCGTTATTACGCTGTTCATGACGGTGAACAGTCAGATGTCGCGGAAGCTCTACTGGAACAGTATCTACCACGCTTTTCTGGCGACAAAATTCCGACCAACAACGTCGGGATGACCTTGTCGCTTGCTGACAAACTAGACACGCTGGTTGGTATCTTTAGTATTGGGCAACCACCTTCTGGGTCTCGTGACCCTTTTGCACTAAGACGGGCTAGTCTCGGAATTTTACGTATTATTTTAGATAGAAAAATTAACATTGATCTACCAGAGGCGATCTCTCTTGCTGCAGCGAACTTTGACTTAGATGCATCTAGTCTAGACAAAACGTGCAAGCAAGTACTTACATACGTATTAGAGCGCTTTAGATCCTGGTATCGTGATGAAGGTGTCAGCGCCGAGGTTTTTTTGTCCGTTTCCATTCTTGGGTTTACTAACCCACTGGACATTGACGCTCGAATAAAAGCCGTCGCTCAATTCTGTCTACTGCCGGAGGCTGATGCCCTCTCATCAGCCAACAAAAGAGTGTCTAATATTTTAGCAAAGCAACTCGGCACACGCATGCCGGAGCCTCTGACCCAAGCTCTACTCGTTGAGTCGGCAGAGAAAAGCCTAGCACAGAAGATCATTGCGCTTGAAGATAGCTGCAACCCTCTATTGGCGTGCCGAGATTACAATACGTTACTACAGGAGCTTTCTTCTCTGCGGGCGCCTGTCGATCACTTTTTTGATGAGGTTATGGTAATGTCAGAAGACTCGGTCTTGCGTGAAAATCGGCTAAGCCTGCTCAAGAGACTGCGAGATTTATTTCTTAACGTCGCTGACATTTCACAGCTAGTCACCGGTAAATAATGGGTAAGCGCGAGACCCTGTGCGCCGTCCCAGGGATGTTTCTTTCTCTGCGTGCATGCGTGTTCTATATAGGGTTTATTGCCGTCGTTTTGATCTTTGGCTTGGCGTGCTGCGCAGCCTGCTTCCTTCCCGCTAAGCAGCTGCACGCAGTGGCAGCGACTGGAAATTTTTTGTCGTTATTTTGGCTCCGCATAACCTGTAACATTAAGGTTAAGATCACCGGCCGTGAAAACATCCCTCCAGGAGCCTGTGTTATTTTATGTAACCATCAAAGCTCCTGGGAATCATATTACCTGCAATGGTTACTACAACCAGCGAGCTTTGTATTGAAGCGCGAGCTGCTTTGGATTCCCTTTTTCGGCTGGTCTTTGGCGCTTTTGCATCCCATTGCTATCAAAAGATCCAACCCCGCTTCTGCCATTCGCCACATCTTTAAACAGGGCGCGCTCAGGCTAGAAGAAGGGCTCAAAGTTGTTATTTATCCAGAGGGTACTCGAATGCCGCCAGGGGCATTAGGGAAGTTTAAAACGGGAGGCGCGGCTCTCGCCGCGCGAGCTGGGGTCCCTATTTTGCCCGTGTCCCACAATGCCGGCGAACACTGGGCTCTTAATGAGTTCCTCAAATATCCTGGCACCGTTTGCTTAAACATCGGACCGACAATTGATACGTCTAATAATAGCGCCCGAGAATTGACGGACACCGCGCGCTGCTGGATTGACAGGTCACTTAAGTAGCATCTGGCGCCTAAGCGCCCTTAAACATCTAGGTTCACCACCGACAACGCATTTTTCTCAATGAACTCTCGTCTAGGCTCCACTTGGTCGCCCATCAGCGTAGTAAACATCTGGTCGGCTGCAATAGCATCCTCTACGGTTACCACTAGCATTCGCCGCACCTCTGGATCCATGGTAGTTTCCCAAAGCTGCTCGGGATTCATCTCCCCCAGGCCTTTATACCGCTGAGTACTGATCCCTCTGCGAGATTCCGCCATCAGCCAATCTAGAGCCTCTTTAAACCCTCCAACGGGATGATCTCTGTCCCCGCGCTTAACGTAAGCGCCCTCTTCGATTAATCCTTGCAGCGTGTTACCCAGCTCAACCATCGACGTATATTCTGCTGAACCAAAGAAATCTCTACTTAAGGTATGATAGTGGGGCACACCATGCGCCGTAATCTCAATACTGGGCAAGAACACATTGCGTTCTTTGTCCTCAATTACACCTACCTTGTAACGGTGTGTGCCACTATCACTTTCCGCTAGCTTTTCCTGGAGTTCGGCACACCAAGCCTCCATATCGCCACACGTTTGCAGAAGTTTGACGTCAAGCCCGCGCACATAAATTAGCGCCTCGAGGACGCTGAGTGGATAAACTAGGGACATTCTCTCAGTTAGACGACTAACGTGCCTAAACTTTCCGACCAGCGCTTCCAAGGACTCTCCGTTAATAGCCGGCGCCTCCGGATTAACATGCAGACTAGCACTCTCGAGTGCTTTTTGAGTCAAATAAGCCAGCAACGCGTCGTCATCTTTAACATATTGCTCATTTTTGCCCTTACTCACTTTATACAGCGGCGGCTGAGCAATAAAAATATGCCCGTTATCGACCAATTCCCGCATTTGCCGAAAAAAGAACGTCAGCAATAAGGTTCGGATATGCGACCCATCTACGTCAGCGTCAGTCATAATAACGATAGTATGGTAACGAAGCTTTTCAATATTAAACTCCTCATTCCCGATACCGCACCCAAGAGCGGTGATCAAAGTACCGATCTCGACGCTAGATAACATTTTGTCGAAGCGAGCCTTCTCAACATTCAAAATCTTTCCTTTCAGCGGAAGAATAGCCTGCGTCTTACGTGACCGACCCTGCTTAGCCGAACCTCCCGCAGAATCACCCTCCACCAAATATACTTCAGACAAAGCAGGATCTTTTTCTTGGCAATCAGCCAGCTTTCCTGGCAACCCGGCAATATCGAGCGCACCCTTACGGCGAGTCATCTCTCTAGCTTTCCGCGCCGCCTCTCTAGCCCTTGCCGCATCTATCATCTTGTTGACAATCGCTCGCGCCTCCTGCGGAAACTCCAGGAGATAATCAGTAAATTTCTCTCCCATTTCTTGCTCAACAGCTGTTTTTACTTCTGAGCTAACCAACTTATCCTTAGTCTGAGAAGAAAACTTCGGGTCCGGCACCTTGACTGAAACAATCGCCGTTAGCCCCTCGCGAGCATCGTCACCCGTAGTATTAACTTTCGATTTGCCGTTAATTCCTTCCTTTTCTATATAGGTGTTCAGCCCACGGGTCAGCGCCGACCGGAATCCGGCAAGGTGAGTGCCACCATCGCGCTGCGGGATGTTGTTGGTATAACAGAGAATATTCTCTTGAAATCCATCATTCCACTGCAACGCCACCTCAACACTGGTTCCATCTTCACGCTCACTGTTGAAGTGCATTATTTCGTTAACAGTCGACTTATTAGTATTGAGAAACTCAACAAAAGCGTGTAATCCGCCTTCATACGCGTAAACCTCTTCTTTACCGGTTCTTTCATCATGCAGAACCATGCGTACACCAGAATTTAGAAACGATAATTCGCGTAGCCGTTTAGCAAGCTGCTCAAAATGATACTGAATATTAGTAAAAGTATCTTCTGAAGGCATGAAGAAAACCTCTGTCCCGGTCTCCTCAGTATCCCCGATCTCCGAAAGAGGGCTATCAGGAACGCCATGGGTATAGGTCTGTTCATGAACTTTGCCATTGCGGCGAATGGTAAGGCGCATCTTCTTTGAGAGCGCATTAACAACAGAGACTCCCACTCCGTGGAGGCCGCCCGAGACCTTATAGCTATTATCATCAAACTTTCCGCCCGCATGAAGCACGGTCATAATGACCTCGGCGGCGGAAACGCCCTCTTCGTGCATTTCCGTTGGAATGCCTCTCCCATTGTCGGATACAGTGATCGACTCATTTGGGTGAATAACAATACGAATTTCTGAACAATGCCCGGCAAGGGCCTCGTCAATGGAGTTGTCTACCACCTCAAAAACCATATGGTGCAGACCAGTACCATCATCAGTATCGCCAATATACATGCCAGGCCGCTTGCGAACCGCGTCCAGCCCCTTTAGTACCTGAATACTCGACGAATCATAATTTGTTTCTTCAGTCATAACCTTTTAGTTTCCCGTTATCTCGCTTTTTGTAGCAACCCCATGTTCCACATGGAACATATGATGCGCCATCCCTTCCACCAACACCTGAAAATCTCTTTTATCAACGCCGGTCATAAATACCTGGTAATCTAACCCTCTCAAAAAACCAACAATTTGCTGGCGATGGAGGTAATCCAGCTCTGCAGGCAAATCGTCCAACAAAAACAAGCACGATTCGCCGGTCTTATCCCTATAAAAGGTAGCCTGCGCTAATTTTAACGCATAAACAAGCAGCTTGATCTGGCCTCGGGACAGGCATTCTGACGCCAACACCCCATCTACCCTAATCTTCATATCAGCCTTGTGGGCTCCGTGGCTCGTAGTTCCCACGGCCAAGTCCCTCGCCTGATCGGCCACCATCACATCTGCAAGAGATGCCTCATCAGCCCATCCCTGATAATAATCAAAACTTAGATCTCCTAGACCATCAAGCTCTTTCGAAACAGCCTCAACATGCTCCACCAACCCCTCGAGATAGGCTCTGCGATGACGCGTAATCTCCTCACTCAGCGGTATAAGCTCAGTTGTCCAGGCACGCAACGAATCTTCGTCTATTCTACCATGACGAAGTAGTTGATTTCGCTGTTTTAATGCTTTTTGAAAACGCCGCCACAGATCAGTGTACGAATGTTCCACGTGGAACACTCCCCAATCTAAAAATTGCCGTCTTTGAAGGGCGCCGCCTTCTAACAAGTTAAAACTGTGCGCATCTATTAACTGCAAAGGAAGCTCCTCAACAAGCTGAGCTGCCGACTGCAGAGCCCTCCCATCGAGACGAGCCTCAAAAAGCCCCTTAGCCGTACGCCTTATTCCTAGTCGGTGACTACCTTTGGGCTTCTGGCGCTCCACCTTAGCCGAGACAACCAATTCGTCAGACTCATGATTTACCACCAACCGTAAATCACGATGCTTGAAAGACCTGCCGCGGCCCAAAAGATAAATAGCCTCTAGAATGCTAGTCTTGCCACTACCGTTGGCGCCATAAATAACGTTAATAGCTGGATGGCACTCCAGTTGGAGGCTTGTGAGATTTCGTACTTGAAGTATGTCTATGCTTGAAAGGTACATGAGCGCTCATTTTTGACCATACGGCCAAAGGCCCCTCAACTAGAGGCGCATTGGCATAACGACATAAACAGCGCCACTGTCTGCTGCGCCACTAACAAGAGCGCTACTATTGGAGTTAGACAGTGTAATGCGCACCTCAGGACTTGAAATAACGTTAAGCACATCAAGTAGATAGCTAACATTAAACCCAATCTCAAGATCTTCTCCGGAGTAATTCACGGAAACCTCTTCTTCCGCTTCTTCCTGCTCAGGGTTATTGGCAACCATCTTAATCGAGCCACCCGACAGCAAGATGCGCACCCCACGATACTTCTCATTCGACAGGATAGCCGCGCGTCCGAACGCTTGCTTAAGCTCAGCCCTATCGCCGACGACCTCTTTATCTCCGCCCTTAGGTAGCACGCGATCATAGTCTGGGTAGGCACCATCGACTAGCTTAGACGTGAAGCAATAGTCCTCGCCGGTAACCCGAATATGGTTTGATCCCATAGCCACACTAACTTCGTGTTCACCCAACAGCCGAGATAGCTCTATAATTCCTTTGCGCGGCAGAATAGCCGAGATTGTCTCTTCAACCGAGACGTCGCAAGCGCCATCGCAAAGCGCCATGCGGTGGCCATCTGTAGCCACGGCTCTAAGATTGTTATTGGTTAGCTCCCAGAGCATGCCATTTAGATAATACCGGACATCTTGTTGAGCCATAGCAAACGAGGTCGCTTCGATTAAGCCCTTAAGAACAGAGCCCTTCACCACAAACTCTATTGTCTTTTCCCCTTCATCAACTGACGGAAACTCATTGGCCGGCAAAGTGGCTAGGGTGAATTTGCTTCTTCCGCTTTTAAGCGTCGCCTTGCCTTCGCCACTGGAAAAGTTAATTTGCGCTCCATCTGGTAGTGACCGGCAAATATCAACCAACTTACGAGCAGATACTGTTACCTCGCCATCCTCGCCCTCGGGACCGCTATCGCTAAAGCCGACGATTTCGACCTCAAGGTCAGTGCCCGTCATTGATAACCGGCCATTTTCTAAACTTAACAGCACGTTAGATAAGATCGGCAATGTCTGTCGTCGCTCGACAACACCCACTACAAACTGCAAAGGCTTAAGAAAAGCTTCACGTGATAAGCTAAATTTCATAATATTGTATTATCTCCAACTTTATTTATGTTCTTTGCTAAGGTTTAAGTAGATAAGGCTCTGTAAAGATTCTTAAGGTCTCGCTGCACCTCTCTGTCCACGCCCTCCAGCTCTTTAACCTTGCGACAAGCATGCAATACCGTTGTGTGGTCTCTGCCGCCAAATGACTCGCCAATTTCGGGCAAGCTATGACTCGTCAATTCTTTCGCAATCGACATAGCAACCTGCCTAGGCCGCGCCACCGAACGACTGCGCCTCTTTGAAAGCATGTCGGACATTTTAAGCTTGTAGTAATCCGCAACCACCCTTTGGATATTATCTATGGTAACTAGCTTATCCTGAAGTGCCAATAAGTCTTTCAAGGATTCACGAATTAAATCAATATCTATGACTCGGCCAGTAAACTGCGCATGCGCCATCACTCGCTTTAAGGCGCCCTCCAACTCTCTCACATTCGACCGAATTCTCTGAGCTATAAAGAACGCAGCATCCTTAGACAAGGCCATACCCGTCTGTTCCGCCTTGTTAATCAAAATAGCAGCGCGGGTTTCAAGCTCTGGCGGCTCGACAGCAACCGTTAGCCCCCAGCCAAACCTAGACTTCAAGCGCTCCTCGACGCCATCTATCTCTTTGGGGTATCGGTCACAGGTCAAAATCATCTGCTGGCCCCCCTCCAATAAAGCATTATACGTATGGAAAAACTCCTCTTGAGAGCGCTCTTTACCAGAAAAAAACTGAATATCATCAATTAACAAGGCATCTACCGAGCGGTAGAACTGCTTAAACTCATCGATAGCCTTTAGCTGTAGTGCCTTGACCATGTCCGCAACAAATCTTTCAGAATGCAAATAGACAATCTTCGCCTCTGGGTTTTTTGCCCTCATGGCATGGCCTACCGCATGCATTAAATGCGTTTTACCAAGCCCAACCCCACCATAAATGAACAGTGGATTATAGGAGCCGCCTGGGTTCTCAGCAACCTGGCGTGCCGCTGCAAATGCTAACTGATTTGATTTCCCCTCAACAAAGCTGTCAAAGGTGAAATTTGGATTGAGATTGGTCTTTAAGCTACTCTCAGCAGCAGACTTAATGATCGCAGGCGCGGCTACAATATTATTACGATAAGGCTCTACTGGGGCTGTCGCAGTCACAGGAATCGCCACTCGGTCCGGCACTGCGCCCGCGCGAAAACCCTCCAAATCTAATCTACTAACCTTTATATCAACTTTAACCGATTTGCCGCCCAGCTGAGCTAACAACTCCTCAATCCTAGATAGAAATTTATTTTTAACCCAATCCTCAATAAATCGATTCGGCGCTAATAAATGTACATCAAACGCTCCCTCTGCAGACTGAATGGTGAGAGGACGTATCCAGGTGTTGTATTGCTGTTCTGGCAATTCGCTACGGAGCATGGTCTGGCATTCGGCCCAAACCATAGTGTCGACATTAGATTCCATGACTGAAACCCCTAGTGACACAGGCAACGGAAAGACCGTTTTTATAGGTTACCCCGACAAAAAAAACAGCAGCTCTTTTGAGTAATTTAGGTGTCAATTTATCCCAACCAAAGTTAAAAGACCGTCGATCTTTAAAAATTAAAATTTATTTTTGTTTTAACTCGAGTGTATATAACAAAACGACGATTATCCACAACTAAAAAAACCCCCTCCCACTTTTTTAAAATAAAAAAAATCATAAAAAACAAAAACTTAAGTAAATGCAATATTTTTTTTACTAACAATAAAAAAATTAAAATTGGTTATTTTTTGATCAATATTTGTGGATAACCTGTGGATATACAGTTAAGAAACAGTGTTTATCTTCTATTCCCACCCATTCATGGAGAAACCCGACATTGCAAGAAAACTATCGTGACCTAAAGTGGAGTGCCGGTCACTTTCCTATGCAAAAAGAAGAAAAAATTCGGCCAAGAAGGTCATCTGACGTGAATTGCCCGGTAATTTCTGACAATTCATTTTGGGCCTGACGCAAGTCTTCCGCCAGCAATTCGCCGGCGCCGGCACCTTTGAGTTGGTCTATACCATTTTGGACAAAGGTTAGAGCATTTGTAAGAGCGATCAAATGGCGCCGCCGGGCAGAGAACAACCCTTCCCCATGGCCTAGGTAGCCCGCCTTTGTTTGCAGATGTGACGCGAGGGCATCAAATCCGCTCTTATCTTTTACTGAAATAGCGAGCGTTGCCTCGTCGATCTCGCCGGGTTGATGGCCAGATAAATCAATTTTATTTAGCAGTAAGGTAACAGACTGAGTAGAGCCTAGGTTTCGCTGAAAATACTCCGGCCATAGCTCCTCCAACTTAGGGTTACTTGTATCTGTGGCATCAGCAACAAATAGCACTTGATCAGCATTAGCTATTTCCTTCCAGGCTCGGCGCACCCCCTCCTGCTCTATCTCATTATCACTATCGCGAAGGCCGGCGGTGTCAATAATATTAAGCGGTAATCCACCTAAGGTGATCCGCTCTCTCAAAACGTCTCTTGTGGTGCCCGGCACCGCAGTCACTATAGCCGCATCTATTCCGGCCAGCGCATTTAACAGGCTGGACTTGCCCGCATTGGGTTTACCTGCTAACACCACTGTCAGCCCATCTCTCAGTATTGCGCCCTGCTGCGCCTGCGCTAAGACCTCTGTTAAATCATTACAAAGCTGGTCGAGGTCTGCCGCCAGCATCTTATCTTGGAGAAAGTCTATCTCCTCTTCAGGGAAATCGATGGCCGCTTCGACAAATATTCGCACTTGAATCATTGTCTCTACTAACTCATTTATTAACTGCGAAAATTCACCCTGCATTGACCGGACTGCTGACCTAGCGGCCTCGACAGAAGAGGCATCAATTAAATCAGCGATAGCTTCCGCTTGAGCCAAATCCATCTTGTCATTAAAAAAAGCACGTTCGCTAAATTCTCCGGGGCGAGCCACCCTAGCCCCCAACTCCACACAGCGCCGCACTAAGCGATCGAGGACCACCATGCCGCCGTGCCCTTGGAGTTCGAGTATGCTTTCGCCGGTAAATGAAGAAGGCCCAGGGAAATAAAGCGCTACCCCTTCATCAATAGCTTCTCCTTCCGCATCGGAAAAAACACTGTAGGTTGCTCTTCTAGGGAGTAAAGGTTTACCTATCAGGCTATTAATGAACGGTAAAACATCTAAACCAGAAAGACGAACGACGCCCACCCCACCTCGACCAACGGCGGTGGCAATAGCGACAATAGTGTCTTTGTTGTTTTGAAACATATTAAAAGTATGCCAGATTCAAAGGGGCCGCGCAGGGGCATTGTGAATCTTTTGTTATTTTTTCTTACTGATTAATTGTCTATTAACATACCACTGCTGGGCCATTGATAATAAATTATTGACTGTCCAGTAAAGCACCAGCCCAGACGGGAAGGTCATAAACAAAAACGTGAATCCAATGGGCATAAACTGCATTATTTTAGCCTGCATTGGATCCGTCGGCATTGGTTGCATTTTTTGCATCAGCAACATGCTCGCGCCCATCACTAGCGGCAAAATGAAATAGGGGTCTTTGGCGGATAAATCTTGAATCCAAAACACCCAAGGCGCATGACGTATTTCTACGGACTCTAGCAACACCCAATAAAGTGATAAGAAAACCGGCATTTGCAGCAGCATCGGAAAACAACCCCCCGCTGGATTCACCTTTTCTTTCTTATACAGGCTCATAGTCTCTTGAGACATCTTTTGCCGGTCATCACCATAAAGCTCTTTAAGGCGAGCCATTTCCGGTTGCAAATTCCTCATTTTCGCCATTGATTTAAGGCTTGCCGCCGAGAGAGGGAACAACAGCAATTTGATCAGAAGCGTTAATAATATAATCGACCAACCCCAATTACCGATAACACCATGAATTGCTTTCATCGCAAAAAAGATAGGTTTTCCGATCATCCACAAAAACCCATAGTCGACAGTCAAATCGAGATACTCGGCAAGCCTTGAGAGCTCTTCTTGGTCTTTGGGGCCAACGTAAAAAATAGCCTCATAACTACCAAACTGACCCGCACCGACAATAATAGGCTCTCCAATAAAACTCATTAAGTACACGTCTTCGTCCTTAACTTTTCGGAGCTCATACCTATTTTGGTCGTCCGTTGGTGGTATCCAGGCGCCAATAAAATAATGCTGTATCATCGTTATCCAGCCACCAGTGATCGACGCTTTTACGCTGGCCTCTTCGATCTCACTAAAATCATATTTAGCATAGTTGGTCTCAGGTTCGCGAAGAGCCGCGCCCAAATAGGGCTGCACGCCAAGTGCACTCGCACTTCCTCCTGGCGGCTTTGAATCTCTCTTTATTTGGCCATAAAAGTTGGCATTAAACTCTGAGCTGGTTAGGTTGTTAATCAGGTATTGAACGCTGATATCATAACCATCTTGGCTCAACTGAAACCGCTTAACAATTTTTATTCCGTCCATATTTAAAGTTAAATCAACGTTCATTATTTCTTGATTGTCTTGTATTTCATAGCGGTTGCTTGACGATGAAAATTGAGGTCTGTTGTTATTCTTATCTGTGGCGTTTGGACCAATCAGCCCGCTTTTCGCAATATAAGTTACTGTATTGTTTTGTTGTAAGATAGCTAACGGCTGTCCACCTAGGTTGGGCATTTTATCTAAGTGTTTTAATAACTTAGCCTCCACAATGTCGCCCCCAAGAGTATCAATGGTGACCTCAACAACGTTATTTTTAACAATAATAAAGTCCCTGTTTCTTTCTGGATTTTGCTGTGGAATCGATATTGGCTGTTGTAATAGCGGCAACTCTGAATCCAGATTGCCATTTTCTAAGAATCCTGAAGGCTCACTGTTAGAGGAATAGGTAGGCTCCTGAACTAAGTTCGCCTGCGAAAGCTCTATTTGGTTATCTTGAAATTGATTCCACTGAATAACTAGCAACCACGCCACAATAGCCATGCCCGCAATTAAAACTGTTTTTTGCCAATCCATACTATTTATAACTCTTTTTGGTTTTTATGTGAGGTCACTTGAGCTGTTTTGTCGTCTCCAACAGGATCAAAACCACCGGGATGAAAAGGATGACATTTTACTATCCTTAATATTGTTAAATAACTGCCTTTAATAAACCCAAATCGATCAAAAGCCTCCTCTGCATAGCAAGAACAGGAAGGGTGGAATCGGCAGTTACTGCCAAGCAGCGGGCTAATGGCTCGCTGGTAAAAACGAATGCTTAAAAGGGCCAGTTTACGCATTTTTTTTCTCTTGCTTATCACATCGCTGCCGAAGTCTGCACCAAGATTGTTGCAACAACAAGGTCATCTCATCAGAGCCCAGCTTGTGAGCGTCTTTTCTAGCAAAAAAAACAACATCTATCGGCTGGCTAAACTGCTCAAGTCTAAATGTTTCGCGCACTATTCTCTTAACACTATTACGGCCAACCGCCGTAGAAATGTTTTTTTTGCCCACCACTAGACCCAACCTTGAATTGTCGCGACAGTTAAACTTGGCGAGCATTAAAAGCTTTGGGTGTGCAATCTTGAATGTATTGGTATCGAAGACCTCTTGAAATTCAGAGGCCTTAAGTAATCGCTTTTCTTTATTAAACCTTAAGTTGGGCACTGAGCCCAAACCTTACGCTGAAAGACGCTTGCGGCCTTTTGCGCGCCGACGGTTTAACACTGCGCGGCCACCTGGTGTCGCCATGCGCGCTCTAAAGCCGTGTGTGCGCTTCCGCTTCAGGTTGCTAGGTTGAAATGTTCTTTTCATGACGTTATGTCCACTTTTCTTTGAGCTACTGTTTCAGGGTCGGCGATTCTAAAGAAATTAACCCCACAGTTCAATGATTTATTCAGTAAATATGCAAAATAACGCCCAGTAGACCAACGATTCAGCCGATAAGCAAAATCCACAGCTTATTAATAGTTAATACACTAACAACTAACATTAGGATAAAATCAACAACAACCTGTTAAAAACTACCGCTAAAACAAAAAAGTTACCCACAAAATAACAGCTTTTATTTTTATAACCGCTAAAGTGTGTTTTTCAATACAAAACCAAACATAGCTGTGCGCATTATAAAGACAGGAAAAAACCATTATTATACAGCTAAAAAACCTGTGTAACTATATGAAAAATATCATAAAAAAAGTTTAATCCACAAATTAAAGCAGCCCTAATAACAATAACAATAAACTAATAACTTAAATATACTAATATTACTTATATCATTAAATAACAGCTGAGATACTTAAAATAAACGCGAAAACGAAATCGATTAAAACGCTTTGAATAACGTATAATGCTCAGCCGTGGAATTAAGTAACCGCTAAGACTATGCAGTACCCAAGTGAATTTGACGTTATTGTTGTTGGTGGAGGCCATGCTGGAACTGAGGCATGCCTTGCTGCTGCGCGCATGGGCGCCCAAACATTATTACTAACACACAACATTGAAACCTTGGGGCAAATGTCTTGCAACCCAGCTATCGGCGGGATTGGTAAAAGCCATTTAGTGAAGGAGGTGGATGCCTTGGGTGGCGCAATGGCCTTAGCAACGGATCTTAGCGGGATCCACTTTAGGGTTTTAAACGCAAGAAAAGGCCCAGCGGTAAGAGCGACACGAGCTCAAGCAGATCGGGTTAGGTATAAAGCTGCTATTAGAGGGATTCTTGAGAAGCAGGAAAACTTAACAATCTTCCAGCAAGCCGTTGATGATTTAATTATCGAGCAAGATAGAGTTGCTGGTGTTATTACCCAAATGGGCTTGAAGTTTAAGGCGAAAACAGTCGTCGTTACAGCAGGAACCTTTCTCGCCGGTAAGGTCCACATAGGATTAGAAAACCATTCAGCGGGTAGAGCTGGAGACCCGCCCTCTGAAAACCTGGCAAGACGCTTAAGAGAACTACCCTTTAGGGTTGAGCGTTTAAAAACAGGCACGCCACCAAGAATTGACGCTAGAAGCGTAAACTTTAAACCGCTCCAAGAGCAGTGGGGCGATAAGCCAGAACCGGTGATGTCCTACCTAGGTAACATTGCTCAACATCCAAAACAAACCTGTTGTTGGATAACGTACACCAACCCTACAACACACTCAATAATCAAAGGAGGCATGGATAGGTCGCCTCTATACACGGGTGTGATTGATGGTGTTGGCCCGAGATATTGCCCGTCTATTGAAGACAAGGTAGTTAGGTTCGCTGACAAAGACCAGCACCAAATTTTTATAGAACCAGAAGGCCTTGATACCTACGAGCTTTACCCTAACGGCATTTCAACCAGCCTACCGTTTGACGTGCAGTTGGAGTTGGTTCGATCTATAGTCGGGTTTGAAAAAGCGCACATAACAAGACCGGGGTATGCCATAGAGTATGACTACTTCAACCCTCAAGATCTTAAATATTCCTTAGAGACAAAGTCGATAGAGGGATTGTTCTTTGCGGGTCAAATTAATGGTACTACTGGTTATGAGGAGGCTGCGGCGCAAGGCTTGCTGGCTGGAATCAACGCAGCATTAAAAGTGCAGGAAAAAGACAGCTGGTGCCCTACCCGAAATACGGCCTACATGGGGGTGTTGGTTGACGACCTAATCACTATGGGAACCGATGAGCCCTATCGAATGTTTACCAGTCGTGCCGAATATCGATTACTGCTTCGAGAAGATAATGCAGACGCCAGACTTACCGAAAAGGGACGGGAGCTTGGTTTGGTCACTGACAGCAGATGGAAAAGTTTTTGTGAAAAGCAGGACGCTATTGAAACTGAAAGTCAGCGGTTGAAAAACACATGGATACAACCAGGCAGCGAAAGCGCTAAAAAGCTATCTAAACACATAGACCACCCTATTTCGCACGAATACTCTCTGTTTGACCTATTAAAAAGGCCAGAACTAAACCACAAGATTATTGGAGAGTTATTTCCAGATAACAAACCTAATCAAAATATTGCCCAACAAATAGAGGTTGATGCTAAGTACTCAGGGTACATCAGTCGACAACAAGCGGAAATAGACCGATTACAAAGACATGAAAATACGGCTATACCCGCTGATTTTGATTACGAAAAAGTCAAAGGCTTATCTAATGAGGTAAAGCAAAAGCTTGGTGATGCACTTCCTGAAACTTTAGCTCGAGCGTCTCGCGTTGCCGGTGTCACACCCGCCGCTATTTCACTGTTGCTGGTGCAGCTAAAAAAACGAGCTGCCTAATAAAAAGACAATATCATGCATTCAAAGAACTCCATGAGTGGGTCTAAAAGTCAAAAGCAGGATCAACTTAAACGCGGCTTAGAGTTACTGCAGTTAACTTGTAATGAAAAACAATTAAACCAACTATTAAACTATCTAGACCTATTGGAGCGCTGGAATAAAGCTTACAACCTAACAGCCATTCGCGATCCATTTGATATGATCAACCTGCACCTTTTAGATAGCCTGGCAATTTCAGCAGAGCTCCAGGGTGATCGCTTCATTGATGTTGGCACTGGACCAGGCCTACCAGGTATTCCCCTAGCCATTATTAACCAAAATAAAAACTTTACCTTGCTTGACAGTAACGGTAAGAAAACGCGTTTTTTATTCCAAACCAAGTTAGAGTTAGGGTTAGATAATATTTCGGAAGTAAACCAGCGAGTGCAGGATTTTCACCCAAAAAAAACTTATGATTGTGTTTTAAGTAGAGCCTTTAGCTCCTTAGGTGATATGGTTGAAAACTGTCAACATCTTCTCAATCAAAACGGTTATTTTTTAGCAATGAAAGGTAAATTACCACAAGCAGAGTTGAGCGAACTACCGAAAAACTATAAGGTCGAAAAGTTGAACTCGATAAATGTTCCCGGCGTTGAAGGCCAGCGGCATTTGATAAAAATAGTAAAAACATAAATTATATTGAGCGGGAAATAGAACCGTGGCGAAGATTATTTCGATAGCAAACCAAAAAGGCGGTGTTGGCAAAACAACAACAAGCGTCAACTTGGCCGCCTCTCTTCACGCGTATAAGCAGCGCGTGTTGCTCGTCGACATTGACCCTCAAGGTAACGCGACTATGGGGTCTGGCGTTGATAAACAAAACTGTCCACTGAGCGTCTATCACGTTTTAACAGAGAAGAACGCAATAGAAGAGGTTATTGTGACCACTGAAGCTGGCGGCTATGATTTATTGCCAGCAAACAGAGACTTAGTGGCGGCAGAAGTAGAGTTAATGCAGGAAATTGGTCGAGAAACGCGGCTACGCCACGCGCTGAATAGGATCGCTAGTAATTACGATTTTATTGTAATTGATTGCCCACCTTCACTGAATATGATGACGGTGAATGCGTTGGTTGCTAGTGATGGAGTGATAATACCCATGCAATGCGAATACTATGCCCTAGAGGGACTGTCTGATTTAAACAACACCATTCGGCAAATTGCCAAGCTTATTAATCCAAAGTTACGGATTCAAGGTATTTTAAGAACCATGTATGATCCGCGTAGCAGCCTCACTAATGCAGTGTCAGCGCAGCTTAGAAAGTATTTTGGCGACAGGGTCTATCGTATTAGTATTCCACGCAATGTAAGGCTAGCGGAAGCACCGAGTCACGGGTTACCTGCGTTGGCATATGACCGCAACTCAAAAGGCTCTTTAGCCTATCTTGCCTTGGCTGGAGAAATACTTCGATTAGATAAAGAACAAAAAACAACTAATACAGACACCGCGAAGGCGCAATAAAATGGTGGCAAAACGACAAAGTTTAGGAAAAGGATTAGATGCGCTTCTTGGCTTTAGTGAAGATCAGGTCGAGGCGGGCGAGGAAACCGGAAAGCAAACGTTTGGTGATGGGGTTTTACTTGAAATACCCGTTGAGTTTTTACAGCGCGGAAAATATCAACCGCGTAGAGATTTGAATCCTCAAGCCTTACAAGAACTGGCTAACTCCATCTCTAAGCAAGGGGTTATGCAACCCATTGTTGTACGCAAGTTGGGTGAAAATAAATATGAAATAATTGCCGGTGAGCGGCGCTGGAGAGCAACCCAACAAGCCGGCATTGATAAAATTCCAGCTATTGTTCGTGATATTAGTGATGAAACAGCGATCGCGATGGCTTTAATTGAAAATATACAGCGCGAAGACCTCAACGCCATAGAGGAAAGCCAGGCCTTAATAAGGCTCCAAGATGAGTTTAAATTAACACAGCAGCAGGTTGCTGAAGCGGTGGGGAAGTCGCGAACTGCCGTGACTAACCTAATGCGCCTAGCATCGCTCGATATTGCTGTCCAGCGGCAACTGGAATTGGGGGAGATTGAGTTGGGTCATGCTAAGTGCTTGCTCGCCCTAGATGGAGTGCAACAAGTAAGGGCCGGGCGAGAAGTCGGGGCTAACGCAATGACGGTTCGGCAAACTGAGGCTCTGGTGAAGAGGATGCAGCTTGGGACTGCCGGGCCAGGTGCGGCTAAGCCCTATACAGCTGATGCTGACATTATTAGAACACAGGAAGATCTGTCTGAAAAAATTGGCGCAGCGGTGCTAATCAAGCACAACTCAAAAGGCTCAGGAACCTTAACGGTCAAATACAACAGTGTTGATGAGCTAGAGGGGATTCTTGCGCACATAAAATAGACTGGTAAGCATTATCAAGAAGATGAATTACTAATATATAACCCGCATGTTTGAGTTGAATAACACTCCGAGTAAACCTATAATGCCCACCGCTTACGAGTGGGTTAAGATGGCTCGGTAAAGATGTTAGGGACAAGGTGGCAAGACCCTTTGATGACGACCATTCCAAGACCGCCGGTTTTTAAGGTTTCGCTTATTCAGCTGTTGGTGTTACTGGCGCTAACGTTTGGAGCGTTTTGGTTTAGTTTAAATGCGGCGTTATCGGTTTTTTTTGGAGGGTTGTGTCAGGTTCTCCCTCAGGCGTGGTTTACCTTTCAGGCATTTAAATATGCCGGAGCAAACCAAGCGGACAAGGTTTTGAGTTCAATGTACCGAGGTGAAGCTGGCAAGGTGTTGCTGACCGCTTCGGGGTGTATTGCAACCTTTGTACTGTTTGATAGCGTGAATATTTTTGGGTTTTCGGCGGCTTTTATTGCCATGATTCCGTTGCAATTAGGACTAATTGCAAAAGCATTAAAATAAAAAATAAATGGCACGCAAGTGATGTTACTTGGTGCGACCTTTAGGTTTAAGATGAGTTGAGATAAGTAGATGTCAGGCGAGAATCCCGCAAGCACAACTGAATATATCCAGCACCACCTTCAAAATCTGGTCTATGGAAAATTGCCGGCCGGCTTTGAGCGGCACACCGAAAACGGGGTGGAAGTTTTGGGAGCGGACACTTGGACTATGGCGCACGGGGCAAGTGAAGCTGCCGCGATGGGGTTCATGGCTGTTCATGTTGACTCCATGGCTTGGTCTATCGGTCTTGGTGTTTTGTTTTGTTGGTTGTTTAGAAGAGCGGCAGTGCGTGCGACGACTGGTGTCCCTTCTGGGATGCTTAACTTTATTGAGATGATAGTTGAGTTTATTGACGGTTCGGTTAAGGATAGTTTTCATGGCCGTAACAAGATGGTGGCGCCCTTGGCCCTTACCATTTTTGTCTGGATCTTCTTGATGAATTTGATGGATCTTCTGCCGGTTGATTTAGTACCTAAGCTGATGGGCTTGGCTGGTGTGGGGTATCAAAAAATCGTCCCTTCAACTGACCCTAATATCACCATGGGTATGGCGTTAGGTGTTTTCATTTTGATGATTTATTACAACATTAAGATTAAAGGCACGGGTTTTATTAAAGAATTGACGATGCATCCTTTTAATCATTGGGCTTTTATCCCGATTAATTTATTTATGGAGCTAGTTGGCCTACTGGCCAAGCCCTTCTCTTTGGGGTTACGGTTGTTTGGTAACATGTACGCCGGCGAGATGATCTTTATTCTTATTGCCATGATGTTTGCTGCAGGCGCAGGAACCGGGCTGGTCTTCGGTGGCTTGAATGCACAATTATTTGGTACTGAAACCAATGGTGCTTTTTGGTTGGTTATTTTTGTTTTGGTTTGTGGGGTCTGTTGGATGAACCTCAAAGGAAAGATCTCTACGGGTAGAACAGTGTTGCTGACGTTAGGTTTGTTGACGATCGGCGGTGGTGTGTTTGCTCTGGGTGGTGGGTTAATGCAGTGGGGCTGGGCAATTTTCCATATTTTGGTTATTACCCTACAGGCATTTATTTTTATGGTGCTTACGATCGTCTATCTTAGTATGGCGCATGAAGAAGACCATTAACTTTGTTTTTATTTATAACTATTGAAATCGGGAGTCTACGATGGAACTTGTAATTATTGCAGCGGCAATTATGCTCGGATTGGGCGCGTTAGGCGCAGCTATTGGTATGGGGTTGTTGGGTGGAAAGTTGATTGAAGGAACCGCTCGCCAGCCAGAGTTGGGCCCTATGCTGCAGGGAAAGATGTTCCTGTTAGCCGGTCTGATTGATGCTGTGCCTATTATTGGTGTTGGTATCGCTATGTACTTGATCTTTGTTGTCGCTCCTAGTGTAGGCGCGTAACAACAAATAATTCTTAAACCAACCTTAATTAATGAGGTGATGGCGTGAATATTAATCTAACGCTTTTTGGGCAGATGGTGACGTTCGCAATCTTTGTGTGGTTTTGCATGAAGTTTGTTTGGCCGGTCATTATTGGCGCTATGGAAGAGCGACAGCAAAAAATCGCTGACGGTCTTGATGCCGCTGACCGCGCTATGCGCGACCTAGAGGCAGCTAAGAGCGAAGCTACAGACCAGATGAAAGAGGCCAAGCAGGAAGCAGCTGGAATCGTTGATCAGGCAAATAAGCGCGCAAATCAGATTGTTGATGAAGCAAAGGTGCTGGCTGTCGCTGAAGGCGACAGGCTTAAGGTTGCGGCAGAAGCAGAGATCGAGCAAGAAATTAATCGTGCCAAAGAGGAGCTTCGCTCTCGGGTGGCTGGATTAGCAATTGCAGGAGCCGAGAAGATTCTCGAGGCGTCGATTGATGATAAAGCTAATCGCGCGTTGGTCGACAAGCTGGCTACGCAGCTCTAAACGAGGTTTACCATGGCAGAATTGAGCACTCTAGCTAGACCCTATGCCAAAGCAGCGTTCGAATTTGCTGTGGATGCTAAGGATCTGCAAGGTTGGGCACAAAGCCTAGCCACTGCGGCAGTTGTAACCCAACAGTCCGCGGTTGTTAAGTTGTTGGGTTCACCTAGCTCAACTGCGGCATTACAGGCAGCAACCGTTATTGATATTTGCGGAGATGCTCTTAATGCAGCAGGGCAGAATTTTGTGGTCATTTTGTCTGAGAACAGACGTTTAACATTATTACCGCAAATTTCTCAGCAGTTTGAAATTATGAAAGCTAATCGTGAAAAAGCGATTGATGTGGAAGTAACTTCAGCTCAGACATTGGACGCTGCTCAGCAGCAGATGTTGACTGAGGCGCTGAGTGAAAAACTAGAACGTAAAGTAAATATGCAGGTTAGTTTAGATAAGAGCCTGTTGGGTGGTGCGGTTATTCGTGCCGGGGACACCGTTATAGACGGGTCCATTCGCGGTCGTTTGACCAAACTTGCCGAGACACTAAATTCCTAAGGATTGAGGCCAAAGCATGCAGCAACTGAATCCATCAGAGATCAGCGAAATTATCAAGAGTCGTATTGACAACCTTGATGTTTCATCAGAAGCCCAAAATGAGGGCACCATTGTTTCCGTATCGGACGGAATCATTCGTATACACGGCCTAGCCGATGTAATGTATGGCGAAATGATTGAGTTCGATGGCGGAGTTTACGGTATGGCACTTAACCTCGAGCGCGACTCTGTCGGCGCCGTGGTGTTGGGTGACTACCAAACCTTAGCGGAAGGCCAGAAAGCCCGATGCACTGGTCGTGTATTGGAAGTTCCGGTAGGCCCAGAATTAGAGGGTCGCGTTGTTGACGCTTTGGGTAACCCTATTGATGGTAAAGGGCCGATTAATGCCGCTCTTACCGATGCAGTAGAAAAGGTTGCTCCCGGTGTTATTGAGCGTCAGTCAGTCGATCAGCCGGTGCAAATTGGTTTGAAGGCTGTTGACACCATGGTACCCATCGGTCGTGGCCAGCGAGAGTTAATTATTGGTGATCGCCAGATTGGTAAGTCTGCTATTGCTGTTGATGCCATCATCAATCAGAAAGGCTCGGGCATTAAATGTATCTATGTCGCCATTGGCCAAAAAGCCGCTTCTGTTGCCGCTGTTGTGCGTAAACTGGAAGAGCATGGCGCGATGGAACATACTATTGTTGTTGCCGCTACTGCAGCCGATCCAGCAGCCATGCAGTTCTTGGCGCCCTTCGCTGGTTGTTCTATGGGTGAGTATTACCGTGATCGCGGACAAGACGCCCTAATTATCTATGATGATTTGACCAAGCAAGCTTGGGCCTATCGTCAGATATCGCTTCTTCTAAAGCGCCCTCCTGGCAGAGAAGCCTATCCTGGAGATGTATTTTATCTTCACTCTCGCCTATTAGAGCGTGCAGCAAGAGTTAATGCTGACTATGTAGAGAAGTTCACCAATGGTGAAGTGAAAGGACAGACAGGATCCTTAACCGCCCTGCCCGTTATTGAAACTCAGGCTGGTGATGTTTCGGCATTTGTACCAACCAATGTAATCTCGATTACTGATGGTCAGATCTTCCTAGAGGCCGACATGTTTAACGCCGGCATTCGACCTGCGATGAACGCCGGTATCTCTGTATCTAGAGTGGGTGGTGCGGCGCAAACAAAAATTATTAAGAAGCTGTCAGGTGGAATTCGTACCGCGCTTGCGCAGTACCGCGAGCTGGCGGCATTCTCTCAGTTTGCATCTGATCTTGATGACGCGACTAAAGCTCAACTAGACCATGGTGAGCGCGTAACCGAACTGATGAAACAGAAGCAGTATACGCCTCAGAGTATTGCTGAGATGGGCGTGATGGTTTATGCGGCAGACAATGGTTTCCTAAAGGCAGTTGAGGTCAACAAAATCGGTGATTTTGAATCGGCGCTACTTTCCTACATGAAAGCTGAGCATGGCGATCTGATGGAGACAATCAACGCGTCAGGTGATTACAACAATGATATTGGAGCGGGTATTAAAGCTGCTCTAGAAAATTTTGTTGCAACTCAAACCTGGTAAGCCAGAGTAATTGGACAGGCATAAGATATGGCAATCGGAAAAGAAGTTAAAACAAAAATTGCTAGTATTGGCAGTATTCAGAAGATAACCAGCGCCATGGAAATGGTCGCTGCCAGTAAGAGGCGTCGAGCACAGGAGCGTATGGCACAGGGGAAACCCTATGCTCAGCGCATCCGCGATGTGGTTGGTCATATTGCTAATGCAGTTTCCGAGTACAAGCACCCTTATTTGAACGAGCGTGACGTTAAGCGCGTCGCTTATATAATTATTTCAACAGATCGTGGTCTCTGTGGCGGCCTGAATATTAATTTATTCAAAGCAGCTCTCAGGTCGATCAAGGCTTGGTCTGATCAAGGTGTTGAAGTCGACATTTGCGTGGTTGGCAATAAGGCCGCTAGTTTCTTCGGATCCGTTGGTGGCAATGTTGTTGCAGCGGTTACAGATGTTGGTGATGAACCCAAGGCGGCGGATTTAATCGGCGGCGTAAAAGTCATGTTGGACTCGTTTGATGAGGGGCGTATCGACAAGCTCTTTGTTGTCAGCAACGAATTCGTTAACACCATGACACAGTCTCCGACGGTCGAGCAGTTGTTGCCATTAGCAGCGACGGCTGGTGATCGGCTTAATCACCACTGGGATTATATCTATGAACCAGACGCCAAAGAATTACTCGATGGTCTGCTGATTCGCTATATAGAATCTCAAGTTTATCAAGGTGTCGTAGAGAACAAAGCCTGTGAACAGGCCGCAAGAATGTTAGCAATGAAAAACGCCACCGACAACGCCGGTGACATGATTGATGAATTACAACTGCTTTATAACAAAGCGCGCCAAGCAGCGATTACCCAAGAGCTGTCAGAAATTGTAAGTGGTGCTGCGGCTGTTTAAAGCCCAACGAATTTTAAAGGTTTAGTTAAGAGGAATCGGACATGAGTAGTGGACGTATTGTACAAATTATTGGCGCCGTGATTGATGTGGAATTTCCCCGTGATCAGGTACCCAACGTCTATGACGCCTTGGTAGTGGACGACAAGGGGCTAACCCTAGAAGTTCAGCAGCAGCTGGGTGATGGTGTGGTGCGAGCAATCGCTATGGGATCCTCTGAAGGAATCAGCCGTGGTTTAGGTGTTATTAACACCGCCGCACCGATTTCAGTTCCAGTGGGAATTGAAACCTTGGGGCGTATCATGGATGTCCTTGGCAATCCAATTGATGAGAAAGGCCCTATTGGTGAAAAAGAGCGCATGGCCATTCACCGCAAACCGCCGGCTTATGACGAGCTTGCGGCTTCGGACGACCTGCTAGAAACCGGTATCAAGGTTATCGATTTGGTGTGTCCTTTCGCTAAAGGAGGCAAGGTTGGATTATTTGGTGGTGCCGGTGTAGGCAAAACCGTTAACATGATGGAGCTCATTAACAACATCGCCACTGAGCACAGTGGTTTGTCTGTATTTGCCGGTGTTGGTGAGCGTACTCGTGAAGGTAATGATTTTTACTACGAGATGCAGGAGTCAGGTGTTGTTAACATCGAGACCCCAAGCGAGTCTAAGGTTGCTATGGTTTATGGTCAGATGAATGAGCCACCAGGAAACAGGTTGCGCGTTGCATTGAGCGGGTTGACCATGGCTGAAAAGTTTCGTGATGAAGGTAAAGATGTATTACTGTTTATTGACAACATTTATCGTTACACGCTAGCAGGGACAGAGGTTTCAGCACTGCTGGGCCGAATGCCTTCAGCAGTAGGCTACCAGCCGACACTGGCAGAAGAAATGGGTACACTTCAGGAGCGTATTACGTCTACTAAGACAGGTTCTATTACCTCAGTTCAGGCGGTCTATGTGCCGGCGGATGACTTAACTGACCCGTCTCCTGCCACTACATTTGCCCACTTAGATTCCACCGTTGTACTGAGTCGTGATATTGCGTCTAAAGGAATCTACCCAGCGGTAGACCCATTAGACTCCACCTCTCGTCAGCTAGACCCTTTGATTATTGGCGTTGAGCATTACGAAGTCGCTCGTGGCGTACAGACAGTACTGCAGCGATACAAAGAGCTGAAAGACATTATTGCGATTCTTGGAATGGATGAGCTTTCAGAGGAAGATAAAATGGCTGTTGCACGAGCGCGTAAAATCGAACGCTTTTTGTCGCAACCCTTCCACGTTGCTGAAATCTTTACCGGCTCGCCAGGTAAGTACGTTTCTCTTAAAGACACTATTGCAGGTTTCCAGGGTATTTTGGATGGCCAGTATGATGGTCTGCCAGAGCAGGCGTTTTACATGGTTGGTTCTATCGACGAAGCGGTAGAAAAAGCGAAAAACCTATAAATTGCAGCAAGCAAAGGCAATAAAGAAATGGCTATAACAGTTCATTGTGACATCGTAAGCGCCGACGAATCCTTATTTTCAGGATCTGTAAAGATGGTTGTTGCTACAGGGTCTTTGGGTGAGCTGGGAATTACTCCCGGTCATGCACCATTGCTCAGTGATCTGCGCCCTGGCCCAGTAAGGCTGGTCAAGGAAAACGGAGAAGAAGAAGTCTACTATCTCTCTGGTGGTTATTTAGAAGTGCAACCGGGAAGTATTGCGATTCTAGCAGACACCGCCGTGCGCGCTGGAGATATTGACGAGGCTGCGGCTGCTGAGGCAGTTAAGACTGCCGAACAGGCCATCGCCAACCAGTCTGGCGAGATAGAATATTCCAAAGCGGCAGCCATGCTAGCCGAGGCGACGGCGCAGTTAAGGACGGTACAGACACTGCGCAAAAAGCTAGGTGGTTGAGACTACCAAACAAAAAAAGAGCAGCCTAGCTGCTCTTTTTTTTGTTCTAAATAAAAAGCCAACATTTTCTAACTCCCGCTCCGCTCGGCATATACTTGTAAAAAGGTTCATGTGTATACTTAATTACTTAACAGGCAAGATGCCACAAAAGGCATCGCGCTATTCTGGCAGAACAAGTGCAATATTAATGCTTATTAAGATGACGGCTAATCGGCGGCAGGAATTTATGTAGGCAGGGTACTCTTGTGAACAGTAAGGCGATTGTAAATATGAACAATGAAGGTAATGTTAAAACGCTTGTTGAGTCCGCTCGAGTTAACTTACAGGCAGGCAATAAACAGCAAGCACTCCTAGAGGCAACACAGGCGGTTAGCGCTGATTCAAGCCATCCGCCGGCTTTGTTTTTGCTTGGCGTTGCATTGAGGCTTACCGGGTCTTTAGGCGAAGCTATTCAAAGATTGACCGAGTTTTTGCTATTGGCGCCAAATGTTGCGCAAGGGCGGTATGAGCTGGGATTGGCTTGGTATTCTAGTGGGCAGATATCACCTGCCGTTGAGGAATTACAGAAAGCGGTCGAGATAGATCCAAGTTTCGCGGCGGCCTGGCGAACACTAAGCGAAGTTCTTTTAGTCCAAGGAGATGAGAGCGCAGCGGCTAAAGCGCATGCCAGAGCCGGATTAACGCGAGAGGTAGATCCTGCGTTGCGACAAGCCACGGAATTATTTGCTACAGGTAGAGTTGGGGTGGCCGAAGGGATTTGCCGAGAATATTTACGAGGGCACCCTACCGACGTGAACGGTATTAGGCTGCTAGCAGATATTGGCTACAAGCTTGGCATCATGGAAGAAGCCGTGCAGCTCTATAAGAGATGCTTAGAGCTGGCGCCTGACTATCATATGGCTCGACACAAATACGCGCTGGCACTTTCTCGGCAGGATAAATTTGATGCCTCAATGGCCGAAGTTAGCCGCCTGATTAAAGTTGACCCTGACAATATTGCTTATAAAACATTACATGCGGCTGTGGCCTCAAGCGCCGGGCTCTTCGATGAAGCACATGTTGTTTATGAAGATGTGCTAACGCGGGTACCAGAAGCCGTCACAATTTTGACTAGCTACGGGCACTCTTTGCGTTATTCTGGGCAAGGCGAAAAAGCCGCGGCTATTTACCGTCGAGCTATCGCCATTGACTCTGGCCACGGCGATGCTTATTGGAGTTTGGCCAACCTAAAAACGGTTAAGTTTACGTCTGCTGAAGTACAGGATATGTCCAATCAGCTAGAGACCTTAGATGCCGATAGTCCTGACAAATACCATCTTGCTTTTGCTGTCGGCAAAGCGCGCGAAGATTTGAAGGATTACTCCGGGTCCTATGAGGCCTACAAGATAGGCAATGAAATAAAGCGGCGCTATAGCGGCTATGATTCCAAAGATAATACTCAGCGGGTTGATGACAGCATTGCTGTCTGTGATGATAAATTCATGGCTCAGTTTAATGATGGCGGGCATCCAGATAAGAGCCCAATTTTTATTGTCGGGCTGCCACGATCCGGGTCAACGTTGCTTGAGCAGATACTGGCAAGTCATTCACAGGTAGAGGCAACCGCAGAACTACATTTTATCAGCCGTATTGCAGCCAAACTTGAAGGCAGTCGCAAGCGTGGCGAGAGCCGACGGTATCCAAGGCTTTTAGCTGACTTAACCAATGAAGAGCGACTCGCACTAGGCCAGCAATACCTCGATGCCTGCGGGGTCTACAGAAACAGTGGGAAATACTTCATTGATAAGTTGCCTAATAATTTTATGCATATTGGGCTCATCCGTGCAATTTTGCCTAATGCCACGATTATTGACGCACGAAGAGCGCCAATGGCGGCATGTTTTGCTAATTTCAAGCAGCTCTTTGCCGAGGGTCAACCGTTCACCTACAGCCTAGAGGACATTGGCCATTACTATGCCGATTACCATCGTTTGATGGGGCATTGGCAAGCGGTTATCCCAAAGCAAAGCCTTACTGTACATTATGAAAATATAGTTACAGACTTAGAGGGACAAGTAGCACGACTACTTGAGCACTGCGGCCTGCCTTTTGAAGATGCCTGTATAAAGTTCCATGAGAACGATAGGGCGGTGCGTTCGGCAAGCAGCGAGCAGGTTCGGCAGCCAATTTTTCGAGGCGGCTTAGAGCAGTGGCGACATTATGAAGACAATTTAGGGGCGCTCAAGAACGTGCTTAAAAGTCGCGGATTGAATATAGACTGAAAGAGCGCGGCTAAGGCAAAGGAGACTTTAATCCGATTGGATTACGTAGTCGCCCTTGTCGGATAAATATCCCCCAATATTAAGCGTCAGAAATATTCGCTTATTAGGAGCATCTGATGTAATGTTAATAATGGTTTACTTCGTGTTTCCGGCCACAAAAAAAGTGGCCCCTGAGCACTTGTTTTTATTGGTTGTTCTACCTACTTATTCTGGGATAAAGTTGGATAGCGACAATAAGAAAAAAGAGATCATCACTTATCAATGAGAGGATTGAGATTATGACCCAATTGACTGGTAATTTAAAAGCACCACAAGCACGGCGGTATTCGCCAAAACCGCTTGCAGCAATCATTGCGGCGCTGACAGTAGGCCTTGCGCCCGCCGCCGCCGCGCAGCAACTTGAAGAGATAATAGTAACTGCGACCAAGCGAGCAGAAAGCGTCCAAGACATTCCTATGGCCATTTCTGTCCTTGGGGAAGAAACCCTTGGAAACCTTAATATCACAGATCTTGAAGATTATGTGACGATGCTACCCAACGTCAGTTACATCGGATTAGGGCCAGGCAGCGGCAACGTTTATATTCGCGGCATTTCTTCTGGTGGCGAGAGCTCTTTGGGCGCAAACCCCAGTGTTGCTGTTTATTTGGATGATCAACCGGTTACCGCTACGGGCGCCTACTTGAATCCACACATCTATGACGTGTCACGCATTGAGGTCCTTGCAGGTCCTCAGGGGACACTATTTGGTGCTAATGCGCAGTCGGGTGCTATGCGAATTATTACAAATCAGCCCGACACGGGGGAATTTTCAGCAGGACTTGATTTAGACATCAACTCTCCTAAAAGCGGCGATATTGGAAACACCATTGAAGGCTTTATAAACCTTCCGATATCAGATTCTATGGCGCTAAGGCTTGTTGGTTATTCCAAGCGCGATGCTGGCTTTATTGATAATGTGCGCGGCGAGCATACCTTCTCTCATGGCTATATTCGAGATGGGCTAGTAGCCGGTGGCGCGACAGCAGAGCAGGCCGCCGCAATGGCGCCTGACTTTACCTATAATAACTATACCGAGGGCGACATTGGTAATGTGGCCGGCGATAATTTCAACGAGGCCACAACGCTAGGATTTCGAGCCGCTTTGCGGGTTGACTTGAATGACAGCTGGACAGCCACAGCCGGAATTATGCACCAAGACCTAGAGGCCAATGGTGTTTGGGACCACGATCCAACGGTTGGCGACTTACAGGTTTTTCGCATGATGCCGGACAGTCTGGATGATGAGTGGACTCAGTATTCTCTTAAGGTAGAAGGTGAAATAGCGGGGGGTACTCTTACCTTCAACTATGGTGACCTCGACCGTGATTATGAAGTGGATGCTGATTACTCACTGTATAGCGATTACTACGTTTCTTATGGTTACGTACAGCCATATTATTCTTGCTATGCGGCTTATTACGGCTGTTCTGATCCGCGTGAATTGTATGAAGATCATGCCAATTATCAGCGTGAAACAATGGAAGTGCGCTTTGCTTCTGACCCAAGTAAGCCTTTGCGCTGGCAACTGGGATACTACTCGGTTGACGTGAAAAACAGCAATGACACAGAATGGCATGTTTTAGGGCTTGCTGACCTGGGCATGGTCACAGCAATTGATGCCCCTGACATCTACTGGACAACAGACTTCCGTCGTAGTTATGAAGAGACTGCCATTTTTGGTGAGATCGCCTATGATATCGCAGACAATCTAACGGTCTCGGGCAGCATGCGGCAATTCGATGCTGAGAGTTATTTGGATGGTTTCTCTGGCACGGTTTGGTGGCCTTGCGGCGGCGGACCTAGTGCTGCAGCACAAGAGGCCTCTGGAGTCTATCGCCCCCTTAATAACTATGGGGCTGACTGTGCGGACTCTAATCGTATAACAGCGGCAAAGGATGAAGTGTATCGTGTGACAGCCGAGTGGGCCGTGAACGAAGACCTAATGGTATATAGTTCCTGGGGAGAGGGTTATCGTCCTGGTGGCCTTAATCGGTTCTGTTCAGTTGGAAACACTGCGGATTATGGCGGACAAGGGCGCGACGACACTACAGGGGCTCAATGTGACTTTACTCCTGACTTCTTAACCTCGTATGAGGTGGGCGTAAAGGCGACCCTAATGGATGGGCGCATGCAGCTTAATGCTGCAGCCTTTCTGCAAGACTGGGATAATTTCCAATTTTCACGTTTAGATACTTCGATATCGCCGGTGACCTTAACCTATAATATTGGCCAGGCTAAGAGTGACGGGTTTGAAGCTGACTTTAGCGTGATGCTGACGGAGACGTGGAGTCTGACCGGTGCGGGTTCTTATATCCAGGCTGAGTTGAGCCAAGATTACTACGCGAGCGATGGTCTGGCTGCACCTACTGCGGCAAATGGCACCCAGTTACCTCGTGTGCCAGAGGTAAAGTGGAACTTATCGACTCGATACGGTTTCAACACAGACTGGTTTGTCCAGGCAAGCTATATTTATACGGGCTCATCGTATAATAATTTGTTTGATGGCGGCAGCATTCCAACTAGAAGGTACAAGCAGGAAGACTATCAGATTCTAAACGCTTCAATTGGTGTTGATCGTGATTCCTGGGTAGCGGAAATGTATGTGCGCAACCTTACTGACGAGCGAGGGGAAGTGTTCCGTAATGCGGTTAATTGGGATGAGCGTGTTATGACCAATAGGCCTCGTACAATAGGTACTCGGGTAAGCTTTAAGTTCTAATAGCTTAGTTGAGGGTAAAAAAGGGCGCTTTAAAGCGCCCTTTTTTTGTCCACAATATGAGCGGCTAACGAGTTAATAAAAATTGGTATTGGAGCTGTCGAATTTTAGAAAAAACATCATCGCGGTCAAGATACGTGCCGCGTAGCGATCGGTCTCCGGTGCTTGGGAAAAACTCTGCACGACCATGCAAGATACGGCGGTTGTCAAAAATGATGAGATCACCCGCTTTAAAAGAAAAGCGCATTTGATATTCTGGGGAGTTGGCTTTTACCATGTAGCATCTCAAAGCGGCATAGGCCTTTTGAATGTCCTCGAAGCTTCCTTGCAATGGCGCTCGAGAAAACGGAAGCATTCGTATTTCCAGTAACTTCCCGTGATCATCTAAACCAATGGTTGGGGCTTCCCAGCGGTAGTCTTTGGGCCCTGCGCGGTTTGCATAACACCACTTTGTGGTAGTGAGCGTCTTATAGTACTCAGGGAATTCTTGCTCAATATCTTGTGCCACCTTGAAGCCATCGGTCATCAAGCTTTCGCCGCCCTCGGCATCGGCAACTCGCGAGTGGAGTATTTGGATGCCCGGGGGAGCCTCTCGGGTCGGTATGTCAGTATGAGCGGCCAGGTATTCGCTGGTATAGGCGTTGCTGTCGCCATCGGCCTTTGAGATTACGTCAAAAATTCGATCAAAGTGAGTCTCGCGAATAGCGCCGATACGCAGAGCAAAGGCTTCAACAAGCTCTATATCCGTCGGCAGGTCTCTCAACCGCGCTATACCGTGACGGGCAACAGACAGAAGAACCTCATATAAAAGTTCGTCACTGATCAGACTATCATTGGCATAAAAAGTCGGTGGTTCAGAGAGCTGTGCAGTCCCCCAAAATACAGGATTAAAAGGGGCTGATGGCTGGTGCCCACTATTAGCATAAAGCCAAGCGGGATTAAAACGGCTCACATGGTTGCAGCCTGACCAGCTTATACAAAGTGCGCCTTCAGCATCAACCTCAACAGCGGTCGCCCGAATGTCTTCAGGGATATCACGCAAATCTAATAAATTCTCTCGAGTAATCTGATGCAAGCAGAGAGCACAGCAGCAGTTATCTCTCAACCACAAAGGATGGAGTTTAGAGCGCCGGTTATTGTCCCACTGCACCACCACCGCATTATCACTGACCAGACAGGACGTAATACTCTGGCTTGGCGGCCAGTACCAATTGTCTGGCGTCGGAATGAGATTAGATGTGTTCATTTTGATCCCCTTTTTTGGCAAACTATTTAGTTCAGCCTCGCTAAAGCTTCAGCAACCGCCGCCAATGGCGGACAAGATTTTCGAGACTTCAAATCAACGTGCAGCAGGAACTGCGAACAGGATGCACAAACATCACCCTGGGCATTTTTCATTTCATGGGACAGCTTGAGCTTCTTACCCTCGGCCAGCGTGATCGACGTAAACACAGTAATTTGCTCTCCGGCTAAGCATTCGGCGAGATAACTAATTTGCAGATCAACTGTAAAATAGCTATACCCTTGCGCAATATAGTCCTGATCAGCACCGATACCATGTAACAAAACATCGCTGGCTTTAGAGAATACCTCGCCATAGTGGCTGTCATTCATGTGCCCGTTGTAATCCACCCAGCTAGACGGAACAACACGGTGTGTGGTGCGAACAGAGTCACCTAGCACGGTAGGCACGGTAGGCATGGTGGGCATATCTGTGCTTAGGCTTAGCGTTTGGTCAACCTGGTTAAGTAAGCTGCCAGCCCCCCAATCCTTGACTTTTAAGGCCCGCATCATCGCCACTAAATTGTCGTCGCGAATACGTTCCAGTTCTCTGATCGAATATTGCCCAGACTGCTGATCAGATTGGCTGGCTATCTTGTTGATGAGTTCATCGGTGAGCTCAGGCACGTCCATAAGCTTGGTCCAAGGCCATTCTAGGGCGGGGCCAAACTGCTGAATAAAGTGCGCCATGCCAGCTTCACCGCCAGCTATTCGATAGGTCTCAAACATTCCCATCTGTGCCCAGCGCAGACCAAAGCCAAAACGAATCGCATCATCAATCTCCTGGGTTGTAGCAATACCATCATTGATCAACCACAGCCCTTCCCGCCAAACCGCTTCCAACAAACGATCAGCAATATGAGCGTCAATTTCTTTACGAACCCTGAGCGGGTGCATCCCTAGTTGAGACAAAACCATTGCGGCGCGCTCAGTGGTTTTAGGGTCGCCTACTAACTCGACTAGGGGAAGCAAGTAAACTGGATTAAATGGGTGCGCAACAATAATTTGTTGTGGCCTAGAGGCGTTTTCTTGTAATTCTGAGGGCTTAAAGCCAGACGTGGAGGATGCGATGATTGCACCCTCTGGACAGTGGCCCTGTATTTCGGCATATGCAGATTGTTTAAGATCCAGCCGCTCAGGAATGCTTTCGCTTATCCAATCAGCACGGCTCACAGCCTCAGCAATGCTCGAACAAAAGACAAGCTGCCCCTCTTTGGGCAATAGATGCTCGTACAAGCCAGGCAGTGACCGGCGAGCATTATCGAGCACCTCGTTTATTTTCCTGCTCGCCTCGGGGTCTGTGTCAAAAACATTAACATCACAACCCATCAGTAAAAAGCGAGCGACCCAACCACCACCGATAACGCCGCCGCCAATGACGGCAAACTGCATCTTCTTGCTAATGGGTGTCTTTGAGGCGACAAGCGCCTCAATCATCGCGGGGCCCTTTTAGTTAAGCCTAGCTGATCTCGGACCTGCTGTGGCGTCATAATACTAGAGCCCATGGCGTCGACAATAGTGACAGCCCTTTGAACTAGCGCTTCGTTAGTCGCAAGTACGCCCTTCTCTAGCCAGATATTATCTTCTAAGCCGACACGCACATTGCCGCCAGCTAAAATTGACGCTGCAACGTACGGCATTTGATGGCGACCGATAGAAAACGAAGACCAGTTCCAATCACTAGGGATATTATTCACCATCGCCATGTACGTGTTTAGATCATTAGGAGCCCCCCAAGGAATTCCCATACAAAGCTGCACTAAAGCGGGGCTATCCAGAACCCCCTCTTCCACTAACTGCTTTGCAAACCACAGATGCCCAGTATCAAAGGCCTCAATTTCAGGCTTAATACCCAGTTCGGTCATCATGCTGCCCATAGCCCGCAACATGCCAGGAGTATTGGTCATGACATAGTCGGCTTCTGCAAAATTCATTGTGCCGCAATCCAGGGTACAGATTTCAGGCAAGCAATCAGCCATAGGTTCTATCCTGCTTTCAGCGCTGCCCATGTCAGTACCTTCTTGCAATGGCAGTGGTGCGGACGAAGGACCAAAAACGACATCACCCCCCATTCCCGCCGTTAGGTTAAGCACCACGTCAGTAGACGAATCCCGAATTCGCTCAGTCAGCTCTCGGTAGAGCTTCGGATCTCTTGATCCCACCCCGGTTTCTGGGTCGCGCACATGACAGTGCACAATCGCGGCCCCTGCTTTGGCCGCTTTGATAGCACTATCTGCAATTTGTTTTGGTGAGCGAGGCACCTCGGCGCTGCGATCTTGGCTACTGCCCGAGCCAGTAACGGCACAGGTGATAAAAACGTTAGTTTTGATATTTAATGGCATTGGGGACCTCAGAAATCTCAGTGATAGTTTATAGATCAGTAGTTTGTTAAGCCCAGTAACTGAACCATTACAATATACGAAAAATAACCAGCAATCTACGAAATGAAGTAAAAAAAAGAATCGACGAATCATCGGGATACACGGCGAGAAATAATGCGACGGCGTATACATAAGAGATATAATGCTCTTGAGTTGCGGCCTTATTCCCAGTACCGTAAAACCACCGACACGATGATTACATTGAGATGATAAGCGATACCACTATGACTAACACCAATATCATAATCCTAGCAGCAGGAAAGGGCTCACGAATGCGCTCTGCGCAGCCCAAGGTGCTGCACAAACTGGCAGGCCGTTCAATGTTGGCTCACGTGGTGGCAGCGACAGAGACAATCGCCGACGCAAAAAGGATTATAGTCACCGGCCACGGCGCGGAAATGGTAGAGCATGCCTTTGCCAATGCAGGACATGTTTTTGTGCAACAAAAAGAACAGCTGGGGACTGCTCATGCAGTTCAGATGGCGGTGCCACATGTTTGTGAACAAGCGAACGTATTGATTTTATATGGTGATGTTCCCCTCATATTGTCATCTACTATCGCCGATATCCTTAATGTAGTGACCGACAAGTCCATGGGCCTTTTAACCATCAATTTAGATAAACCAGATGGCTATGGCAGGATTGTTCGCGCTCAAAATGGGGCAATAGCGTCTATAATTGAACAAAAAGATGCGACAGCAGATCAGCTAGAGATTACCGAAGTCAATACAGGAGTCATAGCGTTGCGGGCGAGCCAATTAAGAGCCTGGCTACCAAAAATAACGAATAATAATGCTCAGGGAGAGTATTATCTGACAGACCTAATCGCCATTGCTCGAGACAATGACGTTGAGGTTTGCAGCATTCATCCTAAGTCGGCCACTGAGGTAGAAGGCGTGAATAATAGAATTCAATTGAGCCAGTTAGAGCGAGCACACCAGAAGCGGCAAGCCGAAACATTAATGGCGTCTGGTACGAGCCTTGCTGATCCACAGCGCTTCGACCAGCGTGGTGAGTTAACCGCGGGCACCGACAATTTTATTGACATTAACTGCGTGTTTGAAGGTAGCGTTGTGATGGGTAGTGGAGTATCCATTGGGCCCAATTGTATTATCACTGATAGCACGATCGGTGATGGCGTTGAAATTAAGGCTAACACAATCATTGAGGGTTCTATCGTAGGCGACCGCGCCATAGTGGGGCCTTTTGCGCGACTTCGCCCGGGTACTGTTCTTGCCAGTGACACAAAGGTTGGTAACTTTGTCGAGACTAAAAAAGCACAGGTTGGTAAAGGAAGCAAAATCAATCATCTCAGTTACGTCGGCGATGCCGAGCTGGGAGAAAACGTGAATATTGGGGCGGGGACCATTACCTGCAACTACGACGGCGTTAACAAGCATAAAACCAACTTAGGGGACAATGTATTTGTGGGTTCTAACAGCACCCTAGTTGCGCCAATAAAGGTTGCCGACGGCGGTTTTGTTGGTGCCGGCTCCACCCTTACTAGCGACGTGCCCAAAGACGCCTTAGCGGTAAGTCGAGCCAAGCAACGAAATATTGACGGCTGGAAACGGCCAACCAAAAACAACAAGGAAGATTAAAGAATGTGTGGAATAGTCGGCGCTACTGCTCAGCGTAATGTGTATAAGATTCTTATTGAAGGCCTGCATCGTCTTGAATATCGAGGCTATGATTCTGCAGGGCTGTCGATTCTAGACAGCGATAACGTGCTGCAGACACGCAAAACCATTGGCAAAGTTGCTGATCTAGAGGCTGTCTGCAAAGGTAACTTTGTGTCTGGCAATACCGGGATATCACACACACGGTGGGCGACGCACGGAGCACCTAGCAGCACAAATTCGCACCCCCATGTGTCCTCTGGCATATCGATCGTACACAACGGCATCATTGAAAATCATGACGCCCTGCGCGAGGAGATGATAGCCGCGGGCTATGAGATTCAGTCTGATACGGACAGTGAAGTTATCGCACACCTTATTCATCAACAACTTGAGACCTGTACGGATCTTAGATCCGCAGTCAATAAGACCATAGCTCGCCTTAGGGGGGCCTATGCCTTGGGGGTAATGTCTGATGAATATCCTGGCCTGATCATAGGCGCTCGAAGCGGCAGTCCGCTAGTTGTTGGCGTTGGTATGGACGAGCACTTTATCGCCTCAGACCAGATGGCGTTACGCCAGGTCACCGATCGCTTTGTCTATCTTGAAGAAGGTGATGTGGTAGAGCTTTCTAGCGAGGCGTACACCGTATTTGGTGCTAATGGTAAAGCAGTTAAGCGAGAACTACATCAGCTAAGCGAAACGGACCAAATTGCCGATAAAGGGCAATATCGCCACTTCATGCAAAAAGAAATGTTCGAACAGGCAACCGTGTTGGCCGATACTTTCGCCGGCCGTATTGGCGCTGACCATATTCTCGAGGCCGTGTTCGGGCACCAAGCTGAGGGCCTTTTTGCACAGACTAAAAATATTCATATCATCGCGTGCGGAACCAGCTTCCATTCTGGATTAGTCGCAAAGTATTGGCTTGAAGATATGGCGGGTGTCCCCTGCCAGGTTGAAGTCGCTAGTGAGTACCGTTATCGTAAAGTTGCAGTGCCTGATGGGACGTTATTTGTCACTATCTCCCAATCAGGAGAGACTGCAGACACTCTGGCGGCACTTCACAAGGCCAAAGAAAGCGGCTACCTTGGCTTTGTGGCTATTTGCAATGTGGCTAACAGCTCCCTTGTCCGAGAATCAGATATTTCGTTGATGACCATGGCGGGCCCTGAGATTGGAGTGGCCTCGACCAAAGCATTTACAACACAGCTAGTGGCTTTGCAGCTCTTGACGCTATCTTTGGGCAGACACACTGGTTTGCCAGCAGGCATGGAAGCCGAGTGGGTTAAAAACCTGCACCAACTTCCGGGGCTTTGTGAGCGCGTGTTAGCCCTCGATCCGGTCATTAAAAAGGTGTCAGAGGCCTTCGCTAATAAGCACCATGCCCTTTTCTTAGGCCGCGGTGAGCAGTACCCAATTGCATTAGAAGGGGCTCTCAAGCTTAAAGAGATTTCTTATATTCATGCCGAGGCATACCCTTCTGGGGAGCTAAAGCACGGGCCGTTGGCATTAGTAGACGAAGATATGCCGGTGGTAACGATTGCCCCCAATAATGAATTGCTGGACAAGCTCAAGTCTAATCTTCACGAAGTGCGCGCTCGAGGTGGAGAATTGTTTGTGTTTGCTGACTGCAACGCGAACTTTAGTAATGAGCCGGGCATTACCGTGATTGATATGCCGCCGGTCCCTAAAAGTCTTGAGGCGATTGTCTATACCTTGCCCCTCCAAATGCTTTCATATCATGTGGCGTTATTAAAAGGTACCGATGTTGATCAGCCAAGAAATTTGGCCAAGTCAGTCACGGTGGAGTAGATTTATAAGGCAATTCTCCTTATTAATGCTCCATGAACTCTCTTTAAGTCCCCATAAAAGAGAGAAATTAGACCTCGTTATTTCCGTGGAAACCAAACTCTCAGGTCTTTGTGGGTTATCAAGGTATCAAGAGGAACTCATAAGAGTCATAGAGGCGTTAAGAGGGAAGTCATGGAGATATAAAGACATCTCCGATTATCTCAACTCCAAGAATTACAAATCCAGTCGAGGAAAAGACCTATCTCCTCAATTAGTCGAACGTATGTATAAGAAACATCTCCGAAAGATCGAACGAGAGAATTTCATCGATATATCTCTTAAAACGGACAACTCTTAATACTCCATCTGTCCGATCTTAAAACAACTGTTTTGAGATAATAGAACCATGAAAAATAATAATGGAGTGACAACATAATGAAGAAAGAAGAATTGCTAACAAATATAGTGAAGGATTTGAGTGTGGGAGATTTAATAAATTTGATATCGAATTACCAAAAAGAAATACAAGAACATGAAAACTTTATTGAATCTCTACTAATGGATGAAGGCGACAAGGACACAAAAATACGCAAACTCGAAGATGAGTTAAACGAGGTCGTTGAAGAAAGGGCAAGATTAAAGAGAAGAATGTACGGACGGAATTCACGATTTAATAAAAAGGTAAAAAACTTAAAAAATGAGTTTGAGAAAAAAGAACGAATTTATGAATTAGAGAGACTGGTGAGAGTCGCATAAATAAATGATAAAGATAAATGATAATAAATAAAAACACTCAAAATAATAGGGGGACGAGGGATATAAAAGTGGTTAATTATTTGGACTATCAACAGGAATTGAGAGGTTGGATGAAAAACATTCATTTTATCAATCCTTTTGCTATAACCCTAACCATGTATACCAATGACTGGAGAGATTATAGTCAGAACTTCAGGCATTTCATGAATCGACTTAACCAATCATTCCTCAAATCATCAAATACAAGGTATGGAAAGAAACTGACGGTCATACCTATTAAAGAAGGATCTCAAAAGACTCACACTCACTATCACTGCGTTATTGATAACCCTTACCCTGATAGGAATGATGAGTTTGTTGATTTGATAAAAAGGTCATGGGGAAAGACTCTATTAGGTCTAAGCAAAAGCAAATATGCCATTGATATCCAACCTATGTATTCCACCGGATGGATTGAGTATATAACCAAGTGTTCATCCAAGAGTGATATTAGGGATTCCGTTGATTGGGATAATATGACCCTTCCCCCTGACAGGGGGATTATTTAAACCGATTTCAGATATACCTTCTCAAATGTTTATACGAGAGATATATGAAACCCTTGTCTATGTCGTCTGTTCTAAAAAATGCCGTGTAAAAATTCTATTGATCAAAAGTCCGACCTTAACCTTTCATCATCCCCTGTTCGGACGCCACGAGACAACAGAGAGACGTCTTATTACTTGAAAAGTCCGTCTTTTAAACACTTTGTCATATAAATAAATGATAAACATACACATCTATTGCCGTCATAAATGACCTCTAATTCACGATGGATTAACCCGAGATTCTTTCTTGGTTTTAGTCGTGTATTAAAGAAATAGTATAGATAAGGATACAAACACACAGAAAGGTATTAGGAGTAATAAGTATGAATAGTGATAGAAGGTTAATTAACTTTAGAGTCCCAGACGAGTTGATAGAGGTATTTGATGAGTCTTGTGATTTTAAGAACACGAATAGAACCCAGACATTGATCGAATTAATGAGAGGATATGTCGACAAGACTGTCCCAGAGATTCAAAACTGGAATACCCTTTATCAGATGACGGGTAGAACACCTCTCAATCGTGTCTAACATGGTTTCGCTGTCTGACTCGACCGATCTATCAGGTTGGATTTATTAATGAGGATTTTATAAGGAGTTTATGAGTGTTAGGAAAATATAGTACAAAAGTGGTTCTTCCAAAGACTAAGTCTGAATTGACCAGATCTATTAATAATCTGGGTCAGGTCGATATTCAGGTATTGGAACCCATTGATAAGACTAATATTGGATTCGTTAAATCTGAATTGGATAGATTCTTCGGAAATGGAAAGAATGAATTATCAGTTGTGATGATAAGACACAAGAAATAGACCTGTTAACCCACTCAACGGTAACCGAAAGTCTCTTTATCATGATGTAAAATTCTTTTATAAAAAAAATTCTCT
>JACKQG010000403.1_pt1 | contig 63527 bp, 55 predicted proteins | sample 8237621 | NCBI WGS metagenome assembly JACKQG01 (sample SAMN15677084, study PRJNA649215) | marine metagenome | biome: marine; feature: Black Sea; material: saline water; isolation source: suspended particulate matter (SPM) from the Black Sea western gyre | collected 2013-06-09/2013-06-10 | depth... | reverse complement strand
GTCGTAATGCTACTGCGCGCCATATTCGTTTTGAGATTGCTGAACAAGCGTCTCTTTCGGCGGCAGGTTCTTTCGGGATGGCAGGCAAACTATTTGGTACACCGCTGCTACCAATGATGACCGTTTACGACTTCTTTATCAAGCGTGCTCTCGACCAACTTTACTACAACGTTTATTGGCGCTCATCATTCTTGCTAATTGGCACGCCATCCGGCATTGCCCTATCACCAGAAGGCGCGCAGCATTCCTGGAAGTCTGATATTCAAATGCCTAGCTTGATCACCTTCGAGCCATGTTTCGCAAAAGAAATGGAATGGATCTTAGCGGATGCAGCCCAGCGCCATGTTAGTAACAACAATCTCGATCGTGAAGGAGTAATTGTGCGCGCGGTAACGATGGGTGCCAAGCAAAAAGAATTCAAGACGCGACTTCAAGCCCAGCAGCAATACCAAGGCCTTGATGAATCAAGTATCAATGAGTTGGTGCGTCAAGATGTACTAGCTGGCGGATATTGGCTGGTAAACCACGAGGGTGCTAGCGATTACCAACCAGGAGAAAACGTAGTAACTATTATCGCAATGGGTATTTTAGGTACTGAAGCAACACGCGCAGCTGATGCGCTACTCGACCGCGGCATCTATGCCAATGTGTTGATTTGCACTTCTCCAGAATTGCTACTCGGCCGTTTTGCCGAAGAAAATAATTACTCTCAACTAGAAAAACTCGGTGTAAATTCAGACGTACACTTGGTTGCTACTGCAGGCGAAAGCTTAGACGCGGCAGACACCTTATTGCTTGGTGCGCGCAAAGTACCAATTGTGTCGCTCGCTGACGGAGAACTCGGTTTGCTTGACAATGCCGGTTCAATCGTTGGCACTAAACAAATCAGTTTGGGTGTAAAGAAATTTTCAAAATCTGGACGCCCTGCTGAAATATTTGCTTATCACCAACTCGACGCTGACAGCGTGGTTGATGCCTGCGGCAAAGTTTTGTCGATGTCTACTTTGACAAAAGTTAAAGTTTCTAAGCAGACCTTAGAACAGGTAAACGAACAATCTAAGGCCACCCCGCCTACTTCTAGTTGGCGCGATTTCTGGCCCGAGATCTAATTCGAAGATAAGCGCTTAAGCCAAGCAAGGCGGCCATAATTGGCAGCCAGCTATTAAAACTGCTGCTTACATCAGTAAATGCTTGGTGTAATGCTGGACTAAACTCTCCAATTCCAATTCCGTTTTCGCGGGCTGGATTTGCTGCGCGACCAAGCACGTCTAAAATGCTGAGTGAGGCCAATGATGCCTTCAGGTTGAAGATGGTGATTACCAATATTGCAAAGGCCGCATTGGCGCGACCGCATTTTATCCAACCGAAAGCTGTAAGCAGGCCTGAAAACACCAAAGATAAGCCTAGCAAAAGGAAACTAATTACCTCGCGGCTTACAGCACCTATCATTGACAAATCTGGCTCGACAGGCAAGGCAGCTAAGGTAGCAGAGGCGTCTTTTGATACGAACACTAAAGTAATAACTTCTATAAAAAAGAAAACAGTTTGAATGCTAAGTAGTTTGTGGCGCAGCTTTAAATCATTCGAAAACAATGCGAAGCCGATCATGGCTGCGGACAAGAAGAAAACGACTACTGAACCAAGGCCTAGTAAAAAATAGAAACTAACAAATGTGTTTTCGGGATTCATGTTATTGCGTAGAGTCTTGCAAACTGCGAATGTCTTGGCGTAGTTGCCCCACTTCAAAGTCAGAAATTGTGTAAATGTGTTGCAAGCCACTTACTCTCAAATAACGATGACCATCTCGTGCCGGACTACCCAACTCAAACTGCAACTCGTTTTCGCCAATGCCAACTATAAAACGATCTTGTGGAAAACCATAACTTTGGTCGTCTATAGCTGCTGTGGTAGCCAATCCGACCACGCCGCTGGCCTGTAAGTTTACACAACTAAAAGCCAAACTGTCGCCAGAAAAATTATCGATCGTAGCGTCAAGTGGCTCGCTGAGCAGCCAACGCGCAGCATCGGTTTGGGATGCAGCCGGTGGTGGCTGAACGCGCTCGATTGTCCAGCTTAGTTTACGCTGAAAGTCTAGGCGGCCAATACGCTTAACATGCTCAGCATCAATACCGCGCAAAAAGTTAACATCGCACCAATCAAATGGTGTAGCACTTGGCTGAATTGCGCCACCCGACAAAAACACCTCATTTGAATCAGCGCGACGCATGTAATACTCAAATACAGGGTGCTCTATTCCGGCGATATCTTGACTACGGATAGCCCCCGCAATCCAATCGACAATTTTATTTCCGTCACTGTCATATGCTTGCACTCGTGTGCCGTCACCGTCGTTTACACCATAAAGTTCGTGGCTAGACTTACGAATTGAAACCAAATCAATGCCCCGCAACTGGCTGATGCCATCAAGCAAATACATTAAACGCGCACGGTCGACAGGGTGGTTCTTAGACTCTACAATCCATTGCTCGGCAGAATAAATCGAATCGCTGCCTGCCAGCTGTAAGTTAACCCTCGAGTCTTTGTCGCTAATTTCAACGCGCTGCATCTGTGGCAATTGCTGTGCAAGATTCGGGAACAGCAAACTAACTTGGCGCGAAGTCTGCTGATGAGCATCGCTACCCCACGGATTATTACGCATTAGTAATACACACCAAACGGCAATGACCAAGAGAAATAATTTGCGGTTACTTAACATCTACTTGCTCAGCCGGGATTGACGTTTACGACTACGAAAGTGAAAAATCGCAGCGAGTAACATTAATAATATCGGCGCTAAGACATTAGCAGCCGATATAGCACGTTGACGATTTAAAGCAAAAGCAATTGCATCTTTACTAAGCTGGCGATTGGCATCTTCGTTGTCGCTTAAACCACCATGTTGCTCGACATAGGCACGAGCAAAATCATAAAGAGGACGCAGGCGGCGTCCGCGCGAACGCAATGTGATTAGATCGCTGTCGTTGGCCAACCAATCAACTAGGTTGCTAGCGAATTCGTGATTGGCATCTGCTCCGGAAAGCAAAGTTAGATTGTGAAACAAATCGCTGTCGCCACAAACTATCAGGCGAGCAGGTTTGCCTGCGTCAGAGAACTTTCCGGTTATTAATTTAACTAGTGAGTATCTTTGTGGCGCAGAAGCATAAGCCTTCAATTGCAAATCGCGGATGTTTTGCGTCGACATTGCTAAATCAGTGTCGGCCGGAAGCTGCCAGGCGCTATCGCTACTGCTAACTAAGTTAGTAGCAGACAGTGACGGCTTGAGATTGCTGGTGTCGACATGGTGAGCCCAGAAAAAGGCAACGCTGCCCAAGGCGCCGGTGACTGCATGGCTCTGGTTAAGAGAATCTTGCTCGGAGATTATGCCAAACCCGTAAGGCGCTTGCAGCGGAACAGTTTGCATGCCACTCGGCGTTTCAACCTGCTGAGAGCCAGACTGAATCTGAATCGAATTGCTATCAAAGATTAAGCGAGGATCGACAGTCACACCAATTTCAGCGAGCCAAGATTCGAGTCCGGTGACAATTGCGTGCTGCTTTAGACTTTGCGCTGCGACCGCCTCGCTATCGTACAGCAAAAGCACCGAGCCGCCATCATTAAGGAACTGCTCAATAGCATCAACGTGTTTGGCTGCGAATGCGGTTGGACGCGCGACAATTAAGGCCGACAAGCCCTCGAGGTCTATCTCGGACTTTTGTTGAGTTGAAATATCTCGAACTGAATATCGCTCACCTAAGGTATTGCGCAGTTGTTCGTAAATTCGCGTTTCGGGAATCTGACGCGGGATGCCCGGCATTTGCGGTGGTAGCAACGGCTCGTTGGACATAATTCCGATGGACAAGCGATCGCCTGCCAGCAATGATGCCAATCGCACACTAAAGGCAAACTCGAATTCATCTGCCACGACGAACGGAATAACCTCGCTACGGTCTTGATAGCGCAACTCTAATCCTTGATACAACAAGTCATAAGATAGCGAACCGACGTCTTCGCCGGTTAAGGGTACAGCATTGATGCCAATATGCTCGGCATCGCGACTAGCAACCAAGTCAGAAGTTGGATCTACCGTTTCAACAGATATGTAATCGCCGCCAACGCTCTCAATTTCACTGAGTAAGTCTGCCAAGAGTAAGCGCTGCGGCAATAAATATTCGTGGCCTTGAATGTCACGGTTAAAGTAAAGTTTTACCTGCAGTCGGTCTTCGAGTTGAGAGACTAGCTTGACCGTAGAAGGCGCCAGGCTGTATTGCTTTGAAGCCGTTAAGTCGAATCGCAAGTGAAAAGTGTTCAACAAAAGCAATAAAGCTATTATTAATAGTGTGCTTAGCACAAAACGCAGACGCAACTCGCGAATTGCTTTTTGCGGGTTACTCATCGGTACCTCCGGGCGCGCAAACTTAAAGTGTTAGCAATTAAAGAGCCAATGATAACTGCCGAATAAAACCCAATGGCTGAAATGTCAATGACGCCACGCGCTAAGGAATTAAAATTCTGTGACATGTCAATGCCAAGCATAAATTCGCCAAGCCCTTGAGGGATGAATGGGGCCGAGGCTAATAAATGAACCAGATTGAGCAACAATAAAACACCAGCGCCTAAAATCCATGCAACAATTTGACTGGTTGTAATTGCTGACAGATAGCAGCAAATAGCTAAGGCAGCACCCGCCATAAACAATGTGCCAATATACGCAGCAATGACTGGTCCCCAATCGAGATCGCCCAGCAAATCTGCGGTAACAGGAACCAAAAAAGTACATGTCAAGGCAAAAGCAAAAATAGCCCACACCCCTAAGAACTTGCCGACCACTAGCTCGGTGACGCTAAATGGTAAAGTCATCAGCCGCTCAATGGTGCCTGAACGCAGTTCTTCAGCCCAAACACGCATCGCCATAGCTGGCGCGATAGTAGCTATTAAGATTGGCATATTGGCGAAAAAATGCCGCAAATTTGTTTCGTTGTAGGTGAAGAAAATATCACCAACAAAAAAGAAAAGCACTGCCGATAATGCCGGAAACATTGCAACGATTACGTAGCCGGCATGACTTTCGAAATTAGAAAAGAATTCGCGGCGGGCAACGATTAGCGCTCTCATAGTTCACCTCGCTGCTGACAAATATTACGAAACTCGAATTCAAGAGAATTTCCTTGAGGATTTAACATTGCCACATCAACATTTGCCTGCTGGGCAGACTTAGCAATCCGCTGCACCAATCCTCGGCTATTGTCGGCATCTCGCACTAAAGCTTCGGTTAAATCTGCAGAAGAATTATTAGCAACAAACTGCTCGACTCTAGCATTTGCTCGTTTACAAATTTCGTCAAACTGGATTTCATTGCAGTGCAAGCGAACTGCAACCAGTTGCTCGGCATCTAGTTCGGCAATGTTTTTATCTGCTACCTTTCTACCGTTATTCATCATTACCACACGACTTGCAACTGCTTCAATTTCAGAGAGCACATGCGAAGTAATAATTACTGTTTTTTCAGAGCCCAGTTGCAGAATCAAGTTACGCATTTCATGAACCTGCAATGGATCTAGACCATTAGTTGGTTCATCTAGCAGCAGCACCTCGGGGTCGTTAAGCAATGCCTGCGCCAGCCCCACTCGCTGCCTAAAACCTTTCGAACAAGTTGCCACTTGCCGCATATAGACATCTTGAAGTTGGGTTTGCTCGACGACTCTTGCCAAAGCATCTTGTAATGCGCGACCCTTAAGTCTATGCGCGGCACCGACAAACTTAAGCGCATCGACTACCCGCATTTCAGGATAAATAGGATTGTTTTCTGGCAAGTAACCTAGGTGTCGTCGAACCTGAATGCTTTCGCTATGACAGTCAAACCCACAAATAGATGCCGTGCCAGAATCAGCGGCGATAAACCCGCTCAGTATCTTAATTGCTGTTGTTTTTCCGGCACCGTTGGGCCCAAGAAAACCAAGAATCTGTCCGGCAGAGACATCGAGATCGAGCCCCTTCAAAGCATGCACTTCGCCATAGCTTTTATGCAAATCTTTAACCCTAACAACGACCTCTGATTTTTCAGTCATTTGCAAACTTATACGTCGTCGCTAGAAAAGGCATCTAGAAACTCTTTGTTGCTTGCATATCGCCCCAAACGATCGGCAAGCATTTCCATTGCCTCACGGGGACGCAATCTGCTTAATACACGTCGTAAAATATTTACCTTGCGCAAAGCGTTGCGTGACAACAGCTTCTCTTCTTTGCGAGTGGCTGTTGACTCTATGCAAACCGCAGGAAACACCCGCCGATCGGCAAGATGACGGTCGAGGGTTAATTCCATGTTGCCAGTACCTTTAAATTCTTCGAAAATCACTTGGTCCATTTTAGAACCAGTGTCAATCAAGGCCGTAGCAATAACAGTTAACGAGCTTCCACTCTCGGTGTTACGCGCTGCACCAAAGAAGTGTTTAGGACGCTGAAAAACTTTAGAGTCTAGGCCACCAGACATTGTGCGCGAATTATTGCCGCCAATAGTATTGTTAAATGCGCGCGTCATTCGGGTTATTGAATCGAGCAATATCACAACCTCTTTGCCTGACTCTACCAAACGCTCGGCACGGAACTGCACCAGCTCGGAAAGTCGCGCATGATTTTTAGGTGACTGATCCATTGTAGACACAAAAACCTCGCCATTAGTAATGTTGCGCTTCCAGTAAGTAGCTTCTTCGGGGCGTTCATCTACCAGCAACACAATCAAATGAACATCGGGATAAAGCGCCTCCATGGCACGCGCAATATCCATCATGATTGTTGTTTTACCAGTGCGCGGAGGAGCTACTAATAATGCACGCTGACCACGACCAATTGGACACAACAAATCGATAACACGCATCGACAATTGCCCTTCTTGTGGATGCAACCCAAGTTCGTAATGAAAATCAGGATCAATTACTGTACGCTTTTTAAAGCTCTTATTGCGGTTATATTCTTGCGGAGTTTGGCCGTCTATGGTTAAGACTTTATTTACTCGCGGCGAACTATGGCCAGCGCCACAAAAACCACTTCCTTCGACTAAAGAACCGTTCTTCAAGCGCATGCGGCGCACCAATTCTTTTGGCACCATAGGATCGCTATTTTTTTCTTGCAGATCATGTTCGGCCTGGCGCAAAAAGCCAGTGCCATCTTTACGAATATCAATAATGCCAACGCAAGGTTGTAAATTTTTCTTTACCGCCTGATCGTTTGCACCACGTCGCTTATTACCAGCAGATTTTTTCTGCTGCTCTTTTTCTAAGTTCACCAATTCTTTATTACGACGTCGGCGAGGACGTTCGCTTGTAGGTGCCGGTGCTTCGCCGTCGTTTACATCGCTACCACCTATAGTCTTTGCTGGTTTATCGGCGTAGAGATTTTCTCTAGCTGCTGGCAAAGAACCACGGCGGCGTTTGCGACGTCTACGCGGGGAAGATGATTTTCCCTGGTCTTCTGTCACGGTATTGCTGTGTGGAGTAGTCTCGCGAACTCAAAATCGACAACTCGAAGGCCTAGCAATACGCTGGCGAAGTTGGACTTTTAAACGAGACAGGTACAGTATACAGCAATTATCTACCCAGGTCGACAAATACACCACCATTTGCCGTGGACACATTCTTCAAAAACCCATTACTGAAATTTCCGATTGATAGCGTGTGAATAACGACTTTACGGAAGCGATTAACCTCTGCTATTGCCGTCTCAATATCTCGCGTATCTATCAAAACTCCGGCGGTTGGCTTGCCATCAGACAAGAAAAACATCGTATCTGCAGCTAATTTACTGTCATTTAGTACGCTGCCACTAATTGGTGTACGTTTTTTAGGGTCGATATTAACGCCTAAGCCAGCCATTAAACCGCCATAAGAATTAGTGCGGCCCATCTCTCCTTTGCCTGATTTTTCACTTAAGGGCTTTAATTTTGACACCCACGCTATGGCACTTTTCTTATTCAAACTATTTGCCTTTACCGGATTTTTGCGCCAAGAGTAAATATTTGAAGCGTAAGAATGTACATTAAAAATTACGTTGCTTCCGAGCGCGTCAATCGAACGCGCTAACTCTTCGCGAACAATTGCCAACTTAGAGAACTCTGTAAATCCGCGCTCGGCAAAGTCGTCTTTGGAAATAACTTCTTCGGCCATTGAACCAGAGACATCGATGACGAAAACCACTTGCCGACTTAATGTATCGATACCCATGAAGCTAGCTTCTTTCTTGCCCTTGGGGCGATAAATAGCATTAGCTGCATCGCGAGCAGCGCGCCGCTTTTCAATGTCAGCGGCAGTAGGCAGCTGGTACGAGCCCTCAGCGCGTGACCACCAGTCTTGCCACATGTCATAACTGTCACCAAGCTGATTGTCGGTTATCGCCAACAAAGTTGGGAATACCACTTCAGCTAATCGGCCAGTCGCAGTAGACATTAATTCAATGAGCGGTCCGATTGCTTCTTTGGATCTGACTGTGCGCAACGCTACGCACGCAGCAACGCTTACTACAGACAGTTCGTCGTCAAGAGCTGCCAGCAACAATGGGACGACTTCATCTTCATGCCCAGGGCCCATGAATTCGAGCGCTGAAACCGCTGCGGCACGAATAATTCCGTTGTCGTCGGTAGCCAAAATATTCGCTATTGACTCTAGGGCAAGGTAATTCTTCAAATTGCCACACAAGGTTACTGCCCACAAACGGCAAGGCTCGTCTTTTGATTCAAGGTAGCTCATCCCGACTTCGGCGAACTCGCGCCAACGCATATCACTGGCGGCTTGTAATATATGCGCCACGCTAACATGTTTTTTGGCCTTTTCGGCGAGCTCAAGCAAGGGTTGGCGATTGAGCTGCTTTCGAAAGCCACAAAACACAATTCGCGCAGCCCGCGCCGCATCCGGCTGTTTGTCGGCGAGCACCGGCAATAGCACTTCGGCTATAGCTACCGACTCTTCGCCCTGCAAAGAGTAGATCAATTCGACACGCATGGCTGGATCTTTCTCTTTGCGGAAGAACTTTTTAAAGTCTTTCGCCATCTCGTCAGCCTGAAATAAAAAGGTTGAGCTAATCAGTAATGCAGAAGCAAGCATGACTTACTAGGATAGCGTTGCCATGAAACTCTCGCTCAGCTCTCACTTGTTAGTTTTCTCTGGTCTGCAAACAAATAGTTTGAAGGCCTTAGAAGATTGCCAATTCTCTGATTTAGAGTTGTGGCTCGCAGAACCGCACATCCCGTGGCGCAACGCTGAAAAACTAGCGGCATTTAAGCAGCAACTCGACGATTTCGGATTAAAGGTGCCAAGCGTTCATTTGCCCTTCTACCCTTCAGTCCCCGAATTACTTAATGAAAACCAGCGATGGTCGGTAATTGACACCGACGTGACCCAGCGCCGCGTGGCAGTCGCAGGCGCAATTCAGGGCTTAAATGCTGCGGCAACCCTTGGCGCAAAATGCGCTGTGCTTCACCTTGGCTGGCAGCAAGACACCTGGACCGATTCGAGCAATGGGTGGGCACGCGAGGCGGTTACTGAGTTAATGGCTGCTGCAAAAAAATCCGGCGTGCGCTTGCTTCTCGAGAATATCATTTCAACTGGTACTCGCGTTAGCAAACTGATTGAGCTACTTGACGAAATTGATCCGCATAATGAAGTCGGAATTTGCCTCGACCTAGGACATGCAAACATCGAAGGCGATGTTGCCGAAGAGCTAATGTTGGCTTTACCGCGTTTAGATCACATCCACTTGCATGACAATGATGGTTGCAGCGACTCGCACTTGTGCCCGGGTAGTGGTTGCATTTATTGGCCACAAGTTATTCAGATCTTACGCGACCATGGATTTAGCGGCCATGCTGCATTAGAATTGCGAGACTACTCACGTGGCGAACATACCGCGTCACAAATAATTGACACTCATCTCGAGTCCTCGGCAGATTTCATTAATAATTGGTCAACGACCTAGCACATCAACTTTTAAGCGGCGATTTCAAATTACTTGAATTAAGCCCAGAAGCGAGTCCACGTCGGTATTTTCGCGTTGCGCTGCAAAACAAGCTTTTGGTAAGCAGTGAACAGCCACCTGCAACAGATTGTCAAGACATTCTAAGCAAGTGTGGCATTGCTACTCCTAAATACTTTAATGCTGTCGAGGGTGGCTACCTGATTGAAGACTGTGGCGATCAACATCTGTCGAACGAACCGAGTACTGCTAACTACCAAGCCCTGATTGACGATTGGTTTACATTCAGCCGTGTGCAGTTAGCGAGCAGCCATCCTAATTTTGCTTTGGCTTTAGATACAGAATTATTCACGCACGAGCTGCGGCAATTTGTTAATTGTTACTTGATTGAATATTTGCAATGTGAGCTGAGTCAAACGCAACTTGAGCATTTACATCAGTTATGCGCCCATCTTGCAGCCGATGCCGGCGCTGGACCGCAATGCCTGCAGCATCGTGATTTTCATTGTCGCAACATTATGCTGCACCCAAAACATCCGCAGCCGTTGTGGATTGACTTTCAAGACATGCGCCGTGGCCCAATTTTTTACGATCTGGCCTCTCTTTTCACTGATGCCTACCTAGATTTAGGCGACGATATTTTCAAACTAATTAATGCTGCTGTCATGCGGCTTGGCAACGAGCACGCCATGCATCATGACGACTGCCATCCGCAATTTCTAGTTACGGCTCTGCAGAGGGTGTTAAAGGCCTTGGGCACATTTGGTTTTCTCATCAACAACGGCCGCAGTGAATATCGTGATGCGGCACGACGGGCAACTATTTGCGCTCTAGGGCTTTTAGACCAGCTTCCTGAATACTATGATTTACGGCAACACCTGAGTTAATGACTACTGCCCTACTACTCGCTGCTGGCAACGCCACCCGCCTCGGTGACATCCGCCAGCAATACGCAAAGGCGAATGTTCCAGTTGCCGACACTACTGCGTTGCGCTTTGCCCTGGATGCACTACGGGCTGCGCGAGTGCGGCGCGTATGGATAAACTTGCATTACAAAGCCGACCAAGTACGCGAGCAGGCAATGCGCTATGCAGGCGACCTTGAAGTAAACTTTTTATACGAAGATAAGCTTCTTGGTACTGGCGGCACTCTGCTTGAGGTTTATCAGCGTGACTTCCGATTGCCGCAAATAATGCTAAACGCTAAAATATTTGGCGATTTTAATTTGCGAACAATGCTTGATGCCGCCCCTGGTAGTTTAATGCTACACCCCAAAACCGACGTACGTAATTTCGGCGGACTATATTACGCTCCAAACATGCAAATCGAAGGTCTGGCATTAAAGGGCAGCACCCGCACTACTAATCAGCAGTGCGCTGTCTTTACTGGCATTTGCAACCCCCACCAACTGTGGCTAGACAAATTAATACATGCGCGCAAACAGCAACCCAATGAACTGCTATGCCTGATTCGAAATGGCATTTTGCCGGCCATCGAACAAGACTCGACCCACGCCAATGCAGTGTTACATAGCGGCGATTGGTGCGAAATAAGCACGACTGAACGAGTTGCTGCTGCTGAAAAGTGGCTAATCGCGCAAGCTAGCGCGCGCATTACGTAGCACGCGCTTGGCGCCAACCCGCTCTGTCAATCCGCGTGTATCAAAGTACTCAAGCAAGGGCATCAAAAACTTGCGTGAGGTTGAATACTTGTCGCGCAATGCAGGTATATCCATACCACCGGCTTGCAATTGAGTTACGACATCGGCAGCGAGCTGACTAACGACACTGCTAGCAAACAACATGTCATTTTGCGGGGCAATACACAATTCGCTGTCTAGCAAGTAATCATACATTGCCTGCTGTTCGGCATTACTCGATGAGTTCTGCTGCCAAACTTCATGAAAAGCCGGAGGCTGTAATTTATATTCGGCAATTAGTGCAGCTAGGTGCTGGGCTGCCTTCGAGAATGCCTCTTCAACTTTTACATTTAACAGCAGCCAGTGCTCGCCTTTCGATAATTTCAAATCAACTTGGGCAAGCATTTCTTCAGTCAATGATTCAACTACAGGCCATGTTTTTTTGCCTACCCTTTGGCGCAACAAGGTAAGAGGTATCCGCAATCGATTGGGATTCTTTGCACAGTAGTGTTGAACAGTTGCCTGCAATTCATCGAGTACTCCTTGCACTTCACCAACAGCCACATAGGATTCACTACTAGTCGCACGCACATCTTTTGAGTCGACCATTTGTTGCAACAACTCACGCAATGGCGCTTGAGCAAAACTTAATTGTCGGCACAGCTGCTCTACTGTTTGGGCCTGCGCACTATTTTTATTAAGCAAATGTAACAACAACCGTTGTTCGTCGTCTAGACAATCAATTTGCTCTAACCACCAATTCAATTCTTGTGTGTCACGCGCCCGTAATTTGTAATCAGCAAAACCAAGAAACCGCAAACTACCATAATTCGCAGCTGGTGATGGGCGACGCAATAAACAACGCTGGCCATGCGCTAAAAACACATCTTCATTGGCCACTACGTCTGCTAAAACGTAATTGCCGCGGCGTTGGGCATAACAAAAAAGTTTGGCGTGGATGGCTGCCGTGCCAGCCATAACATGAACTTCGCTGCCTGGTTTGGGCAGGTTTTGCGAGTCGCTAAAATGAATTGCGACTCGTAGTAACTTTCCAGAATTAGCAATTGACTCTTCTACAATCACATTACCCGCCTCACACTGTTGCTTAGTCAAATCAGGCAAATTGAGAGCGGTGCGCAATCCTGGAACAGCAACATCGGCACTTTTGCCATGCACGTGAATCCGCCGAACTCGTGATTGCTTACCAAGAGGCATCAAACACACGCTGTCACCGATGGCAAGGCTACCACTCGCACAAACGCCTGTAACCACAGTTCCGGCACCCTCAACAGCGAAGGATCGCTGCACATGCAGGATAAATCCGTGGCGACTTGGCGTTGAAGATGATACACGGTGCGCTAAATCAACAACTGCAGTGCGCAAGTCGTCGATTCCTTGCTCCGTGTGAGTGCTGACAATCAGGCGCGGGCAATCTTGCCATGCAGTTCCCTCAACTAGTTCTTCAACCTCGAGCTGCACCAATTCAATAGTTTCTGCGTCTGCCAGATCACATTTGCTAAGTACAATTAATCCGGGCTTTACCCCCAGCATTGTCAGCACCTCAAAATGTTCGCGAGTTTGCTGCATGATGCCATCATTGCAGGCGACTACCAACAATGCCGCACTCATGCCGGTGGCTCCAGCAACCATTTTACGCACCAGTTTTTCGTGGCCAGGGACGTCAACAAAACCGACTTCAGTTCCGCCGGCAAGCTGCATTTCTCCGTAGCCCAAGCTAATAGTCATACCGCGCGCCTTTTCTTCTTGCAGCCGATCAGGGTGACTACCGCACAAAGCAGCAATTAGCGCTGACTTGCCGTGATCGATATGACCAGCAGTTCCGAGAACAACAGGGATGGGATGAGGTTGCGACATTACAATGTAAGCATGAGCCAGCAGCAACCGCCAGTGAACACACTCGGACGTAGTTTAACCAAGCGGTACAACCGCCGCCTACGGCGAGTAATGCTCGACTTAGGATTAACTTGTCCCAACCGTGACGGCGCAACTGGCTATGGTGGCTGCATCTATTGCGATTTATCAGGAAGCGGTACCGGTGCAGCTAAACAACGTCTTAGCCTTGACCAGCAATGGCAGCAAGGTTTGCTCCGTGCACGACGCACCAATCCGGTAGCTCCGTCGGCGATAATTTATTTCCAATCTTACTCAAATACTTATCCTGACTTAAGCGCTCTAAAATCAGCCTTAGAAAAGATACACAATTGGAGTGAGGATGCGCCAATTGTGACGATTGGCACCCGCCCTGACTGTTTTAGTGACGAGGCAGCACAGTTGCTGGCAAATCAATTAAAGTATTTCGAGGAAGTATGGATCGAATTCGGCCTCGAAACTGCCGACGATGCAGTCCAAAAAAGAATAGGACGTCACGACACCTTGCAGAATTTTCGCGACGCTTGTGCCCTCGCTCACAAACACGGTTTAAAAACAATTGCGCATTGTATGGCTGGCCTTCCTGGCGAAAAACGCGATGGCTTACTTCGGCAAGTAGAAGAAATTAATGCCGCTGGATGCCATGGTATAAAATTTCACCAACTAATGGTATTGCGCCAGACAATCCTTGCCAAACAGTGGATAAATGGCGAAATAGAGCTGCTCAATGCCGAACAATATATCCAAAAAGTTGCTGATGCCTTAGAAATACTTGACCCAAATATTATTGTGCATCGCCTAGTCGCCGAAGCACCTGAAAGTGAGTACCTTGCACCAAAACCCTGGCCAGGCCGTCAAAGTGTGCATTCACGCATTGAACTTGAAATGCAATTGCGCGGCACATCTCAAGGTAGCAAAAGAAAAACACCCTAGAATTTAATCTAGAGTGTTTTGTATGGTGAGGGCACCAGGACTTGAACCTGGGACTTATTGGTTAAAAGCCAACTACTCTACCAACTGAGTTATGCCCCCGTCTTGAATTAATTATCAAGAATTTCCGCTGACTTTTCTTTGAGCAATTCTTCGAGTCGTGACTCGTGCTTTTTAAGGAGGTCTTGGATATCTGACTTGGCGGATTTTACATCATCTTCAGTCAAATTGACATCACTGTCTTTATCTTTTTGTGAGTTTTCAACATCTTTGATAAAGTCGCGGCGAATATTACGCATTGACACCTTAGCGTCTTCGGACATTGTCTTTAAACGCGACACCATTTTGTTACGTTGCTCTTCGGAAAGATGAGGAACAGTAACTCGCACACCACCGCCATCAGCCATTGCTGACAATCCAATGTCAGCTGAAGAGATTGCCTTTTCAATTGCTGGTGCAGTCGATGGGTCGAATGGTTTAACAAACAAGCTACGCGCTTCGAGCACAGAAATGTTTCCTACCTGTGAAAGAGGGGTTGGTGAGCCATAGTAGTCGACACGAATATTTTCGATAAGGCCAACATTGGCGCGGCCAGTGCGGATGCCACGAATATCGTGAGCGAATAAATCAACTGTTTTATCCATGCGCTGCTGCGCATCATCGCTAAACTTTTGGTAACTAGTAGACATGTTAATTATGAATGGTGGTGCCGATTTTTTCACCCATCGCTGCTTTAACCAAGCCTTGCTCGGCCTGCATATCGAATACGGTAATCGGAAGGTTGTGCTCGCGGCAAAGGGTAAAGGCCGTTTGGTCCATTACCTGCAACTTATTATCAATAACCGCATCAAAGGTGAGACTATCGTGTTTAACAGCATCGTCAAACTTGTTTGGATCTTTATTGTAGACACCGTCGACCATGGTTGCTTTTAACAACATCGTGCAATCCAACTCGATTGCGCGTTGTGCAGAAGCAGTATCGGTAGTGAAATAAGGGCTGCCTAAACCACCCACCAAAACAACAACCCTGCCCTTTTCAAGGTGACGAATTGCACGGCGGCGAATGAATGGCTCGCACACTTTGTGCACATCAATGGCAGACATCACGCGCGTTGAAACACCGTTTGATTCGAGAGCATCACACAACGCCAGGCCATTAATAACGGTAGCAAGCATGCCCATGTAGTCTGCAGTTGCACGAGCAATCCCTAAACTATCAGATTGCTTGCCTCGCAAAATATTGCCGCCGCCAATCACACAAGCCACTTGGACGCCTTGCGCCGTTAAATGGCGCAGCTGCTCTGCAAGAACTTTTACACGCTCGGTATCAAGACCGGTCTCGCCATCTCGCGAAAAACCTTCACCACTAACCTTTAAGAGCAGGCGACGCGGTGAGTCTGATTTTGAGTTCAATGTTAGTTATGAAAGGTCGAAGCGAGCGAACTGAGTAAGGGCCATGTTTTCGCCAAGCTTACCCGAGGCAGCCTTGATGACATCGCCGACAGTCATTTCTGGGTCTAAGAAGAATTCTTGCTCGAGTAGCGCACGCTCGGAAACGAACTTTTTAATGCGCCCATCAACAATTTTTTCTTTAATGTCGTCAGGCTTATTAGCCATATCATCGTTACCAAGCAACACATTGCGCTCGGACTCGATTAGCTCGGCTGGAATGTCTTCAACAGAAACACCAACTGGGATTGGGTCGGCTGTTGCAATGTGCATACAAATATCGTTACACAATTTAGCAAACTCGTCGCCGCGCGAAACGAAGTCAGTCTCGCAAGACAACTTGATCATTGAGCCAACCTTGAAGTTATGGTGAACGTAAGAATGGACACGTCCTTCGCTGGTTTCGCGACCAACTTTTTTGCCTGCAGCTTCAATACCCTTTTGGCGAAGTAGCTCGATAGCTTTTTCTTCGTTGCCCTCGGCCTCGGTTAATGCTTTTTTACAATCCATCATTCCGGCGCCTGTTTTGCCGCGCAATGATGCAACATCTTTTGCAGTGATTGTCATTGAATTAGTTTTCTGAATTTTCTACAGGAGCTGTATCGGCAACAGGAGCTGCGTCTTCAGCGGGAGCATCTTCAACAGCATCGGTGTCGATTGACTTGATTTCGACTTGCTGATTAGCAGCAGCCAAATCTTGGCGAGATGGACGGCGACGGCCACCCTTAGCACGCGGACGTGGCACCGGAGCACCCTTACCAACTGGTTGAGCATCGTTGCCAGCTTCTTGCGGATCAGCCACACCTTTTTCAGTGCGGATTTCTTTACCAGCATTAATGCCATCTGCAAGATGAGACATAATCATTGCAACCGAGCGGATAGCGTCGTCATTTGCTGGAATGATTAAATCACAAATATCTGGATCGCCATCGGTATCGATAATACCGATTACTGGTACACCCATCTTTTTAGCTTCGGCAACAGCCTTCATTTCAGTGCGTGGGTCGATAACAACCATTGCACCAGGAATACGATTCATACTACGAATACCATTTAGGTTGCGGTAAACCTTGCGCTTTTCGCGCATAAAGCGTGCCGCCTCTTTTTTAGTAAGAGTATCGAGATGCCCTGATTCTTCTTGAGCCTCAAGTTCTTCGAGGTATGCGATTCGCGAACCGATGACTTCGTAATTTGTGAGCGTGCCACCAATCCAACGGTCTTCGACATATGGCATGCCAGTAGAAACGTTTATCTTAGCCAACTCGCCTGATAGTTGAAGCTTGGTACCTACCAAAAGCACATCGTTACCCTCAGCAACAATTTGCTTTAGAAAGTGCTTTGCGCGCAGCAAACCACGGATGGTCTGCTTAAGATCGATAATATGGATGCGATTGCGTGACTCGAGAATATACGGAGCCATTTTCGGGTTCCAACGCCCGACGCGACAACCGATGTGTGCACCGGAGTCAATTAAAGCCTGGACAGAGAGGTCAGACATGTAGTTATTGTTTTCTATTAAAGTATGAGGCGAATTGCCTGGAACGAGACTATTTGTAGCACTCGCTGAAGTTGGGCCGCATATTTTACAGAAACGCCGCCAACAGTCAATGCCAACTGCAGATAAATACCTAATTACAAAAGCAAAATCCTATTAAAGTGGTATTATTTATATAACAACTGCACAATGCCGAACAATCATAAGCATTTCCCTGAAGAACGCAATATTCTGGCTATTTTTAACCACCGAGGCGACAACCTTGGCGGTTTGCCTGATTGGCTGCATGGTCAGGGCTGGGAGGTGAGGGTTTCTGCGGGCCTATCAGAGTCTAAGTCTTTATTAAAAAGCAACATAAGTGCAGTAATCATACTACCGCTCACCATGAAAAGAGACGGCATAGAGTGGCAATCGCTGCTACCCCTAATTAGCCCGCACAGTGAAATTCCTTGGCTGGTTATACCCTGGAAAGATGCGGTGGCAGGAAGCGTCTCTACCCTGCTAATGGGCTCTATTGCTGTAGCCGACTGGGTGAAAGCCGATGCCGGCCACCTTGAAATAGAGCACAGATTGGCAAATTTGCTGCGTTTTGAAAAAATGGTAGCTACCACCCGTGAGCATACCACCGAGCTTGAAAGTCAGCTAGTCACTGATCACAAGACTGGCTTGTACAACGACCGTCACTTCCGCGAGCGTTTACGCGAAGAATTCGAGCGCAGCACTCGCCATGGCAGTCCATTGGCATTGATGCTTCTTGACCTTGACGACTTCAAGAACATTAACGACAACAACTCCTATGAATTCGGCGACCTTGCCCTGCAAACCGTTGCGCGAGTCTTGCGCGACTCTGTAAGAAACATCGACATACCCGCTCGCATTGGCGGTGACGAATTTGCCCTGATCTTGCCAACGACAACCATCGAAGAAGCACTAATGGTTGCTAAACGATTTCAAGATTCATTACGTAAAAACCCAGCTGTCGAAGAAGCAGACATTGCGCAACTAAGAGCGTCTATTGGTATTGCCACTACCAATAAATTTGGCGGACGCGATTCTCGCCAACTTTTTTTGCAAGCCAACGAAGCGCTTAAGGTTTCAAAGCAATACGGAAAAAACAGAATCGCGTTTTACGACCCGAGCACGCGCCAAGTTATTTGCCACGGCATAACTAATCAAGTCGAATAAAAGTAGGCTGACACCAGTTACCGTGTGCGCCAGCTGGATCGTCAAACAATGCGGCGCTGTGCAATTTTATTTTATCACCGGCTTTGACTGCGACGCGCATAAGTTGTGGCAAATCACCAACCGATAAGGCATCGGATTGCACTTTAACTTCGCCATTAAGTTCAATCGAAAAACGCATCGGACTTGGCTGGTAAAAAGAAGCAACTTCGTCATCGACGCCGCACCAAATCGCAAACAAACCATCATAGAGGCACTTTACGGCAACTTCACCCTGAGGACGTTGTGGCCATCCTTGATTGAAGATGCGGCCTGCTACTCGCATAGTATTACCATCGATGCTAGTGCTTAGCAAAGGTGGATTAAACTCTAAACTGTGGCCATCGGTGCGCACTATTTTCGACAACATCGACTGTTCAACTGCAATTGACTGTTGCCACGCTGTTTGTATTGTTAGAAATTGTTCGTCAAATGAATCCAAGCTTGATAAGATTATTGAACCGTCGGTCAAATACACATAAGCCGGAAGATTTTTTTTAGATTTTGCCTCATACATGAAAGTCAAATCAACAATTTGTTCAACCGAAAAATGCAATTTGCTGGCATCTGTCTCAAAACTTAGTTTGCCATTATCAAGTCCGAGAAAAAAACCATTCAAGGTTTCAGAACTTTCGTTTGGGGCAGAAATCTGAAGGCGATCTTCAGCGTAGTGCTTAGCGCTAAAATTTTCTCCAGCAATGGCCATCACATTGCGCAAATCAATATCGTAAACGACCGAATTAGTTGCCATCCACTTTATTGAGTCGCCATCGCTACTTATTGGCTTGCCTGCAAGTCGTGACGACTGCTGCAAATACAAAAACAATTGTGCAGGAACGGTGTTTCTAATTTGCTTAGGTTTGAAATCTAAGAGCAACCAATCTTTCAATTCAGGATGACTAGCAAGACGCCCAGCGCGACACTCGATGTCTTTGACGTCAACCAGGCCAGCCCCGCCACTTCCTTCAAACCAAATTGAAGACGCGGGTTGTGTCGGCAGCGTGCTTGCTGGTAATTGTGCCAAAAATGACAGCGCAGAAGAGATTAGTAGATTCATCATGCCAAATCGGCAGCAATCATAGTAAAATCTGCGGCCTTGCGCAGTAGGATGTTGGCACTAGTTTTGCTGTAAGAGTCAAATAAGTGAGATAAGCCACTTCTTCCCAGAAAATCATGCATAAAAAACTTTCCTTTAATACCGATGCGCGCGATGCAATTTCGCGTGGCGTCGAAAAACTAGCCAAGGCTGTAGTTTCTACTCTTGGTCCACAAGGCCGCTGTGCGGTTCTCGACAAATCTTGGGGCGGCCCAGTAATCACCAAAGATGGGGTAACTGTAGCTCGCGACATTGATCTCGAAGACAAATCAGAAAACCTTGGTGCGCAACTCGTGAAAGAGGCTGCGACTAAAACCAACGATCGCGCCGGAGACGGCACCACTACTTCGACCCTGCTTGCCTGGAAACTGTATCGCCAAGCATTGCGTCACCTCGCTGTCGGAGAATCACCAAACGATATCATCAACGGTATCCGCAAATCGACCGAGCGGGTTTTGGCAAGTTTAACTAAACAGGCAAAGCCATTGAAAAGTAACAAAGATATTAAAGCGGTGGCAACGATTGCTTCCAACAACGACGAGGTTGTTGGCGCTATTCTTGCAGATGCTTTCAAGCAAGTTGGCAACGATGGCGTCATCAGTATCGAAGAAGGCAAGGGCTTAGACACCGAGGTAAAAATTGTGACTGGCATGCAATTCGATCGCGGTTTCTTGTCGCCGAATTTCGCGACTAATACTGAAAGCCTCGAATGTATTTACCGCAAGCCGTTAATCCTTGTTAATGAAAGCAAGATATCTAGTGTTCAAGAGTTGCTGCCCGCGCTTGAATTAGCCAAAGAGGCCAAACGTGCGTTGTTTATTATCGCTGAAGACATCGAAGGCGAAGCGTTAGCGGCACTTGTTATTAACAAAATGCGCGGCGTAATTGAAGTTGTTGCGGTCAAGGCTCCGGGTTATGGCGATCGCCGCAAAGAGATGCTGCAAGACATCGCTACCTTAACTGATGCACGAGCTTTCATGGCAGATTCTGGTGCCGACCTCAATGATATCACTCTTGCTGATTTCGGATCGGCTGAGCAAGTAATAATAGATTCGGGCTCTACTACCTTGGTTAAGGGTGCCGGCAAAAAATCAAATGTCAGTGCACGCGCCGATCTAATTAAGTCGCAAATTGAAAGCACTACCAGCGACTATGACAAAGAAAAACTAGAAGAGCGTCTGGCCAAACTTGTAGGCGGTATCGCTCAGGTTCAAGTTGGCGGTGCATCCGAAGCTGACGTGAAAGAACGCAAGTTCCGTTACGAAGACGCGAAGCATGCAACAGTTGCTGCAATTGCCGAGGGCGTTCTAGCTGGCGGTGGTACGGCGTTATTGCGCGCCTCAGCAGCATTGCGCAAAAATACTTTAAAATTAAGTGGCGGAGAATTAGCTGGCCTCAACATTTTGGCCGACGCGCTCGAATCACCACTTAAAACCATTTGCGAAAACGCTGGTGATCAAGGCGCTGTTATTGCTCGTAACGTGTTAAAAGAAAAAGATGCTAACTATGGTTACAACGCATTAACTGGCGATTATGGCGACATGCTCAAGATGGGCATTGTTGACCCGGCTAAAGTTACACGTACTGCCCTGCAAAATGCTGTCAGCGTTGCAGCCACATTAATTACTACCGAATGCCTGATTGTCGAATCAGACGTCGAAGATAGCGAACTTCCTCCGGCACATAACCACGCTCACTAATCATGGCTAAAACAAAAATAGCATTTACCCCAATTGCAGACCGTGTTCTCATCGAACCTGTGGCTGCAGAAACTGTGTCAGCGTCTGGCATTTTGCTTCCTTCAACTGCAAGTGAAGCTCCTCTGCGCGGCGAAATTCTCGCTGTCGGCGCCGGAGCACTAAAAGATGACGGCTCACGCGCAAACCTCGAAGTAAAAGTTGGCGACCAAGTGGTCTACGCCAAATATGCAGGCTCCAAAATCGAAGTAGGCGGCAACGAATTTATTATCGTGCGTGCCAACGAAATCCTTGCTGTAATAAACGGATAATAAAATCATGGCTAAACAAATAATTTTTGATGATAGTGCCCGCGAAAAACTTTTTGCTGGCATCGAAACCCTCGCTAATACCGTGTCGGTTACTCTTGGCCCTTGTGGGCGAAACGTGATTCTAGAGAAATCCTTCGGCGCACCAGTTATTACCAAAGACGGCGTATCGGTTGCCAAAGACGTTGACCTCGAAGATAAATTCGAAAACCTTGGCGCGAAATTAGTTCGCGAAGTTGCCTCTAAGACCAATGACCAAGCTGGCGATGGCACCACTACCGCTACGGTATTGGCTGCAGATTTTGTACGCCAAGGGCTGCGGCACATGGCATCTGGAGCATCGCCTACATTATTGCGCCGTGGCATTGATAATGCTGTAAAGGCGGCTGTTGGTGCAATAAACGACCTCAGCAAAGAAGTCTCGGGGCGCAAAGATGTTGCTCGTGTTGGCGCGATCTCGGCAAACCAAGATGCCGAAATTGGCGAGATTTTAGCTGATGCTGTAGACAAAGTTGGCAAGAACGGCGTAATTACCATAGAAGAAGGCGAAGGCATCAACACTACTCTTGAAATTGTTGATGGTATGAATTTCGACAAGGGATACCTTTCACCCTACTTTGTAACTGATAGCGCAAAGATGGTTGCAGAGATTGAGTCTGCATTAGTGTTGGTGCACGAAGGTAAAATTTCTAACTTGCAAGAGTTTTTACCATTACTCGAGCAAGTCGCTCCAACCAGCAAGCCGCTGCTAATAATTGCCGAAGATATCGACGGTGAAGCACTAGCTGCACTTGTTGTCAATAAAATGCGTGGCATCATGAATGTGGTTGCGGTCAAAGCTCCTGGCTTTGGCGATCGTCGCAAGTCAATGCTCGAAGACATTGCAATTGTTACTGGCGCAACCCCTGTTATGAAAGATACTGGGCGTAGCCTAAGTGAAATTGGCCTTGAAGATCTCGGTGCAATCAAAAAAGGACGTGTCGAAAAAGAGCGCTGCATCCTTGTTGGCGGTGCTGGTACCAAGCAAGATGTCTCTCAGCGAATTGCGCAAATTGAGGCTCAAATCGAGCGTTCCACTTCGACTTATGACAGCGAAAAACTACGTGAGCGCCTAGCGCGCATTGCTGGTGGCGTTGCGGTAGTCAAAGTTGGCGGCACCACCGAAGCCGAGCTTAAACAGCGCAAACACCGCGTCGAAGATGCTTTGCATGCCACACGCGCAGCGAAAGCCGAAGGCATAGTACCAGGTGGTGGCACTGCGCTACTGCGGGCAATTCCTGCAGTAGAAGCTGCTCGCAAAAAAGCGCGCGGCGATGAAAAGTTTGGCTTTGATATTGTGATTGCGGCTCTTAGTTCTCCAACAAGAATGATCGCCGACAATGCGGGCTTCGATGGCAATGTGATTGTCGAAGATGTCATGTCTGCCGAAGGGTGGCAAGGCTTTGACGCTCTGAAAAACAAACTTTGCGATCTCGGACGCGCAGGCATCATCGACCCAACTATGGTAGTGCGTTCGGCACTTATTAATGCTGGCTCTATTGCTGGTTTGATTTTAATAACCAATACATTAGTTACTGACGTCGCTACTGAAACAGCTGCAACTGCATAAATGAGCCAACGCGATTATTACGAAATACTCGGCGTGGCGCGCAATGCCAGCGATGCCGAGATAAAGTCAGCTTATCGCAAGCTGGCTTTAAAATACCATCCTGACCGCAACAAAGAAGATGGTGCTGATGATAAATTCAAAGAGGCCTCTGAGGCTTACTCAGTACTTTCAGATAAAGAAAAGCGTCCACGATACGACCAATACGGACATGCTGGCGTAGGCGGCGGTCCTGGCGGCGGTGGTCCACATGTTGACCTCAATGACATTTTCTCGCAATTTGGCGATATTTTTGGCGGCGGTGGCGGTGGCTCAATTTTTGAAACCATGTTTGGTGGTGGTCAGCGTGCCCAGCGTAATAATGGTGGTCGATCATTGCGGGCAAGCGTCGACATCTCGCTGCTCGAAGTACTAAACGGGACCGAACGAAATTTGTCGTTGCGGCGTAAAGAAAGTTGTTCGACTTGTAAGGGTTCAGGTGCTGCTCCTGGCGGCACAGTCGATACTTGCGATGGCTGCCACGGACGCGGAGTCGTGCAACAACGGCAGGGTTTCTTTGTGTCGCAAGCAGAATGCCCACGCTGCAATGGACGCGGTCAAACAATCTCTAAACCGTGTGGCACTTGCCGCGGAACTGGCCACGAGGCCAAGCGCACTGAAATAGCTGTTACTATCCCGGCCGGAATTGACGACGGCGCGCAAATTCGTCTAACAGGCCAAGGAGAAGCTGGCACCAATGGTGGCCCATCCGGAGATTTATATGTCGAAGTAAATGTGCGAAATCACGAAAGTTTTATTCGCCAAGGCCGCGACCTCTATATCGAGTTACCAATAACTTGGCCGCAAGCTGTATTGGGCGACAAAATCACTGTCTCAACTTTAGACAGCGAGGCAAAAATGACGATACCTGCTGGCACACCAACTGGCAAGGTATTCAGAGTATCAGGGCATGGCCTGCCCGGCTTGCACAATAAGGGTGCACGCGGACACTTACATGTGCGTGTTGTTGTTAGCGTCCCTACCAAACTAAATCGTGAAGAAAAAAGTTTGGTGAAAGATTTACACAAAATCAACAAAAAGAAAAACAAGTAATCATGTCAGACTCAAAAGAAAACGTTGAAAACGAGGTCGTTGAAGAAATAGTAGAAGAGGTCGCTGAAGAGGTCGTTGAAGATCTTGAGTATTTCAAAAACAAATTTATGCGCGCGCAAGCAGATGTGCAAAATATGCGTCGTCGCATGCACGATGAAACCGAAGAGCGTGTTCGCCTACGGCTCGAAAGTTTACTTTCTGACTTGATGCGTGTTGCTGATTACCTCGAAGCCGGCCTGTCGTCTATACCGCAAAGTGTCAAAGACGCCGATCAAGGCGAGGCATTCATTGCCGGCATGAATGCTATTCAGCAAGCACTCGACATGGTCTTTATTAGCCACGGCGTAGTGTTTATCTCGCCGAACTCTACCGACGATTTCGACCCAGAAAAACATGAGGCTGTTGAAACTGTCGAAAACACCGAGCTAGACGCCCCACAACTTGAATTGCTTAGCCGCGGTTACTGCATGGGAACTAAAATATTGCGCCCAGCAAAAGTAAGAATAGTCAGTAATATTAGCCAAGACTGAGTCGGCGATATGCTAAGTTAGGCGCATGACATACTCTCAGCGCTTGCTTAAAATATTTCTAATTATTACTGTTGCCTGCAGTTTTACTGCAAACCTAAGCGCACAAAAAAATGGGGGTGAAACTCGCGAGTTTCCTGCCTATGGTTTTAGTTTTCGTCCATTAAAAGATTGGGCTGACACCCCCCAACAACCTAGCGCGATTGCTGCTGGGCGCATTGGTCAATTTTCAGCGGAAAAACCAGTGCGAGTTTCGCTCGAAGACAATCGGATTGTTGGCGTAAGCCCCTCCTTAATAATTTTACGCATCACTCCTCAGCGGTCAGTAACCACTGGCAGCTCTGGTGGACTTAAAGAAAGGGTGGCCAAAGAGGAAGTGGTAGAAGCTACTGTGCACGACCATGTTTTTTCTTTATATGGCAATGGTTTGACAGAAAGCGTTTTCAAAAAGATTGAGGCAAACAAGTCAGACCCAAAAATAAAGAAAGTCGATGCTAAACGTGAAGAGTTAAGCACATTTTATGTGTCAGCTGGCGGTCCTAGCTACGATATTCATTTCGACGTTTATACTATTCAATTACCAGATGCCAAACTATTATTCATCTGGGATTACCCTGCCACGAGCAAAAAAGATCTTAAGAAATGGCAGAACGCTACAAAAAAGGCGATGAAAACTTTTAAATTTGAACCGGATTCAATAGAAGAGTTTAATGCCGACGCTGCCCCAGATTCTGCCGAAGACTATGATTCTATCATTGAGTTTCATAAACAAGAAGTGGCACAAACTCCTGGCTGGCGCTTAATTGAAACACGTTCTAAAGATTACGTTATCAAGACCAACTGTGACGACAAAAAAAGTATCAAGTTAGCGATTAAGCGCCTCGAAGCTTCCCGCAAGCTTTACGAACAAGACTTTCCTCCCGAAAAAGAGATTACCAACGTCTCAGTAGTCCGAATTTGTAATACTCGCGAAGAGTTTCAGGCCTTTAGCGGAACAGGTGGCGGCGTTGCTGGTTATTTCTCCCCTAGATCCGAAGAGTTGGTGTTGTTCTTCGGTGAAAATACTATGGGACTAGACATGACCCTTGCTGTAATGTCGCACGAAGGCTTCCACCAATATGGATACTTTTTATTCAACCGTGCAAACCCGCATCAGTGGTTTGGTGAAGGTCACGGCGATTATTACGGCGCCTTCAAAATGGTTGGCTCGAAATTAAAGAATGAAGAAGACATGAAAGGCGGACTAGCGCGAATCCCAGAGATTAAAAAAATGATTGCAAATGGAGATGTAGTGCCCACTGCAGAACATGTGCGCTATACTCACCAACAATGGCAGAAACAGGGGCCGAGAAATGTATCCTGCTACGCTCAATCGTTCACTCTTGTTTATTTTTTGCGTGAAGGAGCGCGCGGCAGAGTCAAATCTAAGTATTTCAAAAAAGAATATAAAGAAATTATCCCAAACTACTTGGCAAGTGTTATTAATAGTTACAACAAGGCATATGTCGATGTAGTTGCAGAATACACCAAAGAACTTGAGCTCGCCACCGCCGCTGGTGCTGACAGATTAGACATCCAAAGAATACAAGGTATCATCGACGCCCCATGGAACTACATTAACCCAGAAGTTGAAACCGAATTGCGCAAAAAAGCGATCGATGACTCATGGGGAAAAATAGACGAAGACGCCTTCCACGACAACTGGCTAAACTTTGTAAAAAAAGAACTTTAATCTGCGCCGCGATCGCCAGCACCCTCTCTGTCACTCCAGTTAAAAACTCGGCGAGTAATAAAGAGGTAAACCGGTTTGACGCATGCCATCCATAATTTTGCTGGTAGCGCCTTGTTGGTTAAGAGCTTCAATTCTAGCTGACTTAAACTATCTGGTTGATAGGTGAACTGATGTTTAAGAATGTGGCGCAGGTCTTCGCGACATTGCATTTTAAAAAACCAGCGGCTACAGCTCGCCAATTGAAAATCAATGAGGGCTGGCCGGCCATCACTGCAGACCAAAATATTTGGCTCTTTGGCAAGGTCATTATGAGTAACACCAGCTGCGTGAATATCGGCAAGTAATTGTTTTAGCTGATCAAAAAAAACCGGAGACGGCTTACGATGCAAGTGCAGTGGTTGGCCATGAATGTAGCTGCGAGTAAAATGTTCGGCATCGCTTTGGAGCATTTTGGGCAATTGGCGACTAGCGGCTGGCACCGCCTGTAACCTTTCAAGAGCTTTTAGCTCGCGGTGTGCTAAATATAGGGCAGCCCAGCGCAGCCCCCGCCATGAAGAATTAATGTCACGGCGAATTGCTAGCTGTGGCTCAGCGCAGGAATCGCTAAAATGGATTAGCTCTACACGCCCGAACATGTCTTGTTTGAGAGTTTTTGGCGCCGGCTGTAGATCGCTCATACGCAAATGTTAACAGCCTCTTGTACCGTGCTGCGCGAGTTTCTCTACGCACTTGTAGAACTGGTTCTTGCGCTACCTCGTCATGCAATCGCCCTGCTTAGGCGCGATAGCCGGCTGCAACACTTTTCCAGCTTGCCGAAAGTTGCTGCGCTCGACAATGCCGAGTTACCCGCGGTCACCCGCGAACTGAAATCAATATTCATCTCGGTTGGCGACCAGTCTGGTCAGGCACATGCATTAAAAATAATTACGCTTTTACGTCAGCGGCACCCTAATCTTAAAATATCAGGCTTTGGCTCTGATGAAATGCAAGCACAAGGCGTTGAAGTCATTTTGCCCTTGGCTGACTTAAACATTATGGGATTTCGCGATGTGTTACTGCGGCTGCCATTGTTTTTTAGAGCCATTTTCAGTTTCACGCGCAGCATCAAGACTTCGCCACCAGATATGGTGTTGTTAATTGACTACCCAGGTTTAAATCGGCACTTATTGCGCATCGCTAAGCGCCACAATATTTGTGTGGTTGACTATATAGTCCCACAACTTTGGGCATGGGCACCCTGGCGAGTTGCAGATTTTAAGCGTGCTGATGCACTACTTAGCATTTTGCCTTTCGAGGCGGCATGGTACCAAAGTCAAAATGCCAAAGCGCATTTCGTCGGTCATCCTATTGCTGACGAGTTGCCGCCTATACATGACAATTCGACATCAAATATCGTCGCCTTGCTCCCAGGCAGCCGACGGCGTGAAATCAAAAGCAATTTGCCTATTATGCTTGAGGCTGCACAATTGCTGCAGAAAGATAATCCGCAGTTGAAATTCATATTGCCACATTCGCGTCCACAACTTGCTGAATTAATCAATGACATAATTAAAAACTGTCATATTGACATTGAGCTAAGCTATTGTGATTGGCATCAACGTCTAACGACAGCCCGCGCAGCCTGGGTAGTATCTGGCACCGCCTCGCTTGAAGTCGCAGCAATGGGGATACCAGCGGTTATCGTATATCAAATAAATTCTAAAGTTGGCGCATGGCTCGCCAAAAATGCCCTGGCTGTGCCTTTTATCGGCGGCATAAATTTAATCGCAAATCAGCAAGTTTTTCCAGAGCTTGTTGGCAAAAACTTAAATCCCGCAGACTTGTGTCGAGAAATGACTGTCTTGCTTAGCGCAGACAATTATTCTACTTTGCAGCAAAGATTAACTGACATTCGCCTGCGCTACTTACAACCTCTTGTCAGCCAGCGCGTTGTAAAAATTCTTGAAAACATCGAACCCACGTCGCGGTAATCGCGTTCTCTAATCATGCTAGTTAACATCCTCATCGGACTTGCCCTGTGTCAACAACCTTCTGAAAAAGAACTTTTTGATAATTACCTTAACTCAGTGCGTCCTGCGCAAATGGCTGATGGCTCTTATGGCAAAGATCTAACCATCACCGCTAATGTGCTTATTGGCATGGCTCTGTCTCCTCGCGCCTACCGGGTTGACGATGGACCATTTATGCGCGATGCTGTGAATTTTTTGCTGAAACACAAAGACGACAACCCGTCTCTAGCTGCCGATATAAGAGTTGGCATGGCTTTGGTGCATGTACACCGAAATTTATATTTACCTTCTGCAACCAAGTTGGCGCAACGCAATGGCATGACTATTGATGATTTACGTTCGTCTACTAGTGTATTAAAAAGTCAGCAATTGCTTAATAATTTACCGCAGTCGGCTTCCCTGTCTCAAATTGCTGCTGCCGTAGCGAACAGTGGCTTGCTTCGTACTTATGCTGTTAACGGTAAGGTTGATGACGCGGGCAGTAATTCTAATTCGCATGCTCTACAAGCAGTCGAAGACTACGAGCGAGGTGTTGATTACTTGCTAAGCAGCCGCGGCGAGTCCGGATACTGGGAAATCTTCGGCCAACCTGAGCCAGGAATCACTGCACTTGCAGCCAGAGGGCTGTTGGGCAGCCAGCGTAAAGAAGTGCGCCAACAGGCCTACCCTATTCTTGATTGGCTAATTTCTTTGCAGCAACCTGACGGCTCTATTCATGGTGGGCGTGTAATGGTTTATACGACCTCTGTTGCAATCGGCGCATTGCTTGATGCAAATCGCGCAGCAGATGTAGAGGTAATAGAAAGGGCTGTGGCGTATTTGCGTGCCGTCCAAACTGACGAAGGCGAGGGCTATACAACAGACGACAAATTTTATGGTGGCATTGGCTATGGTGGCGACTTACGGCCTGATTTGTCAAACCTGCAATACGCATTGCAAGCTCTAAATGAGGCTGATGTTCCAGAGACTGATGCTGCTTTTCAGCGTGCGATTTATTTTATTAATCGTAGCCAAAATCACTCTGAGTCGAACTCAGAAACTTATTTCGACAAGGGCAGCGATAAGCCAGCACGCGCTGGCAACGATGGCGGTGCTGCATACTATCCTGGCAATTCACCAGCTGGATACGATCCGCGGCCTGATGGTTCGTTAGTGGCACGTAGTTATGGTTCGATGACCTATGCTTTACTAAAGTGTTACACTTTTGCAGGTGTAAAACAAAACGATGCGCGTGTAGAAGCGGCGCTTGAATGGATTAGCGACCACTACACTCTCGAGGTAAACCCAGGCTTTGACCCGTTAATTGACCCACGCGGTGGCTTTCAAGGTTTGTATTATTACTACCAAACTTTAGCGCAAGCTCTACACGGTTTACAGATTGAAAGCATTACAGATGTCGCGGGTGAACAACATGATTGGCGTAAAGAACTCGCCAACAAGTTACATTCAGTGCAGTTAGACAATGGCTCATGGGTCAACAGCGATGCGCCGCGTTGGTGGGAAGGAAATCCTGATTTGTGTACTGGATATGCACTCTCAGCACTTAAAGAACTGCGCTATTAATGAGTGTTCATTCTCAGCTACGTAATGTATTTTGCCTTGGCAAGAATTTTGCTGCACATGCTAGAGAATTAAATTCGCTGCCTCCTAGTTCTCCTATTTGGTTTAACAAATTACCAAGTACCTTTATCGGCGATGGTGATTCGATAAATATACCTAGCTGGCTGAACACTAGAGTCGACTGCGAGGCCGAAGTTGCGGTGTTGCTCGGCGCCGAGTTGTTTAATTCAAATGCAGCACAATGCGAAGACGCTATACAAAGCTTCACTTGCGCCAATGATATTACCGCGCGCGCAGTTCAGGGCCAAGATCGCGACTCCGGACTACCATGGTTGCGGTCAAAAAACATTCAGTCGTTTGGTGTGCTGGGACCGCATTGGATTGACTTCCCAGGTCAACAAAAATTTTCCGAGCTAGAACTAATCGGCAGGCTTAACGGTGAAATCGTGCAGCAAGCATTACTTGGCGATATGATTTTTAGTGCGGCAGAAGCATTAAGTGAAATTTGCCGTTGGCACCGCTTGCATCCGGGCGACGTTTTGCTGCTAGGTACACCAAAAGGTGTCAGCCCTATTGCCGATGGCGATGTCCTTGAAGTTAGCTGCTCAGAGTTAGTTTTACGCAACCAAGTTTGCCAGGCATAAAAAAAAGCCGACTGGTAACCTCTTTCGAGGGCTCCCTACCAGTCGGCTACAGAAAATCAGGTTCATTACTATTTCGGAATAATAGCCAAGAACCTTAAGGGAATTTTAAAAAATATTTTCGGAACGCTCGATATCAGCTAATGTTGCCGGTAATTCTCCATGTCTTACGGTTATCACGGTGCTTATGCCACCGCGCACGTTGAATTCGCCACGCACCTCAAGAAATACTGGGTCGATAGCTGCGACAATTTGGTCGAGAATACGGTTAGTTACATCTTCGTGAAAGTGCCCCTCGTTGCGAAATGACCATAAAAACAGCTTTAGCGACTTAAGCTCAACGCATTTTTCACCTGGAACAGTGCGAAAACGCAGGGTGGCGAAATCAGGCTGACCAGTCATTGGACAATTGCAAGTGAACTCGTGAGTAACACTTTCAATCATGAAGTGGCGCCCAGGACGAGGATTATCAAAAACTTCGAATTCGTACATGATTTCAAAAAAAATAGCGGGCGAATCAAAAGAAACGCCCGCGTGGTTGGTAGGGATGAAGGGACTTGAACCCCTGACACTCGGATTATGATTCCGATGCTCTAACCAGCTGAGCTACATCCCCGTGTACCTGAGAGGTACAAGGGCGGAGATTTTACACCAACTGCCCCGCCTTCGCAAGCCGTGCAAGACTCTGTTCTCGGCCGAGAATATCAAGCACATCAGCAAGCTCTGGACCACCAAGAGCACCAGTAAGAGCGCAGCGCAGAGGCTTCATTATTTTACCGACACCAACCTCATTATCTTCTGCGATCTGCTTGACCAATGCAAAAAAGTTAGTTGGAGGCCATTCACAACTTTCAAGTTGAGCAGCGACCAATTGCAGATACTCAGCAACATTCTCTTTAGCCAGTTCTTTCTGGGCTTTTTCGTCGTAATCTAAATCTTTGACGAGGCTTGTTGCCTGTTCAGCAAAATGAGAAAACAAATTTGCGCGAGGCTGCAATGCTGAAACGACTTTTGCTAATAGCTGCTCGCTAATGTCAAGCCCTGCGTCAAGCATGAACGGGTGCACCGCCGCACAAAGTTGTGAAATATCGGCATTGCGAATATATTCGCCACAAATCCAATTCAGTTTTTCGGTATCGAAAATAGCACCGGCCTTTGATATTTTATTTAATTCAAAATTGTCGAGTAGTTGCTGGCGAGTAAACACGGTCGTTTTATCATCAATCGCAAACCCTAATAAACACAAGAAATTAAACAAGGCGTCTTCAGGGTGCCCCGAGCTAATGTAATCAGCTAAAGCTGTGTCTCCGGTACGCTTTGACAGCTTCTTGCCATCAGCGCCCAAGATTAGAGGAACGTGTGCAAAATCAGGCACTGCATAACCTAAAGCTTGGCAGAGCAACACCTGCTTGGGCGTGTTAACTAAATGCTCTACACCACGGATCACGTGACTAATCTGCATTTCGGCATCGTCAATCGCGCAGACAAAGTTGTAAGTCGGCGCACCGTTGGACCGCACTGCGACCCAATCTTCGAGCTCGTTACTTGCAAAACGAACGTCGCCACGAATGTGATCGCGAACAACAACCTCTTGGTTTTCTGGAATCTTAAAACGAACTACAAATGACTCGCCGGCCTCTGCCTTTAACTGCGCATCGGCTGATGACAAATTTCTCGAACGAGGGTCATGCTGCCAGTTGATCTTGCTTTCACGAGCTTGTTCACGCTGTGCCTCGAGGTCGTCTGAAGTCGCGAAGCAACGGTATAGCCAACCTTCGGACAATCCCTTTTCAATAGCATTTTGATACAAATCGTTACGCTGCGACTGATAATACGGACCGTAATCGCCTTCAATTTGCGGACCTTCATCCCAGTCGAGCCCTAGCCATTTCATTGATTCTAGAATAGAGCTTAGCGATTCTTCACTATTACGTTCAGTATCGGTGTCTTCAATTCGCAAGATAAACTTGCCGTTGTGACTTCGGGCAAATGCCCAATTAAATAATGCAGTACGCGCACCACCAATATGCAGCATGCCGGTTGGAGATGGTGCAAAGCGCACTCGGACGGGTCGATCGGAATTCATTTGGCGCAGATTTTAACGTTCTCTTACACGTGGTGAGAGCTCGTCATCGAAAGAAAGTTCATATCCCCAGCGCACGGCTTTGGATTCTCCTGGGTGAAGGAGAAAAGTCCAGCGGTAGAGTCCTTTTTCTTGGCGGTCGCGCAAGGCATCCTCGGTAGCTACTGCCGCCGGTGAAATTTCACCTATTTCTACTTCAACTTCGTCGCTATCACTGGTCGGCAATGCATCTTCAACGACCACGGTTATTTTTCCATGGGCAGCCGGAGACAACCGGAGTGCCGCTCGATAGCGTCGTGTAATTGTCGACGTCGACGACAACGAAAAAGAACCTGGGTCATCGCGGTAATCTTTAACTGTCTCAAAAACTATTTCAAGATTTGGGTCAATGCCAAGGTTTAAAGTAGTCGCATCACCCTGCCTTAACAATGGGAAAGATGACTCTCCGAGAAAATCAGGCCCGAGAAATATTTTAGCGCGCCCTGCTAATAAAACACTATCGCCGGTGTGTGTCACCTCTGCGCGCAAATAAGCATTGTCAGATTGGGACGGCACCACATAGCGTTCAGGGGTTACCTCGAGTGGGATGGTGCGCACTGCAAAGCGATGTGCTTCACCATTGCTCGCTACATCAATTTTACCAGGCAAAATATACTGAGTAGTTATTCCAAAATCAGTGACTTTAACTGATGGCGCGGCAATGCTTGCAGGGGGCGAGATAAAGTTATCATCTCTTGAAGTTGAACTGTCACTGCCGGCGTAGCCCAATGCAAGCAATTCGCCATTCTGCTCAACACTAACTGAGCGCCTGACCACTGACGGAGGATCTAATCCGACAGACGGCGTAGAGGTGCTTAATGCAAGCTGAACTCCGTTCCAATCTTCACCAGAATTTTGGCTGACCTCTCCCATGAAGTTGACATTAACTCCGGTTAGATCTGGATTGATGCGTACATCATACGCCGGCTGCCAGTTCACTTTAGAAACCAGGTAACTCAACCGCAAAGTAGATGACGTTAATTCTTGGGCATAGCATTTAATTCGCGCTTCACGAATACGTTTCCCACTTTCACGCTGCGCACCATAAATTTGCAGTTCGACATCACTGATTTCATCTGCTAGCAAGTCAATGCGCGCTTGGTTTTGTTGGCGCGCCACATCAAATTTCGACATTTGAGCACCCAAATACTCGAGCCGCTCGTTAGCGCCATCAGGTAACCCAGAAGTGGCTGCAGTAGATTGGTTTTCGTAATCGGACATATTAATCAATGCCGATATTTGCAATTTAATACCAGCCTTGACTGCTTTCGCATCAATTAGCAACTGATTTAATTGCGCTAATTTTTCACCAAGCTCGGTAGCTTTAGCCATATTCGCCGAGGTGCTCATACGACTTCTTAGCTCGACTCCGGTTATTGATAATGCATTGCCGCTAACTTGTGTCTGAAATGAGCTTACCTGGGAAGCCAATGGAAGCGGGCTAATCACAACAACAAAATCTCCGGTCTGGGCTTGTGCAGGAATTTCTACCACTCGCTCAACCAATGCATAGCCTGGATAAATTGTCACTCTATCAATGTTAGACTCGACATGTAAAAATTGCTGAGCATTCAGCGTTGAAACAAGTGAAGCTGCAAATGTTATTACTGTTATTAATTTAATCTTCATGATTTCAATTCTCACTTACTACAGGATTCATTTCTTCGTTAAACGATAATTCGTAGCCCCAAAGCACGACCTTTGACTCAGATGGTTGCAAAGTAAACCTCCATTGATAAACACCGTTTTCTGCACGGCGTGCAAGTGCTAAATCGTCAGCAACTGCTTGAGGAGAAATTTCACCAACCTCAACTTCAACTTTATCAGCAGAACTAACTGGTATTGATTCTTCAAGCACCACCGAAATTGCGCCATGAGCGCTTGGTGCAAGCCGCAAAGAAGCACGATAGCGGCGAGTGATGGTCGATGTAGATGACAGCGAAAAAGAACCTGGGTCATCTCGGTAGTCTTGAATAGTTTCGCAAACCACATCAAGGTTTGGATCAATGCCAAGATTAAGAGTCGTAGAGTCGCCTTGCCGCAATAAAGGAAAGCTTGACTCGCCAAGATAATCAGGCCCTAGAAATATTTTTGCAGTTCCGGGCAGAAGCAAGCTATCGCCAGTATGCTTTACTTCAGCGCGCAAATAAGCATTCGTTGATTGCGACGGCACGATATACCTTTCAGGGCTAACTTCAAGAGGAACGGTTCGAATAGGAAAACGGTGCGCATCGCCATTTGCAAGTACATCGATTTTACCAGGCAACACGAATTGAGTGGTTATGCCGTAATCAACTATCTTAGCTCGGGAAGCCGCCAAATCTGCGCGGCCGCCAAATTTGTAATCGCTATTACCACGAACATCTTTATTTGAACCACCAGGCAACTTAACTTTCAATTGCGGAACATCAGGGGGATCAAGACCAATTTGTGGCATCGAAGTACTAAGTACCAGGTGTGCCTTAGCCCAATCTTCTCCGGTGCGCTGCTGAACCTGACCTAAAAAACTGACACTCACCCCAGTCAAATCGGTAGAAATTCGAAGATCATAGGATGGCGTCCAGTTCGCGCCAGATACTAAGTAGGTTAATCGAATTTGTGCCGGCGCAGATTTTTGTGCAAAACAATTAATAATCACTTCGCGGATTTTGTCGCCACTATCTTTAAGGGCACCGTCGATCTGCAACCTCAAGTCAATCATTTGGTCGTCGAGAGTATCGATGGATAATTGATTGCGCTGAGCCGCACTATCAAAAGCCGTCATTTGACTGCGCAAAAAATCTAAACGCTCGTCAACACCATCGGGCAAACCCCAACTTGCTGCAGTTGACTGATTTTCGTAATCTGCCATATTTTGTAGCGCCTGAATTTGCAGTTTGATTCCGCTTTTCTTTGCTTGCAACTGTACCATTTCATCTGTTAAGTCAAGCAACTGCAATTCGAGCTCGCTAGCTTGAGAACTATCGGCTGCTTTGCTCATACGAGTGCGTAACTCTAATCCTTGCACGGCAATTGCCTGTCCGAGCACCTGGGTTTGAAAGGATGACGGCTGGGCAGCCATCGGCAAAGGGTTTATTAATACTTCAAAATCAGAGCCTGCGATTTGCGCGGGCACCAGCACCAGGCGCTCAACCAAAGCAAAGCCTGGATAGACTGTGACTCTATCAATTTTAGATTGTAATATTAGTGAGTCTTGCTGCGCAGTCGCCGAAGCGAGTGACATTAACAACGAACTTAAACAAAGTAGCTTCAGTAAATTCATGGCACCGTTATTCTATTAAAACTCTGTGCTCAATTGACCACAAAACAGTAATAGATGAGCATCGTTCACATTATTGGCGCCGGACTTGCCGGATCAGAATCAGCCCTGCAATTAGCAGCGGCAGGCATTAATGTGCGCCTCTACGAAATGCGCCCTCTGCAACAGACTGCGGCACACGAAAGCGGAAATTGCGCCGAATTAGTCTGTTCCAATTCACTGGGTTCAAAATTGCCCGACCGTGCTGGTGGTGTCCTTCAGGCAGAACTCCGGGCTCTAAGCTGCAAGTTACTGCCATTCGCCGAACAGTGTGCCGTCCCTGCAGGCGGTGCACTGGCTGTCGACCGTCAACAATTTGGTGAAGCAGTTACTGCTGCCATTGAAAATGAGCCCTTAATAGAGTTGGTTAGACAAGAAATACTTAGCGTCCCGCGTGATGAGTTGTGCATAGTTGCTACTGGCCCGCTCACCTCAGATTCCTTGGCAGCTGATATTCAAAAATTAAGCACCAATGAAAACCTTGCCTTCTTTGATGCTATTGCGCCGGTAGTGGTTGCCGAGAGCATTGACACTGATATAGTTTTCGCCGCAGCGCGATATGACAATGGCGATGCCGATTATCTAAACATCCCTCTCGACAAAGAACAATATTACACCTTCGTTGACGCCCTAATAACTTCAGAAAAACATGCGCTCAAAGATTTTGAAGCAAGCGACCCGAAAGCCAAACAGTTTTTTGAAAGGTGCTTACCAGTAGAAGTCATCGCAGCACGCGGACGCGATTCGTTACGCTTTGGCCCAATGCGTCCCGTCGGACTTGATGATCCACGCACCGGGCGCTGGGCTTATGCCATCATCCAATTGCGCAAAGAAAACCTGCAAGGAAGTCTGTACAACATGGTTGGCTTCCAAACCAATTTGACTTATGGCGAACAGCAACGTGTATTGCGCACCTTACCTGGCCTGGCAAATGCAGAATTTGCGCGATTGGGGTCGATGCATCGCAACACTTTTTTAAACGCTCCGCAAATTTTAGATTCGACAATGCAGTTTCGTGACAACCCACGTTTGTTTTTCGCAGGACAAATTACTGGGATGGAAGGCTATCTAGGCAATATTGGCAGTGGCTTAATTGCTGCACTAAACATGACTAGGCTAATATCGGGCGAACAACTGCTTACTCCGCCACGCGAAACCCTACTCGGCTCTTTATGTCACCATATATCCGAATCGCCATCCGCGTCTTTTCAGCCGATGAAGGCCGAATTCGGTTTATTGCCGCCGTTAATCCCACCGGTCAAGAAAAAAGCACGTAAACAAGCATATGCCGAACGAAGTGATGCAAAAATGCTCGAGTTTAGGCATAATATAGGCGCAACAAACCCTAAGTCCCCAAAATAATCATCATGCAAAGCACCTCAGAAATTACCACTTTCACCAATGAACCATTTACTGATTTTTCGATCGAAGAAAATCGCACTGCCTACAATGACGCCCTGGCAAAAATAGAAGCGAGTTTTCCGAAAGTATGCAGCCTATGGATTGACGGCCAAGACAGCGAAGGCGGCGGCGGCACTTTTGAATCTACCGACCCTTCAAAAACTTCGCGCGTTGTAGCCAACTGTGCTAAGGGCGACAAAGATGATGCCCTGCGCGCTATGGTTGGTGCACACAAAGCGTTTGGCGAATGGTCAAAGCGGAGTGCCGAAGACCGTGCCGAATTTTTCTTTAAAGCTGCCCGTATTATGCGCCTGCGCAAGCACGACTTTTCGGCAATGATGACTTTCGAAGTTGGCAAAACTCGCGCTGAAGCAGATGGCGACACCGCCGAAGCAATTGACTTCCTAGAGTTTTATGCACGTGAAGCATTGCGCTACGCGCGCACTCAGCCGATTACACCTGTTGCTGGCGAAGACAACGAAATGATTTATATCCCTCTAGGGGTTGGTGCAGTAATTCCTCCCTGGAATTTCCCATTAGCAATCTTGGTTGGCATGTGCTCCGCAGCAATGGTTACCGGCAACACAGTTGTGCTTAAGCCTGCTTCTGAAAGCCCAGGCATCGCCAGCATGTTCATCGATCTAATGAAAGAAGTTGGCCTACCCGCAGGCGTTCTTCAATTCTGCCCTGGTGGCGGCGTCGAAGTTGGTGGGGCCCTTGTCGAACACCCTCTCACGCGCTTCATCTCTTTCACTGGTTCGGCAGAGGTCGGCAAAGAAATCTACGCCAAGGCAGGCAAAACTCCTGATGGCCAAATCTGGCTAAAGCGCGTTGTCGCAGAAATGGGTGGCAAAGACTTTATGTTCATCGATGAAGACGCCGACATTGATTCTGCGGTTGCCGGCTCGCTTGCTGCTGGCTTTGGATACTCTGGTCAAAAATGTTCTGCTCTGTCTCGCCTAATTTTACACTCTAAAATTCACAACGAGTTCATGGAAAAATTCTTGCCGCTTGTTGAGGCAATTACAGTTGGTCACCCAAGCGACGAATCCACTTATGTAGGTGCATTGATTAACGAAGACGCCTTAAACGGCGCTCTTAAAGGAATTGAAGAAGCTAAAAACGACGGCAATGTGCTAGTTTCTGGTGGCGAGCGCGCTAGCGACGAAGGTTGGTTTTTGCAGCCTACTGTCTTTACCGATGTAAAGCGCAAAGATTACATCTTCAAAACAGAATTGTTTGCACCAGTGATTGCAGTGCATAAAGTTGACTCATTCGAAGAAGGCATTGAGGCTGCCAATGATTCTGATTACGGATTGACTGGCGCCTACTTCTCAAAGGACGAAGACAAGTTATCAAAAGCACGCCTAGAGTTACATTGCGGCAACCTTTACCTAAATCGCAAATGTACAGGCGCACTGGTAGGCGCCCATCCTTTTGGTGGCTTCAACCTTTCTGGCACAGACTCGAAAGCTGGCGGACGCGACTACTTGTTGTTGTTCATGCAAGCAAAAACAATCTCACGCGCTATTTAGAATGGAAAATGAAAGAAAAAGACAAAGCGGGTGGAGGACGCAGAGCCAGGAGAGGTAGACCGTTCGCAGTAGTTTTTGAAGAGCCTCTCGAAAGACAGCCACGGCGACGCTTCGGCTTAGCTGCTTGGTTATCTATTGGGCCAATACTTTCAGTATTAGGTATTATGGGTTTTGTCCGACTGCTAATTGGAGTTGAAGATAGTGCCAATATCGAAGCCGGTTTAAAATATTTAATAAATGATTTGTCATTGTTGGTGCTGTTCATTGCAAGTCATACTTTTTTTGCGCGTGGCATCGGCCGCAAACTTTTAAACAAACCCTTCGGGCCCGAAGCTGAGCGGCCGCTTTATGTATTTATTACTGGCTGTACACTATTTCTTATGGTTAGCTGTTGGCAAAGTTGCGGACCACTACTCTACACCGCTAGTGCTGGGGTGCTAGCTACGGTTTTGGCTGTTACTCAGCTAATTGGATTCGGCCTTGTCGTTTGGGGCGCTGTTGTAGTTGGTGCCGCGGGTTTGGCTGCTCTGCCACACTTGCGTGCTCTAGAGTCAGGGCGCAGTACACCTAAACAGCAATTCGTTGCTTTGCCTCCATACTCATTTATTCGGCAACCAATTAATCTTGGGTTTCTATTGATGCTCTGGGCAATGCCGGAGGTGAGCCTCGATCGTTTATTGTTATGTGTAGTCCTAACAATTTGGATAGTTTTGGTTGCGCCTATCGAAGAGCGCGATGCAGAGCTTAGCTTTGGTGACGGCTACACTCGATATAAAGAAAAGACCCCACGATGGTTGCCCAAAATAAGTGCAAATGATTCATGAGTTGGCTTTCGCAATTAAGTGAAATTGTTGGCAAGCGATTTGTGTTAACGAGTGCCGCTGATTTGCTTTCTTACGAGTCCGATGCCCTAAGTCTCTTTCGCTGCAACCCTGCAGCAGTGGTTCTTCCCAATACGCAGCAACAGCTAATCGACTGTGTATTAACTTTGTCAAAAGCTGGCATTTGTTTTACAGCTCGAGGTGCCGGAACTGGATTGTCTGCAGGTGCTATGGTTAGTAGCGGCGGCGTCATCATTGGCCTTAATCGACTCAACCGAATCATTGAAATTGATGCTTCGAGTCGGCTTGCTGTGGTAGAGCCTGGTGTAGTAAATGCAAGACTTAGTGATGCTTGTCAGAAATACGGTTTACGTTACGCACCAGATCCGGCTTCGCAATCTGTTTGTACACTTGGCGGCAACGTAGCTGAAAATGCTGGAGGGCCAATGTGTTTTCACCATGGCACCACCACCAACCACCTTCGCAAGCTAAAAGTCATTCTACCCGATGGAAGTGTTGAAAATTGGGGACATAGCGGGCACAGCACCGACAGCCTTGACCTTCGCGGCCTGTTTTGCGGAAGTGAGGGTTCGTTGGCGATAGCCTGCGAGCTCTATTTAAATTTAACGCCGATACCTCAAACGATAAGCACATCTTTAGCTGCATTCGATAGCGTGCAACAGGCATGCGATTGTGTCAGCGACATGATTGCCACCGGGGTTGAAGCTGTGGCGCTTGAAGTAATGGATAAGCCGGCAATCAATGCTGTCGAAGATTCAGTTTACCGCTCTGGACTCCCCCGCTCTGCTGGCGCGGTTCTCATTGTTGAAATTGAAGGCGACCAAAACCATGTTATGAACCAACAAGCATCGGCAAACGAATGCTTTACTGCTGCCAAAGCGAAAAACGTTAAAATGGCAAATAGCGCAGCAGAACGCGCCTTACTATGGAAAGGGCGCAAAGGAGCAGGTGGCGCTCTAGGGCAACTAGCTCCAGATTCTTATGTTATGGACGGAGTAGTCCCACGCTCGAAGTTAGCTGAAATAATGAGTTTTGTTGATGAAGTTACTGCGCGGTACAATTTACCTTGCGCCAACTTATTCCATGCCGGTGATGGCAACATCCATCCGCACTTTGCTTATGATGGCAGCGATCCTGCTCAGGCTAATGCCGTCGAAAATGCCGGCAGTGAAATTCTGCGCAAGTGTTTAGATATGGGAGGGTCGATCACCGGCGAACACGGAGTCGGACTCGAGAAGCAACATCTATTGGCTGAACAATTTAGCGCAAACGAGATAGCGGTGATGCAACGCATCAGCCATTACTTCAACCCGCAGCAACTATTAAACCCTAATCGCGGCCTACCCCTTGGTGGTGGTTGCGCCGAAGCCTTCCATCGCCACCGTCGCACCAATGCCTGATACGTCAATGTACCAACTAGACGCTGCTGAACAAATTGCGGTAGTCCAAGCGGGCATGCTTGTTTCAGACTTACAGGATGAGGTTTCGCAGCATGGCTTGATGTTAGGAGTAATGCATGACCCAGATTCGTCATTGTCAATTGGCGATTTATTTATGCAAAATCATATTAATTTATGGCAAGGAAAATTTGGTTACTTGCGTGACCAAGTATTAGGCGGAAAATGGCGCCTAGCCGATGGCACCACAATCAATAGCGGCGCACAAGTTGTTAAATCAGTGGCTGGGTATGACTTAACTCGCATGTTGTTGGGTAGCGGCCATAATTTAGCAGAATGCATTAACCTACGAATACGGTTGCGTCCTCTGCTTAAAGAATTTTTTTATTACCGCCTATCAATTGAAAACTATTTGCAATATTCGCACTACGATTTGCAACCGATGGCGGCGATTGCTGATGGCGCACAGCATATTATTATTTGTTATCATCACCAATTGCATCGGGATTACGTGCATGAGCTTGATTATGCAAAAGGAGAACAGGCGTGCCTAGATTTACTACGCGCATTTCATTCTTTACCAGCGCGCAAGTCTTTAGACTCTCGGCCTGACATGCCACCGCACATTAATTTCGATTGGAATAGTTGGCAATACCCACACGCTGAAATTAATAAAGCCAATTCATTGCATCTATCCTCATTGCAGCGCGCCATTTGCCCGAATATTGGAAATGACAAAAATGCCTAATTCAATATTCAACTCGGTAGATGCATGTATGCATTGTGGATTGTGCATTGAAACTTGCCCTACTTATAAAGTCAGCGGCATAGAGAGTGACTCGCCTCGAGGTCGCTTGCTACTGATGAGAGCGGTTCATGAAGACAGGCTTGAATTGTCTGATATTCAACCAGCACTTGAGCGCTGTGTGCAGTGCCATGCCTGCGAATCGAGTTGCCCTTCTAACGTTGATTACAGTGGCTTGCTTTTAGAGAACTTAAATGCCCGTAAGTCTTTTACTGCAAAGGTGATGGCTAGCAAAACCTTATCTAACTTAGCCGGAATTGCATTGCGCTTACTTTCGAGGTTAAAGCTTTATAGATTACCTGGCTTAAGCATGCATAGTAAAGCTGCGCGTGGCCTTATGCTTTGCCCCGAAAAAGCAAGCGCCTTTGATTCACAGCGTACTATTCACCCTGCGCTCGGCGAATTACGCGGCAAGGTTGCACTTCAACTTGGTTGCGTAGAACGCCAAATACATGGTACGGTGCTCAACGACTTAATAAGCGTTTTTACGCATCAAGGATTTGAATTACATATACCTCCTCAGCAAAATTGTTGTGGCGCTATCCATTACCACAGTGGCGATATTGAACACGGCAAAGACTTAGCGGAATCTAGTTCCCAACAGTTCGCAAACTTTGAAAATGTAATCGTATTGTCTGCAGGATGCAGTGCCCACTTACAACGACATAGCAACACCAACATTTATTTTGATCCACTAATTTTTTTAGCGAAGCATGGATTACGCGGCGACTTAAATCCAATCAACCAACAAGTCGCATGGATGATTCCGTGTCACTTAAAACATTTACATCAAGATTGGCAAATGGTGGGTGAACTACTAGAAAGCATTCCGCAACTTAAAATTGTTGACGTCGATGATAGCGATTTATGTTGCGGCGCTGGCGGTACTGCAATGCTTAGCCAGCCTCACTTGTCGGCCGAAATGGGTCAAGCTAAAGCGCAATGCTTAGTTAATGCTGACCCCCAACAAATTTTGTCTTCAAATGTCGGCTGCCGAATTCAGATTGATGCGCACTTACGCATGCTCGGCAGTGATCAGCGCACGACCCATCCAATCTCGTTGCTACGTTTTGCTTTGGGCATCGATAAACATTAACACTGCCGTTATCACAGAAAAACCTACCAGCGATACAAAAGAGCCCACCCAACGATTATGGGCTTGACGCCATGTAGAGCGGTTGATTAACTTAAAACCGCTGAAAACCACACCTGGAAAACTCGCTAGAGCTGCGAAAGCGAAGGACAGGTGCACATTTAGACGCCACGAGGTAAATTCGAAATCTCTGCCATATAATTCGGCTTGATAAATAGCAGCTAGCAGAGACAAAAGAGTGAAAAACACCAGATAGAAGTGTGTCTTCCGAACACCCATTTTTCCGGAACGAATGGTGAGGCCAAGCAGCACAACTGTAAGGCCAAGGTTTAGCAGAAAGGTAGTGGTATTCACAAGGGATAAGATAACATCTTTCATGCTCGTACGCACCTTTACCCTTCTCATCATCTTAGTTTCATTGCGCCTCCCCCTTGGCGCTCAAGTCTCTGATGTAATTAATGCACCATTTGCTGTGACTAATGTTCAAGTTTGGCAAGAAGATGGTTCCTTCGAGCTTCAACACCTGGTGGTGCTAAGCAAAGAAAATGTAAAATTTATTTCTAACAACGAGTCCTTAGACGACTACGCTCACCTCACCCAAATTGAAGGTAAATCATGGTTTCTCTACCCTGGCATGGTAAATGCTAGCTACAACTCTGGGCGCGGCCATGTCCCCATCAACTCGTTTGCAGCAACGCAGTCTGACCCAGTTCAAGGGCCGATTACGGGCATGGAACTCGGAAACCAAAATGCCTACTTGGCACACACGCGCATTGCTGATTATGCTGACTGGAAAAATACCGACCAAGCTGCTTGGCGTAAACTAGGGTTTAGCTCTGCATACTTAGCACCCAATAAAGGTATCCTGCAAGGCAAAGCTGCGCATATTTCTCTCGATGACAACGATCTTGCTCGTGCAATCATTAATCCTGAAGGGCTAGAATTTATTTCATTACGCAGCGGTACCGGAGGATATCCTGCGACGCCTATGTCTGCCCTTGCAGTGTTACGCCAAATTTTTCTCCTGCAATTTGACGAGGCCTCATATCCGGCTATTGAATTGCCGTCTACGGTAGTTGTTCGTGCGAACTCGGCCCGCGAAATTGAAAATGTTTTAGATCTTCAGCGCGACTATGACGCTCAAGATCGCACTTGGGTTATTTACGGTGGCCGCGACGCATATTTGCATAGCGACCGCTTGCTTGAGCAGCGTGTCGCAGTGCTCTACCAAATGTCGTTTGACGAAACTCCGCAAAGCGATGCCGACCTCGAAATCGACGATGCACAGCGTAAATACTGGCAGAAACCTGCCTCGCAACGGGCTGAAGAACTGCGACTTCACAACAAACAAGTCACTGCTTTTCTCAGTCTGCGCAACAGTGGTGTTTGGTGCGGTTTATTGCCGCCTGCAGATGCCGACGAATTTACCGAGCGCTGCCAACAGTTAATTAATGCAGGAATGACTGCTGACGAAGTACGTCAAGCCCTCTCTTCTGATGTGCTAGATATTATTCAATCATATAGCACCCTCAGCGACTACATGCTCTGTGAAAAACCATTTAGTGACGGCTTACAAATTGCTGCCTGGATGTTCAGCAACGGTGTTGCATTCCGCTATAAAACTGACTCACAAGACGAATCAAATGAAAGCGACTTCGACAACAGCGCTTTTGATGGGTCTTGGGTTCTAAATTCATCAACTCCAATGGGCGAGCGCGAATTCGGAATTGAAGTTGATAGCTCAAAAATGAAAGTGGCAACTTTTGAAGTCGAGTCTCCTGACGACAAATTAGATTGCGATAACGTTTCATTCAAAAGCTCTAAATTAAAATTTGATTTCTTAGTGCCAGAAATGGATATGACCATCAGCATCAGCGTAAGTGTAAAGGGCGACAGCTTAACCGGAACAATGAAAACTCCATTTGGTGATATCGCTGTGACTGGTAGCAAGTCATACACCGACTTCGCTGGCGAAACTACAGAAATAGACCTCGCAGATATACTGGGCATTGATTCTGCTGACACTGAGTTGCAGCTTGGGCATCCTCAGTATCCCACAGATAGCGATGACTTCCGCCGTCCTCATTCGCAATGGGCCTTGAATGGTGATACTACGCTGTTTCTACGTGGAGCCACTCTTTACCGCATGGACGGCAGCGCACCGGCGATTTCCAATCTGCTAATTGTCGATGGAAAAATTTCGGCTATTGGCAATAATGTGGTGCCGCCAACCCACGCAGCAATGATTGACGCGCGTGGCTGGCACATAATGCCCGGAATTATTGATGCTCACTCCCATCTTGCACTCGATTCTATCAATGAAGGTAAAGTTGCAATCTCTGCTGAATGTCGCATCGCCGACATGATTCATCCGCAGCAAGTTGGCATTTGGCGCGCTGCTGCAGGCGGCACAACTGTGGTGCAATCACTGCATGGATCTGCCAACCCCATTGGTGGACAAGCTGCGACATGGCAACTAGATTATTGGGCGCCATCAATAAATGATTTGCTAATTGAAAACGCTGCGCAAAATATTAAATTTGCATTAGGAGAAAACGTTAAACAATCTAACTGGGCTAGTGCATGGGGCAAGCGCTTTCCAAACACTCGTGTTGGTGTTGATGCTGTTTTTCGTCGCGCATTTATTGCCGCACAAGATTATCAAATTCAACGCAAACTAGCTTCCCAAGGACGTTGGCCAAATTTTGTAAAAGATGTGCGCCTTGAAGTTTTAGCTGACATACTTGACAACAAAATTCACATTCAGTGTCACTCATACCGTGCTGACGAGCTCTTAATGTTCTTAAAAGTATGTGCTGATTTTGGGATCAAACGCCCCACTTTCCAACATGTGCTTGAAGGCTATAAAGTCGCCAACGAGATTGCGGCAGCGGGTGCTATGGCATCTACATTTTCTGATTGGTGGGCGTACAAATACGAAGTAAAGGATGCCATTCCATGGAATGTAGAAATCTTGCATAAGGCTGGCGTTACTGTTTCAATTAATTCTGACTCTGACGAAATGATTCGCCGCCTTAATACCGAAGCGGCTAAAGCCATGCTGTATGGCGGGCTTAGCTACGATGAAGCTATGGCGACCTGCACCATTAATAGTGCTAAACAACTGCGCTTAGAAGATCGGCTCGGCAGCCTTGAAGTTGGCAAAGACGCAACGCTTAGGATTTTTGATGCGCATCCAGTAAGCAGTTATGCGCGGGGCGTTTTAACCTTGTCCGAGGCGAAAGTGTTATATGGACAGCCACAAGAAATTGATTCGCGTTGGAGCGAGTACACACAGCAAGTAATTGATTTTGCTGCAACAAAGTCTGACGACAACCAAAGCTTAGTGCCAAGCTCATCACAAATTGATGCTGCGCTATTAGCGCAATTCACTAAGATTGGGCAGGGCAAATTTTATTACATCCAAAACGCTATGATTCATCCGATTAGCGAGCCCCATTTCAAAGGTGGCGTCCTAGTAGAAAATGGAATAATAAAAAAGATTTACCGCGGCCGTAGCGTTCCGCCGTTGCGCCCTAACTTGGAAATCATTGACGCCGATGGCCACGACTTGTACCCAGGGTTCATCAACACCCTGGACAGCACTGGCTTAATCGAGATTCAGTCGCTTCGCGCAACTGACGACACTGTTGAAATCGGTGATGATCAGGCAGATCTTAATGTTGAAGTCGCTATTCATGCTGACTCTAAACACCATGACATTACCCGCATGACTGGCGTGTCGTACGTGCTGGCACAACCAGGCAACGGCCGAATTCGTGGCACCGGCGCGTTAATTCAATTGGCTGGTGTTACTACAGACGATATGGTTATTAAAAGGCATGGCTTGTTTATTAACTTTCCGCGCACCCCGCGTTTTGATCAAGAAGATGGGCCGACCCAATCAGACTCCATCGAAGAACTCGACCAATGGGTTGAGCTTTGCAAAGAATACTCAACACAAGAGATGCATCCTCAACGTGACACCAAACTTGAAGCGCTAATTCCGTTCTTTGTTAATAAGCAACAGGTTTTCTTGAAAGCCGATTCTGCTGCGACCATAATGGCTGCGCGAGAATGGGTGGCAAAACACGAGTTAAATGCGGTGTATGTCTCTGCCAAAGAAGCTTATCAAGTCGCAGGATTTCTTGCGCAAGACAAGGCCAAAATAATTACTGGCCCGGTGCACTCTCTTCCGGGAAGGTCGAAGCATGCAGCATTTGACTTCCCTTACCGCGCAGCATCATTGCTAAGCTCAGCTGGGTGCAAGGTTGCCCTTTACACAAATGACGTAGAGGTAACTCGCAATTTGCCATTCCAGGCGGCTACCGCCCAGGCCTGGAGTGTTGACAATAACTTTAGCGCCTTACGTCAAATCACATTAGGCGCCGCTGAAATTTTAGACCTCGATCAATACCTTGGTAGCATTGAAGAGGGCAAAGTGGCGAGCTTTATGATTTGCGATGGCGACCCCCTTGAAAGCGGTGTTCCTATCGAGCACCTGTTTATTGGTGGCAGCGAAGTAGATTTAGTTTCTCATCAATCTCAGTTGCGACAACGCTATCTAAAACACTTGCACTAGGGTAGAATTAGAAGCCGTGGAAAAAGCTCAAGACCTAATTCGCATCCCATCCGACACCGGTGATGAAGCCGCCAAGCGCGGTTTTAGCCATATGGCAAGCTCCATGTCAGGCTCGTCAATCTTGCGCATTGCCCAAGAAATTCGCAACATGAGCGATCGCGGCGAATCTGTCACCAACCTCACCGTAGGCGATTTTTCACCGCAGCAGTTTCCAATTCCTGATGTGTTTAGACAGTACATCGTTGATGCAGTTAATGACGGCCACACCAACTACCCACCAAGTGCTGGCATCCCCGACTTGCGTGCTGCCGTAAAAGAATACTTCATGCGCACTCATGGTCTCGACTACCCCATCGATGGCATAGCAATTGTTTCAGGCGGACGACCTTCTTTGTATGCGGCCTACCAACTGCTTGTCGACCCTGGAGAACTTGTTTTGTTTCCGGTTCCTTCATGGAACAATCATAACTACGGCGACACTTGCCAAGTGAAAGTTCGAGGCATTCAAACTCGTCGCGAAGATTCTTTTCAGCCGACCGTTGCATTACTCAAACCTCATGTGCGTGACGCGCGCATGATTGTTTTAAATTCTCCGCAAAACCCTTCTGGTGGCGTAATGCCAGAAAAAGATTTGCGCGAATTCGGCGAATTTATTGTCGAAGAAAACGAACGTAGAAAGCGAGCAGGCGAAAAACCGTTATATCTTTTGTTCGATCAAATATATTCGCTACTTGTTTTTGATGATTGCGAGCATTTTTCTCCGGTGCAGCTTGTACCTGAATGCGCTCCATATGTAATCCACTGCGACGGAATCTCAAAAAGTTTTGCGGCAACAGGTTTGCGTTGTGGATGGTTTGTTGCTGCACCAGCTATTACTAAAAAACTAGTGGCCCTCGGAACTCACATAGGCAGCTGGGCCCCCTTGCCGATACAGGTTGCTACTGCAAAATGGCTGCGCAATCTTCCGGCGATCGACGAGTGGCGCGATGACATGATTGGCCGCGTTCGCGAGCGCCTTGACTGCCTACACCATGGCATTCAGCAGCTAAAAAACGATGGCTTCGCCTGCGATTCAATCGAGCCACAAGGTGCTATTTACATTTCAGTACAGTTTGTCCTCAAAGGCAAAACCACCCCCGATGGCAAAGTTCTAGAAGACAACGATGACATTCGTTCGTATTTACTTCAGAAATCTGGCTTTGCTGTCGTGCCGTTTGCCGCCTTCGGCGTAGAAAAAGATGAAGAAAATGGCTGGTTTAGGGCTAGTGTTGGCGCCGTCAGTGTCAATGATTTGACCGACTGCATGCCTCGCTTACGCCAAGCTTTAAGTGATTTAAAATAAGGCCGTACTCCTATTTTTTGCGCATTTCAGCCGATTTCAGCTATTTTTAACAGTTTTTCTTATATATAGTACTTTTTTTCGGAAAAGCGCTCGATATTGAACCTATATTCATGGTATATTTTGTGCATGAGAGCCTGTTGTAAAATGTCGCATTTAGCATTGACGCTTGTCCTCCCGTTCCTAATCAGCCTTCCAGCATTTGCGCAGGCTGATTATTATGCTAATGACACCCTAGAATTACCAACTTTAGCAACAGCACAAGTTGATTCCGATCACGCTGTTATTAGCGTAAATTCGTATGGCGATGTAGTGGTAGTAAACCAAGCAACTGTTTCTGGCGATCAAAAACTTATTGAGGCCAATGCCCTTTCACCAAACGGCAGCTCCAATGCTGATGGTTTTACTTTGCACCCTATAATGCTACTTGGCGACCCAGCTCTAGATGTATTGGGTGCTGGTGCTGACACTTGCAAAAAACCAGACGTAGAGGTGCTTGGCGATGATTCTTTTATGGTGGTTTGGTCGCGCCACGATATGCACGTCAGTAATCAATATAATTCACATCTAGAAGCATGCTTGATTACAATGCGCGATAGCAATGGCGTTTTATATAGCCAGCCACTTGTCACATCTTTTTTGCCAGGGCAAGGCTTTCTTATCGACGATCTAGCCAAGTCCGGCAACTCTGGGCTTATGCCAGACATCGCAGCGCTTGGCTCAAGCGACCCACGAAAGGCATATGTGGTTTACGCACACGAAACCTATTACCAACGCCGCGCAGTTAATACTTATAGCGAATATGATCTCCGCTGCGCAACAATTGATTGGAATAACATGCCGACAACAAGCCCTCGTTTCAACCAGGCGATTGAAACAATTGAGTCTTATATCCCATTTGACAATTTAAACGCTTTCCCATACTCCAGTGGTCTGATTTTGCCTGATGTAGTACTAGACGATTTAGGCAATCTGGTTGTGTGCTTTGAGCAATTTGTCATTGCGCCACACCGTCTGCATACTGGTCCTGAAAAAGGGTCAATTCAAGTGCGTCGTTATCAGCCAAACTCTGCACCTAGCCCATTCGCCGCTATTGACTCAATTGAATTACTGGGCAACCGCAGCTATCGCCATCAGCGCCGACCAATGATTTCTTCTTCAACTGCCGATGCAGACAACACTGTTTTGATTGGCTGGTCTGAAAAAGACGACGATTTGTCTGTCCGTCGCCGCGCTGTGTTTAAAACATTGTCGTTTAGCGCCCCTGGTAGTGTTCAAATAAAAACTTTGCCTTGGAACGAAACTTTCGGCGACCAAGATGAACTTCCGACCACTGCAATGTCTGGCAATGTAAAGCTGGCTGCTGCATCGCGAGAGTTCCCTAGTGCAAATTATTTGTTTCTTACCTACAAGAATGCTCTAGGTGGCTCAGCAATGGCGCCTGCTGACACCACTGTACCTTTTCCTCACCGCAGCGCATTTGTGCTGCTCGATCGCCCCAACTTCACCTTTAGTTATTGCGCCTTTGAGGGCGATGCAACTAATTATAGCCTGCAGCGACGCATATACCTTTTAATTAGTCGCCTTTAATTAACCACTCCGATTCGGTAGATGTCCTCCCCATTTCCATTCTCCTTGCGCCTTGCTCTAGCTGCTGCTTTATTTTCTAGCACTGCTTTTGCTCAAGCCGACTACTATGTTGGCGACACCCTTGAACTACCAACTTTTTCCAGTCAAGATGCCGACCACGCGGTCATTGCTGTGAATCAGTATGGCGATGTTGTTATTGCTAACCATTCAAGTATTGGTGCGCATACAAAACAGGTAGAGGTAAATGTATTAGCGCCACTAGGCGCTACCGGAGCAGCCGGATTTAAACTTTTCAGTCCGCTGCTAGTTGGCGACCCTTCATTAGACATTCTTCAATTTGGCACTGACAGCTGTGCAAAGCCAGACATTGAAGCCTTAAGTGACGATTCTTTCTTAGTGGTTTGGTCACGCCATGAATCTGCACAGCGGGTACCTTCCCGGCTTGAGGTATGCCGCATAGTAACCCGTGATGGCAATGGGGCTTTGCTAGCGCAGCCAACTTACATCTCTCCACAACCAGGCGAGGGTTTTGTTATCGATAGTAGTTCAAATGCAGGACAGGCTGGCTTTATGCCCGATATCGCCGCATTTGGTGACAGTCACCCTTCAATGGCATATGTGGTTTTCGCTCATGAAACCTTGAACCAGGTTCGCCCTACTAACACTTACCGCGAATATGATATCCGCTGCATAAAGGTAGATTGGATGGCCACCGTGCAAACACCCACTATCGGCAATGTCCTTACTTTAGACACCGAAATTGCAATGGACAATATCAATACCTTTCCCTATTCCGGTGGCTTAGTTTTACCTGATGCTGTCATTGATGACGGAGATAATTTGGTTGTTGCCTACGAAGAATATCTTGTCGAACCCCACCTAGGGCAGCTTGGAAGTAACAAGGGCAGCATAAAACTTCAACGATATTCATATTCACCATTCAGCCTGCTCAATGAAGTTGAGCTCAGTGGCTATTATGCCTCTCGCCACCAGCGAAGACCAATGATTGCCAGTTCACCCGCCGACAGTGAAAATAAAATTATTATTGGATGGAATGAAACCGATAACGACAGTTCGATAATCCACCGTTCTCACTTTAAGTCTATTACGTTCAATTCTAACTCTGCCGGATTTTCATCTCCAGTCAGCTTACCATGGGATGAGTCATTCGGTATCGAAGATGATTTAGTAACTGTTGCTATGTCAGGTCTAACTGAACTGTTAGTAAGTTCACGTCGCTTTACCAACAAATTTGAATTAACTAGCTCATTCAAGCAGACTGCTAGCCCAGATCAGCTAATGAATATTTCTACACGCGTTAACTACCCGTGGCGCCCGGCGGTTTCATTGTTTGACTTTTCTAGTTTCAGTGTATGCTTCACTTCATTCGAAGGAGCAGCGACACATAACCCAAACTTATATAAGATTTATCTTACCATCCAAAAGCTACAGTAGGCTAGCCTGTAGTTGATGGATTGCAAAGCGGACTGCCGGCGTATAGTACGGATAAGGACAGTCGTCGATTGCTATAACGCAACTTTGGTCTTTGCGTTGACGAATTCTGACGTAAAAAAATTGCGAAAAAGAATCGTCTGCCGCAACCATGCGCAAAACAAAACCACGATCTATAGTCATGACCTCTTTGACCTGTGCCGTTAAATCGTTTTCAACGAATCGCTTGTTTACCAAGTTGCTAAGCTGCTCGGCAAGCGGAAGAGATTTTAAGTTCAGGTAATCCATTTCAGTATTTAAGAAAAAACGAGTTGCTGGTTTGTGAGTATTCAAAGTGGCCACAACCCTAAAAGTGTTTCGATTATCTGCCTGCCATTTCTTTTCGTAGCGGGTCAAAAAAGGTCGAGACGGGTTAACCTCTAGTTCGGCAACACTAAAGTTGGGGTTAGCACTAAAAAATTTATGGCAATCCTCGGCATACCAACATTGATCGCTAACCAATTCAAAAACAGAACCAGGCTTAAGAACATCTGCCACCGTCTCGGTTAGCATCATACTGCTGACACGATGCTTAGCATGGCGGTCTTTGGGCCACGGCATCGGGAATTGCATTAACACATAGTCTAAGGACTGCGGAGCAAACAATTCGCGCAGTAAGTAACGGGCGTCACCATTTATCAAACGTACATTTTCTATTGATTGATTGTGCATCAATTTACTAGCTCGTACAATTGCCTCAGGCGGCAGTTCTATTCCGATGTAATTACATTGGGGCCTATTCTTTGCTAGATAAGCAAGAAATTCTCCTCCACCAAACCCGATTTCGACAGCTAGCTGACCATCATTTTGAAAAACAGATGGACTACTCAGCGGCAAAGTAAGCCGTTGTGGATGCAGCTGGTATTTATCTAAAGCCAAAGCGAGTGGTTTCATTTCAGCCCCACTGACAATCTGACAAAGCCTTCATTACTTGATGAGCGACGGTAACTGCCTGCATCCCTTCAGTACCGGTAACTACGCTCGACTCTTTTCCCTGAACAGCTGCAATGAATTCTGTCAGCTCTGCACGCAAGGGCTCGTCATCGTCAAGGTGAAGTTCTTCTATATCTAGCAGATTGCCAAACTCTGCCTGCGGGTTTTCTGACCCCATTATTTTGGCCATCATTTCTTGAGAAAAATTATCGGCCTTTTTCACAAGCAGAGCATATTTGTTTTGAGAATCAAGCGACAAGTATGAATCGGGACTGAAAACCCTGAAACGGCGCATTGGTTTGAGGCTGAGGCGGGAGGCCGTTAAATTTGCGACAGCGCCATTTGCATAACTAATTCGTGCAGATGCAATATCTTCGCTTGGGCTGAATGTCGCTCCTCCAACAGCATCTACAGCAACTACCTCGGACCCGGTCCAGGCATTAGCCAAATCGATATCATGAATCATCAAGTCTAGCACCACACCAACATCAGTGGATCTGAATGAGTAAGGTGCTAAACGATGCGCCTCAATGAAACGAGCATCAATGCCCAATTCGATTGCCCGTTTAATAGCAGGATTGAATCGTTCAACATGACCGACCGCAACAAATGTATCGTTTAACTTGGCGCAATCTAAAATTCGCTGACAAGTTTCTGGGTCAGGTGCCATTGGCTTTTCAATCAAACAAGCTACTTTTGCATTAAGCAGTGGCATAGTACATTTTTCGTGCAGCACTGTCGGCACAGCAACAATCGCCATGTCAATTTCATGCTCAAGTCCGTTTAACTCGGATCGCCACTGTGTGTTGCACGACGCCGCTACGGTCTCACCCTGTTGCTGATTAGGGTCGACCACCGCAGCCAAATTAACAGAACTAATTTCAGAAAGAATTCGCGCGTGGTGACGCCCGAGGTGGCCAACGCCAATTACGGCAACATTTAACATTTTTATAGTCCTTCTTCTATATTGCGGCGTAGTGATTCGCGATAGCGACCTTGAAATCCTCGATCCATGTCGCGCAAAAATGCGACAAGCCGCCGAGTATCAGGCAACAAATTCGATTCGGATTCCATGGCTTGAATGGAAACAGTAGTTGGCGATTCATCGGCAATTAATCGCCTGAAGGCATCACGCAACTCGGCAATTGCCTCTTTAGAGTAATCGCGACGTTTCATGCCGATTACATTTACCCCACGCGCCCGCGCCGGAGCACCCTCGGCAATCATGAATGGCGGAATATCTTGAATAACACGCGCCATGCCACCCACCATAGCCAAGGTGCCGATAGTTACAAAATGATTGACTGCAGCGCCGCCAGAGACAATCGCATTGCTTTCTACGCGCACATGACCAGCTAACAACACATTGTTACCCAAGATGACGTCGTCTTCAATCACGCAATCGTGAGCAACGTGAGCACAGGCCATAATTAAGTTGTTATTGCCCAGAGATGTAATCCATGAACCAGCTGCAGTGCCAATATTGATAGTAACAAATTCGCGTACTATATTGCCGTTTCCAATTACTAAAGCTGACTCTTCGCCTGCGTACTTTAGATCTTGTGGCAATCCACCAACAGCACACTGCCCGACAAAATGATTGTCTTCGCCAATAGAGGTGCGTCCTTGAATGGTAACGTGCGGGCCGAGAATAGTGCCTGATTCAATTCGTACCTTGCTGCCAACATAACAAAATGGCCCAATAGTAACATCGGTATCAAGCTCGGCACCTGGTGCCACAAAGGATGTCTCGTGAATATTGGTCATGCGCTTGCCACCATTGCAAAGGAAAGCACAGCTTCTGAAACTACGCGCTTGCCTACTTTGGCCTGAGCCTTTATCGATGCGCGACTGCGATTCATACGCAAGGTCTCTACCTCGAGGTACAATTGGTCGCCTGGCACCACACCACCCCGGAAACGAACTTTGTCAATGGCTGCGAGCACCACGAGCTTGCCGGTATTATCCATCTTACGCTGTAGCAAAAAGCCTGACAACTGGGCCAATGCCTCAAGTTGCAGGACGCCAGGCATTAGAGGTTGGTCAGGAAAGTGTCCACCAAAAAATGGTTCGTTAATAGTGACATTCTTAATACCAACAGCGCGGCGCCACCCCTCGACACGCAACACACGGTCAATCAACAAAAACGGATAGCGGTGCGGCAATAAGCGCATGACATCTTGAATATCGTAGCCATCTTCATTAATGTCATCAGACGTGGCAAGCAATTCATATTCAGCAAGGATGTGCTGCGCTAGCGATTGATTTATTGCATGCCCAGATTTGCGCGCAATTATATCGCCGTGGATATCAACGGCAGCCAATGCAAGATCTCCGAGCAAGTCAATTATTTTATGCTTAGTTGGCTCGCAACTCATGCGCATTTCAGCAGCATTTTCTCCGCCTAGCACCACAGTGTTTTCGGCAGTAGCGCCCTTCCCGAATCCGGCTTCAAGCAGTGACTCTATCTCTTCGGAACGCACAAATGTACGCGCCGCAGCAATGGCAGTCGCATAGTCGTCGTCTGCCAAATCAAACACCACAGGAGATTCATCAACCCCGTCTGGGTATTCAGGAATGTATCTAATTTTCAAGCCGTCGCCAGATGGTGGCAACAAAATAATTTCGCAATCGCCATCGCGAATCACGTGCGGCTCGCTAACTTCAAAAACACGGCGCAACTGCTTTTGCTCGACAATTACACCAGACTTTAAAAGTTCTACATATGGGGCTGCAGAGCCATCAGTACCAGGAAGTTCGACTCCTGAAACTGTCACAATTAAGTTATCAACTCCGAGGCCATGGCACGCAGATAGCAGATGCTCGACCATACCGACCTGCGCTGCACCTTGACGCAACACTGTACGCCGCTGCGACAAGGTCAGGTTACCAGCCAACGCTGGAATGTCAGGACAGTCGTCAATATCAGAGCGGCGAAAAACTATACCGGTACCAACGATAGCCGGTTCAAGCAACAAAGTAACGCTCTCGCCAGAATGAAGAGCAACCCCTTCAATGCCGACTGATTTTTTAATTGTGCGCTGCTTGCGTGCCATGACTAATTACTGGCTATCCATGTTAAGGACGCCAACCACTTCTGAAGTTACATCAAATGCAGGATTTGTCCAGTTGACAGTACGCGAGACTAATTGGTTTAAATGAGTCGCGCTATCTGGGTACTGGCGATCTAGGGCAAATGGCTGAGTAACGATTGACGAATACCCCTGCTGCTCACCAACAGTTGCACAAGCCTGATTGATTTCAATCAAAGCGCGAGCGAACGCGGCATTGGTGCGTTCTTGCATCTGACGACTAGCCATTTGATTTTGAAATTTCAACGTCTCTTCGGCAATGCTAATCTGAAGCGCCAATTCGTTTGCCGCTGAAGAATTTGGATCGAGCAAGTCTAAGTCGGCACGACGTAACTGAATCGATTCTGATTGTTGAGCAAGCTGGTCAGTTAAAAGTTTTGTTTCTGTAGCCAGTTGCTCGCGAACTGAATTATATGCTTGCCACTCTTGCAGACACTGATCGATATTTACATAGCGAACTTTGTCTTGCGGGTCGGCGAAAGAACGGTTTGCAACAATGCTGCTAGACAGCAAAAGTAGCAATAAAATGATTATGGTGTTACGCATTTTCTAAAAAGATCCGATTAGGAATTGGAAGGTTGATGTTTGGTCGCCCTCTTCGCTATGAAGAGGCTTGGCGAGAATGAAGGACATCGGCAATTGCGCCAAAGCCGGCATGCGCAGCCTAAAGGCAAGGCCTGCAGAAACACGGGTTGGGTCCATGTCACCGAAGTCTGAGCCTGATGCGCCGAAGTCAATGAAAGCTGCGCCACGCAAGCTTTCGAGCAAGTTGACTGATTTTCTATTGCGAGTAGCGAATAGCGGAAAGCCTAACTCAATAGAACCACTCCAGGTGGCAGCTCCGGGTACGGAAAAGCCGTTGGCATCGATATTTGTGCCACGGTAAGCAAAACCACGAAGGTTGCGGTTGCCGCCCTGAAAGAATCCTTCGGAGTATGGCAAGGTATTCATATCGCCTTGCAACCACGCCTTTTGCACAGCACCCTTAAGGGATAATATCCAACGCCGTGAATCGAGGTCTTCCCAGAGAGGAATATGTTTTGTTGCCCGCACTGTTGATTTGAGAAAATCCCATTCGCCACCAAGAAAACTACCAGTTTGAATAATGTTGGCCGAAACGTTTGAGCCATCAACGGGCGAAAACCTATCAGCAACGGTATTGTGACGGACACCAAATGTTAATGAACGATAGGCATTGAATCCTTCAAAGCTAGTCATAGACTGCGGCGAATTTGCTGACAAGTCGACTAAGCCAACATTGCCAACCGATGGCCCGCCAAAGACAGAAAAGAAACGACCAAAACGACGACTGAAGGTAAATCCGAATGAACTTCGCTCTTCGTCGTGAGTGCGAAAATATCGCAGGCTTTTACTGGCTCGTAGATTTAAACCAAATCGGTCGACATGCTCACCAAGTAAATCTGGCTCGGTGAATGATAAAGCGAATGATGAAAAACGCTTACCCGGCTGTGCACTTAAGCTAAAGGACTGTCCGGAACCATGAAAGGCTTTACCCTCAAGCAAATCGGTGAAAACGCTGCTAAATGACTCTGGCATGTCATAGATATCGACATTAGTTTTAGTCAAGCGCACCATCAACGCAGGGCCTGTTTCTGAATTCCAGGCGCCACCAAAACTGAAATTATTCATTGCGCCTTTATCTTGAACCTCGAACACAAGGTCTAACAAATTTGTTTCAGGACCTACTTGCCTCCAGTGCCAATTAACCGCTGGATTATTTGCTTCGTCTTTAAAGTAACTCAAACCATTCAGACGGCGCCAAGACCTAACTGCGATATCTTCGCGTGCTTCATCGCCAGGTTCTAGCTCGATAGCACGGCGCACTACCCGGTCTTCACTACCGAGGTAACCGCGCAAAACCACATCGCGCAAGCGGAAAGATTCACCCTCGTGAATTACAAAGACTACATCTACAACTGGCTTGTCAATGTCAAACAAAATCTCTGGCTGCCCGGACCCGTTGCTGTTACCAACCCAAAAATACTCGTCTAATTTTTCGGAGTCTGATATCACCTTCGAATCAGAAGGATGCCCTGCCTCGCCGTATTTTATAGACAGGTCATATATCGCCTTAGTAAGAAGCGCCGAACTATAGTTTTGCCCTGCCTTAAGTGGGATGGAATCGTGCAAGTCTGCATCGTCAAAGACTAAGGCACCACCTTTTTTACTTTGGAAGCTAACCGACCGAATAGTGAACCTATCACCTTCAGTAATTTCGTAGACCAATACTACTGAAGAATTATCTTCCTGTTCTTCTATGCGACAATTAATTGACACATCTAGAAACCCATAATCACGGTACATTTGAACGAGTGTATTAATATCTTCGACAATCAAATCTTGCGAAAAGGGGTCGTTATTAAATACGCCATTTATTTGCGCCAAATCGCCGTAAAGGTCGTCTCCCCAGTGAAATATTTTCCAAGGACTGCCCTCCGGGAAGAAGGTGTTACCCTCGAAAAGCACGGCACTAACTGTCAGCTGGTTGCCCTCATCAATTACAAATGCAAGATGGTCGCCGCGGTCTTCAGCAGATACACTTGTACCGCGAAATCCGCTCTCGTAGTAAAAGTCAATAAGACGTTGCTCGTACTTACCTAGCTCTAACTCGTGAATTGCTTGTCCGACAATTCGAACCGCTGATTCTAAATCAGGTATCTCAAATTCGTTATTGCCTTCAAAAATAATGTGCTGCCAAGAGCGGAGAGGCTCGACTGAAAATATTAATACCACCGAGTCATTATCCTGGCCGGCTTCTTGAGAAACCTGTAGCACTCGCATCCGCAAATGCTGCCACAGCCAGTCTTCGCTTGCATCTAGCAATTCACGCGATAAAGGTTTACCAATTTCGAGCAACATGCCTTCGAGTGCTTGATCGTTTAAATCGCCAGCACCATTGACTACAATTTTTTCAACTATCGGCCCACTAGAATCGTGTATAACCTGCGCAGCGAAAGAAAAATTGGTTGCTGAAACTAGCAACCCAAGAACTATCAAAAGTGATTTAAACATCGTCAAAGGCTGTAGCCGAAGCTGTCGGGGCTACTGTTTGGGCATGAGCATCGTAATTTTCAAAACGCATGAAGCGTTTGTTGAAGCGCAAAATTATTTCTCCGGTAGACCCATGGCGGTTTTTAGCAATGCTGAGCGATGCTTTGTCGCGATTTTCTTCCGTTTCGTTGTAATAATCTTCGCGCATCAACATCATCACCATGTCGGCATCCTGCTCGATTGAGCCGGACTCGCGCAGGTCAGACAACATTGGCTTGTGGTCGGAACGGTCTTCAGCCTTACGATTAAGCTGAGCCAATGCCAATACTGGAACTTCGAGGTCGCGAGCAATTGACTTAAGTGTTCGAGAAATAAGTGACACTTCGTTTTGTCGTGACTCAGCCTTTGCCTGTAGCAACTGCAAGTAATCAATAATCAGCAAATCAAGCTTATTCTCGCGCTTGAGACGTCGTGCCTTTGCGCGAATTTGTGCCAAGCTTGGCTGAGAAGAATCGTCGACGTGAATAACGGTATCACGCAGCATTGAGCCAGCAGTTGCTAGCTTAGATTTATCAGCTGGCTGCAAACGGTGCCGACGCAGACTATCGTGAGATACCCGCCCTAAAGATGAGAGCAAACGCACAACCAGCTGATCTCGCGGCATCTCGAGAGAAAACATTAAGACTGACTTGCTGTCTTGAACCGCAACGCGCTCAAGCAAATTTAAAGCAAATGCAGTTTTTCCCATACCGGGTCGCGCTGCCAACACCACTAGATCGCCGGGACGGAACGCCGACTTTTCGTCGAGGTCGTAGTAACCAGTTTTTAACCCCTCTTCTTTTGCTTCGCCGCTGAGTAAATTATCGAGATTTTCGTCAATTAATTCAGATACGGAAACCATCTCTTTGCCAACTAAGCGTTCACCAACATTGAAAACTGACTTTTCGGCCTGGCCGACCAATTCTTCTACGTCAGCTTCTGCGTCGCCGCTGAACACACTGCCCTGAATCCCTTCAGCCGCACTTAATAGTGAACGACGAATCGACAGATCGCGAACAATTTTTAGGTGGTTCTCTAAAAAGGCATTCGACGGAACTGCCAACATGCACTCGCCTAAGTAATCAGCGTCACCAAGCTCTTCGACTTTGTTGCGCCGCTGAATTTCATGGCCAAGCGTCAGAGGGTCGCACTGCCCAGGGTTTTGTGCCTCGAGCTCAATCATTATTTTGAACAGCTCGCGGTGTCGAGGCGAGTAGAAATCGCTGGCCATCACCACTGAGCCGACGTCTGGCATGCAGTTGGGATCGCGCAATACGCTACCCAGAATACACTTTTCGACCTCGAGATCGAAAGGCGGCGAAGGCATGGCAGGACTACTCATCTAAGTTGACAATAATACAGCAGCGGGCGGTTTCCTCATATGAGAAAACCGCCCGCGATTTATTAAAATTAGGCCTCTGAAGGCTCGCCTTCTTCTGTAAGCTCAGGCGTTTCTTCTATTTCTGGCTCGGCAACTTCTTGCCCTACAACCCACACTTTAACTGAGGCATTAATCTCAGAATGCACATGAATTGGTACTTCGAACTCTCCGACAACGCGAATAGGTTCGCCTAGGCGTACATTGCTCTCGCTGATGTTGATGCCCTGCTCGGACAATTCTTCGGAGATGCGCTTTGCAGTAACAGCCCCGTAAAGGTGGCCAGCCGAAGACACCTTTTCGGTGAAGCTTAATTCTACCGTTGCTAGCTTGTTAGCCAAGGCTTGCATGTCTCCGAGCTGCTCGATGCGAACCTGCTCGGCTGCCAAACGGTGCTTTTCAATGCGGCGCACGGCATCTTCGCTGAAAGGCAGAGCCAAACCGCGAGGAATCAAGTAATTGCGAGCATAGCCAGCAGTGACTTCTACTACATCGCCGGTATGACCAAGTGTTGCGTCATCGGCACTGAGGATTAGTTTCATTTTCATGGCTACTGTGCTCCGTATGAAAGAAGTGCTAGTTGACGTGCCATTTTAATAGCCGTCTTTAGACGTCGCTGCTCGCGGCCAGATAATCCGGTGCGCTTTGCAGGCATAATCTTGCCCAGAGGTGTTAAGAAAGTTTGAAGCTCTTCAACATTCTTAAAATCAAAAGTACGATCTTTTTTAGATGACATAATTAATTCTCCTTGTTCTCTTCGCTTGCAGCGACAGTTTCAGTTTCGGTGGATGAATCATCGGCTGCCTCAGCAGCTACCTCTTCAGTTGTATCCTCTTCAGCTACATCCTCTTCGATTTCTTCAAGCATTTCAAACTCTTGGATTTCTTCTGGGATTTCAACAGCCGAATCATCGAGCTTTTCGATGCCAAATTCCATTTCTTCGGCAGGGATCTCATCGGCACGTAAAAACATGATGCGGAAAGCTGGACCAACCAAGTACATTTCGCGCTTCGCTTCGTTAACTGCTTCGCCTGAAGCTTCGAGCCAACCTAAAAGATATGTTGCGCGTTTACGCTGACCAATTGGGTATGCTAATTCGCGCTCGCCCCACAGACGTAGAACTTTTACCTCTACTTGGTGTTTTTCGAGACAGGCTTGAACCCAATCTTTTGCTTGATTAAAGCCTTTACGGACTTCCTCGTTGTCGAGCAAGAACACGGCTTGGTATGTGTGAATGTTATTTGTCATTTTGGTGCCTTTCTGGTCCTACCAGTTTGCTGTGCATAATTGCACTAAGAACCCGCCTGCGGCTTGCGGCGGTTGAATTGAGCCTGTAAATCAGTAATTGACTTACCATTTGCCCAGTCTTCAGCAGCACAAGAACCGTCGATGAGCAAGTCATCAACAATCTTTTTGTCAGCCGAAGAAAATTTTGAAAGAACATGTCTAACGCTGTTGTCGCCTGGACCACCGATACCCATTCTCATGCGCGGGTATTCGTTACAACCAAGTGCATCTTCGATAGAAGCTAAGCCATTGTGGCCACCGGTTGCCCCATTGCCTCGAATGCGAATGCCGCCGAGTGGCAAGTGGAAGTCGTCGCACAGCACAAAAATCTGATGGGCAGATTCAATGCCATAGTGATGCCACAATTTGCGCAAAGCAACACCTGAAAGATTCATAAACGTAGTTGGTTTAACCAACACAATTTTAGAATCAGGGACTTCAACAATTGCGGATGACAACTGTGGTTGCAACTCAAAATCAAGCTGCAGACGTGTAGCGTAAAGATCAAGTGCTTCGAAACCAACGTTATGCGGAGTAGAAGCGTATTCGGCACCGGGGTTACCGAGCCCAAACAAAATGCGATGCCCAGAATCTAGTGATTCTTCAACAGCGTCGCCCTCGTCATTGGGGTCGGAAATCATAGCCTAGCGCCGAATATACGGCAACGACTAATCTTCGTCGGTTTCGTAGCCTTTATCGCCGAACTTAGTCGCACGCGCAACAGCCTTAGAGCCGTCTGCGTCGCGTATAAAGTCGAGCTGAAGGATGTCATCGCCTAAGGCATCAAAGTTAGCAACCTGGATGGCCGCCTTTTCGCTGTTGCCATTGATGCTTAACTCGTAACTACGTGCACCTTTACGCACAGTAGCATCAAATTCGTCTGCAGCAATGCTGAATTGAACAGTTTCTTTGCCTTCACCAACTAGTGTAGCTGGGTAGCGGCCTGCAGCGCGCAGGAGCTTGGCATGTTTCGTACCAAATTCGGTACGCTCTTGAGTATCTAATTTAAAGATTTCCATGGTTCTTAGTGGTTAACTATTATGAGCAAAATTACTCGGAAAACAAGGCGCTAACAGATTCTTCACGATGAATTCTTGTTATCGCACGGGCTAGTAGCGGCGCCACCGAGACAATCTTTAGATTGGAGGGTAGCTCGCCGAGGAGGGGTATTGTATTCGAAACCAGCACAATTTCGGCACATGAATTCTGAAGTCTTTCAACAGCTGGACCACAAAGAACCGCATGGGTGGCAGCAATGATAACTCGCAGTGCCCCTTTTTCCTTCAATATTCGAGCAGCTTCGGTTATGGTGCCAGCGGTAGAGATCATATCGTCGGTTATCAAAACGTTGCACCCATCGACATCGCCAATAACATTTTCCATGACCACCTTTTCGCCGGAAACCCTGCGTTTATCAACAATTGCGAGCGGCGCGTTCAAAG
>JACKQG010000402.1_pt1 | contig 63747 bp, 56 predicted proteins | sample 8237621 | NCBI WGS metagenome assembly JACKQG01 (sample SAMN15677084, study PRJNA649215) | marine metagenome | biome: marine; feature: Black Sea; material: saline water; isolation source: suspended particulate matter (SPM) from the Black Sea western gyre | collected 2013-06-09/2013-06-10 | depth... | reverse complement strand
AGAGGAAAATGCCGGCACTGTTTCACAGATCGCTCACCAGGTTGGATTCCGTAATGCTTCACATTTTGCAAAAATATTCAAGGAATTATTTGGTGTAACGCCATCAAATTTTAATTCTGAATTGCGGAAAACTTTTGAATAGTTATTCTAATTTTAAATGTGGCTAAGTAAGATTAACTAAATAAAATTTATCGGTAACTGTTCACCTATATCTGAAATCAGACATTTGCGATCAAAATATTTGCCTTGAATTACCTTATTTTTGTCTTGAAACCTTAGTAATAAGCAAAATCTACAAACACCTAACCTTATTACACTATTTGACGAGAATAATAAGGTAATAAGGTCAAAATTTGTGGGTTATTTTTATTCTACTAAGGTTTAAAAGACAAAAATAAGGTTTCAAAGATATTAAACTGAACAAAAAATTTTGACATCTGATACTGGTGGGCGATTACAATTTATTTACTAAAATGGAGGAAAAAATAATGAAAAAATTTTTTCTAATTTTTGTTTTTATGGTTTTTTTACAAAGATCATGCTCTCTCAAACCACAGATGAGAAGAATCTCTGTCTGCAAACATTCGCTGCCGGTTACGAGGCCGGTGAGTTAGGCACGGAAGCAGTCTCCACAGCAGCAGAAGCAGTGTGGGGAGCAAGTGGGCTAAACAGTGGTTATGCTACTTTCGTAGGAACACTCACCCAATCCGCTTCCAATTCAGATTATTGGACATATTCAGCAACACCGTCTGACAAGTTAGTCATCATTTATGCGAACGGTCCTACCATCGAATTAAAGTTTTCCACCTTCAATGGTTATATTGATGCTGGCTGGGAAGAATTTTGTGATTCTCACATTTTGGATTTTACCGTAAAAATTGCCGGTCAGATAGACCTTCGTATTCAAAGCCAGTGTAATGTTGGTGAACATATCGAGTGGCAACGAACGATTACAGGAACAGTTTTATATGAAGGAGAAAATTATACGATTGACATTACACATACTGGCAGCAAAAGCAGCAGTGTTAGTTCAGGTATTGCATTTTATGACTATCAAGAACAATATAGCGGGACAGCAAATTCCAGTTCAAAAGTTATCACAATTTCTGAAAGTTCTGTAACTCACCTTGGTCATAATAGCAATTTGGGGCAGCATGTGAAGGAAGTCAAACTATGGAATAATAGTTCGACAACCTTTGGCGGTACGACTTATCAGTTTCAAAATGTAGGTGTAATCTGGGTAGGCGGATCTATTTTAGGCAGTCCTGGTACTTTTAACAAAGTTATTGAAGGGGAAAAGTGGGCGGTTCAGGGAACAGTATTAAAATCCGGACAGCTATTTGGCACTGTTCAGTTCGATGGACCTGTAAACAATGATACACAAGGTCCCCGATTGGTTCTGCGCCTCAACAATGGAACTGATATTTTATTACATCAGCTTCTGAACTTACCAACCTCTTTTGTAAAAATTGAATCTGAAAAACCTTTATCGTTTAAATTAGGACAAAATTATCCCAATCCATTCAATCCCACAACATCAATTCCTTATTCAATTTCTAAAAAAGCAGAAGTTACAATTCGAATTTTTAACCACCTCGGGCAGGAGATAAAAACTTTAGTCAAAAAAATACATCAACCTGGATTTTATCAAGTAAATTGGAATGGAACTGATTTTATGGGCACCCATTGTGGCAGTGGAATATATTATTATCAAATTATAAGCAAAGATCATTCTGAAGTAAACAGAATGGTATTAATAAGATAGTTCGAAATGAATTGGTATTGGAGCAGAAGATTAAATTTAAAATGGTAAAGTCGGAATTGAAAAATAAAAACCTGAAAGGAGTGATGCTTCGGCAAAAATAACATTGATTGAAAACCTTCCCCCAGGTGTTATTGAAGATAAGATTTTTTCCATCCGTTGGATTTATTTTTTTTGTTTTCAACTGGTCGATCTCATCCATTCTTGAAATGCCAGTGAAAGGTTACCATTAATTCTAACTCACTTAATTTTCAAAATTTTTAACTTCAAGGAGAAGAGTCATGTTAAAAAAATCAATCTTCACAAACTTAGTTGTTTTATTGGTTTCCGTTACACTATTTGCCCAGGTGCCTCAACAAATTAATTACCAGGGCAGGCTCACCGATGCCGGTGGCACACCAATTAGCGCCACCTTAGACATCGAATTCAAGATTTATGATTCCGAAATTCTCACAGCAACACCCCTGTGGTCAGAAACACAAAGTGTAGTTGTAGTTGATGGCAGTTTTAATGTTTTGTTAGGTTCAGTTGATCCGGCAAACAAAATTCCGTTAGATATTTTTGACGGCAATATTAAATACCTGGGGATTAAAGTCGGGACTGATCCTGAGATGACACCGCGCAAGAAATTGGTAAGCGTGGGCAACAGCTTTCGTGCTTATAATGCGGACAAAGTCGATGGCAAAGATGCATCAGAATTTGTGCAAAAAATTGATGGTGTGGCGCCCAATGGTGATGGCAATGTTGATCTTGTGGCAGGCAGCAATGTTTCCATTGTACCTGACATTGCTGGGAATAAAATTACCATTTCAGCCACACCCGGTGGAGGCGGAGGAGATATCACAGGTGTGGCTGCTGCCGATGGTTTAACCGGCGGTGGAACAGCAGGTGACGTTTCTTTGAATGTGGGCGCCGGAACAGGGATCACTGTTAATGCAAATGACGTGGCATTAAATACAACTTACACCGACGGACGATACGTAAATGAAAACCAAGGCAATAGTATCAGCAATGATATGATTCAAAATAACGCGGTTACAACTTCAAAAATTACCCCTGATTTCGTCAGCAGTATTGACGGCGTAAAAAATGATGGTGGCAACGTTGATCTCGTTGCCGGCAGCAATATTACCATAACACCGGACGATGCTAATAATAAAATTACGATTTCAGCTTCAAGTGGTGGCGGCGGCGATATTACTGCTGTACATGCTGGTAATGGATTAGCCGGTGGCGGAAGTTCCGGAGAGGTAATCCTGAATGTAGGCGCCGGCACTGGCATTAATGTCAATTCAAACGATGTGGCATTAAATACTTCTTACACCGATGGACGTTATGTAAAAGAAGGGCAAAGTAATAGTATCAGCAATGGTATGATCCAGAATAATGCAGTAACAACATCAAAAATTACCCCGGATTTTGTCAGTAGTGTTGATGGTGTGAAAAATGATGGCGGCAATATCGATTTAGTTGCCGGCAGCGGTATTACCATTACACCAAATGATGGCGGAAACAGCATCACTTTTGCAGTTTCCGGTGGGGATAACCTTGGCAACCATACTGCAACCGAAAATATCAAGTTGAACAATCGTTGGCTCTCCAATGATGGTGGCAGCGAAGGGCTTCAAGTGGATAATTCCGGAAACGTCGATGCAAGCGGCGAATTTGTTGCTTATGGTGAGATAAGATCAAGCAACAATGATATTTACGCGGCTGAAAATTTAAAGGCAAAAAATGGTTATATCATAGCTGGTGCTCCTTCTTCTACTTATGGTGCCGGTGATGTCGTAGCTACAGATGATGTCATAGCAGATGACCAGGTATATGGCTATGATGGTGTTTATGGAGTGAAAGGAGACTATACAGGTAGGCTTGCATTGGAGAATAAAGGAGTCAGGGGTGATCATTCCAGTGGGATTTGGGGTTACATAGCATCAAATGATAAGGCTGTGTACGGCGCTTATAATGGTAGTAATAATGGTTATATTGGGGGCAATGGTTTTGGAGTTGTTGGTAAAGGTAGTACATGGGCAGGATATTTTTATGGTAATGTGCATGTTACCGGTACATTATCAAAAGCTGCCGGTTCGTTTGTGATTGATCATCCATTGGATCCGGCTAATAAATACCTGAGTCACTCTTTTGTTGAATCCCCGGACATGAAAAATATCTACGATGGTGTTACAACTCTGGATAATAATGGGGAGGCAACAGTTGAACTGCCCGAATGGTTTGAAGCGCTCAATAAAGATTTTCGTTATCAGCTTACTTGCATCGGTGGATATGCACAGGTTTATATTGCAAATGAAATAAGAAATAATTCATTCCAAATAGCTGGTGGCAAATCAGGATTGAAAGTTTCATGGCAGGTAACAGGTATCAGGCAAGATCCTTATGCAAATTCTCATCGAATCCAAGTGGAAAAACAAAAAGAAACCGAGCATATTGGCAAATACTTGCACCCAAAAGAACACGGCGTGTCTGAATTGCTTGGTATTCGTGTAGATGAAGAGGAAAAATCGGAATTAATTAATATCAATAATGAATAAGCAAGAAAACTTAATCATAGATAACTGTCAACATATCACATAGATTAAGGAGAATAAAAATGCTAAAACATAAAAGATGGCTTGTTCTTTTGGTTCTGATCCCTGTTTTATTCCTGTTAATAAAATTAGGAGCAGCACAAGTCGGAGCCATCACAAATTACGTGCTGAATAAATCAGTGGTTGACATGGGCGGCGCTCCATCCCAGTCGATAAATTACAAGTTGGTTGATGCGATTGGGCAGCCGGGAGGTCTTGGCGCAACAGCCAGTACAAATTACAGGGAATCATCAGGTTTTTTAACTGGTGAAACAGCGGCGCAAGAGCCGGTACTCAGTGTATCACCTACAACCCTGGATTTTGGGACTTCGGAAACCGGCAAAACCTTCCAAATCAGCAATACCGGCGGCGGCACACTCAATTGGACTGTAATTGAAAATCCGGATAAGCCCTGGATAACATCAGTTTCTCCATCCAGTGGAAGTGATAATGCGACTATAACCGTGACCATAGACAGATCTCAGTTGATTGGCAGTAGCGATACTGGGACGTTGGTGGTCAGTTCTAATGGTGGAGATGCAAACATTTCTGTACAGATTCAAGCACCAGTAGCAGAAGTACCCATATTGGCAACTGTGGCATCGACTCAGACAATTGGCAGTGAATTCTGGGTTGATGTTGAAGTCGGCTCAAGTGATAATCCGGTGAATGATTTAAAGATCGTATCCTTTGAGCTAAATTATACAAATACCTCAGTCGTGGATTACTTATCCTTTGAAGTCGGTCCATTTCTACCCGGAGCACAGACAAGTATAATTCCGGATGATCCCAATGGTAAATTAAGCGCATCTGTTTACCGGGTGAGTGGTGGAGATTCAGGTAATGGAATTATTCTTCGTTTGAAGTTCAAGATATTGGATTCAGCAGTTTTGGGACAAACAGTATGTTTTGATTTTGGAACAATTCAAGCGAATAATTCAAGTGGTGCTGAAATAGAACTAACTCCATCAGAAGCCTCTTGTACTGAAATTAGCTCTATTCTTGTCTGGCCTGGTGATGCAAATAATGATGGTCAAGTGTCCATTTTTGACATCAATTCAATTGTTGCCATTTATTGGGAGAAAACAGGACCACCCAGACCAGATGCTTCTTTTGAGTGGATTGCCCAGCCCTGTTCGCCCTGGGATCCTGAGGCTGCCACTTATGCGGATTGTAATGGTGATGGCACTGTTAACATTTTCGACATAAATTCTGTCATCATTAATTTTGGCAAAACACACGGATTGTTGGCTGGTCTTTCTTCTTCCAATAATAACCAGGAAATTGAACAATCCGAAGAACCATTGATGACTCAATCCTCTTTAACTGATCCTCCAATTTCAATCGAAGCAAGAGATTATGATGAGGTCAACCAGGAATTTTGGATTGACGTGATAATTGGTTCAACAAGTCAGCCGGTATCAGATTTGAAAGTAGTTTCATTTGAATTAACCTATACAAATACAAGCAATATCGATTACGAAATCTATCAAATTGGTACGCTGATAACTGATGCACAGGCTACTGTCATTGCCGATGAAGCGAATGGTAAGATCAGTGCATCTGTTTATAGAACGTCCGGAGGTAATTCAGGTAATGGAGTTGTGTTATCATTGAAATTTAAAGCCGGTATTGGGCAAAATGTTGATTTTGAATTTGCCGGTGTAATGGCAAATAGCTCCAATGGCAGCACAATTCCTTTAACCGCGACAGGAAATTCAATCGTGACAAATGTTAGTTTTTCTTTTGAAGTGATTCCTGAAAATTATTCATTATTTCAAAATTATCCCAATCCATTCAATCCCGAAACGACAATTGAGTATAATCTCCCGGAACCTGCTGAAGTGAGATTAACAATTTATGACTTGCACGGCAAAGAAGTAAGAGAGTTGCTGTTTGAAACAAAAACTGCCGGATTTCATTCAATCAAATGGGACGCAAGAAATAATTCAGGACAACCATTGGCTTCCGGTGTTTATTTTTATCGCATCGAAACAAAAGCACAGCATACTCAACAGGTATCATTTATTGATGTTAGGAAAATGATTTTGATGAAATAAGGATGTGAATATTTGATCAAAGCAAAACCGATGCTATTATTCAAAATGATGGCATCGGTTTCTTACTAAAATAGATGAGAACAATTAAATGAAAAATAAAATAACTTTAAAAAAACAGAAGGAGAAAAAATTATGAAGTACAAAAAACAACTGACAATAACTCTCAGAATACTTGGTATTTATCTTGCGATTTTAGGCATTCTTTTTCTGCTTGTCCCAGGTATGGCTGAAAAAGTTTTTAAAATTTCACTACCGGACCCAGTACTTACTGCTCTGTACGGTCAGGTTCTAATCATTATTGCATTGATGTGTTTTTTAGTAGCTGCTGATGCAGAAAAATACGCAAATTTATTGTGGGTGTTTATAGCTGAACAAGTAGGACACGTTGTTATTTTAGGTTTCTTTTTAATAAACGGTACGCAGAATTTCCAACAAGTGGGTCCTTCATTGATAATTAACATTATCTTTTTAATTGCGTTGTTATTATTTAGTGCAAAAGAAAAGGCAACATAAATTTGAAAAGTTAACAATAGAAAATTTTATTTTGCCTTCATTGTTTTCAAGAAAATTCTATCAAAAAATTATCGGTAATAATGGATCTGATTTTATTCGACGTTACAATATTTAGAAAAGAGCTGTGAAGAGCTTATTAATTTATAGGCAATCTTTTTTTTGCTAAAAGATTGCCTTTGTATTTAAATATCAAAAATTCAATTTTCAGAAGAATTGACTTGATATTAATTGTTCATTAAGTTATCTTGTTAAAGATTAATAATCAAATTCAATTTATTTTTGCCATATCCATGCTATACTTCAACTTTGTTGCGAATGAATTGCACAGGTCATCAATGGACACAACTAAATTCCTCTCAAAATTATTCCTGTTCGAATCCTTGACAGAAGAGCAAATAAATCTTTTCCGGAAATTTACATCAGTAAAAGAAATAGGCAAAGGCGATTTTCTTTTTTCCGATGGACAGCCAGCCACTGCATTTTTTATTGTCGTGAGCGGTTCGGTAAAGGTTTACAAACTTTCTGCTGAAGGAAATGAACAAATCTTACATGTCCAACAACCGGGCGATCTAATCGCCGAAGCCGTGATTTTTGAATTTGATACCTATCCCGCTTATGCCCAGGCTTTGGAAAAAACAACTTTAGTGAGAATTTCAAAAAATGAAATCATTGATTTGTTGAGCCACTTCCCGGAAATTTCTTTTCAAATCATGCGCGCTTATTCCAGACGCATCCGGCAGCTTGTCAACAAAATTGAAGAAATATCATTATTCGATGTGAAAGCCAGGCTCGCAAATTACCTTACTAAAAATTCTATCTTCAAAAACAACCGGCATACATGCAATTTAACGCTTTCCAAAAAAGACCTTTCTGCGGTTTTAGGAACCATTCCAGAGACGCTTTCACGGGCGTTTAATTTTTTTAAGAAAGAAAATATCTTGACCGAAGAGAAAAACGGGATTGTTATTTTGGATATGAAGAAAATGAAGCAGTATAGTGAATAACAAAAATGTAAAATCCCAATATTCCAGGGCAAATTGAAATTTTATCATTAAATTACAATTTCACTTGATTTTTGTCTTAATTATGTCTAAATTATGACATAATTATGGAAATTTATTTTAATTTTTTGAGGTGATAAAATGCCCAATATTCAACCCATTAGTATTTTGCGGGAGAAAGAAACTTTAGACAAAGTTAACAGGACAAAGGAGCCGCTTTTTATTACAAAGAATGGAACAGCTTACCTTGTTTTATTGTCCCCGGATTCTTATGATGAGATGATACATGAGCGCGACCAGTATAAGAAAGCTTTTGAACGGGAAAAAGAGATTCGTGAATTAGCTCATAAAATCGATAGATCGAGAAAGAATATAAAAGACGGAAAATATTATTCTGAAGAAGAATTTGATAAGATCATGGAAAACATTCTATGAAAAATGTAAGGCTAATTTACACAGAAGAGTTTACCAACAGTTTTTTAGAGACCATAGAATACATTAAGCAAGAAAGCCCAAATTCAGCAAAGTTATTCGCTCGAAAAGTAAGTGACAAAATAAAATTGTTAAAAACATTTCCTGAAATTGGTAAACAATCCGAAGATTTTCGATTAGCAGGTATTCGTATACTTATTATTGGTAATTATTTAATTTTGTATGAATATATCCAGAAAGAAAAACTGGTTTATCTACACTTGTTTTGCCACGGAGCGAGAGATTATCAAAATATTTTTAAAGACCTAAAATAGTTTCAGAGTTGGACATTGAGAATGAAGATTTAATCAACACATTTTCTACTGCTGATCAGGTTAAACAGCCTCCAAAATTTTTACCTTTTGGTTTTCCCTAAATCTCCTGATTTTTTTCATTGCCGATAAATCAAAAAAATCAGATCTACAGGAGTAGCAAAACAATCTTTCCAAATCATCAATTATTTGAGTGTCATCTAATCGACAAAAACCTGTCACACGGTGCATTGCTTTTTTTCCACAATCGGGGCAGACATAAATATCATCTGAAATAATATTTAATTTTTTCATTTCAGTTGAGTTAAAATATCCATAAAATCTTTTGACTGTTAATAAACAATACACATATTTTTTAGAAAAGTCAATAACTAATTTGTTAAATGATATCACAACTTAAATTAACTGTTATCGCATAAAGATACACGCTGCCCTCATGAGAATAGATTCCATCCCAGATTTTTAATACATTCAAATTATAGTACAATCGTATTATAAAGTTAGTCATAAAAAATGAAACCGTTGACGAATCAGTTTGAAGGAGAATATGTGTCGGAAGTAATATTATGGGAGTAAATTATGCTGGCGTTTGAGGATAATTGGGCCACAGAAATCGAACACGTCGTTGAAAATAATTATAATTTTCTGTGGGCTGTTCTTTTCTGTGACCTGACTTAAAAATAAATAGTTCAAATTTTATCCATTCTTGACTTTAGTCAAGGATAGTATTTAAAAAATTCATTATATTTCTCCCGGATAATAAAACTAACCCGGAGGAAACAAAAGTGAAAAGAGAAATAATCATAATTGATGAAGACCTTTGTAATGGCTGTGGCGAATGTATTATCGGTTGTTCGGAAGGAGCGCTGCAATTAGTCGATGGGAAGGCAAAATTAGTAAAAGAAGATTTTTGTGATGGATTTGGTGATTGTGTTGGAACATGCCCCACCGGTGCATTAACAATCGAAGAAAGAGAATCTGTAGCTTTTGATGAAGAAGCAACTAAACAACATCTTTTAAATACTCAGGGAGTGGAAGCTGTCTGGCGCATGGAAGAAGCGCAGAAAAAACATCATTCAGCGGAAGAAGAGCCATCATTTCACCAGGGATGTCCCGGTTCACGGATGAGAGAAATAAAGAGAGACGAGGAAAAGCCAGCCGTTGATTCAAATGTTGGTGGGCAGGCAATTACTTCTGAATTAACTCAATGGCCCGTACAAATTCATCTTGTTCCACCGTTTGCTCCTTATTTTCAAAATAAAGAATTAGTCGTGATGAGCACCTGCGGTCCCATCGCTTCAGCAGACGTACACTGGCGTTATTTGAGAGGCAGAAGCATTGTCGTTGGTTGTCCTAAATTGGATAACACGCAGCCTTATGTTCCCAAATTAGCAGAAATTCTAAAATCCAACGCCATTCCAAAAGTGATCGTTGCCAGGATGGAAGTACCTTGCTGCGGTGGTTTAACAATGATGGTTCAACAGGCAGTAGAGATGTCCGGTAGAACTGATCTCGTTGTACAGGAAGATGTGATTGGTGTTGATGGCTCGATGAAGAGTGTGCGGCAGGTGTCTTGATTCTGGATACTGGATGCTTGTTTCTTGATACTCGGTACTTGATACTTGTTACAGGATGTTTGATACTTGACTTTTGATACTCGATATTAAAAGCTGTGGGGTGGATCGAGCATCAAGAATCCAGCATCCGGAATCCAATGGTAACGAATTGAGAATCCGCCAAAGAAACGGCGGACGTTCCGTTGAGAATTGATAATTGAGAACCTAATAATACCTCATAATGAATGTTCACCGCAAATCAAACGTCCCACACCCAAAATGAGTTTTACTTCCAAGGTGCAAAATAGAAGCGATATCAAGATAAGGGACGATCTCCCTTGGAATGTGAGAGAATTCTTGAGCGCCAATGATTTTTCCCGGGTAATTGGAGTGTACTCTTTTAAAATCATTTTTGGTAATTTTTACCTGCAAGGATTGTTGGAATGCTTGCAGAAATGCAGATCGGTCGGAGACATTTAAAATTTCATTAATTTCTGTGTAGCCCTTTGATGGTTGGTACAATAATTTATTTATTCGTTGAATTAAACTATGCAGGATAAAAGATAAAAGAGGAGTTTTACCGAATTTCATCTTTTCTTTTTCATCTGGCAAATTCAGCGCGTAGAAGCTGGTAAGATTTTCATTCAGGTCGCTGGGTGTGATCCAATTCAGGATTTTAAATTGTCGTCTCGTTTTTGGAGACACTGTCAAGCCTTCGAGCCATTGAGTCGGATGTACGCGTGAGCCTAAATTTAGCTTGCCATCGGCGACAATCGGTTCCCATTTTTCTCCGCGCGCCGTGTAAATATTTTGAATATCAAAATGTCCCCAAATCCTGTTGCGGCGATTCCAATCCTTTTCCGAAGTGTAACTTGCTTCTTCCATGGCTGGCAGGATCACTTCCAAAAACAATCCATGATCTGCGTGCTCACCAAAAAGTTTAAGTTCCCAAAAAATGAATTCATCTTTGCCATAAGTCCTTTTCAATGGATGCGTAAATAAGACTGAATTTAAAGGCCAGGCAGTTTCTGGGATTTTTGAGGAGTGATCTATTCTTTTATTGGTTGAAATTTTATCGATAAAATTATTTAGAGGAGCAAGTGATTTTTCCCATTTTTTTTTCTCACCTGTGGGCAAACGGCGGGAAATAATTGTTCCCAAAATTTGTGAAAGGTCTAACGAAAAAAAACGCGGGAAATAGGCTAATGAACTATTTACCCGCCACACGATTAAGTAGCGAATTAGGTTAATTTGATTGAGGCAAGATAGCATATTTTATCAGGTTATAAAAAAAGTTAATTTGGTTTTTTTCCCATTTCCTAATATTCCAGGCGCTCAACATGTCTTTTGCTTCCTGTGATAATTGCCCTAAAAATCGCCCCCAGTAAAAATGCTCCTCGGTTGGATTTTCCAAAAGCAATAATTCATACAGTTTTTCCTGCTCATCCGGTCGAAGGTTGACGCGGAACACTTCAACCATTTCTAACATGCTGATGAATTCGGAAATATTATAGGTGAGCAGCCCTAATTGTTCACGGGTTTTGGGATTTATCAATTGATGTGGCTCGGTGTAGAATCGAACCCACAATTGATTCATGGAAAGATTTGCCTCATGGTGAACTGCCCATGAGACATAATCTCCCATATTTAGATTTCGTTGGACGCCGATCGATGGGAATATTTGGATGAGACCTTTTAATTCTGTTCCGCAGTAAAGCACCAGGTCCTGAAGCCATTGCCGCAGGTTCTGCCGATGCATGGCTGCCAAGAAACGCTGATTTTCGTGCAAATAAATTCCAAAAAAGAATTTTGAAGAATTGTTTACTTTCAATCGTTGGGGAATGTCATTGACATATCCCCAGACTATTACCGCATTGTGTGATTGACGTTTTAACCTGTTTTTTAATGTTAAAATTTCATTACACAAAAAACAAAAACGGTTGTACTTCCTTGAAGTTCTAACAGGCGCGTAAATTCTGCACCGCTGGCACAATTTCCCGGTTGCAGAAAAAGGCGCGCCAAAATTAAGTTTTGTTAAATCAAAATTTGGATTATCGGAAAAATATTTTAAAACTGCTAATAATTCAGTTCCGGTTCGGCATCGGCGAATCCAATCAAATTTTGTCAGCATTTAATGCCTCTTGAAGCGCTTTATAATTGGAGATCACATCCGTGTCGATCCAGTCTGCTGCTTTGATCGGTTGCTTCCAGTTTTCATTTGAATCGCCTGAATAGCGCTTTTCCCAATCGATCAGGTGGCTGTCTTCCAATAAGCGTAATTTCAAACTGCCAAATCCGAGATAGCGTGTATTACCCATTTTATGCGCCAGTCCGTCTTCCAAAATCAATGACCAGATCAAACGCTGCAATTCACCCTTTAACAGGTTCCAAAAACGAATAGTAAACTTGCAGCGAGCGCCTGGCAAAATCGTCCGCATATAACTTGCTTTAACTGTGTCTGGTCTAAAGTCTTCCATCTTTTCAACAATTGGCGCTAATGGCGCATGGAGAAAATAACGCCAGTCTTCACCAATTTGATTAACAACTGCCTGGGCTTTCTGAATATTTTTCCACTCGCCGTCGATAAAATGCCAGTTGCCATAAGGATAGGGCGCTTTATACCAGGCAAATTTCGGATCGTCAAATTGGGCAAAGTTGAAAGCAAGTCTGCCCGAAATGGCATTGTTAGGACCAGTGCCAACCCAGCCAAACAGGCTGTCTGTTGGATTTAATTTGCTGATATCTTTGCTGGTATCTTTTGAATCAGAAGCCTTCGTGTAAATATGGCGGATCATTCCCCGAATGCTTTTGCTGGGAAGAGCGTAAATTTTACCAGGATTTCTCAATGAAGCATCAGGTGACGAGATAGAGTAGAAATCCCAGCCGTTGATGTTTTCTTCTTCAAGAATGGTTTTGAATGAAGGCTCCCCGCTTTCCTTAATATTCATTGGCGTTAAAATTTCACCTTCCAGGGAAAGCATGCCACAGTGTCCGCCAAAGTAACGGTGAGAGATGAAGCCCTGGTATCCTTTCGGCGGTGTTTGTGCTAATTTTCTTGGATCGGCTTGAATGGATTCCTGTGATTGAATGAAATTCAGTGCTGCTTCACTTTTTAGATTCAATGTTTTCCAGATACCCTTCTGATCCAAATTTTGTCCGCCAAAAAGTTTTTTACAAACATTATTCTCCTGGGCTGTAAACCATTCAATTTTTGTGGCGTTTGCTTTGCTCCAACCAAAACCATTTGTTTTTTCACCGCCAATGGGGATATCGCCATTATTAAAATCCTGAATCAAATGACTCAATACGGTGAACGCCTTAATATCTTTTTCTGAAATATCCTGTAGATCTAATTGAAGTTTAAAATTAAGTTTATCTCCATAAGCAAACAAATAATCCGATTTTGCTTCTTCAATTGGCTGACCAGTGGCAGAATCCATTTTAACACCGTCCATGGAACACCATGATGAATCTGGCGTTTTTGGATCAATCAGGTAAGCATCGGAAAAGAAGACCAGCCCTCTTTTACCTTGCGCGCCAAAAAGCTGGGTTATCAGTTCTGTTGTTTGATTCGTTTCTCCCCACAAAGTTTTGAGGATTTGTGAAGCCCGTTTTCGGAACGCCCCTTTAATTGTGCTGCCTGGAATGAAAACCTCCCATTCGCCTTCTTTTGAAGATGGAGACCAGGTTAACATGCGCATAAATAATGTATCAAACGGTTTGCCATATTTTTTAGAGATCTCCCGGTTAAAGGGACCGCCCGCTCGAAAATCTGTGTTGAACGGTTGGGCAAGTTCCTGTTGCGTACGGTTGCGATATGCCTTTAAAAAGGAGATAAAATTTTCATCGTTCACGATGCTCTTGTTGAGATTCCTGGGATTGGTAAGAAAACGAAATTGAACATTAGCATGGGAATCTAAAAATTCTTTCCACGAAGCGGCCTTTATCCCATCAGGAATATAATCTGATCGTCCCCATTCTCTCTCGGTTATTTTACCATTAATTATCATTTTTTTAAGGGTAACGTGATCTTCGCGGTTGGCAATTTCAACATCAATCCAGGCATCACTCTGTAATAACTTTACCTGCTGATCAACCTGCAAATTGAGCTGTGAAAGGATTCTTTCGCATTCAGCAGTCAGGAGTTCAACAAGCGCGCTTTCATCCGTGATACTAACTTCGAGTTTGTCAGCGATTTTTGGATTCAAGCCCAAATTGTTTGCCACTTCAAGCCATATCTGTGTATTGAATTGCTGGGATGTTTGCGTTTGCTCTATTAGATGTTCTGTAACTCGTTTGACTAAATTGGCTTTTTTACCCATCACCTGTTTGAATTTTTCTTCTGCAGATTCTTTATCCGGAAAATATTGTTCAAAGAGCGGTTGAATGTTTTCAAGAATTTTTTTGGCTAATGGAAATTTTCCTTTGGAAAGTTTTTTCGTTGCCGACTCTGGCAGGACCCAGCCACTGCCTTTTTGAGTGGAACTTTCCTGCAAATGAATGGCGATCACTCTTGGAAGATAAGCGCTAAACTTTTTCTTCCAATCATCAGGACTCAAAATTGGTCCCCCGATAGTCAGTTCCAGCCGATTGCGAATCGGTTCTGGTAAATTCCGCATGGCTTGAATAAGATGCTTACCTTCAATTGCGGCAAAAGCAGGAACTTCAGGATCCACCTTGCCCCAGTTCCAGCCGACAAGAATTGGATTGGTTGAATCGAATTGTAAATGTATGGATAAGTGATTAGCAAAAGAATTTGAATTTGAGACAGTGCCCTGAGGAGTAAATGGCATTTCCATTTCCAACCGACATCTGCCCAATCCTTTACTTTTTCCAGCGCCATACCAGAACCTGCCCTGTTTTAATTCTTCAAGAAGGTGGTAAAGTTTAGTTCCGTTATCGTTTTGTTTGAGGAGATTGTCATTGACATATAAAGTAAAATCAAAATATGAGTTACGGAACAGGGTTTCCATTTTATAATTGGCATTGGCTTCGGCTGCCCAGCGGTCTTCGTCCAATTTGATTCCCATTCGCAGATCAAATAAATTATCGCGCGGGTAACAATCCCTGCTTAAGTTACATTCAATTTTTGTGATCAGCTTCTCGGGCATGGGAGATTTAAACAACCGATACCACAATTCAAACAACAGACCAATGTTTCTGCCATTGCGTGATTTTCCGATGAATGCATCCATCAGCGATTGTGCTGTGCCAGCAATTTCGCCAGCCAATGAGACTAACTTTTGAGTGCCATCGCCGTCCCGGGTGAAAAGAGTTTTTCGAGCATTGCCGCGATAAATAGGGGACTCGGTAAAAAGCTTTCCTTTTAAGATCATTTTGATTTCTCCCTTTAACTATATTATATTAGTTTGTTTTTGAACAGATTTTTTTTAAAAATAACGATTGTGCTAATCAAAGTTGCAAGTGGCAACCTGAAAATGCGGCAAAATATTGGATCCGTGATTGTTAACATTATTGGCTATATTACTGCCACTTGCATATCATTTTTTATGATATTTTTTAAAAATCTTTTGCATCTCAACTAAACCGCTAGTTAAGCGAACAGTTCGATGGTCGAAAGCATATTGCAGCATTTCATTCAGCAAAGTTAGATTCTTTTGATAATAATTAGCAGATTGTAATTCTTTCGATTTAATTTTTTCCAGAGAGGAGCTTGCTGTTTTCCAGGCTTCAATCCATTTTTTTATTGTTTTTCTCTCACTATCTTTCATCGCGGTAACATCACGAGTCTTTTTTGTTTATACGGAAGTTGGTTATTCAATATAATATATGATAAGGAGAATGTCAATAAAAAAATTAAACAATTGGGAAAAGCGTAAATTAAGTTTTTTGAAAGAAATTTTTCACACGGATAAAAGAACCACGCGGAAGAAAAGATAATGGATTAATTTCCGTGTGATTCTTTTATCCGAGTGAATAGGTTCTTGGCGGCATGACAACACTGGGAATAAACTGAAAAAAAATATTCCGCCCCTGAATCTTTTTTCACCTCTTCACATCAAACGCAACTCTTTGATCCAGTCTTAATCGTTTACCTTTAACTGTTATGTCCAAATCGCTCACATGCACAAATAATTCATCATCATCACTCAAAATAAAACCAAAACCTTTAGCAGCGTCCCACATTTTTACAGTACCGTATTCCATTGAATTCTCCTTAAGTTTATAATTTTATTGTTGTTATTTGGGACAAAATTAAAAGGCAAAACCATTTAGGGCAAAACAATTAAATATTAAAAATGAATTAGCTATCAAGATACTTAAAGAAATTTCCAAGTAAAAAAAAAGACAAAATAATTACTGACAAAATAATTATTTTGTCAGTAATTATTTTATCATCTTCAAATGAACAACTCAACGCCCAATTGTTAAATAAAAAATGCTACACCTAAATGATTACTTAATATTTTGTAATAGTTAATATATCAAATCATACGAAAAAATCAACAAAAAAATTAAAAATAATACATATTAATTTTCCGCTTGCTTTTATTCCAATTTTATTATATCTTTATAATAATTTTAGTGCACATAGAGCAGAGTGCAATGAAAAAGTAGCAGTGGCAGAAGCAGTAGCAGTAAAATAATGGACGCCAATTATGACTGTTACTGCTGCTTGCAACTTATAGTATTACATGTAAAGTCTTTGTTTTTTTTGCAAAACTTTTTTAACCGTAAAGACGCGAAGTACGCAAAGAAAAAATATATTAAAAAAAATCAGTAACTATTCAGTGTATGTCATTCCCGCATGCTTTTAGCGGGAATCCATTGTTAATGAACGATATGGATGCCCGATAAAAACATTCGGGCATGACAAATTTAAATTTCATTAGAAAAATTTAAAATTCTTACTGAAATATTTGATTACCTGAACAGTTACAAAAATCAAAAAGAAAATAAGATAATTTGTACTAACGATCAATTATTTTTACATTCGCGTTCTTTGCGTCTTTGCGGTTAATTTTTTTTGCGAGTTGTCGCGCTGGATTATAAAATCAAATTAAAATTCACTTGAAAACCACAGCCACAAATCTCATGACCGAAATCGAACAACTCAAAAATAAGATCAACGATCTGACCAGTGTCATTGATGTTACCACAATTATCTCTTCAACGCTGGATTTAGATGAATTGATGAACCTGGTAATGGAGAAAGCCCAGGAAGTGATGAATGCTGAAGCCAGCTCTATTTTGTTATTGAATGAAGAAACGGGTATGCTGGAGTGCGAGATTGCCACGGGCAGTGTGCACGAAAAAGTGAAAGACAAAATTCAACTCAAATTAGGTCAGGGAATTGCCGGCTGGGTTGCGCAACAAGGTGAGCCGCTCATTGTGGCGGACGTGAAAAGTGATTCTCGTTTTTTTCAATCTGTTGATAAATCCACCGGTTTTGATACGCGTTCAATTCTGGCTTCTCCTTTGAAAGTTAAAAATAAAGTTATCGGCGTGGCAGAAGTTATCAACCGGCGCGATACTTTGCCATTTACAGATGAGAATCTGGAAATATTTGTTACTTTTTGCCGTCAGGTGGCGCTGGCGATTGAAAATGCGCGCATGCATAAATATATGTTAGCTCAACAGCGCATGAAACAGCAGTTGCAATCAGCGCATCGTATTCAGCAGAGTTTTATGCCGCAATCGTTCCCTGATTCAGAAGAAGATCGCTATTTAATTTATGCAAAAAATATTCCTGCCACTGCTGTCGGTGGCGATCTTTTCGATTTCGTTCAAATTGATTCCAAACGGGTAGGGATAGTCATTGGAGACGTTTCAGGAAAGGGGGTTCCTGCTGCACTTTATATGGCGAGATTGATCAGTGATTTCAGGTATTTCTGTCATGTTGCAGAAACGCCGGTTGAACTGGTTCAAATGTTAAATAAAGCGCTTTTAAAAAGAAGTCACCAGGGAATGTTTATTTCATTTATTTTTATGGTGTTGGATACGGAAACGGGAAAATTAATAATTTCCAACGCCGGTCATCTGCCCCCAATTTGGTATCAACACCAAAGTAATGCATGTCAATTGATAGATGCGTTTTCTGGAATTCCATTGGGAATTTTAGATGAAGTTGAATTTGATGAATACGAAGTACAACTGGAACCTGGCGACATGGTTCTTTTATATACAGACGGCGTAACCGAAGCAAAAAATAATAAAAGCGAAATGTATAGTTTAAATCGATTGAATAGGCTGCTTAATTATCCGAGAAATCATCCCAAGGTTTTGATCGATGAAATAGTGGAAGAGATTAAAAAATTTACCGGACCTGTGCAACAGCACGATGATATCACCCTGTTAGCTGTGAGGTGGAAATGAAAACAGAAAATAACAGCTCCCACATCGATACGATTGATATTTCGATTCCTGCGAAACCTGAATTTTTGAAAATCATCCGCGCAGCAGTGAGTAGTATATGTGAAGTAAGGGGATTTTGTAAAGATGATTTGAACAACGTCATTTTAGCGGTGGATGAATCATGCAGCAATATTATCAAACACGCTTATGGCGGACCCACAGATAAACCAATTCAGGCGAAAATAAATATTTGTCGTGAAAAATTTGAAATCTATTTGAGAGATTTTGGGAAAAAAGCTGATCATAAGAAAATAAAACCAAGAAATCTGGATGATGTTCGTCCTGGCGGATTAGGAGTTCATTTTATTAAAACAGTGATGGATGAAGTCGTTTATGATAATAGCTTTGACAAAGGTAATCAATTAAAGCTTGTAAAAAAGATCAAACAAAAATAGTGAAAGGAACGAACTTGGAACTGGAAGTAATTAAAAAAGATGGCACATCAATTTTGAAAATATCAGGTGATGTAGATTTGTATTCTTCACCACAGGTGAGAAAACAAGTTGTTTCATTAATATCAAAAACAAATAAAAATCTGCTCGTTGATTTAGCTGAAGTAACATACATGGATAGCTCTGGTGTTGCAACATTGGTCGAAGCATTACAGTTGACGAAAAAGCTTGGCGGAAAATTAAAGCTTTTTTGTCTCGGTACAACTGTTAAAGATGTGTTCGAGTTAAGTAGATTGGATAAAGTTTTTGATATTTGTGATAACGAACAACAAGCGTTTGTTGGACTTTAGTTATTTTGGCAGCTAATTTGGGTGATTGGGTAATGGAGTAATATGGTAATTAGTTTATTGGGTAATAAGGTAATTAGTTGATTTGGTAATTAGTGTCTGTCCTGGAAGTTAGTAATCATTTGAATTATAATAAGTTAGTGGTGTAAAAAATTGTTCTTATTTAACTCATCCCCCGGCCCTACCCTTCGGGCATTTTCAACCTTCTCTTAAAAAGAGAAGGGGGGCATTGTCGATCATACAATAGCTAACTATTTATAATTCAGAATGTTACTCCCCATCTCTTTTAAGAGAGGGGGCCGGGGGGTGAGTTCGAAAACTACAAATAATAACCACTATTACTCTATTAAAAATAAAATATTATGCAAATTTCGGACAGACACTAATTAGTTCCAAGTTACCAAATTACCCAATTACCTTATTACCATATTACCAGTCTGACCAGACAAGGATTTTAATGAATATACTTAAAAACACGTTCGGCTCAATCGGAAGATTTTTTTTTATTTTATTGACGCACCTCGCCCGGATGACAGCTTTGACAAAAGATGCGCTTTACTGGGCAGTTATCGCTCCCATCCGGGGAAAAGGCGGCGTACGCTGGAAAGCAACCATACATCAAATGGTTTTAATTGGTTATAATTCCATCCCTATCGTGGCGACGATCTGTTTTTTTGTGGGATTGATTATGGCGATGCAGGCAGCATACCAGTTGGAAAGATTTGGCGCTTCAATTTATGTGGCAGACCTGGTCGGTGTTTCCATGACCCGTGAGTTAGGTCCGCTGCTTACTGCAATAATCGTGGCAGGACGTAGTGGATCGGCTATCGCAGCAGAGATTGGAACTATGAAGGTGAATGAAGAAATCGATGCACTGCAGACAATGGGATTTAACCCGGTAAGGTTTTTGGTTGTACCTAAATTGTTAGCGTTGCTTATTGTTCTCCCTTGTTTAACGTTAATCGCTGATTTAGTTGGTATTTTAGGTGGATTTTTCCTGGCGATATTTAATTTGAATATTTCATTCATCCGTTATTTTAATCAAACCGCTGAGGCGCTTGTCATGAAAGATTTAATTACCGGTTTGGTAAAAACATTCTTTTTTGCCACCATCATCGCCCAGGTAGGTTCATACCAGGGATTTATTGTTAAAGGCGGCGCCGAAGGCGTTGGTAAAGCGACAACTACATCGGTTGTAACATCGATATTCTTAATAATTATTGCTGATTTAATTACAACGATGATTTTTTATTCAACTCTTTAAGAATAGGTCGAGATCAAGGTCAAGAAAAAACAGTCTTTCTTGACCTTGATCTCGACCTTGAAATACATTTTGACTAATATTCAGGGTATCCATTATTTAGCAATTAAAATATGACAAACAAAAATCCAATAATCGATATTCAAGACCTGGTAACCTATTACGGTAACAGAAAAGTATTAGACGGAATTAATCTACAGATCAAAGCCGGTGAAACAATGACGATTCTGGGAAGGTCCGGCTGCGGTAAATCCACTTTACTTCGGCATGTCATCGGTTTATCCAAACCCAGTTCAGGGAATATTATTATTAACGGACAGGATGTTACCAATCTTTCAGAAGAAGATATGCTTCCTTTTCGCCGTAAAACCGGTATGTTATTCCAGGGATCAGCATTGTTCAATTCAATGACAGTTGGCGACAATGTAGCGCTGCCGCTACGGGAACATACAAAACTTGAAGAACCAACCATCAAAATTATGACGCGGATGAAACTGGACCAGGTGGGACTTGCCGGTTTTGAAGATTTTATGCCGGCGCAACTTTCCGGTGGGATGAAAAAACGAGCTGCACTGGCTCGCGCAATTGCCATGGACCCGGAAATTCTATTCTGCGACGAACCATCAGCCGGGTTAGATCCCATTGTCGCTATTGGTATTGATCATTTGATAATGAAATTAAAAAAAGCTTTTCAAATGACAATTGTCATTGTAACGCATGAAATGGAATCTGTAAATTTAATTTCCGATAGAGTTGCCCTGCTTGATAGCGGGAGAATAATTGCGCTGGGTACTGTGGACGAATTAAGAGAAAATGATAATCCTAAAATTCAGCAGTTTTTCAATCGTATTCCTGATCCGGAAGAAATAGATAAAGAGAGTTATTTGAAGTCGTTGATCGGGGAAGATATTGAAAATTGAAATAGCAACTTTCTCTTCATTGAGAATTAAAGATAATATATTCAAATTCACCGCAGATCGTGATGCTTGATGCGGATATACTTTTATTCATGCAGAGAAAAATCATGAAAAAGATAAATTTTATAATTCTAATAACGTTCTTATGTTTTTCTAAAACACTTATTTCTCAGCCTGTAAAAGGCAAATGGGGAGTGAGTGCAAGTTTATCGCCATGGACATTCAATCGAGAAATGACGATTTCAAAAAATTTATCAAAGAAATGGACGATTCTGCTTTGGGGAGATTTTTCATTTGATAAAAACGATACGTATTATCGTATTGAAAACGGTCAAAAATTTTCTGTCGGTCCGGAAATTAGAAAAAAAATATATTATTTGGAAAAGTATAAAATAGCTCCCTATTGCGGTTTATTGATGTACAGTGGTTATGAAAAATACGATAGACAATCTAAAATTTTCCCGGAGGACAAACACTCTCGCATGGCTATTGAGGCAGGACTTGAATTTACATTTGGCGTTGAATATTTTTTTAACGAACATATTTCTCTTTATATCCACAGCAGATTTTTAAGATATCAATATCAATGGATAGACGTAGAATCTTATAACGCACCTAATAATAAATATAAGGCACGATATCAACTTATAGCAGCGGGAAATGTTATACCGGCGCTATTTATCCGCTTCTTTTTTTAAAAATACGGATTATTCAAATTAGGACTCAAAATGAAAACAATAATTTTACATTTAATGTTTCTTTTGATTTTGCCTCCGATTATTTCCTCTCAATCTTCAAAACTAAAATGGGGGCTATCCACACCCATAATGACATCAACCGGTTCAAAAGAGCTTGCTCTTTCCAGAACTTTAAATGAAAAATATATGTTATTATTTTGGGGGAAATTGTATTATGATAAAAACACAGATTCCAAACCAAATCAGCGTTTGTATAAAAATATTCTATATGGCATAGAAACAGAACTACGTCGTAACATTTACCAAAACAAAAAAATAACGCCTTATTTTGGCGTTGTAGCAGCTCTAAATTACGAAAATAGATTCAATCGCTACAACTACTTTTATAATGAACCCAACGAATTCGTTGAAGTAACCATAAATACCAAACAAGTGGGAATGGGGCTTTCATTTGGTGCAGAATACTTCATTACACCAGCCATCAGTATTTTTGTGCATACAAGAATTTTTTATATTTATTACAGTTGGAATAATGATAAGGGAGAAGCTGCATTAATTAGAAGTTATTATGAAAATTTTGATGAAAAACATACATCAATAAACACAAAAGGTTTTGAAGGATCTACTTTATATATCAGGTTTTATTTTTGATTAATAAGTTGTTTATGAGTCTAATTAAACAAATTGATACTTAACAGTTCATCAACACAGGTGAAGTTTACGTTAATTAAACATTTAGGATAAAATAGTATGATTTAAGGAGTACATATTTATGGAATACCGCTCAAGTGAAATTAAAGCCGGGTGCTTTGTGGGTATAAGCATAATATTATTGATCGCAATCCTTTTTGTCGTTTCAGGATTGGATCTTTTTAAAGCCACAAAAATTTACCGGGCGCAATTTAAATATACAAGTGGAATAGAAGTTGGATCAATTGTTCGCTACGGCGGCATGGAAGTCGGCACAATTAAAGAAGTTAAAATTGCTGAAGCAGATAATTCCTACATTGAATTTTATATCGAAATTGATGAAAAAGTCCCGGTAAAAAAAGATTCAAAAGTTTTCATTACCTCGATTGGTATTATGGGGGAATATTATATTGAAATTTCCACTGGAAGCGCGAATTCAGAATTGGTGCCTGCAGGTAGTTTGTTAGACAGCAAAGATGTAACGCCTTTAATGATGCTGACCGATACAGTTGATAAATTGACCGAACAATTATCCGAAACGATAAGCGGTATTAATAAATTATTGGGAAGCGAAAACCAGGTTCAAATACATGAAATACTTGTCAACTTAAATGGATTATTGGACGATAACCAGCATTCGATAAATTCCATGATGGAAAATATGAATTCCCTATTAGCGAATGTGAATAAAATGGGACAAACATTTGACAAGTTATTGGAAGAAAACCAGGGCAGTATCGCCGGTTCAATCCGCCAGTTGGAAGCCACACTTGAACAGTCTCAACAAACAGTAAAAGAATTTCAAAATACAATTGTGAGCGTCAATCACATGCTGGCATCACAAAATGGCAACTATGACACGATCATGGAAAATCTCAATCGCACCACCAGGAATTTGGATGAATTTACCAGGACGATTAAAGAGCAGCCGTGGAGTTTGGTGCGGAAGTCGGTGCCAAAGGAGAGGGAAATACAATAAATCGCTAATTACGCCAATTTCGCTAATTTCTACAAACATAACGGAGAATAATCCGCGCTAGTTGGTTTCTGTCCGAAAAAGTCCGATATCCTGTCATTCCGGCAATCTTTTGAGCCGGAATCTCCTTGTTTTACGGATGAGATTCCCGCTAAAAACATGCGGGAATGACATTGCCGGACAGGCACTGGTTAGCGAAATTGGCGGTTGAAATTATAAATATTAAAAGTCTGATAAAAAAGGAAATCAAAACATGCCAAAAACACTCAAAATTTACTCAACACTAATTTTATTGTTGATAATAGTCTCCTGCAGCAACGCTCCCAAAACCCACTTTTACCTGATCGATTACCCGGTGCAAGCAGCAAAAGAAAATACAGATCCGGTTCACCCGGTAGTGCTTGGTGTTTCAAAGTTTAGCGTTGAACCATTATATTCGGATACCAGGCTCGTTTACCGGGAGAATCCGTACGAGGGCAATTACTATTTTTATCACCGCTGGATAACTAATCCGGGAAAAATGGTTACCGATAAGACCATCGAACAGTTAGCTGCTTCAAATTTAGTAAAACAGGTCGTCTCGTTCCCGCAACAAACTCAATGTGATTTCGTTCTAAATGGAAATATTAAAGCGCTGGAAGAATGGGATGAAAATAACCAGTGGTATGCCAAAGTCAAAATTGATTTTGAATTGGTTGAAAAGACATCACGGAAATTGATCTGGAAGAAAACGATTGAGAAACAAAATCCTGTCATGAAAAAATCACCTTTTGAAGTAGTCTTCGGGATAAATCAATGTGTTAAATTGTGTGTTGAAGATGTTCAACAGGCGTTGAGTAAAATACTTGCTGAATTGGAATAATGTCAAAATGATTATAGTCAACCTGTCCGCCTTCTTTATTGGCGGAAATAATTTATCCCGCTACCCTGTACAGTCACATTATTTTTATAAGGAGATACAGACTGTGCTTTAAAAATATGAAGAATGGGGCGGGATAAAAATAATCATTTTGACTTTAATTATTTTGACTTGATATTTTTTTTGTGAATAATTCAGGTTAAAAATGTTAGAAAAAGGGCTTATGATGATACTGCATATGTCCTTTTTTCGTGTGTTTTCAAAAATCAAAATGAATTGATATTATACTCGAATATTTCCAACCGTTTAATCATATTTTTTTAAAAGAAATAGTAGTATGAAGGAGATCAAAGTTGAAAAAATATTTAAAACTAATCTTAATGTTTGTTTTTAATAAGACGCGATAATTTATTAAAATGGAAAGATAATAGAAAATTGGCTAATATAATAAAATTGGACTAACATATAAATTTTTAATAGTGAATAAAAATTAAACCATAAAATTTAAGGAAACTATTGTGGACTTTGTTACATCAATTCATTGCATGGATGGAAGAATACAGGAACCTTTAATTAATTACATAAAAAGAAAATATGAAGTCAGGTATGTTGATACGATCACCGAACCGGGGCCATGCAATATCTTATCGCAAAATTCGGATAATCTCTTGTTAGAATCCATAGACAATCGCTTATTTATCTCACTAAATAAACACGGCTCAAAAATTATTTTTATTTCCGGACATTATGATTGTGTTGGTAATCCTGTCCCAGAAGATACTCAAATTGAACAACTTAATAAAAGTGAAAAAATATTAAAACTTAAATATCCAAAAATTAAAGTAAAAAAAATATGGATAAATGAGAATTGGGAAGTGAAGGAATTTTAGTCCAGCTATTGATAAGCTAACCAAAAAAATAAACCCTCAAAATCACATTTTGTTACCGCCTTACAATATACTCCGCTAAATCGAAATTAGTTAATTTTTTACTTGACAAATCACAATTGTTTCATTATATTATTTTCATAATCCACAATAACATTAATATTAAAATCGGAGGTTTTATTTATGAGCCAAAGAACAATTGTGATTTTTGTTATGATTATCACTGTCTTGTCTGCGCAACAAAGCGCTATTATAGCCCAGACAAACGACCACCTTCTAATCACTGAATTTGTGGTTACGCCAACAGAAGGGGAATTCATCGAAATCTACAATCCCACCTCATCAACAATTGATTTATCCAATTATTACCTGACCGATGCAACTAATGTCAACGGGGGAAATTATTATTACAACATCGTTACCGGGGATAATTATGGTGGCGGCAGCGGTTATGATTTCCATGCCAGGTTCCCGGAAGTTGCTTCAATTGTGCCGGGCGAATATCAAACCATTGCCTTGAATGGTGATTCTGCATTCTTTGCTATTTATGGCACATATCCGACTTACGAAATTGCCGAAGACGGAGCAAGTGGAACAGATGTGCCTGATATGCGCGAAGCTGTACCGGGATCTGTTCAGGGACTGACTTCAGGTCTCACCAATGGTGATGAAGTGATCATTCTCTACTATTGGGACGGCATTTCAGACCTGGTGCTAGACGTAGACTATGTCGTGTATGACAATGCAGGGGAAGTACCCGATGAAGCAGTTGACAAAACCGGTATAAAAATTGACGGGCCCGATGCTGATACGGATTCTTCTACTTATCTGAATGATACACCAATTCCAAACCAGGATTTAGTAAGTTCACCAGCTAATGGTTCATCTGCTCAAAGAATGGATTTTACTGAAGGCAATGAAATCAAAATAGCTGGGAATGGTATAACCGGGGATGATGAAACCAGTGAAAATTTGAGCTTGACATGGGTAATTGCAGGTCCAACTCCCAATAATGCTTTTCCGATAGTAAAAGTATCAATTCCGGATACGACAGTAAACTCTGCTTCCAGTATTTCCATTCCAGTCAATATTGAAGATGTAACTGGTCTTGAAATTAAGTCTTATGCTTTTGATTTAATTTTCAACCAGGACGTTTTAGATGCAACAGGTGTTACAGTTGATGGAACGTTGCCGCTGGAATGGGAGAGTCCAACAGTAGTTGATAGCTTGGGGAAAATTAGTATTGCGGCTGCGGACACGATTCCATTGATAGGCGCAGGTGTTCTTATTTATGTAAATTTTCAAATTGTTGGAGAACTCGGCGCCCACACTCCTATTGAACTTGCAAATTTTATATTCAATGAAGGCGAACCGTGGGTGAGTCTTTCAAATGGTTCTGTTACAACTACAGAAAAAATTGACACGGTAAAAGTATCAATTCCTGATACAACAGCAAACTCTGTTTCCAGTATTTCCATTCCAGTCAATATTGAAGATGTTGCCAATCTTGGAATCAATTTTTATGCTTTTGATTTGACATTCAACCAGGATGTTTTAGATGCGACTGGTATTACAGTTGTGGGAACTTTGCCCCAGGAATGGGAGAGCCCTGCAGTGGTTGATAGTCTGGGGAAAATTAGTATTGCGGGTGCGGACACGATTTCATTAACGGGTGCAGGTGTGCTTATTTATGTGGATTTTCAGATTGTCGGGACAGCAGGCACCCAATCTACATTGGAATTGGAAAATTTTATATTCAATGAAGGAAATCCGTGGGTGAATCTTTCTAATGGCTCAATTACAATTACTGAAAAAATTGATACGGTAAATGTGTTTATTCCTGATACGACCGGTAAATCAGGCGAAAGCATCACCATCCCAATTTATGTCGATGATGTAACCGGGCTGGATATTACTTCCTATCACGCAGCGCTGAGCTATGACCAACAGGTTCTGGAAGCAACCGGACCAATTATGTCAGGGACATTGTCGGAACAGTGGGGAACGGTTGTATTTTCTGACAGCGCCGGTCATATTGCTATTTCAGGATCAGGTTCTTCATCATTAACAGGTTCCGGAGTATTGATTTTTTTAACTTTTGAAATAATAGGAAATGATGGCTCTCAAACTGAGTTGTTTTTTAATGATATGGTATTTAATGAAGGGAATCCAATCGCTAATACAATGGGAGGCACTTTAGTCGTTTCAGGGGTGAGTTTGGTGAAAGATAATTTAAATTCAACAGTAAGCAAATACTCACTTAGCCGGAACTATCCAAATCCATTTAATCCGAGTACAATCATCAATTATACAATGGCTAAAAATGCTAATGTTTGCATCAAAGTCTATAGTATAACAGGTGAATTGGTTGCAACACTGGTTAACACTTTGAAGCCACAAGGTAATCATTTCGTTGAATGGAACGGAAAGACTATCGCTGGTGATAACGTTACTTCCGGTATGTATTTTGTAAAAATGGTATCAAGTGATTTCAACAAAGTTAATAAGATGATGTTGGTGCGATAGTTTGCGTGCTATCAATCGGATTATTTGAGTGGAGTCTGTTTATGTATCGATGAATGGAAAAAGGGTATGAGTTTCAGACTTGTGCCCTTTTTTTCTAACAAAATAGGATAATCGTTTAATTTTCAAAATTTAAATTTTACTTCAAGGAGGCTCGACATGTTAAGCTCAACAGAATTTCTTATCACTTTAATACCTATGCTGATTACTTTAATTATAGTTGTGTTTTGTCTATCACTCTTGTTGCGATTTGTACGTGCTGTTGAAAAGATTGCGGATAAGTTTGATAACAAATAACAGGGGTTTTGACTGATTGCATGTATTTTTATAATTCAAAAAATAGTTTGATGGATAATTTTTGATATTGCAATAGGAAATAAATGAGTGCTAAAAAGAAGATTAATATAATCATAATATTAGTCGTTATTTTATCGTATTCAAGAATGGCGCAATCGCAATCAATCTATTTTCCAATAGAGATCAATAACTCATGGACTTACCACGAATTTGGAGCAGAATATTTAAAACATACAATTAAAATTATTGACAGTACAACAATAGATGGTAATTTATGTTATTATTATGGGGAATCTATTGGGACTTCAGAAATAATTTTTCCTGATTCATTAAATCGAATCTGGAAATATTTCGATGAAAAAAAGCAGCTATGGTTTGATTTTTCAAAAACAGAAGCTGATAGCTATTTTTATAAAGATGATGATTCAGGTTTTAATTATACTGTAAAGATTAATCGACATCCAAGTCTCATCGTAAAACCGGATTTTGTATCTACTGACAGTTGTCTTTTATTCATTTTTGATGATCCCAACGTCATTGATGAAGAGCTTTATTATGTTTTTGCGTTATCAATAGGATTGATAAAAAAATCGAGGGGAATAGGAATTACCCATCTTTTAGAATCGGCAGTTATCGGAGGGAAAGAAGTAACAAAGATAAACCGTAATAAAAAAAATGTGCCAGTAAAAACGGTCCTTAAACATAATTACCCTAATCCCTTCAATCATGAAACAACCATTCACTACGAACTGGTAAAACATTCCCATATAACAATTAAGGTTTACAATACTGCAGGACTGGAAATTAAAATACTGGTAGATAAAGTCCAAAATGCCGGCAGGTATTCGGTTGAGTGGAATGGTAAGAATAATTGGGGACAAATGGTTACTTCAGGTGTTTATTTGCTGGAGATGAGAACAGAAGATTCTTTACAGGTTAGAAAGATGACAATGCTTCGGTAGTGTGCGAAATATATTTGAAAATGATAAAAAAGGGCTCTGGCTATCTTTGCTTATGCCTTTTTTGATTTATTGCTAAAATTGAAGTTAGTTTATTTATTACTTGACAAACCGCTGCTATTTAAGTATATTATAATAAGCTATTGCTCTAGTCTTGAATGAATTCCAAAATTGGTTGCGGAAAGCAGGGTTTTTTATACTGCGAACGGGTAAAAATTAAATTTTAACTGAACTACTCTTCGCCCGCAGAAATGTTTTTATTGAATTTATTATATAGAAATAAAAAGGAATAAAAAAAATGCAGCAAAATATCGAAAATTTAACCACAGAATTAATTAGATTGCCAAAAAGAGAGCGGTTAGAAATAGTTAGATTTCTTCTTTTTCTCGACAATCGATCTAAAGATTCCGGTGATGTTGATTCTGCCTGGGAAAAAGAAATCGCAGATAGAGTTCGAGCCATTGATGACGGAACAGCAATAGGTATTAATTACGATCACGCAATGGAAAAAATTGAGAAGCGCTTTTCGTTATGAAAAAGATAATCCTTCAACAAGCATTTGATGAATTGAATGACGCAATATGGATTCTTGCAATAGCACATGCTTACCGTAAACCTGAATACTGGATTAAAAGAAAGAATGGATTAATGAATTGATAAAATCAATCTCCATTCATCCAGTGCTCCAAAACTCCTTCTATTTTATATTAAATTTTTTTACACAATACTTTTGCTCATCGAGCAAGAATTTTTCTTTTTTAAAATATGAAACGGGCATAAGTCAAAAAAACTTATGCCCGTTTTAATTACGTCAGAAAAAGAATCCACAACAAGATTTAAAACTTGACTATTTTATAAAATTTTTGTAAGTTGCGGTTTAATTATTTTTAAAAAGATGACTCAGGTAAAAATTTGCCCCGATGGATATTTCCATAATTATTGTCAATTATAACGTAAAAGAATTTATTGAACAGGCGATCACATCGATCAAAAAAGCCTGTAAAAAATTGAGTTACGAAATATTCATCGTTGATAATGCTTCGACAGATGGCAGTGTGGAATTAATAAAAAAGAAATTCCCTGGAGTCCATCTGATTGCAAATTTGGACAATAAAGGATTTGCTGCCGCTAACAATCAAGCTTTGAAAAAAGCAAGCGGTGAGTATGTTTTATTACTTAATCCTGACACCATTGTTCAGGAAGATACGTTGCATGTTATTTTAAAATTTTTCGAGCAGCATTCGGACTGCGGCATGGTGGGATGCAAAATTTTAAATCCTGACGGCACTTTACAATTAGCTTGCCGACGAAGTTTTCCCACACCGTGGATTGCATTCACAAAAATCGCCGGTTTGAGCAAATTATTTCCGCACAGCAAATTGTTTGGAAAATATAATTTAACATATTTAAATGAGAATGAAACCTGTGAAGTTGAAGCAATCTCAGGTTCATTCATGTTCTTTCGCAAACAGGTGATAAAGAAAATTGGCTATTTAGATGAATCATTTTTTATGTATGGTGAAGACCTGGACTGGTGCTTTCGCATCCGGGATGCAGGCTGGAAAATTTATTATTTGCCGGAAATAAAGATCATACATTTCAAAGGGGAGAGTTCAAAAAAAAGCGATCGTGACCTGATATTACAATTTTACAAGGCAATGAAATTGTTTGTGGAAAAGCATTATCAGCATCGTTATTTACATTTTCCTCAATGGCTATTGTTAGCCGGAATATGGCTGCGCGCCTCGCTTTCATTTTTAGCAAAATTTTTAATCAGCATTTTACCCGGATTAATTGATTTTGTTCTATTGAATATTTCCATGCTGATAGGGATTTATGTTGGTGTTTACCTGCGACGTGGATTTTTTCCGTTGGAATCGTACCTGGTCGTTATGCTGGTCTATTCAACGATCTGGCTGATCTGTTTACTTTTAACCAGCAGCTATTCGCGAAGCAAATTTTCATCGCTTCGTACAATTTATGGTGTAGTATTGGGTTTACTAGTCAATGCTTCTTTGACATTTTTTTTCAATCAATACGCGTTTTCCAGGGCAGTTGTTTTGATTGCCGGATTTGTTAATCTGTTGTTGCTTGCCGGGTGGCGATTTAACCTGAAACTAATATCCCGTTTTAAAGCGTTCCCGTTTAAAAAGATACTGGGTCAGGTTTTATTGGGAAGAAAAGCGTTAATAGTGGCATCGGAAATATCCGGACAAAAAATTGCTGAAAAGATGAATAAAAGCTTGCACACCGGTTATGAAGTGTGCGGGATAGTCAGCGCTGATAAACAAACCGAATTTAAAGAAAAAACGGTTGTTCCTTATCTCGGAAAAGTGGAAAATCTGGATTCAATCATTCGTCAAACCCAGGCAAAAGAAATAATTTTTTCAACCGAACATTTACCGTATGATCAAATATTGGAGATCATTTCTCACAGCAGAAAAAGTGATGTAAATTATAAAATGATTCCCAGCAGCATGGATGTAATTATCGGCAAAGCTTCGATTGAATATATTGACGATCTGCCATTAGTCGATATCGATTACAAACTCAATCGTTCGACAAATATTATCTTGAAAAGGTCTTTTGATATTATCGTATCGATTTTTTCAATATTACTGACACTGCCGGAATTTATTTATTTAAAAATAGTTAAGCGGGCAAAAATTAACAGGAAAAAAATTTATACACTCGATTCAAAGCAGGCGAAAATATTTGAATTTATTGGTGATAATTTATCAAAGAGACAGACAAAAATTCCAACATTATGGACAGTGCTTCAGGGAAAAGTAAGCCTGGTCGGATCGAAAATTATTGAAGTGAGTGAAAAATCCGGTGAGAAGAAACAGGTCGAATTAAAACCAGGAATTACCGGACTGGCACAAATAAATAAAAATAATTCGGGAAATCATGAAGATTTAGACCGTTACAATTTGTTCTATTTAAAAAATTACTCGGTGCAATTGGATATTGAGATCATCATTAAAACGATATTTAATGTGTAGTCTGGTTACCGAGACGCATTTGTCATTTTAAATTAGTATTATCTATAATTTTTAATGATAAGTTGAACGATGCTGGATTCTTGATACTGGATTCAGGATATTATATTGGGGGGAGGATCAAGTATCAAGCATCGGGAATCCAGTATCATGATAATTGAAAATAAATTTGATCAGAAGATTCTTTAGTATGAAATAGGATAAAGAAAAAAAACAGTAGGCTGGAAATAAAATGGAAAAATATATATTAGATTTCGAACGTCCTTTAACTGAACTGGAAAATAAGATCCAGGAGATGAAAGATTATTCTTTAAATGAGGACGTTGATCTACGCGAAGAGATTTCTAAACTCGAAGAAAAAGCAAAAAAGCTCAGCCGGGAAATATATTCGAAATTGAGTCGCTGGCAAAGAGTGCAACTCGCCCGCCATCCACAGCGACCCTATACTAAAGATTATATCGAACGCATGACAAATTATTTTATTGAACTGCATGGCGATCGAGCTTATAGCGACGATCCGGCGATTATTTCAGGATTAGCAGAGATAGAAGATCAAAAAGTTGTTTTAATTGGCCATCAGAAAGGCAGGACAACAAAGCAAAAATTGTATCGCAATTTTGGAATGCCAAATCCCGAAGGATATCGTAAAGCGCTTCGGGTGATGAAACTTGGCGTAAAATTTAACCATCCGATAGTCTGTCTGATTGATACTCCGGGAGCATACCCCGGAATTGGCGCTGAAGAAAGAGGCCAGGCAGAAGCCATCGCCCGCAATCTTTTTGAAATGTCTCATTTACCGGTTCCCATTTTAATTATCGTGATTGGTGAGGGTGCCAGTGGTGGCGCACTGGGAATTGGAGTGGGAGACCGATTATTAATGATGGAAAATACCTGGTATTCTGTCATCTCTCCCGAAGGATGCGCAGCCATTCTCTGGAATGATAACTCAAAAGCAAACATTGCTGCTGAATCGATGAAAGTAGCAGCAAAAGATTTAATGGAAATGGGAATTCTGGATGCAATAATTGAAGAGCCCTTAGGAGGCGCTCATAGAGATTTTGACGATGCGGCGCGGATTCTTAAAAAAACAATTTTATCGGAATTGAAAAAATTACAAGCTTTGCCAACAGATGAATTAATAAAAAAAAGAATAGAAAAGTTTGGAAAAATGGGGGCGTGGAAAGAGTAATCTGTTTTTATAAACAAAAAATAATTATTTGTAATGTACGGAGCTTGTTTAAGACAGATCCTATAAATTCCAATTACCAAGCTCCAAATTCCAAATAAATCTCAAATTCCAAATCCCTATGATAATCGATTGGAATTTGAATATTGGAATTTATCCCGATGAAAAAGAAACGGGACAAGTTTTGGGAATTGGGATTTGGAGGGCTTGGAATTTTTTTCATTAACTAAGTGTAAGCATAAAAATTTGGAGAGTATTTAATGTTAAGCAAAGAACTACAGGACATTTTAGCATGCCCCAAATGTAAGGGTGATTTGGAATATGATAAAAAAAATGAAAAACTACTTTGTAATGAGTGCCGTCTTAAATATGATATTAAAGATGATATTCCAATCATGTTGATTGATGAAGCAGAAGCGTTTTAGCAAAGCAACTTTACTAAGGGTGGATTAGTAAAGTTTTTGTTGTAATACCTCACTTATTGGTAGATTTACAAAGATGTCGTCCACCTTTGGCAATATAAATCAGTAGAATAACTTAATGTATTAAAAGCACGGATCAATTTTATATTTTACCTCAAATGGTGGAGGGCGACACCTTATAAAGCCCCGTAACTGTGATTTTACAGCGATATAAAATTTACTTGACAAATACATAAAAAATGTATATAATTATATTGTATTTTAAAAAAAACAGACCAATAATTTGGAAGGTTAAATATAATGTCAAGCTCAATAGCTTTTGATTCTTTAGCTTATGTACAAAAACTAAAAGCAGCAGGCGTTTCGGAAAAACAAGCAGTTGTTCATGCTGAAATCTTTACTAAAATCATTGAAGATCGGTTAGCAACAAAACAAGATATTTATCTCTTAAAACGGGATATAAAAGAATTGGAAACATCCTTAAAACGGGATATGAAAGAATTGGAAATGCGTCTCACTATTCGTTTGGGCGCTATGATGACTGGTGGGATTATCATCGTAGCAACTTTGGTTAAGTTGCTGTAGAGTGAATAAAGTGCGAATAAATCAATTGAGTGTGCAGCAAATTATTTTATTATAAATTTATTCCTGCATCAAAATTCTGCCATTTTTTCCTTCGTAAATCCACCAATAGATGTCATACTTTTTGTTATGAAAAAAGCTTGATTCTTTATTATTTTTATCGTACCTTACATTTCATTTTTTATTTTGCATTATTCATCCCGATAATCCGGGATATTTTCTTATAACGATAATGTGGCTGCACAGACATCATTATTAATGATGGTGGAGAATGAATAACACTACCTGGTTCTGAACCGAAAATACACAGCAAAACAGAAATGAATATGGGAATTCTGATTTGATGATGGAGAAAAGGAAGGTAACAATTTAATACGTAAGTTAATAACATTGTCCAAAATCTAAAATATTGGATTTGAGAATGAATATATTAAACTCACATGTTCTTGTACTCAACCAGAGCTTTCAAGCGATGAGTATAACGAATGCCCGAAAAGCAATCGTCCTGATTTTTTTAGGAAAAGCGGAAATCGTGGAAAGGAACGGTGATTATATTCATTCTGTTAGTGATCGTTATCCACTACCCAGTATTGTGCGATTAAAGAGATATATTCATGTGCCGCGAAAAAACGTTATGCTGACCAGAAAGAATATAATAAAACGGGATAACCATCAATGTCAGTATTGCGGCAAACGAACCGTTGCATTAACCATCGACCATGTTATCCCACGAGTTTACAACGGCAAAGATACCTGGGAAAATCTTGTTTGCGCTTGTGTAAAATGTAATAATAAAAAAGGAAATCGCACACCGGAAGATGTCGGGCTAAAATTGTTAAAAAAACCTCAAAAACCGAATCATATATTTTTTATTCGATATTCGGTGGGTTCTATTGACACACGGTGGAAACCATATTTATATATGAATTAGAGTATAGTTAATTTCGAATACGGAGACAGCATTAGATGAAAAAACGAATATTGAGCGGTATGCGCCCAACCGGGAAATTGCATTTGGGAAATTATGTTGGCGCGCTGGAAAATTGGGTCGAGTTGCAGGGTGAATATGAAAATTTTCATCTCGTTGCTGATTGGCATTTATTAACTACAAATTTGGATACATCGCAAGTAAAAGCTGATACGCTGGACATGGTTATTGATTGGTTATCCGCCGGAATAGATGCGGAACAAAGTCCAATTTTTGTTCAATCCCAAATTAAAGAACATGCAGAATTATTTCTTATCTTTTCAATGTTGGTAACAATTCCCCGGTTGGAGCGAAATCCCACTGTTAAGGAACAAGCAAAGGATCTTGGAGTTGATAGCAATATGATTTTCGGACACCTTGGTTACCCTGTTTTACAGGCTGCGGACATTCTGCTGTACCAGGCGAATCTTGTTCCGGTCGGAGAAGACCAGATGCCGCATGTTGAATTAACGCGTGAAATTGCCAGGAAATTTAACAATACCTATGATGAAGTCTTTAGAGTCCCGAATGGTAAATTAAGCCAGTTCAGTCGCTTACCAGGACTGGACAGCAAAAAGATGAGCAAATCGTTAGGAAATACGATCCTGATGTCTGACCCGGAGGAAGAGATCGGAAAAAAAGTGATGCGTGCAATTACGGATGAGCAGAAAATTCGAATGGGAGATCCTGGCAGACCCGAAGTGTGTAATGTATTCGTTTACCACAGCAAATTCAACAAGGCTGAACAGGCTGAAATTGAATCCGATTGCAAAAGTGGTAAATTAGGTTGTGTTGCTTGCAAGAAAAATTTAACAGCAAAATTAGCCGAATATTTTGAACCTTTCCGGGAAAAACGTAGTTACTTTGAGCAACATATAGACGATGTGAAAGATATTATTGCCCAGGGAACAAATACCGCAAAAAATGTAGCGTCTGATACAATGAATAAAGTTTATAAAGCAATGAAGCTTGGTTGATAATGGCTTATCGTGTAAAATTAAAAAATTTTGAAGGGCCGTTAGACCTTCTGCTGTTCTTAATAAAAAAAAATGAAGTTGATATTTACGACATTCCAGTTGCCGATATAACCAGGCAGTATCTCGAATATGTTGATATTTTGCAGCTTTTGGATTTAGAAGGCGCGAGTGAATTCATTCTTTTGGCGGCAACACTCATCCGCATAAAAGCGAAAATGCTGTTGCCAAGACCAAAGCCTGAAGATGACGACGATATCATTGATCCAAGACTGGAGTTGGTAACACGTCTTCTTGAATACAAGCGTTTCAAAGAAGTAGCTTATAAGTTTGGCGAACTTGAAGAAGAACGAAGCAAGTTATTCAACAGAAGATACTTTGAAGAAATTGAAGATAAATCGAGTGAAGGATTAGAACTTGGCGAAAATGTTTCACTATTTTCTTTGATCGCGACTTTCCAACGCGTGTTGGATCAAATGCCCAAAGAAAGTTTTCACCATGTTGAGGATATTCAGATTACATTGGATGAACAGATCGACTACATTCTCCAATTTAAAAGTGAAAGCAAACAAATATCGTTTTACAAATTAATTTCCAGCCTAAAGGACAGACTGATTGTCATTGTAACTTTTATGGCTGTATTAGAACTTATGAGACGGGGAGAAATAACAGCCAGGCAATCAACGCCCTTTGGAGAGATCTGGATTGTGAGGCAGCGTGATAGAATATAATGAAATAAAAAGGATCGTTGAAGCTTTAATATTTGCATCGGATAGTCCTGTACCAGAGAATCGTATTAAAAATATTGTCGAAGAATTATCCATTTCCAAAATACAGAATATTGTTGAAGAATTGAATGCTGATTACGAAGCGAGTCAAAATGCATTTCAAATCGCACGTATCGGCGGTGGTTATTTATTTGTCACCAGACCTCAATTCTCAAAACACATAAAAAAATATTACAAAGGAAGAAGCAAGTCAAGGCTTTCGAGAGCTGGTTTGGAAGCTATCGCCATCGTTGCGTTTAAGCAGCCAATCAGCCGACCGGAGATAGATGCGATCCGCGGTGTCAATTCGGATGGTGTAGTCAGAAATTTATTAGAAAGAAATCTCATTTATATTTCGGGAAGATCAGAAAATCTTGGTCGTCCGTTATTATACAGCACAACCCCGGAATTTTTACAATACGTTGGCGTTAATGATGTTTCGGAGCTTCCCAAACCAAAAGAGATTGAAGATTTATTGGGAAGCAGTCAGGAAGAACTTCCTTTTGTTAGTGATGAGTTAGACGAAAAAATCACTGAAAAAATTTCAACTCTTGATGAAGGAGATGAGGAGGAATTAGTACCTGAAGAGTAGGGGGCTAACCAAGGGGTAATAGAAAACTGAATATGAAAAATTGGAGGGTAATTGGGTAATAAGGTAATTTGGTAATAGGGTAATTGGGTAATTGGGTAATAAAAAAATTTTCGGAATTATGAATTCACAACCTGGACATGCCAGAACTAATAAGGTAAATAGGTTATTTGTTGATTAGGTAATTAGGATTTCATCATACTGATTAAATGTTATTACCCAATTTCCTTATTACCTAATTACCATTCATGCACACCTTTTTTGAATTCAGCTTTTTTCTTGTCCAATGTGCAAGAATTTCATTGTATGGGAACAAATTACCCAGTTACCTTTATAGAAAGATGAAGCGTTTAAATAAATATTTAGCCGATTGCGGCGTTGCTTCACGCAGAAAATGTGATGAACTCATCGAGCAAAATCGGGTGGTTGTGGATGGTGAAGTGATTCAATCACTGGGATATAAAATAGATGAAACAGAAGCAGAAGTAACCGTTGATGGGCGCAAGGTTTTTTTGGTGAGCAAGTTCGTTTATTTTTTGCTTAATAAGCCCAGGGGATATGTAACCACTGCTTCTGACGAACAGGGAAGAAAAACAGTTTTGGATTTGATCCCGAACCAGATCCGGGTTTTTCCTGTGGGAAGATTGGATATGGAATCAACCGGGGTTTTATTATTAACGAACGATGGTGATTTAGCATATAAATTAACACATCCAAAATATGATGTGGAGAAGATTTACCAGGTTTTACTAAATCAGCAGATCACGGAAAAACATGTAAAAAAACTCCAAACCGGAATTATGCTTGATGATGGCGTTACCAGACCATGCCGGGTAAAAGTTATCAGCAAGGATAAGCGGCGGGTTGAATTGATATTGATGGAAGGCAGAAACAGGGAAATTCGCCGGATGCTCGAGGCGCTTGATTATAAAGTTTCAAAATTAAAACGAACTGAGTTTGCTACATTAAACCTGAGTAAATTAGCGCCGGGAAAATGGAGAAGGTTAACAAAAGAAGAAATTAAGAAAATACGAACGATAGTTTAGCGTGACAAATAAAAAGAAATTAAACATTATTTCAATCGATGGCCCGGCAGGTTCGGGGAAAAGCACCACAGCAAAACTGGTTGCAAAAAAACTTGGTTTTACATTTTTGGATACCGGGGCAATGTACCGGGCTTTGACATTGAAAGCATTGCGCAACAATATCAATTTGAAAAATGAAAAAGAAGTTGTTAGTTTAACAAAAGATACGGATATTAAGTTATTTGAAAATAGAGGGTGGTTAAGAATTGTTTTAGATGGTGAAGATGTAAGCAAAAAAATTCGCACTGAAAACATCTCTCAAAATGTTGCCACAATTGCCGCTTTTCCTGCCATTAGAAAATGGATGGTTCAATTACAACGAAAAATTGGAAAAAACGAAAATATTGTTGCTGAAGGACGTGATATCGGCACAGTTGTTTTTCCGGATGCGCGACTTAAGATATTTTTAGTGGCATCATTAGAGGCGAGAGCGAGAAGGCGGGTGCGGGATTTTACCACCACTGGAGAACCGGCAGATTTAAACAAAATTATCAAATCAATTGAACAGCGGGATGCAACTGATAGTAAGAGAAAAACATCACCTTTAAAAAAAGCGGATGACGCTTTGGAAATTGATACAACCAATTTAACGATTGAACAGCAGGTGGATATAATTGTTGAAAAATGGGGTGAGGTGTTAAAACCGAATAGCAATCACAAATTAACGGATAAGCTTACTGAAGATACAGAAGTAAATTAAAACATCCCCCTAAATCCCCCTTCAAAGGGGGACTTTTGGCATTTCCCCCCTTTGAAGGAGGGACACAGGGGGGATGTAAAAATGTATGAAAATAAAAAACAATTATAAACTTCATATTCATTAAATCTAGCTTAAACATTAAATCTTTACGTGTTAATCTGAAGTAATTAAAAATTTGAATGAAAATAAATATCGATGAAAAAGCCGGCTTTTGTCCAGGCGTAATAAAAGCAGTAAATATTGTCGAAGAAAGATTGAGCAGCGGAAAATCGGTAAATGCTCTGGGATCATTAATTCATAATCAAAATGAATTAGGCCGGTTAAAAAAACTAGGATTAAAAGAAGTAAATCAGGATTTAGTTGAAACAAATGAAGTCGATTGGGATCAGTTAGAAAAGGATGTCTTGTTAATTCGTTCCCATGGTGTTTCTCCAAAATTATTGGAACAAATTGAAGCGCATAAAATACCTTATGTTGACGCAACTTGTTCCCGGGTTGTACGTTCACAAAAACTAGTTCACCAATATTTTAATGATGGATACACAATAGTTATTGTTGGCAAAGCTTATCACCCGGAAGTAAAAGCTTTAATGGGATTTTGTGATAATAAAGGTCTTGTTGTTTTAAAGCCAGGTGATGAGAATAAAATAAAACAAAAAAAAAAGTTGTTATTAATAGCGCAGACAACGATTGCAAAAGACACGTTTGAGTACTTCGCAAAACGACTTACGAAGGGAGTTGATAATTTAGTTGTAAAAAATACAACCTGTTCAATTGTTCAAAACAGGCATGAACAGGTAATAAATTTAGCTCGGGAAAATGATGTGGTGATATTTGTTGCCGGTAAAAATAGTTCAAATTCACAGGTACTATTTGAAATATCCCGGAAACAAAATCCAAAATCTTATTTTATTTCATCAGCTGATGAGTTAAAATTCGAATGGTTTGAAGAAGCAAAAACCGTTGGAATTACTGGGGGGGCTTCAACGCCGCATTGGCAATTAAATGAAGTCAAACAAATAATTAATAATAAACATTAACCTTAACCTTTACATCCGTAACAAATCAATATTTAGGAGGTATTTTTAAATGGATGAATTAACCAAAGATCAATTGCCGGTTGAAGTTGAAGAAGCCGGGTTTGATGAACAGAAAAAAACTGATGAAGGAGGTGATTTAACCAACGAAGAACAGACTGTGGTAGCGGAAAAATCAGTTGACGAAATTTATAAGTTGGAAGAGTTGGAAGAAGAAAAAGAATATTCCGATGAGGAATTTGACGAACTCAAACAACTTTATGAAAATACAATAAATGAATTCGTCGAAGGTGAACTGGTAGTTGGTAAAGTTCTTTCAGTTAGCGATAAAGAAGTCACTATCGATATCGGTTTTAAATCTGAAGGCACAATAGCGTTAGATGAATTTACCAACCCACAAGATTTGAAGGTTGGTGAAGATGTTGAAGTCTTTCTGGATAATATTGAAGATGTTGATGGGCAATTAGTTTTATCCAGGAAAAAAGTCGATTTTATTCATGCTTGGGAACAAATTGTCGCTTCCCATGATGATGGTATTATCATCCAGGGTCGCTGTGTCCGAAGAATTAAAGGTGGAATCGTAGTTGACCTCAGTGGTGTCGATGCTTTTCTACCGGGTTCTCAGATCGATGTCAAACCAATCCGGGATTTCGATTCTTACATTGGTAATACTTTGGACTTAAAGGTTGTTAAAGTGAACCAGTTGCGAAAAAATATCGTTGTCTCACATCGTGTACTGGTTGAAGAAGAGATGAAAGAGCAGCGACAAATGATTCTCGAACAACTTGAAAAAGGACAGGTGCTTGAGGGAACTGTCAAGAATATCACCGATTTTGGTGTATTTATCGATCTCGGTGGTGTTGACGGCTTGCTGCATATTAACGATCTTTCCTGGGGTAGGATCAGCCATCCATCCGAGGTTGTCGCGCTCGACGAAGTAATTAAGATAATGATTTTAGATTTTAATGATGTTAAAGATCGTATTTCATTAGGTTTGAAACAGCTGCAACCGCATCCGTGGGAAAATGTCACTGATAAATATCCTGTGGATTCTGTTATTAAAGGTAAGGTCGTCAATATTTCGGATTATGGCGCTTTCATTGAATTGGAAAAGGGCGTTGAAGGATTGATTCACATTTCCGAAATGTCGTGGACACAGCATATTAAACATCCTTCAAAAATTCTGGCGGTTGGAGAATGGGTCGAAGCGAAAATTTTGAATATCGATAAAGAAGGTAAGAAAATATCGCTTGGTTTGAAACAGCTTGAACCGGATCCGTGGGAAACGCTGGGAGAAAAATATCCTATCGGATCGAAACATGAAGGCAAAGTCAGAAACCTGACCAATTTTGGCGCTTTTATCGAGTTGGAAGAGGGCATTGATGGCTTGATCCATATTTCAGATCTTTCCTGGACAAAGAAAATAAGGCACCCGGGAGAAGTCCTGAAAAAAAGTGATGATATTGAAGTGGTTGTGCTTAACGTTGATCGTTCAAATCGTCGGATTTCCCTTGGATTTAAACAGACAATGGATAATCCGTGGGATGAATTTGAAGATAAATACAAACCCGGAACTGTTGTAAAGGGTGAAATTGTTCGGTTAATTGAAAAAGGCATCATTGTAGAATTGCCCGATATTGTCGATGGATTTGTACCAATGTCTCACCTGACAAAACCAAACATTAGCAAACCTTCAGATGGCTATAAAGTTGGAGATGAGGTTGAATTGTGCGTTATCGAATTCAATAAGGACGCGAAAAAAATTGTGCTTTCCGAAAACATTGACTACGCATTAGGACTGATTCGACAGAAAGAAACAAATGGCAAAGAATTGAAAATTGAAGAAGCTAATAACATCTTCCCGGAAGAAGTAACTTTGGAGCAAGTTGAAAAAGAAATTCTTCCTGAGGAGAGTCCGGTTAAAGATGAAAAAGAAGTAACGTCGGAAGAGGTCCCTGCTAAAGGCGAAAAAGTAGCAGCGCCTGAAGAGGTTCCCGCCAAAGATGTAGAAGAAGTAGCGCCGGCTGCTGAAGAAGTTTCTGAAAAAGAAGAAGAAACAGCAGAAGTTGTTGAAGAAAAAGCTGCTGAAGACACAACAGAAGAGGTGAAAGCTGAAACTGTTGCAGATGTGAGTGAACCGGCAGTAGTTGAAGAAAAAAAGAAAAAAACAACAAAGGCGGCAAAGAAAAAGGAGTCGGGCGCTAAAGACGATTCTGATGCTGAAAAGAAAACAGCAAAGAAAGCGAAGACTAAAAACGAATCAGATGAGGGGAAAGAAAAGGCTGATAAAGAAAAGAAGCCTGCGAAACCGAAAGCTGATTCAAAAAAGAAATCTTCGGCTAAAAAGAAAACCTCTGAAAAAGAAGCGGATAAAGAGGAAAAACCCAAAAAATCAACAAAGAAGAAAAATGAAGAGGCAGAAGCTGATTCAAAATAGTTTCAGCAGATGCTGTTTTCTTCACAAATAGTAAACCTTCTACGGATCAGAAATTTCATATCCGTAGAAGGTTTTTTTAATTTTATTATGAATAAAAAAATAAGTTTTTATACATTAGGCTGCAAACTGAACCAGTCAGAGACCGCAGTCCTAGCGGATCAATTCAATCAACAGGGTTATGAAATTTTACCTTTTGGTGAGCCGGTCGATATCTGTGTCATTAATACGTGCACGGTAACGGAGAAGACCGATTATCGTTGTCGGCAGATGATCAGGCGTGCAAAAAAAATAAATCCGCAAGCGCAGATTGCAGTCGTGGGTTGTTACGCTCAATTAGCTTCGGAAAAAATTAAAGAAATTGATGGTGTGGATTATATTTTAGGCAGCGATAGCAAGTTTGAATTATTGGATCGATTGACCCAACATTCAGACACAAACACTCCTATTGTTGAATCTTCAGGAAACAAAGAATTTAAAAATCCACAGCCGGGAAATTTTTGGAACCACACGCGAGCGTTTGCAAAAATTCAGGATGGCTGTAATAATTTGTGTTCCTATTGCGCTGTACCTTTAGCCAGGGGCAAAAGTCGCAGTGATTCAATGGAACATGTCGTCAAAACGGTAAGTGAACTTGTTAACCGCGGGCACAAAGAAATTGTACTAACCGGCGTTCACATTGGCATGTATGGCAAGGATTTGAAACCGGCAAAAACATTGCCGGATGTATTAGAAACAATTGAGAAAATTCCCGGGCTTGAACGGATTCGTTTGAGTTCTTTGGAGCCGACTGAAGTAGAAAACGACTTACTTGATTGCATCGCTAATTCAAAAAAAATATGCCACCATTTTCACATTCCCCTGCAAAATGGCGATGATGAAATTTTGAAACGAATGAAAAGAAACTATAATGTTGAATATTTTGAGAAAGTCACCAGTAAAATAAAAAACAGGCTGCCCAATTGCGGGCTGGGTACTGATGTTATTGTTGGTTTCCCCGGGGAAACTGATCTTAATTTTCAAAATACGGTTAGGCTGGTAGAACGGTTGCCGTTTTCTTATTTGCATGTTTTTAGTTATTCAAAACGTCCAGGGACAAAGGCGGTTGAATATGAAGACCATGTAAATCCAAAAATGATTAAAGAGAGAAGTGAAATATTAAGGGAAGTTGCTAAAAAGAAAAAAAGAGATTTTTATTTCTCTCAAGTTGAAAGAGTTGAAAGAGTTCTCTGGGAAGAAAAAAGTAAAGGTAATCACATGTACGGTTGGACTGATAATTATGTTCGTGTCAGGGCGCCGTTTCAAAAGGAGTTGCTGAACAGCACTGTTGAAGTTCAAATAATTCATGCAGATGCTGATTATGTTGAAGGACAGGTTTTGTCTTGAGGAGAATTAAAAAATATTGTAACTATTCAACGTGGTTACAAAAGTCATTCTGAGGGAGCTTGTGACCGAAGAATCTCTCCAATGTCCCTACTTTTTTTAAAATAATACGAGATTCCTGTATAGTCACATTTAAAAAATAAGGAAATACAGACTATGCTTCACTTCCCAACACAACCATTCCCCTCCCTCGTTCAGAATGACATTTATACAACGAATAGCTGAACAGTTACAAATATTGTAACTATTCAGCAAATCTCAATAATGAACAGAAAAGAAAAATATCTCCCACAGAAACGAACTGCCGCAGAAAGAAAAAAATATTTGTTTCTACTTCTGTGAGAGTTCTTCTTCTGTGGGAGAAAAGTTTTTTTGGCTGAATAATTACTAATGGTTTTGCCCAAAATAGTTTTGCCTTTCCATTTGAATCTTAACAGACACAAACAAATTAATCATAACAGAACAAATATATTGACATTTATACAAAATATTTGTATTATTTAATCTTACCAGGAAATATGAATGAAGAAAGTTTATTTTGAGACTTACGGCTGCCAGATGAATAAATATGATTCGGAATTGGTAGCTGGTATATTGAAGCCGGAAGGATATGAAGAAACTACAAAAGCCGACGAAGCTGATTTAATTTTAATTAATACTTGCAGCGTGCGAGAACATGCAGAAACACGGGTTTTTGGCAGGTTAGATGCTTTGCGTTCTTTGAAAAAGCGGAATCCCGAAGTAAAAATTGGTCTGCTTGGCTGCATGGCAGTGCGTCTGAAAAATGAAATAACAGAGAAGCGACCTTTTGTAAATTTTGTCATCGGCCCTGACAATTATCGGGCTTTACCAAAAATATTGTCAGAAGATAACAACGGCGCATTTAAAGATCATGGCGAATTGTCGGGCTTTGATTCCTTTGAAACTTACGGAGAATTTTTTCCGGCGCATGCAAATGGAAAAAGCGCTTGGGTGGCAATTATGCGGGGCTGTAATAATTTTTGTTCATACTGCATTGTGCCGTATGTAAGAGGCAGAGAGCGCAGCCGCAGTGTTAACGACATTTTGACCGAAATCGAAAAATTAGCGGATCAGAATTATCTAGAGGTGACATTATTAGGGCAGAACGTCAATTCTTATGATTGTGAAAAACATGATTTTGCCGATTTGATTGAAAAATCAGCTGATGTTCCGGGAATAGAAAGAGTGAGATTTGCCACTTCACATCCCAAAGACCTGTCTCAGAAGCTCATTGAAAAAATTGCCGGGCATCCCAACATTTGTAACCACATCCACTTACCGGTTCAGTCCGGTTCTGATAAAATTTTGAAGTTGATGAATCGAAAATATAGTCGTTCTTTTTATCTGAATTTAGTGAAATTAGCTCGAGAGAAAATCCCAAATTTGGGACTGTACACAGATGTTATAGTCGGTTTCCCGGGTGAAACAGAAAAAGATTTTTTGGATACAGTTGATCTAATTGAACAGGTCGAATTTGATGGTTCATTTATTTTTAAATATTCCCCTCGCTTAGGAACAGCAGCGTCGAAAATAAAAGAAACGCTGACAGAAAATGAAAAAGTAAAACGGCTGCAAAAATTAAATGAAATTCAAAACAGAATAACACTAAAACGAGATCAAAAGTTAATCGGGACAAATGTAAAAATTCTCGTTGAAGGCAAAAGTAAAAAAGCGAAACCAAATCAGTATATGGGTCGTACAGAATCAAACAAGATCGTTGTTTTCAACAGCGAAGTTGAACCGGAACAAAGAATTATTGATGTAAGAATTGTTGATGTGAAGGGGCATACACTTTTCGGGGAGATTGTTTAACCTGAATAATTCACAAAAAAGATATTAAGTCAAAATAATTATAGTCAAAATGATTATTTTAAAAAGAAAAAATTATTTTGACTATAATTATTTTGACATATATTTTACAATTGAGCTTTGCTCTCAACTTTGTGATAACAATTAAATTTAAAGAATACAATAATATTAAGACATTAAAACCGGAGGTTTTATGTGGATTGTTAGATGGATATTTTGGATATTAGCGTTGCTATTCCTTATTCTGTTTGCAACACAAAACGCAACTGAAACTGTGAATATTGAATTTTTTAAATGGCAGACTAAAAATCCTTTGCCACTCTGGATGGTCATGTATCTTTCTTTTCTGGTTGGAATTGTTGTGTGGTTTATAGGCTCCATTTTTAAAATCGTTCAACTAAAAACAGAAGTCAGGAAAACAAATAAGGAAAATCAAGTTCTAAAAAAAGAGTTGGATGAATTGCGGAATATTCCAATAGAAGAAGAACCGGATTCTGATGAGATTCAACACAGTGAAATAATGTGATTGATTATAACCCACAAAATTGAGAATTTAGTATGACAACCATAATTTATATCGGAATAGCCTTTGCGGCAATTATATTATTGGGTGGCATTATTTACTTGATATTACGCCCAAATCGTAGAAGTGATGCTTCACTTGAATACACCACAGCGCTGAATTATTTGATTTCCGGGGATAAAAAAAGCGCGCTGAAAAAATTGCGAGAGGCCGTTCAATACAATACGAGTAATATCGATGCGTACATTAAGATTGGGGATATTTATAGAGAGCAAGGCTTTCATGACCGGGCAATAAAAATTCATCGAGGGCTGACAGTTCGGCGAAATCTTACATTGGGACAAAAAATTGATCTATATAAAAGTTTGATAAAAGATTATGAATCTGCCCGGAAGTTTGAGCGAGCGGTTTCAGTAGCAGACAATTTGATCGATTTGACCGCTAATGAAATTTGGGCGCAAAAGATCAAACTCAAGGTGTATGAAAACGCCGGTAAATGGGACGATGCTATCGAAGTTTTGAAAACATTGCAAAAAACTGCTGGGGAAAAAGATAGCTGTTTGTTGGCATTGTACAAGGTTGAGTCCGGAGCCAGGCTAATAAGGAAAGGTAAAGAAAAAGAGGGCAGAGTAAAATTTCGTGAAGCCATTAAATTGGATAAAAAATGTCCACCTGCCCACCTGAATTTGAGCGACTCATATTTAAAAGAAGAAAGATACAAAGATGCGCTCACTGAATTAAAGAAATTTATGACACAAGACCCTGATAAAGCGTACCTTGCTTTTAACCGGATCAAGAATATACTGTTTCGTATTGGCAGTTTTGGCGAGATAGAAACAATCTTCATCAAGCTGCTGGAAAAGAACCCGGATAATGTGTCAATCCGGCTGGCATTGGCTGATGTTTATGAAAGAAAGGGGAAACTAAATAAAGCAATTGATCTGTGTTATGAAGCGTTAGAAAAAAATGCTAACTCTAACGAAGCAAAACTTCAACTAACAAGATTTTTGCCGCGCATAAATAAAAAAGATGAGGCATTAAAATATGCCCTTGATATTATTGAAAATACTTGCCGGCAAAAAGATAAAAATACTATTTGTAAAGAATGCGGTTATTTAGCAGATGAGCCGCTATGGAGGTGTCCAAATTGTTTCAACTGGAATTCTTTTTTAGAATGATAACATTATAATGCAATAGCCACCAAGACACAAAGAATGAAATTATAATTAGTTATTATTACATGATTAGCAAACCGTTTTCATTATATATATCAAATTTAAAACAAAACTTAGTTTCTTCCTTCGTGTCTTTGTGGCTACTCTTTCTTACATTTTGGTTTTATTATCAAAGATTGATTTAAAAATTAAAAGTCAGGGTTAAATTTATGTTCTGGCTTTTATTTTATACACATACTAAACCAGCATGAAAAAACTCTTTATTTATATATTTTTAATTCTTCATTTTTTATTATCCGGTTCACTGTTCAGCCAGAAAGTGGAAGACAGACTTATTATCTGGTTAGAGAATAACAGCCGTGAAGAATTAATGAAGCGGTTAGATAAATTAAAACAAACTTCTCCAAATAGCCCCACGCCAATTTATGTCGAAGCATTGATAGAGAAAGATGCTGAACAGGCAGTTATTTTATATAAAGCCGTAATTGGAAAATTTCCCAACTCGATATATGCTGAACAATCATTGTTGAAATTAGCGCAATACTATTTTATGAGAGAATCTTATATATTGGCACGCCAATTATTGGATAATTTAATTGATAAATCCCCAAATTCAATATTGATGCCTACTGCAAAATATTTGGCTGCATTATGTTTGGTCGCGACTAATGATAATTCAAAGGCAAAAAATGAATTCAAAAAATATATCAACGAATTTCCGGAATCACAATTTCAGAAAATTGTTCAAGATGAATTAGATCGCATTGTAAGACGTTCCGAGCAAGAAAAAAATGTTAGTAAAATGATCGTGCCTCAACAACCAGTCTCCAATAATACTTTATCATCAAAAAGAATGAAAATTTATACGGTTCAAGTTGGCGCTTATGGGAATAAAGATAACGCAGAACGACAAAAACAATTCTTTTCTGGGGAAAATTATGCAACAAGTGTGCAAACAAAATATGTTAGCGGCAGGTTGCTTTATCTTGTCTGGATTGAAGATTTTGAAACAATCGATGAAGCCCAGAAATTTGGCATGACGTTAAACGAACTTTATGGCACGCCCTTTCGTGTTGTGAGAAAATGATTGGTGTTAGCTGTAATATTTGTAATAGTTCACCTCGCTTTTTATTTTTTATTGTTGTGTGAACAAAAAATGATTTACGAATAAAGATTAACGATTTTTGATTTATGAAGGAATGGTGTAATATTAAACAGAAGTCATTAAATCGACAATACTTCTAAAATCGCAAATCGTTAATCCCCCGATAAATCGGGATTTTCAACTTGTTCTGAGATCAAAAGAGGGAACAGCAAAGGAGGTGAACTATTACTAATATGTGAGTTTTCTACAAATGATTCAAAAGGGATATTTGCTAATAAATTTGGGATGATGCTAGTTGCTGGATTCTCGATCCATAATGTTTGATGCTTGATGTTTTATAAATAGTTTTTAAAAATGAAGTTTGTAACATTATTCCTAATGCGGCAAAACCTTAATTTTACTTTGTCACATTATCACTATTCGCTTGTCATTCCGGTTGAAGCGAAGCGGAATACCGGAATCTCATTGGAATTTAGCAGGAGATTCCGGCAAAAAAGCGTGCCGGAATGACAACTTTATGGCAATTTTTATAATCTGACAAAGTAGACCTAATCATGTACAAAATATTTGTTAATATAACAAAGTTTTTTAGTGTAATAGAATAAAAGCAGCAGTGACAGTTGCATTCGCAGGATTATAAAAATTGTCCGATTATTACTGCTACTGCCTCTGCTACTGCTACTTGCCATGATGTGTGTTATTTAAAAGGACAAAAAAATATCCAGGAGATAGCATGAAACAAGAATACGATTACGTTGTTATTGGATCAGGATTTGGTGGCAGCGTATCTGCACTTCGGCTGGCGGATCAAGAATCACCAGACCATTGAAACACATTTGGAACTGCCTGACTCACCCGGTTAAATTCATCCGCTCACGCTCCCCATTCGGATGGGCAAAAAAAGCCATCATTCTTTTGGTAATGCAGACAAAGGACAATAAACTAATATTTGAATGGAAGCGTCGCTGGTGGTTTCCTTTTGTGAGATCTCTTACTTCAAAAGGAACTGATAAATCTATACCAACGTATATTCCGGCTGCAAATCGGGCAGCTCAAGGAATTGCAAAGCGCATCAATGGAATTCCACAGAGTGCCGTGACCGAAGTCTTGTTCAACATTCCGCTCAGTGCGCATATTCTGGGTGGCTGTGTTATTGGCAAGGATCGCGATAGCGGTGTTGTTGACAAACATGGAAAAGTTTTTGGCTATGATAATATGTACATCGCTGACGGCTCAATTGTACCGGCAAATCTTGGCGTTAATCCCAGTCTGACAATCACTGCCCTTGCTGAATATGTGATGAGTAATATTCCTGATAGGGATTTATGAATTGGAGACAATATTTAAAAGTGCCTTAAGTGCCTAAAGTGAACTAAAGTGTCTAAAGTACTTAAAGTGCCTAAATTGCACTAAAGTTCATGTTTAAAGTGAACTAAAGTAAAACTACTTTTAACAAGTACTTTGATGCAATTCTAACTTTAGGCATTTTAGCTCACTTCAAACTTTAGGCACTTAAGATTACTTTGATTATAAATTTCTGAGTATATTAGAATAAATTGTTTCGCCAGCTTGAGTATAAAAAAGGATCCCAACAATGATCGACTTTGAAGATGCTTTAAAATTAATATTATCAGAAAGTCCACCATTATCAGCCAAAGATGTGCCGATAACAGAAGCAATCGACAGGGTGGTTCCTGAAAAGGTAATAGCGCCAATTGATCTTCCTCCATTTACCAAAGCAAGGATCGATGGTTTCGCTCTTTTTTCGGAAGATGCAAAAGATAAAAAAGCCATTCATGAAGTTATTGGTTCGGTTCCCACAGGAATTTTTCCCAGTGAGAAATTAGAGCGCGGTCAGGCAATGCAAATTCAGGCTGAAGCCCCGCTCCCCAATGGCAGCGATACGGTTGTTGCCATGGATGAAGTGCGGCTATTAATGGATGGCACAAGGGTTGGGATATTGAAACGTATCAAAAGGGGTAGAAACATTGTTCCTGTTGGAGATAGAATAAAAAAAGGTGAAACTTTATTAGAAGCAGGAAAATGTTTGAACAGTATAGACATTGGTCTTATGGGTTCGATGGGGATTGAAAAAGTATCTGTGTTTCCACCGGTTCGAGTCGGGATATTGACACTTGGAAATGAGTTTATAAGCATCGGCAAAGAAACGAAGCATGGTCAGGTTTGGGATTCAAACGGAATACAATTGTTGACTGCACTCTATGAAAAAAGAGCTCAACCCGAATATTTAGGCGTTGTAAAAGAAGAAGAGGAAGCCATAAACGCAGCTATTTCCCGCGCAAAATCGTGCAATGCATTAATCCTGACTGGAGTTACAGGCACAAACCGCCGGTTAGTTTTAATGAATAGTTTTAAGAAAGCCGGTGTCAAAATATTGTTTGAAGAAATATCTTTAGCTCCATCCGGTAGTCTAATAGTTGCGAGATTAGAGCAAACATTGATTTTTGTCTTGCCCCAAGATCCTTTTTTCAGCATGGTTCTATTTGAAGCGCTTATAACGCCTGGGCTGCGCAGAATGATGGGTTACAAACAACTCTATAATTCGGTCATCGATGCAATTTTAGAAAACAAGATAAAAAAAAGCCCGGATTGTTATTTAATTCAACCCGGCTATGTTTCATTCCGGAAAAATAAATGTTATGTCAAATTCTGTGAATCTCTTAAAAAGATGGATATTTTATCGTACGCAAAATGCAATGGTCTGATAAGAGTAATTAAAGGAGATAAATCAATTAAGAGCGGAAAATCTGTGGAAGTTATTATAACGAAGCAGGTCTGTGATTTGGGGCGTATTAAATAGGTGAAGGCAAAGGTAGAGAAAAAAATTGATGTTAAGATAAAATAGAAAAATCACGTTTATCCAGTTAGCTCCGCAAGCTGGAATTAGTTATAAAATATGGGTTGTAGTTCCCCCTTTTTGAAGGGGGGCAGGGGGGATGTCATTAAATTACAAATAGTTATAAGAACATCCTCCTAAATCCACCTCGTAGAAAAATTTTTATATTCAGTATTTTCAAAAAGTTCTAAAATTTATAACAATGGTTTTCCTCTTTATCGAATATAAACAATTTTTTTAATTGCAGAATAATCACCAGCCCGCATCTTGTAATAATATACTCCACTGACAACCTTATCCCCGCTTTTATTGAGACCATTCCATTTTAATTTGTGAATCCCGGCAGGCTTTATTTTATCAAGCAAAGTACAAACTTTCTGCCCCAATTGGTTGAACACTTCAATTTTTACTTGTGAAGATTTTGGTACACGATAGCTTATAACAGTTTCAGAATTAAATGGATTGGGATAGTTCTGATCTAATCCATAACTTCTCACTAATTTAGAAGATTCTATTGTTACGTTTATTTGAGATGTTGCTGTTTTCTCAATTCCATTATTGGCAACGTAGCGGCTTAATTCGATTTCACTTTTTTCAGATTCTTTTAATACTTCAAAGGTGATTGTCAAATAAACGCCTGAATTTGAAACAGGTTTTGTCCCATAGCCTCCTATTCGCAAATTACCCGGGCTCGTGTCGTTATAGTTAAATAGAAAGTGTTGGTTCAATTGGGTGGTCTCAATTTCCTTGAACTTTAACACTGAAGGATCAAAACTAAATTCAATATCTGCTGAAATAATTTTTTCTAATTGTTTCGTAGAAATATCGATTTTTATTCTATCGCCTGGAAATATATCTTTCAAATCAAATAATCTATTCTGCGAAAAGTCAGCCTTTTTATTATTCAAGCTTCCGTCCTCATATTGCCAATTACCATCCACATCGCCCAATAATATTGCTTGAAAATTATTACCAAATGAGCTTTGACTGATTGAATTAAAAACAAAACTCGCTGGCTCATATGCCCATTTTCCAACATGGGAGCTTGGCAACGGCGGCAATCCAATCGCATGCCTGGCAATTAACGCTGCATCATAAGTGCTAACAACGCCATTGCTGTCAACATCCGCGGCAATTCTTTGTCCTGCTGTTGGATTTGAAAAAATACCAACTGCTATCTGTGCAGCTAATGAGGCATCATAAGTTAAAATTGACTGGTAAGAATAGTTGCCAATATTTGATGGTCTGACAATGTAATCCGCAGCATAGGATAAATTTCCAAATTTGTAGAAACCTGAATTATCTGTTAAATCCTGATTTATAACTCCCAAATTAATAATCATATTTGGGACAATCTTACCGTTAGAATAATAAGAAACAAACCCGGAAATCTCCAAAATATTAGGACCGCCAAAATAATCTTCAATATTTTCAATCAATGGTTCTTTATCTGAAAAAAATGTAACAAAATCGTTATCATTTAAAGCAATCCAATTCTCTTGTAATTCGGAAGGATGCAGTGATGCCATCATTGCATAAGAATTTGTTTCATCATATAAATAATATAACGGCCAGCCTTCCCGATACCCCCAAAGGGATTCACCATCGGAAAGAAAAATATTCAGCTGTTTCTCAGTGATGTGCTGCCAAAGATTTTCAACGACATATCCGAATGCCGGCTTAACAACCCAATTAAAATCTTCAAGTGTTTGCAGAATATAGATAAAATATAATTCTGAATCAATCCACTCAGATTCATTGCTTCCATGAATGGGAGGATTTTCCTGTAAATACTCAGCTCGTATTAAATTTAATAATACGTCTCTGTCCACTTCACCGTTATGCCCCATTAGCCAGTTTTTCCCATTTTTTAACCTGACAAATGGATGCGGATTTCCAGTGGGAGGTAAGTTGCCGGGCCAGGTCGCATATCGTACATGGGAATATATAATTCGTGGATTAGCTAAAATTGTTTGATCAATTGCAGTTAAGAACAGGTTATCCTGGAAGGCTGGCGGATAGCCTCGCCAAACAATTGGAAGGTAATTATCCCTGGTAAAATAGCCAACACTCCATCCATTCTTATCATTTATTTTACTTAAATTTCTTAAGGAATTGGGTAAAATCACTAAACAGTCTTCAACTATTGAACTTTGTACATTATTTGAGATCATTGCCCAAAAATGACATTCATGCGGATTGGTATTATTTTGGATAAAATTGGTAGCAGGTTTGTTTTCATGAGGAGCTATACAATACCCATTTTTTATTCCATAAAAGTTTATGAAATAAAGGAATAAAATCAAAATAATATAATTTATTTTTAAGAATATTTTTTTGTAATAATTCATGTTATTCCAAAACAACCATTTTTTTCACATCAATAAATCCATTTGCTTCTAATTTATATAGATATACTCCCGAAAACAACTCTTTTGAATTTAACAATACCTGGTGATGCCCGGCTGTGTATTTTCCTTTTGCGATCGTTTTTACTTTTTTGCCTAACATATCATAAAGCGTCAACCTAATTGTTGTTATTGCCGGTACATCAAATGTGATTATCGATGAATTATTGAAAGGATTGGGATAATTTTGGTTCAAAGAGAATTTTGCCGGTAGATTTTGGTTACCCAACGATGATGGAAAATTTACATTGCCTTTCTTTACAGTATCAGCATTAATTCGGTAACTCCCCAGCTCAAGATCACCTGGTTTGACATCATTATTAATAACCTTAAAATCAATTTCTAAATATGTGCCGGCTTCTTTAATGGGGTAAACACAATATCCGCCTAATTTTAATTCACCTTTTTTCGAATCATTAGCCAAAGTAATAAAGTCCTGGCTGATAGTAGTTGTTTTCACAAATTGATATTGTAAAACATTTGGATTATAGTTCAAAATGATGTCGCAGGAATATATCTTTTCACCCGGCTCTGCTGGAATCGATAGCGTTAATGTTTTTTCGAATTCCGATTCTTTTATTTGTGCTTCTAAAAAAAGCTCATCAGTAAGCGAATTTTTCCCGATGGCAACATTTTCCGGAGACCAATTTCCATCCACATCTCCTAAAACTATCCCGGTAAAATCCCTTAAATCAGGATCAAAACAAGTCAAATAATCACTCCTGTTAGTCGGTGTAAAGTTCCATTCGCTAACATGGGATTCAGGTTGCGGTGGTAAGCCAACTGCATGTTTGGCAATTAATGCTGCATCATAAAACAGAACAGTGCCACTTTTATCAACATCCGCGGCTGTTACCTGGTCATTCGTCGCATTTGGCAACAGCCCAACGGCAATTTGGGCTGCCAATGCCGCATCATAGCTTATAATTGTATTTGCGGACATATCGCCGTTCTTATTCGGAGTAATTGTATAATTATTAAAATTCTCAAGGTTCATAAATTCATAAAAACCGGAATCATTGGAAATTTTAACATCAGTTGCTCCGACGGATAGATTCAAATTTGTATTTTTTACTGCGCCCGATGTTGAATAATATTTTACATTACCGGAAATATTGTGATAAACTGTAAATATTTTGCCGTGCCCAATTCCTTCAGGCAAATTAAGTTCATCGGTTCTGTACACCCAGTTCGTTAAATCAGTTGATGTAAGCAAATCGAAAATTCCATTGCCTCTATCAACATAGAGGAACCATTCGCCGTTTACTTTTAATGCGGTCGGACCTTCTACCATATATTGACCATTAGTAATTCGTTCACTGGCTGGTCCCCAGGGACCTGTAATATTATTCGAATAACTCATTCTGATATTCTTTTCATATACCGGTGTTTCTGTTTCGTTCTTCAAAAACATAAAGTATTGTCCGTTTTCCCGGTGGATTGAGCCATCGATGGTGTTGAAGCCCGGATCATAAAGAAGTGTTGTAGGAGTAAATGTATTAAAGTCCTGAGTTGTGGTATAATAAAGCCGGTGATTCATTGTTCCATGGTGGGAACTTGAATCAGTCTCAGGAAATCGCCCCGGGATAGTTGAAGCCCACCAAATTATAAACTTACCGCTATCCCGATCATATATCATATCCGGCGCCCAGCAGTTCCTTGTAGTCGGTTCATGAGCCATAACGGGAATGGCTTTTTGCGCGGACCAATTGTACAGGTCTGATGAATGAGCATACCCGATGGTTTTTTCATACCACCCTGTGGTCCAGACCAAATGGAATTCCCCATCAGGTCCTTGCGTAATATGGGGATCGCGCATCACTTTTTGTATCCCAACATAAGGTTTAAGAATGGGTTGGCCATTGTTAAGTTTAACCCAATTTAGTGCGTCCTCGCTTCGAGCTAAACGTAAACCATCAGTGCCATTTAATGCTTGTATGAAATAGGAGAACAGGTAATATGGATCCTCTCCATCATTCGGGTATCCAAAAATTTGTCCGAAACCACTGGTGAATATTAAAACCAGGATAACTTTTTTCATTAAAAACCTTTCATCTTTAAAAGCAGTATTTCATAAATATTTCATCACACTTTATCCTATATAATATATTGAAAAATATTTAAAAAACAAGTTATTTCTTTTTAACTTTGTAAAAACGATAATTTACAAGTTGAAATAAGAGATGTATTCGGTGCTTGGAGTCATTTTAAGCCGGAAGAATTGAAATATCTCAGCGCACTAAAGTGCAGGTTTTAATACTTTAGTGCAAAGGCTGAGGCAAAGGCGAAGAAAAAAAATCCTTAATCCTTTTATCTTCTACCTTACTCTGCCTTAGCCTTCGCCTCAGCCTTTTCGTTGTAAGAGTTAATTGCTCTGGGTAATAAAATTCTTTTGCACAAAAAACAAAGACTTTACTTGTAATACTATAGTGACTCACTTCAAAAATAATATACAAAAAAATGGGACAAGCGCAAATAAATTGTCTTGTCCCATTCTAAAAAATAGATTTCTATGTTTAATATTAGACGCCGGAAACAACCACATCCGTAAAAACTAAACTGGGCATCCGTCGTGAAGAATAAATCCACGGATCATTGGCAACCTCAACAAGTTTGTGCCAGAATTCGAGATGATTGTCCGCAATGTTCATTTCAGCGACTGCTTGAACCGGTACACCGTTTTCAAACAGGTGTCCTAAAATACCAATGGAAGCATCACCAGTGGTAGAGTTGGAATTACCACCAATGAATCCGGTGATCAAAATACCCCTGCCGAGGTCTTTCATAATCTCCTTCACCGAACGTTTTCCTGGTGGGATAACCAGGTTTGATGTTCCACCTGTAGTTGGTTCCCAGCCTAATTTACGGCTGTAGTACCAGTCAACATAAAATTCTTTCAATACACCGGATTCAACCATTGTTCTTTTCCTGGTTGCAAATCCGTCCCCATCATACAAACGGCTGCCTAATCCCTTGATTACGAAAGGATCATCGATGAGTGTGAAATGTTTGCTGCCAATTTTTTGACCTTTTTTATCAGCAAGGAAAGACTGTTTTTGCTGAATATTTCTGCCGTACATGCCGGCGAGAAATCCACCCAACATTCTTGAGACATTTCTGTTTTCAATGATGATTGGCAACGTCTCAGTTTTAACCTTTTTTGCTCCGAGTCGGGCAAGGGTTCGTTCAGCAGCTATTGCACCGATTTTTTCAGGATCAGGGATACCTTTTTTATTTACAGCAACAACATAGTGGTAGCCTTCGGGTCTGCGATCTCCCGCATCTTTAACAGAAATTTCAGCGAAGGCTACGAACGAAGTGGATTCCCTATGACCTTCGAAACCATTACTTGATAATACGACTGATTCATTATAGCTGTCATTTTCAGATGCGGTTACAGAAATAACTTTCTCACCACCTTTTGATAAACAAGCATGCTCGATTTCCTTAACCATTTTATGTCTATCTTCAGAAGAAAAGTTTTTATAATCAGGATCAAGGATTTCCAGGTCTATGTTTTTCCTGCCTTCGTAATATTTTGTTTCCGGTAGTGTTCGGAAAGGATCTTCTGCCAGTAGTTTTGTTGCGGCGACAGCTTTAGAAAAGAAGTCTTTCAAAGCATCTTTGCGTAGATCAGAAGTGGATTGACTTGAATAACGCTTGTTTGCAAAAATTTGAATGTAAAGCCCTTTTGTTGAAGCTTCTTTAATGTTTTCCGGTTTGCGCTCCCGATATGAGATTTCAACAAATCGCTCGCTATTAATACTTACCCAGCAATCATCAGCGCCAGCGGATTTTGCGGTCTTGACAGCGAAAGCGGCTAAATCATACATTTTTTTATTCATTTTTTTCCTCCTTAAGCTTTTTTACCACCAACGGTCATTGATTTAACCAGACAGGTTGGTTGACCAAAGCCAACCGGAACTCGCTGACCACCCTTACCACATGCGCCGCCTCCGCCTCTTGACATTTCAAGATCATCCGCTAACATAGTGATGTTTGTGAGCATCTTGGGTCCATTGCCCATGATGTTGATGTCTTTGATTGGTGCTGTTAACTTACCATCTTCGATTTTCTTCCCTTGAGAAACAAAAAACGCAAAATCACCTGCACCGATATTGACCTGTCCGTTACTAACGTCCTGCACGTAAATACCATTTTTCACACTTTTGATTACATCCCCAGGCTTAGCCGGTCCCGGCAACATGTAGGTGTTTCTCATGCGGGGCTGAATATAGTGTTGATAGCTTTGCCGGCGACCATTGCCGGTAGGCTCTAATTTGTAATGGAGTGCTGAAATTTTGTCGTGCATGTAACTGGTAAGTATTCCATTGTCCACTAACACTGTTTTTTGTCCCGGCGTACCTTCATCATCAACATTTAGAGAACCAGGCAGCTTGGGATTCGTAGCATCGTCGATGATAGTCACAAAAGGCTCGGCTACTTTCTTGCCGATCATTGTACAATATGTCGATTGTTCTTTGCGATTGAAGTCAGCTTCCATTCCATGTCCGATTGCCTCATGAAGTAAGATCGCGGTGACACCTGGGCCCAGGACTACGGGCATTTCTCCGGCTGGAGGCTGAACAGCATCGAATAGAACTAACACGCGATCGACCGCTGCTTTTGCTACTTCGTCAACTACTGCTGTGGTGTAAAAGGAAAAATCCTTGCGTCCACCGAGATTCCAGCCGGCCCGTTCACGTTTGCCATCTTTTTCGGCGACAACAGAAGCGTAAAGATAATTCCTGGGCAACAGGTCTTCAGCTTTGGTGCCATCACTGGTAACGACCAAAATTCTTTTTTGCTGATCATGAAACCCGGCGCTTACTTTAATGATGAGAGGCGACAGTTCAAAACATTTGTCATTTGTTGTCTGTACGAGCGGAAGTTTTGATTCAAGCGCAACAGAAGTTAACAGGTTTTTCAGCGGGTAGTAATTATTCATCTTTAGATTAACAAATTCACCTGCAGGTTTATTTGAATTTGCATTTGCGATAGTTGCCGCAGTGGCTGCTGCAGCCAATATTGACTCTTCTGTCAGTTCTTGTGTAAATCCATAGCCAACCTGGTCATCTTTCACGGTACGGATTCCCACACCGAGAGAAACATCGCTGTAAGCCCGGTTAACTTTGCCGTCTTCCAACATGAGCCAGTTGCTTATGGTATGCTCGAAAAACAGTTCACCAAAATCTCCTCCTTTTGAAAGCGCTTTGGCAAGCGCTTTTTGGCACAAGCTATCGCTGATGCCGAATTCGGATTCAAAGTAGCCTAATGCCTGAGCCTTTGAACAACTGAGCCAGCCACCTTGCAGCGCTGTACCCAGGGCGATGGCTCCGGTTGCAGCACCTGTGTTCTTTAAAAAAGAACGCCTGGTTATTGCTTTCATTAAAATCCTCCATTGAATTTTTAAATAATTGATTGAGAATAATATCATTTTGTACGGTATGTTTGATGTTTGGTTTCAATAATATAGGATATGATTTTGATGATGTTTTGGAAGTGGATTTGTCCACTATTTTTCATAATCCAAGAACTTTTGAAAATAGAGTATGGCATAATAACCGAAACACAAAATCGTAATTAAAAAATTAAAGGTAACTATTCAGCTAATTCTTGAATGAATGTCATTCTGAACGATGGAGGGGATTTGGGATGATGGGAAGTGAAGAATCTCACGGTATACTAGAAAAATGTAGGATAATTGTCGAGATTCCTGTATAGTTACATTGTAAAAATAAGGAAATACAGACTATGCTTCGGTCGCAAGCTCCCTCAGAATGACAGAATAAAAAAACACCGAATAGTTACAATTAAAGTTAAAAAAGTGCTATACAGAAATTATTATTCCTACACGTTGAAAAAGCATTCCTATCAGTTAAATTATCGTTCCTACCAAATGAAATATCATTCCTACGTTTTAAAATATCGTCTCTACTATTATTTATCTATAATCTGAATTTTATCAATTTCTTTCATTATTCTATCTGTTTCAAACAGGGCAACAATTATTTTTTGATAGTGCAGAATATCTTCAAATGTTAACTCTCGTCCTTTGCGGTCTTTGAGCCATTTTTGGGCGGGCTGGTAGCCGCCGATGTAAAACTCCCAGGAAATTTTGGGGACTTGATCAAAATATTGTCTATCATTTATGTGGACGCGCCCTTTTTTTGGATTTTTAGCGTGAAGCTCAAAATCATTTTTGCTGATTCTTCGAGTGACAGTATTATCGCCATCTTGCGGGTAAGTGGTGATGTATTGTTCAACTTTAGGACTTTCCAGCAGATGAATTTGTCTTAATTCGCCGCCTAATTTAACCAGTTTCCAGAATGTTTTTTTATCTTTAGGATAAGGCACTCTCGGAAAATCAATCTTTAAAAATTCTTTGTATTTTTCACGATAGGTTGGTGAATGAAGTACAGCATAAATGTAATCCAAAATATCTATTGGGGCAAAGGTGTTTTGAGTTTTTTCTTTTTCAGGAGTAAATTTTAGTTTAAGTGATAATGATATTTCATTTACAATTTCCAAATTCAAATTAGGGATGCGATTTTCATTGATCATCATACCAATGTCATTTTTATACAAATACAAAGGAAATGTATATGTTGTTTCTTTGGTTTGTAAACTCACAGTACAGACTTCTGATAAATATTTTGATACAAGTGTATGTTGAAAATCAAAAGTACTTTGCTGCCTACAACTTAATAGTGCAATATTATTTTTGAGCATATGTCGCATAACTTTATTTGCAGGACGACTAACTATTTTGGGATCGTAATAAATATAGCGTAAATCAAATGGTCGATAAAGAATTGGTTTTACTTTTTCAGAATTATATTCTTTTGTTTTAATTCTCTCAGTTATTTTATAACTACCAGAATCTAAAACTCGATACTTTTCAATAAATGATGAAGGTATTTCACCACTTAATAAAATTTTAAATTTTGCTTCAATATTTTTTCGACTTGTATCAATAAATAAAGAATCTCTATCAGTTTTTATTCCATTATTAACATCTAAAAACAGATCATTTATTGACACAAATTTATTGTAACTTGTGTCATCGAAATTTTTTGGCACAAAAAACGAGTATGGTTCACTATATTCAATACTGTTAAAGTCAAGTAATGAGATAGATTTATGAAAAAGTATTGAATATTTCATTTCTCGTTTACCAAATAAATCTATGTGATAGATTTTTGTTAATTCTCTTTTGCTTCTTTTGTTATTTTTTATAAATAAATTAATCGAAACTCCCTGCTGGATATCAAATACATTTTCATCTTTGCTACCACCAGGTGTAATTTCTTTCTTCTTCGCATTTCCGTGCAAATCAATAATATAAATTTTATCAAAAGTATCAAGCAAATGTTTACGCATTTGACGGTGAGTAATTCCTTCTGATTTATTATAACTTATTTTCCCTCTATTTCTGTCTAAACATTGGGGACCCCCTCAAAGTCATTTAAAACCTCATAAATAAAATTTAAAAAGTTTGAAACAAAATGATTTGTTATGTGTTTTTTTTATCATTCTTTAACAGTTTTTTCATTTCTCTATCAAAATCACTTTCAAATAGTTTATCCTGAATTGGTTTATATTTTTCATATTCGCTTTCAGCAAAAGACTTCGCAATTTCTGCTGTTACTTTCCTGGCATTTTGCAAAATATCTTCCTGGTTAAACTGCAAAAAAACATCCAATTTTTCAATCCAATCTTTCATTGTCATTGCAATACCTTTTTCAGCCTGATGTTCTGCATAATCAAGATACATTGTGACAATACGATTTAATGGCTTCAATTCTTTTTCAGAGAGATAATTTTTTGCAATAGAAACATCAGATTTTCTAATTTTCCCATTTGGTGAATTTTTCCAACTTGTTAAGCCCATTTTATCTTTTTTATGATTTGCCCTTGATATGATAATTTCTGCTGCTGTTTGATTGGTTATTGCCCAGTGAAGTTTATTTTGCACTGTAGCAAAAAACTCTCTTGTCATATCTGAGTTCAACTCATAATCAATGCTACACTCGGTATAAATATCAGTTATTTTTTGATACAGCCTTCTTTCGCTACTGCGAATATCACGGATTTTTTCAAGTTGTTCTTGAAAATAATCTTGACCAAAAATCGGTTTAGGATTTTTCAATCTCTCCACATCCATTGTGTAGCCTTTTATTATAAACTCTTTTAAAACTTTTATTGCCCAAATCCTAAACTGTGTAGCTCTTTTTGAGTTTACCCGATACCCAACAGCTATTATTGCATCAAGGTTATAAAACTTTGTTTTATTTGTTTGTGTTTTATCTTTAATTGCACCGTGCTGAGTGGGTATTTCCAAAATGGAAACAACCACTTTTTCATCTAATTCTCCGCTATTAAAAATATTTTTAAGATGCTTGGAGATTGCAGGAACATTTACATCAAAAAGTTCTGCTATCTTTTTTTGAGGCATCCAGACGGTTTCGTTTTGTAACAATACATCAACTTTAATGTCACCATTTGGAGTTTTATAAAGTAAAAATTCTGTATTTGGGTTATATTTTGATAAATCCATATCTTTACTCATCACTTTTGCCTTTTGCCGTTTCTTCAACATTTTTTAATTTCTATAACTGTCGGTTTTATTATTTCGATATTATTTTTCTTAATTGCTTTTCTTACACATAATCCATAGACCTCGCAGTTGGAGTTAGAACCAATTTTCATACAATTCGGAAGTCGGCTGCGAAATATTTTCACTTTCCCACATTAATTATCCAGAAGCGCCAGATTTCAACTTTTGTTTTCTTGGTTTAAAATATGCGCATAACCTCTTGATTTTTAATGGGCAGAAATTGTCTTGCCATTCGCTAACCTATTGATTAGCTGCCAAATTAACTTAATTTTATATGTCTACATATAGGAATAAATGTCTAAATATAGACATAAATTTCATTTTTTCCTGATAATAGGAAAAAGGTTTTCCTAAATGTGTACATTTTCTTGGTTGGATTCCGGCTTCATTTTTTTCTAAATATAGACATTTTTTTTTTTAATTCTATCAATGAAACCAATTTTTATTATGAAATAATATAATTAAAATGTTGCGGTTTGTCAAGTAAAAAATCAACAAATTTTGATTTTGCGGAATATATTGTAATCCGGTAACAAAATGTGGGTATTTAATTCACGCCCCTTAAAGCCCAAAAATCAACCTGATCTTATCAACAGCTTGGGAGTATCCCACATAACCGAAGAAGACCAATGTTAGAATTAGCGCTATAGTATTACAAGTAAAGTCTTTGTTTTTTGTGCAAAAGAATTTTATTACCCA